>Ga0123337_10005429_pt1 | contig 12561 bp, 7 predicted proteins | sample frozenSSSSmetaG_FD_89792 | JGI IMG/M metagenome (GOLD analysis project Ga0123337, IMG submission 89792) | Glacier valley bacterial and archeal communities from Borup Fiord, Nunavut, Canada, to study Microbial Dark Matter (Phase II) -... | ecosystem: Environmental > Aquatic > Freshwater > Ice >...
CAAGGTCAACCGCAACGTCGCGGTTGAAGTTACCGGCTACCAGGGCGACCGGGTTGCTGCCCGCGCCCAGGCTGATGGTAGTGGCAGCGGCGAAGCCCCCGCTATTGTTGCCGAGCAGCACGCTCACGTTGTCGCTGCCCGCGTTGGCGGTGGCGAGGTCGAGCTTGCCGTCGCGGTTGAGGTCGGCGGCGACGACGGCCAGCGGGTTGCTGCCGACCGCCGAGTTGCCCGCTGCGCTGAAGCCGCCGTTACCGTCGCCGCTCAGCAGGGTGACGGTGTTGTTGGCGTTGGCCGTCGCCAAGTCGAGCTTACCGTCGCGGTTGAAGTCGCCGGAGGTGATCGCTTGGGGGCCACCGCTGACCGGCACGCTGCTGGCCGCGCCGAAGCCGCCCACGCCGTTGCCGGGCAGCACGCTCAGGCTATTGCTGTCCTTGTTGGCAACCGCAAGGTCGGGCTTGCCGTCGCGGTTGAAGTCGCCGACGACGAGCGCACGCGGGTTGCTGCCGACCGCGAGGCTGGTGGCCGCCCCGAAGCCGCCACTGCCATTGCCGAGCAGCACGCTCACGGTATTGCTACCGGCGTTGGCAGCGGCGAGGTCGGGTTTGCCATCGCGGTTGAAGTCGCCGACCGCAACGGCGACCGGGTTGTTGCCAACGGCGGGGCTGGCCGCGAGGTTGAACCGGCCAACCCCGTTGCCGAGCAGCACGCTCAGGTTGTTGCTGCCACTGTTGGCAGTGGCGAGGTCGGGCTTGCCGTCGCGGTTGAAGTCAGCGGTGGCGGCGGCGACCGGGGTACTGCCTGCCGGGATGCTGTCCGTCACCGTGCTGAAGGTGCCGTTGCAGGGGTTGTTGAGACAGCCGACGTTGAGCAGCACGCGCAGGCTGTTCTGGTTGGTGCTGGTAACGAGGTCAGGGTTGCCGTCGCCGTTGAGGTCGCCGACCGCCAGTTGGCGCAAATCAACACCCGGTTGGCTGAAGGTCTGGCTGTCGAAGCTACCATCGCCCTTGCCCAGCAGTAGCCTAATGTTGCTACCGGAGGCCATCGCAAAGTCGAGGTTGCCGTCGCGGTTGAAGTCGGCGACTACTAGTGGGCCGCTGTGACCATAACTAACGACTCCTGCACCAAAGCCACCGCTACCGTTGCCGAGCAGCACGGCAATGCGGAAGTCGTTGTCGCTGGCAACAAGGTCAGGGTTGCCGTCGTTGTTGAAGTCGCCGACCGTAACATAGCTGGGAGCAGTGATTGCGGCGGAGATGTTGGTCGCTGGGCCGAAGGAGCCGGAGCCGTCACCCAGCAGCAGCGTAAGGTCATTTGAGCCAGAGTTGACGCTAACAAGGTCAGGGTTGCCGTCGCCGTTGAGGTCGCCGACCGCTACCTGTCGGGGGCTGCTGCCAGTGTCAGGGTTAGCCGACACTTCGAAGCCACCGCTCCCGTTGGCAACCAGCACCGTCAGGGTGTTGCTGCCTTCATTGGCGACCACAATATCGAGCCTACCGTCGCGGTTGAAGTCGGCGAGTGCGATGGAGCGGGTATTAGCACCATTGATCGGTCGGTTAGTAATCGTGCTGAAGCTACCTTTGCCGTCGCCGAGCAACACGCTGACGCTATCGGGGTTGGTATTGGCGGTGGCAAGATCGGGTTTGCCGTCGTTGTTGAAGTCGCCACCCGCAATTGCCTGCGGTTTGGCGTTGAGGTTGACCAACCACAGCGGGTTGAAGTTGCCAAAGCCGTTGCCGAGCAGCACGCTGACCGTGTTGGTGGTGTTGGCGGTGGCAATGTCAGGCTTGCCGTCAAGGTTGAAGTCGGCAATCAAGGTTGCATCTGGTTCGCGGAAGCTGAGGGGGTAGCTGACGGTGGCGGCAAAACCGCCATTGCCGTCACCAAACAGCACCTCCAGCGGGTTGGGGTCGGCGAGCCGACCGGGGTCGGCGAGATCGGGCTTGCCGTCACGGTTGAAGTCGGCAACCACTGCTGGGCTGGATGATCTGGTTGGATGGCTGGCAGTCTGGCTGAAGCCGCCGCTGCCGTTGCCGAGCAGCAGGGCCACGCTGTCGTTCTGACCAGAGGTGTCGCGCTGCACAAAGGCAACGTCAGGGTTGTTGTCGCGGTTGAAGTCGCTGGTTATGACTCGCTGCGGTGAGTCCGTAATCTCAAATCGGGTCTGGTTGAAGCTGTTGGAGCCGCTGTTGAGCAGCACGCTAACTGCGTGGAAAGACCCACCCAGAAAGGGTTGGAACCAACCGGCGGTGGCTAGGTCGGGCTTGCCATCACGGTTGAAGTCGGCAACGACCAGCGGGTTCGTCATGTAATCAATCCCTGGTGGCGAGTAACTGTAATTGTCATAGAAGCCACCAGCAGTGCCAGTGCCGAGAACCACCTGAATCGTATCCCGGTTGCGGAAGGCAAAGGCGAGGTTGCCGTCGGATTTGAAGTCTCCTGTCACCAATTCGTAGCCAGCACCGTCGGAAAAGTTGTAGGCGCGGGCTGGGTCGAAGCCGCCTGCCCCGTTGCCAAACAACACATAAACCGGGAGCGTGCCGGAGGAGTAGCTGAAGACAGTAACCACGAGGTCAGCGTTGCCGTCGCGGTTGAAGTCCGCGCTGGTAGCGAAGTTGGGCTGACCTCCCAGGCTGGGTCGGTTGGCGGCTTCGTTGAAGCCACCGTTGCCGTCGCCGAGCAGGATGGTCAGGTCCGACGAGGAGTCGTAGATAGCAACGAGGTCAAGCTTGTCGTCGCGGTTGAAATCGCCGGTTGCCAGACTGCGCGGAGTGCGGCTGCCAGTGATGTTGCGGGCCACGCCAAAACCACCGTAGCCGTCGGCAAGGATGAGGCTGATCTGGTCGCTGATTCTGTCGGTGGCGGCGATGTCCGGGTTGCCGTCGCCGTTGAAGTCGCCCGTTACCATGTCGGAGTATGGTCTGGGGGTGAAGTCGTCGAGGTTCAGCGTGCTGCCATCGAAATCGGGGGTGCAGGCAGCAGCAGCACGGGCGGGGTCAGCGGCTTTGGCGGGGGCAACCAGCGTGCGCGGTGGGCTGCTGGCGTAGGTGGTGGTCTGGGCAACCAGCGCGAGGGTGGTAGCGAGCAAGGTGGTGACAAGCAGCAGGCTGACGAGCCGTAGATGAGGACGCGAATAAGACATTAGGTTCTCCAATCACTTCCAGTTTGGAATGTAGTAGCCGTAGCCGCGAGGTTCGCCAGCGGCAATGAGTATTGTACCAAGCAGTGTAATACTACTGCAACTTACCAAAACCTTACCGTTTGAGGCCGACCAAGCGGCGGCGGGTAGAACGATAGTTGATGAAAGCAAACATCCTGACTATCTCCTTCATTGTCTGCTGGTTGCTCCGGCTGAGTGGCTCACACCAAGCGAGTCAGTTCATGCGGGTGCCGATGTCGGCGCGCCGCTGGCTGAGGTTCGGCTCAAAGCGCGCCCCTTGCTGCGCCAACAACTGGTTGGCACGGGCGAGGCAGAGGACGAAGGTTGGTGGTGATAGTGGCGGTGGGCCACAGCTTGACCCACCTGACCCACCGCAACCAGCCCACGCCCACTCAACAGCGGCAACGGCATCTGGAATTATCTTACATAACTATTATAAGGTAGTAGCGTCCCGTGAACGTCCTCGTCCGCGCAAGCACAAACGAACCTCCACAAGCGGCCAAAGTGGTCAATAGCAAAGAGGTGGGGGGCAGCGAAACACTGTTGCCGCACTCTCCAGCGAGGGCGCGGCAACTTAAGCTACTGCTATGTGGTCAGTGGCAAAGAGGTATGGGCTTCAGGCTGACTTTTGGAGAGGCATGAGTTGATCGTTCAGTCGCTCTGCAGCCAACTACGAACAGTGGCGTGGCTGACGGCGAGTTGGCGAGCGATGGCACGAAGGCTGTGGCCTTGCTGCTGCAACGCCCGCGCTTGCGCTCGTAGTTCCGCTGTGTGGCCTTGAGCTTTGGGCGTAGCGGTAAAATAGCGCGCACAGCGGGTGCAGCGCAGGCGTTGGCTGCCACTCTGGTTGCGACCCGCCCTCTCGACGCTATCTGCCTGTTGGCAGGTTGGACAAGCGGGCATTGGTGCAGCGGCTTGTGATGCCCAGTTGGGCCACTCATCCCGTTCGTAGGCGGCGACAAGCTGACGGCTGAGGGGTAGCGTCATGAAGCTGGCTTGCCAATCAGGGTCAGCGATACGTTCTATTTGCGCTTGGAGCAAGCCATACGCCTGATGCAGGTAGCTGTGGGCTTGCATGTCGTCGGCAGCGTGATAGGTAATTGCTGCCACCCAGTAGGGGTAGCTGCTATGGTCAAGAACGCTGCCCCATCGCGGGGAGAGGGCAAGCAGGGCGGCGACTTCCTGCTGTGCGTCAGCCAGCCGCCCCGCCGCCAGATAGGATACCGCCAGTTCGCTGTGGGCCAGGAGGGTTTGTTCATCGGTATCAATACTCAGGTACGCAGCCAAAGCCGTCTGATGGTAGCTGACTGCTGCCGCCGCATTCCCCAAGCCACGCTCGGCGATACCAAGCTGCACTAGCGTGCCGCCCCTCCGCTCCGGCTCGGCTACCGGATGTTCGGTCAGCCAGGCTTGGCCTAGCTGCTGACTGCGCTCATAGTTGCCCAAAGCGTTGAAGGCGATCATCAGGCTGGCGGTCGTCATGGATAGGGCTAGCCGGGCGTTGGTGCGCTCGAACATGACAGCTGCTTGCTCCAGCAAGGCAATCGCCTCGTCAGCCCGCCCATAGAGGGCGTAGATCAAGCCCAAATTACCTGTGTTGAGGGCTGCATTGTTCTGGTAGCCGATCTTGGTTGCCAGCGCAATTGATGCCTGTAGCCGTTCGCTGGCCTGCCGGATGTGGCCTTGCTTGTAAAGCACAAAGCTGGCAATGGCGTAGGCAATCGCTTGCCCAGCCAGCAACCTACCCTGCTGGCAAATCGCCAGCATCTTCTCTGCCCGCGCCATTGCCACACTGTAGTCACCGACCACGTAGGCCGCCTGCGCTGCCGTCTGGTAGGCCCGCACGCTATGCTCGGCTTCGCGGAAGGTCGCCAGCACATGGTTCATGATCTCGTTGGCTGCCTCGTTGTCGCCCAGCAGTTGCCGATTGTGCGCGACGATGCAGTAGCAGGTCATCTCCTGCTGACCGTCGCCCAACTGCCGGTAGATAGCCAACGCAGCATTGGCCTCCTCAATGCTAAGGCTGTACTCGTTGATCGCCAGATAGTAGTCGGCCCATTCATAGTGGCTGTCGGCCAGCCACTGAGCCGCGCCGCTTGCTTTAGCATAGCTACTCAGCTGCTGCAAGCTGGCTTGCTGTTCGCCACGTTCACCCAGCACCCCGTACATCACCACAAGGCGGCGGCTAGCTTCCAGCTTAAGATTCAGGTCTCTAAGCTGCTCGGCAAGCTCCTGCATAGCGGCAAGCTCGACCGCCTGCGCTTCCCGCTCCCCGCGCCGGGCATGGATGCTCTCGCACATCGCCCTAAGCTCGAACTCCACCTGCGCCCCGCTTGTCAGCACCTGCGCACGGCTCAAAGCCGCCAACGCTTCGTCATCGGCGTAGACCTTCAACGCCTGCTCGGCTGCCCTGCGGTAGTGGCGGGCGGCACGGGCTGCGTCCCCACCCAAGTCGAAATGGCGCGCCAGTTCTGCGGGGCGGTCGGCAGCGTCGGCTAGCATCTCCTCCAACACCAGCCCGGCCCGCTGGTGTCGCCGCTGGCGCACATCCTCGGTCAGCCCCGCGTAGATCGTCTCCTGGATCAGTTGGTGGCTGAAGGCATAATCAATCCCACTGCTGCCCTCCTCGCGTACCAGCCGCCGATCCAGCAGTTCGCTGATCGCGCTCTGCGCCTGCCGCTCGTCCCAGCCCGTCACCTCGCGCAAAGTCTCAACGCTGAAGGTCGTACCCAGCACCACCGCTACTTCCGCCGCCAGCCTGCTGTTCGGCTTCAGCCGCGCCGTTCGCGCCGCGATTAGCTGCTGTACCCCAGCGGGTAGGCTGGTCTCGTTGCCAGCCAACCAGCTAGCAATCAATTCGCTGAGGAAGAAAGGATGCCCATCGCTGCGTAGGGCCAACTCCGCGCTCTCCGCCTCCAGCCCCGGCACTTGCGCGACCAACACCTGCACTGCTGTCTGCTCCAACCGAGACAAGGCCACTACTTGCGCCGAGCCAGCCGCGACCAGCTCAGCACGCAACTCACGCAAAGGATGAGCGCGTTCGACCTCCTCCTCGCGGTAGGTCGCTAGCAGCAGCAGTGGGTGTTCGCTCAAGCCCTCAACCACCGCCCGCAGCAGGCTGATGGTCGCGGCGGTAGCGGCGTGCAGGTCTTCCAGCACCACCAGCAGCGGGCGGCCTCTCGCCATCGCCTGCATGGTGGTTGCTACCGCCCAGTAGAGACGAGCCTGCTCCTGCGTTGGAGTAAGGGCGGGCAGCGCGGTCAAACCGTGTGCGGTCAGTTCGGGCAGCAAAGGCAACAAGGCACGTAGGGCCAGGCTGTCCACGCCAGTGCCGGTCAGCAACGGCAGCCCCGCCCGCAAGACCTGCACAACCGCTTGATAGGGCTGGGTCTCCTGCGCGGCAGTCTGCCCGAACAAGACCCGTCCGCCTGCCGCCTCAACCTGCGTGCTAATCTCTGCCGCCAAGCGCGACTTGCCGATACCCGCTTCGCCACTGACAAACACTACGCTGCCACAGCCCGCCGCTGCCTGCTCCCAAGCTGCCGTCAGTTGCCCCAGTTCAGTTTCCCGGCCAATCAAGGGTAGGTTGTAGTTGAGCTTAGGGTTAGTAGGGCTGGTGATGCTACTGGGGCTAATCGTCGTGCCGGGCAGGGGTTGGTTACGCTGGATCGCAGTGTAGAGGGCTACCGTCTCCAGCGTAGGGGTGCTACCCAGTTTGGTTTGCAGGAAGGTGACGAAGCGGGTGTATTCGTTCAACGCCCCGGTTCGGTCGCCCGCCAGGTAGCGCACAGTTAGAAGTTGGCGCAGGGCGAATTCGTGCAGCGGCTCAATGGCGAGGAGGCGACGAGCGTAGTCGATGGCGGCAGCGTAATCACGGTTGCTGCGCGCCGTTTGTAGCAGGTTTTCCAGCAGTCCTACATACAGGTAGTGCAATCGTTCGCGTTCGATGATCAGCCAGTCGTCGTAGAGGTTGAGCAGCAGTCCACCTTGATAGAGGGCGGCAGCTTCGGCCAGGGTTGTGGGGTCGCCTGCCAGCCGCTTGAAGTCGGCTACGTCAAGCCAGTAGTCGGCGGTGGGGTTGATCTGCACGGTGGTAGCGGTGACGAGCAGACAGTCGGCAAGCGGGGTGGCGTTGAGCTTGTGGATGGTGCGGCGCAGGCGGGCGCGGGCGGTTGGTTCGTCAACGTCAGGGTAGATGGCGGCGACGAGACGCAGGCGGTCGTGCGGCTGGTTGTAGAGCAGGAGGTAGGCGAGCAGCCGCCAAGCAGCGGGGCTGATGGTCAGCGATACACCATCTTGGTTGAGTGACGGCTGGTAAAACAGCTTGATTTGCAGCACAGCACTAACCCCCTGTATGAAGTTGCCTGCAAGCAGGCTTGCGATCTCCCTACCGCCACCCCACGCCGCAGCTACAATCAGCACCGTTAACTTACTCAACAGTATTGTAGCACAGCCAGCTACGTTGCAGCAACCACCCGGAAGGCTGGCGACAAACTGCGCTTGCTTGTGGAAGGTGGTACCAGTAATTGGGCTTAATTTTATCATCCTCGTGAAACAAGATGTCAAGCGTCGCTGCTCTACCACACACAGCTATTACCATCTCCCCCTCCTCGTTCCTGCCCCAGCAGGTCTTGCAGCGTTTGATAGCGGCAACGCCGAGGCCCAGGTGTGGGCTACACCAAAAGCGTGAGTACGACCAGCCTGATGGCTGATCGACCCACGCTTTCTGTTTTGCTCTATGGCTTCCCCTCCCCTAAACCTCTCTTATACTCAAGCCCCCTCACCCACAGCGAGCAAAAGAGGGCCGCGCCGATGTCCAAACCAATAGCCAACAGTCGGCGTGGCCGCCCACGCAAGAACCCCGTAGCTACGGCTGACCAGCAGCAGTCTGACGAACAGCCACTCATGTCGAGCGAACCAACCGAGGCAGAACTAGAAGGCGTTGAGGCTGCCGTCCTTGCAGGACTAGACCTGCACGCAGGGCAACCGGCAGAAAGCGGCAGCACCGATGCAGTCAGCCTCTACCTGCGCGATATCAGCCGCCTGGAAGCGGTGGTGCTGAAGGTACACAGCGGTTGGGTTGACCCAGAGGAAGTGATCCACGCGGCAATACAGCAAACAACCTCGCGCTTGGTCAACCACCACTTGCAACTCAACCTCGGTGAGCTACCCACAGTCTCAATCGCCAGATAGGCGAAGAAGTTGGTTGATTGTAGCGACCTCGATGCTGCACAAAAGCAACGCCCCCGCTTCTTCACCAGAGGCGAGGGCGTTGCTTTGCAATGCAGGTTGCTAAACGGTCAGTCAGCGGTCAATCAAGGGTCATCAGTTCGCGCTCACGTTCGCGCTCGCGGGTGGTTGGGCGGTCGCGCTCGTACTCGCGGCTGATCGGGGTGGTGGTGCGGGCTTGACCGACCCTGCCGGACAGTTCGCGCTCGTACTCACGCTCGTACTCGCTGCCGACCCCGCTGCGCTCGGCCTGCCACTCCTTTGTCAGCGGTTGCTGGCGCAGGGCCAGCACGGGGACGGGCGAATTGCTGCTTACCTGTTCGGTGACGCTGCCGCCCAGCAAGATGTCAATGCCGTTGCGGGCGCGGGTCGTCATTACCACGAGATCAACCGCTTCGGTGTAGCTGAGGATCGCTTCGGCGGGCTTGCCGGTCGCGTTGATCGCCCGCCAGTGCAGGTCGGCTGGCAAGAGGTGGGTCGGCAGGTTGTCAATGTAGCGGTGGGTCGGCCCCTCCTCGCTGGCTTCGGCGTGGTCGTAGCCGAACGCTTCGTCCCACGGCAGCGACGACAGCGGGCTGCTGGGGTTGCTGATGTGCAGGATCAGCAGTTCCCCACCCGGCGCGACCATCGCAGCGGCTAGCGGCAACGCCTGCTCGCTGGGCATCGTGCCGTCGAGCGGCACAAGGACGCTCTGGAAGCTATGTTGCAGCGGCATCGGCTGGCGGTCGGTCAGCAGCAGGACGGGCAGGTTGGCCTCGCGGATCACGGTCGCGGCCACGCTGCCGCCGATCATGCGGCTGAGACCGCCGCGCCCCCTCGTACTCATCACCACGAGGTCGTGGTTGTTGGCTTGCGCGACAAGCTCAGTGGCGGGCTTGCCATGCACGGTCAGCGTGTCTACGGCGGTGAAGCCGTCCATCTCCAGGCGGGTCGCCACCGCGCTGAGGTAGGCGTTGGCGAGGGCGAACTCACCCCGCGATTGCTTCTGCGCTTCCAGCAGGCTGACGGGTGGGGCGATTGGCGGTTCAGTGGTTAGGCCGCGCTGTTCGACAACGCGCACCAGCGTGATATGACCGTTGAAACGCTGGGCGATATTGAGGGCGGGGGTGATCGCCCGCTCGGCGAGGGCTGAACCATCGAGGGGAACAAGGATACGACGGAACATCGGGACATCTCCTTTCGGCTCTGGCAATGGCAAAGCGGCAAGCCGATCCTTGCGCCCTACCACTGTCTGGGTCGGGCGCAAGGATCGTCTCGCCGCTATAGTTGAGGGCGGAGGCGACTGGCCTCGTACTGACGCTTACCTCAACAGCCACTGGTTGTGGCCCGGCTACTCCCGTTCCTTACGTTGGCGGTGTGTCACCGCTGATGGGTACATGATACGTGACGAAGATTAAACGCACATGAAGGTGGAATTAGAGGGTGGTTAAGGATTGTCTGGCTCTGACCGGCTGCCGTTCTTCGGCAGCAACCGCCACCGGCTCGGCCTTCGGCAGATCGTCGGCGTGCGGCTGGGTCGCACCTACCGGCGCGTCAGCCTCGTCGTCGCCCAGCCGGTCAAGCAGCCGCGACTCGCGGTTGAACAGGCCGACGCGCACCAGTTCGCGCACTGCAGGCAGGCTGATCACGATGATGCTGACCGCCAGCGACAGGTAAATCCAGGCGAAGATGTTGAGGGTCAGGGTCGTGCCAGCAGGGTCGTCGCGCATGATGAAGCCGAAGGCGACCTGGGTGGCGAACAGGCTGAACAGCATCATTGCGTTCCGCAGGTTGAGGCTGAGGGTCAGCAGCACGGCGGTGGAGAACAACGACTGCGCGGCAGTCAGGAAGAACTCCGCGTTCTGACGGTCGCCCAGCGGCAGCGACAATAGCTGCGTGCTACCCTGCTGGAACGACGCGCCGAGGCTGAACACCAGCGGCAGCATGGCGACAAGCAGCGTCCACTGGTTGATCTTGCTGCTGATCAGCGTCCCCAGTGCGGCGGTCGGCATCAGCTTGAGCGCGAAGATGACGCAGACGACGAACTCCGCCGCCTCGCTAGCCAGCGGCGCAAGCCACTGCACGAGCAGGAAGCTGTCAATGCCGAGGTCGCTACCGGCGGCCACCAACGCCTCGGCGAACGGCTTGGCGACGCTGAGGATGACGATGGCCGCGATCACCACGATAGCCAGCACCCCCAACCGCCGCTGCATCTTCGGCAGGTCGGCCAGCTTTGCCGCCGGGCCGATGATCTCATGGTGTTCGACCGCCATCTTCGACCGCCGCCAGAGGTAGCCAGCAAAGAAGCTGAACAGGATCAGCATATCAAGCAGGCTGATGCTGCCCTTGAGCGGGATGGTGAAGGAGTAGAGGGTGGCGAGGGAGAGGAACGCAACCTCGGCGGCGTTGTCGCGGTTGAGGCGCACAAGCTGGTCGCTAGGCTCACGCAGTTAAACATTGTCTCCTTTCCTTGTAAGTAAAAGATGCTAGAACTAACTTTAATTAGAGTGATCTCACCCGGCGAACCAATAGTGGCAGCTTGCTGAACTTCACAAGAGGGCAAAATGGCGAACATCATCAATCTATATAAGCGAGTCATGATCTGGTTCGACGGCGGGGCCGAACCCAATCCCGGTGCTTCCTATGGCAGCTACGCCCTATTCGTGCCGGATGCGAACGGTGCCTGGCTCACTGAGCCGCTTGAGGTTATCAGCAGGCTGGACTTTGGCTACGGCACCAACAACGAAGCCGAGTACAAGTCGCTGATTGCCGGGCTGGAGGATGTCACTCGCCGCATCGAAGCGGCAGGCCAATCGCTGGCTGCTTGGCAGATCGAGGTACGTGGCGACAGCGACCTGGTGGTGAAGCAGATCGGGCGCAGAAGCTGCTGGCGAACTTCGGCCAGCACACGCTAATCTGGCACAGTCGCACCAACAGCGTGAGGGTACTCGGTCATTAGCGTAGCTGGTCGCAACTCGCTAGCTACTGCTGCTCATCCCCTAGAAAGAACTCGATGCTAACCAGCAAGGGGTCAAGCTGCTTCTGGCGGTCAGGGTTGCCGCGCTCATCATAGGCGGTGGGGATGTACTCAAGGCTGCGCGACTGCTGGGCGGCCACTGCCAGAGCCATACCCACCGTCATTGCTTTGGTGCCGCCGGTGCAGTCGGCGGTGATGTCGCCCGCCCGCAGACCGTTGAGTAGGCCGTCGCCATAGCAGCGGTTGACCGCCTCGAACGTCGCTTTGGCCGACTCGATGTCCGCGACTGGCACCGGCACGCAAGGGAAGTCGGTGGCGTACTGCTGCTGCAAGGCTTCGGCGTAAGGCTGCGTCTTGGCCGAGTGGATCAGCCAGCAGCGGCGTAGCAACGGTGGCTGCCCGGCAGCATGGATTTGGCTGTGGAAGACAATCGCCGCCCCTGCCGCAGTCGTGTTTAGTGGCAACTCCTGTCCATCCGGGCCTTTGCCGGGGATGCTGACGATGACGATCAGCCCGGCGGTGGGAACGACCTCACGTTCTGCCGCCAGCCCCAGTTGCGGCGGGCGGCTGCGCTGGTTGAGTAGCTGGTTGAGCGGGACGAGCAGCAGCAGCCCAATCGTGGTGACAACCGCCACCGCTGCTGCACCCCACGAGAAGTCGGTGGCAAGCTGGAACAGGGCGTTGACCAGCACACCAAAGAGGATGAGGCCGATCAGCCCCAGCACGCTGTCTGCCCCTAGCATCCGCACCAAACCGCGAGGCCGCTGTCTGTTCATCGCTCACCTCCTTGTTCTTGCCTCATCGCGCACAGCCTGCAAGTTGAGTAGCCCCACGACCTCGAACTGTGGCGGGGTGCTGCCTGCAACCGGGCGCAGGCGCAGGCAGGTGGCGAAGTAGCCCATGCGCCCGTGCAACTCGGCCAGCAGTGCGACTGCGACAAAGTTGAGCGCGGGCGGGTTGACGACAAGTGGCTCAGTTTGCCACTCGGTGGCGGCCAGCCCGCAAGCATCGGCCAGCGCGACGATCTGGAGCAGAAAGTCAGCCTGCTGGTCTAGCTGGGTGGGGACACGGACTTCGCGCAGGTCGTCGCTACCAGTTAGCTGGCGGATACTTGCTAGCTGGGCCTCGGTCAGCGGGTGGGAGAAGTTGAGGATGATCATGCTTGCCCGCCTATCTGTGGCTGGATCAGATGTGGAGGTGGCTTCACCAATGGTCGCTG
>Ga0123337_10005431_pt1 | contig 12560 bp, 12 predicted proteins | sample frozenSSSSmetaG_FD_89792 | JGI IMG/M metagenome (GOLD analysis project Ga0123337, IMG submission 89792) | Glacier valley bacterial and archeal communities from Borup Fiord, Nunavut, Canada, to study Microbial Dark Matter (Phase II) -... | ecosystem: Environmental > Aquatic > Freshwater > Ice >...
CAAATCACCCTAAGGGATCATAAAAGTATTATTTCCCCAGGCCACGAAGGTGGCCTTCGTACCGCGAGCCGAGGGCTTTAGCCCGGCGGCAGCGCGTGCGGGAAGGTATTCATTTATGAACTCTAAGTATCCCTTCCGCACGCGCTCATCTGCCAGTAGATCGGTCGCCGCGCCCGCGATTATGATCTGGCCAGCATTGAGCACATAGTCGCGATCGGCGCTTTGAAGCGCCAGACTGGCATTCTGCTCGACCAGTAGAATCGTCACACTAGGGCGTGCAATTCACGAATGATTGCGAAGATTGCGCGAACCACCAGCGGCGTCAGCCCAAGGCGCGGCTCATCGAGCAGCAGCAGCCGCGGTCGGCTCATCAACGCCCGCGCGATTGCCAGCATCTGCTGCTCGCCGCCGGAAAGCGTGCCAGCCAGCTGGCTGCGCCGCTCGGCTAGGCGTGGGAAGCGCTGAACGTGTACGCGCCCAGCTGCAAGTTGCCCAACACCGTTTGACGCGCCAGCATACGCCGCCGCTCTGGCACATGCGCGATGCCCAGCCATTGCGTCGGCTGCCAGCTCATCCTCATAAATGGCGATAAACGCGCGCCCGACGCTAGGTATATGCCGCGCAATCGCAGCGCTGGAATGCCGACCAGCACCGCTAATACACCCGATGCCAGCCCAGCCAGCGCCATTTCTGCCAGCAGCTGCGTGATTGGAAATAAGCTATCGGTGTGCGAGAAATACTTGGACGACATAATCGCGGCGATGTAGCCGCCTGGGTGCCGCGATTGCAATCGCCGGCGCAAAAACGTGCGTCACACCCTGCATTACCCCAGCGCTACCGCCGAGCAATAACAATATGGTATACTCTTCGCTTAGTCGCCCACGACACGACGCACCGGCTATCGGCAACCTAGCGCTCTGCTCACCGCTATAGCACTTAATGCAAACCATCACTATTAAACGGAGGGATATGACTATGGGCCTGCTCGACGGCAAAAAGGGCTTGATCATGGGCGTAGCGAACGACCACTCGATCGCCTGGGGGATCGCACAGGCGCTGCATGCCGAGGGTGCTGATCTGGGGTTTACTTATGTCGGCGAGGCGCTGGAGCGGCGCGTGCGACCGCTAGCCGAGAGCTTGAACGCCCGGCTGATCGCATCGTGCGATGTGCAAAGCGATGAGGCGATCGACGCGCTTATGGGCCAGGTGCGCGAGGTCTATGGCGCGCTTGATATCGTTATCCACGCGATTGGCTTCGCCAACCGCGATGAGCTGAACGGGCCGTACCTCAACACCAGCCGCGCTGGCTTCCGGCTGGCGCTGGATGTCAGCGCTTACTCGCTGACAGCGGTGGTCAAGGCCGCGCAGGAGCTGCTCAATCCCGGTGCGTCGATCGTGACGCTGACCTATCATGGATCGCAGCAGGTGGCTCAGAACTACAATGTGATGGGCGTGGCTAAAGCAGCGCTCGAGGCCAGCGTGCGCTACCTCGCCAACGATCTAGGGCCGCGCAACATTCGTGTCAACGCGATCAGCGCCGGCCCGATCCGCACATTGGCCGCCAGCGGCATCGCCGGCTTTCGCACCATGCACAAGCAGTTCGCCAGCATCGCGCCACTCCGCCGGAATGTGACCATTGAGGATGTGGGCAAGACCGCGCTGTGGCTGTGCAGCGATTGGGCCAGCGGCGTGACCGGCGAGACGATCTATGTCGACGCCGGCTTCCATAATATCAGCGTGGCGCTGCCAGAGTAACAAGACCAGGAGACAAGGAGACCAATTTCTCCTTGTCTCCTGGTCTTGTTACTTAGGAGCGCCGCTTGCGCATCGTGCGCGCGACTAACGGCGGCTCGACCGGCTTAGGCTGTGGTTGTAGCAGCGGCGGCTCCTTGATCTCGGGTGGCGGCAGCCCCGGCGCATCCACCAGCTTGCGGTACAGGTAGCGCAGCAGCAATTGCACCACCGCCACCACCGGGATACCGACCAGTAGGCCGAACGGGCCAGCCAGCGCGCCACCGGCCAGAATCGCGAACAGCACCAGCACAGGGTGTAGATGTACCGCGTGACCGACAACCTGCGGAATAACAAAATTATCCTCGGCCATGCGCAGCACGAAATACGTCACCCCCACCACCACCACCAGCACCGCATGGCTCCAGCCGAATGGCGTCGTCGGCTGAAGCAACGAGACCATCATGGCGATCCCAGATGCCGACCACGGCCCAATCACCGGAATAATCTCCAGAATGCCGCTGGCAATCGCAATCACCAGCGCATACCGAATGCCCAGAATCTTAAGCGCAATATACGTGACTGTCGACATAATCGGGATGAGCAGTAGCGTGCCGCGAATATAGCCAGCGAAGATCGCGTCGATCTGCTGGCCCAGAGCGCGTATCTCGGCCCGATAGGGTGCTGGAACCAGCCCATAGATCGCGTCTGTGATCTGCTCAGCCTGCAGCAGCAGATAGAACGTCACAAGCAGATAGGTGACAAACAGCAGCACACTCTCCAGCGCGCTAAATACCAGATGTGGCACGGTTTCCGGCAACCCCTTGCCGAGATCAGTGATAAAGCCGACGATTGGCTGCTCAAACTCATACAGATCGATGTTAACCCCGCCCAGATCGATGATCTGATTGGCCGCAATAAAGCGCTCGACCTGCTCGCGCATAGTCGGGATCAGCGCAACTACCTCGCGATACTGAAGCCCGACCATTGGCCCAAGCGAGCGGATCAGCGCGTAGGTCAGCGCGCCAATCATCACATACAGCACCAAAATCCAGACGCCGCGGCTAACGCCGCTGCGTCGATGCAGCCAGCCAATCAGCGGGTTAAACAGGTAGGCCGTGATCACCGCCGCTACAAACGGCGTCAGAATTGATCCAACAGAAGCAAACAGCAAAATAGCTAAACAGACAATAATCGCAACCGTAATAAATTTCCCGGTCGGCGATAGCCGGATCGATTTTGGCTCAACACTCATAATGACACCTCTAACAGTGATAATACAACAGCGCCGCCCGGACGTAGCCGGGTGGCGCTGCAATCCACGGCATTTCTTCTTTAATTGTACCGCATGAACGGCTCAAAAAGAACGAAATGCCACGCCAATTGATGGCGCATCAACGCGTGGCATCGTAGCAGCACGCGCTCAGGTTATCTGCTTAGGTGGTGCGGCGCAACGGTATGTCGGCCGTGAGATGATCGCTCGACTCGCCGCGCATAAGCGTGACTTCGATTTGATCCGGCTCAACGCCCGGCACATACTTGGCGACAACCGCCGAAAGCTCGGCTTTCATCTGTGCCAGCATATCGGGCGTCAGCTTGATGCGATCATCAACCAGCACCTTCAGCAGCCGTTCGCGGGCCACATCCGAGCTGCGTTCGCGTTTTCCACCAAACAGCGTGTTTAAGAAACCCACACGCATCTCCTTGAGTTAGGACGAATGATTCGTGACAGATGTTTCAGACGAGTTCAAAGTGCAAAGTTGATTGTATACTAGCTTCATTTTGCATTTTGCATTTGCCCTAGCGTTCGCTCCCACGCGGACGGCGGCCAAACATGCCAAAGAATCGATTAATCATGCCGGTCTGTTCTTCGAGTACCATAAATGGCACTTGCTCGCCGCCAACCCGCCGCCCAATATCAATGAAGGCTCGACCAGCCAGCGATCCACGATCCAGCACCGCAACCTCGCCGCGGTTGGTCGCCGTCACGATCGTCTCATCATCCGGCACAACCCCAAGTAGATCGATCGCCAAAATCTGGAGCACATCTTCAACGCTCATCATCTCGCCGCGACTGACCATACGCGGCTTGAGGCGGTTGAGGATCAGGCGCGGGTGGCCCTTCTCGAACGCCTCGCACAGCCCAATAATCCGGTCGGCATCGCGCACCGCCGAAACCTCGGGCGTGGTCACAATCACCACCTCATCGGCACCGGCGATCGCATTGCGGAAGCCGCTCTCGATGCCAGCCGGGCTATCGAACAGCACATAATCGAATTCGGTGCGCAGCTGGTTAGCAAGCGCGATCATGTCATCTTTGGAAACTGCGTCTTTGTCGCGCGTCTGCGCGGCCGGCAGCAGACATAGATCGGGAAAGTGTTTATCCTTGATTAGCGCCTGACGCAGCCGACAGCGGCCCTCGATCACATCGACCAGGTCGTAGACGATCCGGTTCTCCAGGCCCATCACAACATCAAGGTTGCGCAAACCGATATCGGCATCGACGACGGCAACCTTGGCACCCTGCATCGCCAGCGCAGTGCCTAAATTGGCGGTCGTTGTCGTCTTGCCGACGCCGCCTTTCCCTGACGTAATTGTGATGACGCGCGACATAGCCCCTCCAAATTGGGAATTGAGAATTGAAAATTGAAAAGCATCGAGAGAACCCGTTATCAATTTTCAATTCTCAACTTTTCATTTCCGGTATGTTTCCCACGGCTCGACGCCGATCTGATCGTTTTCGACAAAGGCAACTTCGGGAAAGCGGCCAGCGCCGCCCTCGGGCGCACGCGCGATCAGGTCGGCGATGCGTAGCTGCATGGGTGCCAGCTCCAGCGCACAGATCACCGCCGTGCGGTCGCCCAGCGCGCCTGCATGCACGGTGCCGCGCAATCGCCCCCACACCAGCACGTTGCCGCCGGCGATGATCTCGCCGCCGGCGTTTACATCGCCTAGCACCGTCACATGCCCGTGATGCCGAATGACCTGACCCGAGCGCACGGTACGCCAGGCGAAAGCGGCCTCGCTACGATCTTCGCTCTCGGGTGCGCGCGCTAGTGGCCGGGTAGCAAGCCCAGCCGCGCGCGCCGAGCTGCGACTCTCGCGCGCCGTCGAGGCCAGCGATTCGGGCCGAACGCCGTGCTGATGCATCAGCTCCAGCAGCGCCGCCAGCTGATCTTCGGCCAGCGCCCGCTCCCCAATATCCACCACTAGCTGCGCGCCGTTGAAAAAGCTGGCCCCCTGGCTGATCTGCGCGCGCAAGGCCTCTAGCACTTCTTCCCAAGCGGCCTGCTCATCCAGCTGGAGCCGCAACCCATCTTTGCTGCCCTTGATTGCGATCAGCTTCGCCATGGCCGCCTTCGTCGCACACATGTTGGGATACGGTTATTTTTTATCATACCATATGCTGTCAAGTGTTTCGCAGCATTATTATAACTCATGTTTCTTTGTAATCAGGATTCATGGAGCATACCTATGGAAAACACATGCATCCGTTGAAGATGCGAGACACGCGAACCATTCTATCGCCTCCTCGCCCTCGTCACCGCCCCGGCCCTGATCGCACATACACCTTCGGCGGGGCGTTCGGGTCGATCCGCTGTGGCAGCGGCGGCAGATCCATCTGGCAACCCTTGGGCAGTGGGTTGGGCGGCGCAATATTGAAGTATGCCTGCATGATCTGCGTGACTGCCGGTACCGTGATCGTGGCCGAGCCATCGTTCATATCGCCCGAACCTTCGACCAACGCCAACACTTCGATCTGCGGGTTGTCGTAGGGTGCGAAGCCAGTGAACCAGGAATGACTCTGGCGAACTGTCGGTCGCGGTTTGCCATTGAGCGGCGGAATATCAATGTTTGGCCCAAACTCAGCCGTGCCAGTCTTGCCAGCGATCTGAAGACCGGAGCAGGCATCGCGGGCGGCGACATTCGAGCCTTCAGTCACCGAGCGGCGCATGCCATCGCGCACAATCGCGAAGTTGGCCGGAGTGACTGGCACACGCTGAACCAGTTCAGGCTGAAACTCTTGGATAAGCTTACCACTCGAGTCGGTGATCGCCTTGACGATCTGCGGCCGGTAGAGATCGCCATTATTCGCCACGGCCACAGCGCCGGTCACCAGTTGCAGCGGTGTGACCTCAAGGTTGCCCTGGCCGATTGCTGCATTATAAAGGTCGCCAGTTGTCCATGCCTGAAGCAGCACTTTCTGTTTCCATGCTGGCGTCGGGACGCGGCCAGGCTGCTCGCCCACCAGCCGCACGCCGGTCGGCTTGCCGAAACCGAACCAGTCGAGCCCTTCGGCGAATTTGGTGATACCCAAGCCTTCAGGAATATTTTTCTCTTCGTCCTTGAGGTTCATCACCTGATCTTTGTTGCCGCCGAGCACCGACATAAAGAAGACGTTCGACGAGTGTAGCAGCGCCTGTCCGACATTGATATCGCCATAGGCGCGCGAGGCTGCGTTGACATAGGTATCGGGGTGCCCCGGAAAGAATTTATTATCGACGATCAGCTTGCCGGGATCATGCACAATCGTCTCGGGCGTAATCACGCCTTTTTCCAGAACGATCGATGCATCGAACTGCTTGAGCGTCGATCCGGGCGGGTACTGAAGCGCGATCGCGTGATTCAGTAATGGCGTGAGACGACGATTTTCGGGGTTGGTCGTATCGAGCAGTGCGTCCAGCTCACTAGCGCGCTTGGGATCGCCCCAGATATTATTGTCATACGAGGGCCAGCTGACCATCGCTAGGATACGCCCGGTCTGCACCTCCATCACGATTGCGACACCTGCGCGAATCGGCTTGTAATCGCGCTTGTAGGCGAACTGATTATTGGAAGCAAGTCGGCGCTGCTCGCTAATATCGATCCAGTTGCGCAGAATCTGCTCGACCTGACGCTGGAATGGCACATCGATTGTCAGCACCAAATTCTCGCCATCGCGCGTGGGCTGAACCGTCTGCGGCGCGCGCACTGGCTGGCCCGCCGCATCCACGAGCAAGCCTTCCCAGCCCATTTGGCCGCGCAGTTCGGACTCGAAGCTGGCCTCGACGCCATCCTTGCCGATTCGGTCATTTTCGAGATAGCGCGCGACACCAAGCTGGTCGGGGTCGATCGTCTTTCTGACAATCCCACATTCTTCGGCATGGCCGATCGAATCGAGCAGGCTGCCGACCCACGAGCGCGCAGTATTCTGCCGCACCAGATCGCACTCGCCGACCCGGCCAATAAAGCCAAGCAGCGGCGAAAGCGTCTGGATCTCGCCGCTGAGCGGGTAGCGTCGTCGGTAATCTTGCTCGACCACCACACCCGGTAGGCTGGAGGCATTTTCGCGCAGCACAAGCGCCACGTCGTGCGGGATATCACTCTTAATCGTCAAGGTCTCGTAGCCGGGAATATCGACTGCATCGACCCGATCTGCGATTGGGTTGTCGAGCCGCACGGTTGTGGAATAGGCATCGCTCAGCTTGAGCGCGGTCAGCGTGCGCGCCGCAGGTACTGTCAGCGTCGCCCAGCTCCATACCTGCGGCTGGCCGGCGGCGTCGAGCGTGGGCTGGCCGACCAACCTGGCGAGGTCGTCGTGCAGCGCCTGATTTGACTGAAGGCTGGTGCCAGGCGAGATCACCAGTGTAGCAGAGATTATGCTAGAAGAGCTGCTAGTTGGGAAATCGAGCGCTGGCCGATAGCGTGCTACCAGCGTGGCCGCATCAGCGCGCTGGCCGGGCGCGAGCGGCAGCCGGATCGGTGGGCTGATCTCACGACGCTGGGCTGCCGCAACTACATCGGCACCCAGCCCTTGCGTCAGATCATTGAGCAGCACTGCATCCTGATCGAGCGCTAGCGCTGGCGAGATCGTCAGCGTCGTGGAGATGCCGAGCAACTGGCTGAGCTGGGCGAAGACTTCGGCGCGCTGGTGCGGCTGCCGCGCGCGCGCGGGCAGATCGGCCGGGCGCACTGAGATGGTATAGATCGGCACGCTTTCCGCCAGCAGGGTTTTACCATCACCAGCGAAGACCTCGCCGCGAATCGGATGCACTGGCAGAAAGCGAGTCGTGCGCGCGCGCGTTGAATCGCGAAAGCGATCCGCCTCGTCGGGGACAAGCTGAAGCTGATACAGCCGCCCGATCAGCACGACTAAAATCAGTAGAACGGCGATTTTTGGCAGAATGAGTCGGTTCATGAAATTGCAGATTGCAGATTGTAGATTGTAGATTGAGGTTGCAGGAGGCAGCAATCTGCAATCAAATCAATATACATCAAACGGCACCTCGCCGCGCCGCCGCCGTTCGAGCCAGCGCATGAACAGAAATAGCGGCAGTGCCGGCACCAGCACCAGGATCGTGGCTGGCAGCGCGACCACCAGCGCGTAGATGCGCGGGTTGATCGGCGCGACCAGCAGCGCGGTCAGCAGCGCCAGCAGCATATGATAGGCCAGTGAGCCAAGCACCACGCCTACCAGCGGCAGCAACCAGTTGCCACGGCTCCAGCGCGCCAGGAGCGACCCAGCGACCAGCACGGCAGCCAGCAGCGCCAGCGCGTGTAATCCCAGCGGGGTGTCGGCGCTCAGATCGAGCGCCAGCCCGGCGTAGAAAGCCCAGCGCGCCGCATTTGCCGGGCCAGCGATCAGCGCCTGACAGATCGTCAGTAGCAGCAGCAGATTCGGCGCGAGACCGAGCAGGCGCGGCATCAGCGCGGCTTGGGCCAGTACCAGCCCTAGCAGCCCCAGCGCCAGCGAAAGCTCACGAATGACCCGCTCCTCTATTCGCCTTGGCTGAGTAGAACCCATGCGTAGCTCACGCGATCAGGATCGACATACGGGCGAACATCGGCGCGCTGGCTGTGCCCATCGATCTGGATCGTTTCAATCGTGCCGATCGGAATATCCTTCGGGATCGCGGCGCGCGGCAGCGCCACATCCATTCGCGCAGTCAGGCCAGCGGTCACCAGCACATCGCCGACTATTAACGGGTCGGCGCGCTCGATCCCCTCGAGCTTGAGCCGCGAGCCGACCTGCCATTGTCCCTGCACGACGCCGCTAGCAATCGTATCCTTATGGTAGACTTGCGCGCTGACCGCGCTGCTGAAATCGGTGATCAGCAGCACGCTGGAGCTGCGCGGGCCGACATTCTCGACCACGCCGATCAGCGCGGGCGGGCTACTGCCCTCTTTGCCAAGCACGGCCATGCCGGGTTTGATACCCTGCTCGCTGCCAGCCGCAATGAGCACTACCCGCCGACCGCCATCGGGTGTGCGTGCGCTGATATCGGCACCGAGCAGCTTCCAGGGCCGCTCTTTCTCGATTCGCAGCTGCGCCTCAAGCCGCACGAGCTGAAGCTGAAGCTCCTGAAATTGGAGATTGCCAGTCTTGAGTTGGCTATTCTCAGCCTCCAGCGCGGCGACCCGGTCACGCAATTGCGTCACCTCAGTCAAGCCCTGGCCGACGCCGCCGACGCCATCGCCGACTTGGCGCAGCACGCGCATCACCGGCGTCAGCAAGCTCTGGATCTGTGGGCGCACGGCCCCGAGCATGCCAGCCTGATCGAGCACCAGCAGCAGCAGCGCCAGCAACACCAGGGCAACGACCAGCGTCAGTGATCGGTAGGGCGAAGAGCGGGGGAATTTGAGCTGTCGGTGGCGAAGCGAATCACGCATGAGAGATTGTAGATTGTAGATTGTAGACTGTAGATTGCGTTGGTCAATCTGCAATCTACAATCTATAATCTATAATTCGTTTAATAGCGGACGCGGCGGGTGCGCTGCGTGCTGTTAAGAATATCGCGATAGACTGGGTTCTGAAATTCTTCGACCATTTTGCCAGCGCCACGGGCCACGCACGAGAGCGGGTCTTCGGCAATGTGGACGGGCATGCGTGTCTCGGCCTGGATGCGCCGGGCCAGACCGTGGAGCAGCGCACCACCGCCAGCCAGCGTGATACCGTGCTCCATGATGTCGGCCACCAGCTCAGGCGGGGTTTCCTCCAGCGCGGCGCGCACCTCGGCGACGATCGTGTTGACCGGGCCGGCAATGCCCTCACGCAATTCGACGCTGGAGACCTCGACTGCCTTCGGCAGGCCGGTCAGCAGATCGCGCCCGCGCAGAACGACCTTAATCTCTTCATCAAGCGGGTAGGCGCTGCCAGCGGCAATCTTCACCTTCTCGGCCATGCGCTCGCCAATTAGTAGGTTGTATTCACGGCGGGCGAACGAGACGATCGCCTCATCGATCTCATCGCCGGCGGTGCGAATGGAATGATTGATCACAATGCCGCCAAGCGAGATCACCGCCACCTCGGTGGTGCCACCGCCAATATCGACGATCATCGAGCCCATTGGCTCATCCACCGGCAGCCCCGCGCCAATCGCTGCCGCCATCGGCTCCTCGACGACGTATGCCTCGCGCGCATTGGCGTTCAGCGCCGCATCGCGGGCCGCGCGCATTTCAACCTGCGTAACGCCGGACGGCACGCCGACAACCACACGCGGCCGCGGCGAGATCACGCCCATCGTGCGCTCGTGCGCTTTCTTGATGAAATACGCCAGCATCTTTTCGACCACGTCGAAGTCGGCGATCACGCCATCCTTGAGCGGACGGACAGCAATGATATTGGCCGGCGTCTTGCCGACCATCGCCTTGGCCTCGGCGCCGACCGCCTTGACTTGCTTAGTTTTTTTGTCGATTGCGACCACCGACGGCTCGCTGATCACAATGCCCTTGCCGCGCACATGTACCAGCGTGTTCGCCGTTCCCAGGTCAATACCCAGGTCGCGGCTAAACGCTCCAAACAGTGCGTTTAGCGGATTCCCAATCGCCACAGACATATCCTCTCAGCCACAACCCGCGCTTCAGCCGTATGCTCCATAACGCACTGCGATGGAACCGGCTTGGGATTCACTATGTAAAGTGAGTTGGGCGCATTATACCATAGTTGCTGATGCACTGTTCTGACGGGAAGGTGACAGATGGCGGGATGGGGACACGGAGAGGGGGAGATGGTTCGTGTCTTACTTGCGAATCGTCACTTGTCACAGTCGCGACGACAGCTTTTGCTCTAGCTCATCAAAAATTCATTCCTCACAGGGTTAGAAACGCATTCATCGCGCGTACCTCGCCATCCATGCCCAGCCGCATAAAGACAGCGCGCACCTCGCGCCAGAGCAGCTCGCCGCTGGCGCGATTGCCGCGCGCGATCTCGTAGCGCGCCCACTCCCGCAGCGTTCGCGCGCGCTCGCCCTGCAAGCCAGCCGCGGCGAAGATCCGCACGCTCTCGGCAAAGTAATCCGATGGCGAATTGAGCATTGAGCGTTGAGAATTGAGAACAGCCAGATTCTCAATTTTCAATTGTTCGTTCTCAATTTGCACCAGCCCGGTCGCTCGCCAGGCTGTGCCCTGTTCAGCCGGAGTTTGTGCGCGTGCCAGCGCGTGCTGCGCCGCATCCAGCGCTGCCACAAGATCGTGCTGGCCCAGGTGGGCCGCAGATAGACGACTATAGATCAGCGAGCGATCAGCCCAGTCGGCCGATTCGGCGATCTCAAGCGCCTGATGCAGCTGCGTCTCACCAGCATGATAATCGCCCATGCCGACGTGCGCGCCGCCGAGGTTGCGGAGTGAGAGAAACTCAAGCTCGCGATCCTTGATATCGCGGGCCAGCGTCAGCGCATCCTGGTAGTGTGCCAGCGCGCGCGCATAATCGCCGCGCGCCTCGGCGGTCAGCCCCAGATTGTTGAGCGTGCCGCCCACGCGCAGCCGGTCGCCCAGCTCGCGGTGCAGCGCCAGCGCGCCGCGCATCGCCTCGGCGGCGTTCGCGTAGTGGCCGCGCGCCTTGTGGATCACGCCTAGCAGATTCAGGCCGCGTGCCATCTCGCGCATGGCGTCGTGCTCGGTGGCTAGCAGCATGGCCGCTTCCGCCAGCGCCAGCGCCGCCGCCGTGTCGCCAAGATTGAAGGCACACCATCCCTGGAGCAGCAGCGCCATTGCCCGCTCGACCTCGGCCCCGATCGCTTGCGCGATCCGCTCGACCTCGCTGGCACTCGCGCGCGCGGCGTGGTAATCGCCCTGGCGCTCGCGCACTTCCGCCAGCCCGTACCACGCGCGCGCCTGCGCCACCGCGTCGCCGGCGGTGGTGGCGGCATCACGCATGGCGGCATACCCGCTAGCTGCCTCGGAATAGCGGCCCTGCCAGAGCAGCATTTCGCCCAAACCCTCGTAGGCCGCCGCGCGCCGCAACGCCTGGGCTACATCGCTCGCGTCGGCCGGCAGTAGCGCCAGCACCCGCTGATAAAAGGCGATCGCTACATCCGAAGCGTAAATCGCTTGGGCCTGCCGCGCCGCGCGGCTATACCATTCGGCGGCACGCGCTGCCGCGCCAGCGCGCTCGAAATGCTCGCCGATCAGGCCTGCATATTCGCCCACGCGCTCGCCGCTGTGCGCGATCAGCCACTCGGCCGCCTGCGTGTGATAAACCCGGCGATGGCGGCGCAGCACGCTATCGTAGGCGACCTGATGCATCAGCGCGTGCTTGAAGATGTACTCTTGTGTCCCCGCAAACGATGAAGAAAAGCGCGGCAGCGTGAGATCTTTCTTCAGCAGCGCCGCCAGGCTCACCAGCGTGCGCGCAATACTCGCTAGGTCGCGCGTGTCGCGGGGCGTAGCAGCGCGGCGTGCCACAGTTCGCTGCGCGTCGGCTGGCGATTGCCCAACCCGCACCTCGTCGCTCAATCGCGCCACCGCCGCATCCCAAAACACCCGCCCTACCACCGAAGCCTGCTGCAACGTTGCGCGCTCGGTCGCCGGCAATGCATCCAGCCGCGCCTGCAAGACACCCGTCAGTGTCG
>Ga0123337_10005432_pt1 | contig 12559 bp, 13 predicted proteins | sample frozenSSSSmetaG_FD_89792 | JGI IMG/M metagenome (GOLD analysis project Ga0123337, IMG submission 89792) | Glacier valley bacterial and archeal communities from Borup Fiord, Nunavut, Canada, to study Microbial Dark Matter (Phase II) -... | ecosystem: Environmental > Aquatic > Freshwater > Ice >...
GCATGAAAGACCGCATCGAGAGCTAACACAACCGCCACGCCAAAAATGATCCGCCACCTCGTTTTTGCCATGCGCTTTTTAAACCGCCCGATTCATGCGCCATTCGCTCCGCCGCTCTCAAAGTGACCGCCACCGGAAAAGGCGAAGGCAAAAACGCGGAAGTGAAACACGTCTGCTCAAAATGCGGTGATGATGCCATGTTTGTCTGCGCCAGCGAACCCGGCAGCGGCGACATGAAGGACATTGACAAAGATAAAAAGTAGCAGAATTGCCGCGCTTTCCATCCATTTCAATCACACAAACATCAAATCGTATGAAACCTCGATTCCCTATCATCGCCGCCAGCCTTACCGGTGCCGGCCTGTTGGCCGCAGCTCTTTTTGCAAGCGCCCAACAGGGTTCCCTCGCGGCCTCCCCAGATGTTGACCCCGCCCATGCCGCTCACGTTGCGGCAGGCACGATGCCTCCCGATGCTTACGCAGGTGATCCAGCGCTAACCCAACAGCTTGCCGAACTGCAAGCAAAGGTCACCCAGCTCCAAGCCTCGCTTGCCAAAAGCGCCCCACCAGCGGCGGCAGCCATGCCCGATATGCCCGCAGCAATTCCGTCCGCAGTTCCCGCGCCGGCTCCGCCGATGGCGATGGGAATGGGCAAAATGAAACCCGGCGGCATGCCGAAAATGAAGACAGGCGCAGCACCGGCTCCACCCATGGCAGGCATGAGCGGTTCCCCCGCACCCGCAGCCGGCGCCATGGGAATGATGGGCATGATGGATAAAATGATGGGAATGATGGACAAGATGATGGGTATGGGCGGCGGCGCTGCCATGCCACCGGCAGCACCGATGGCGGGGGCCCCTGCAATGGCCATGGGTATGGAGGACAAGATGGTAATGCCCCCGATGGGTGGCGCTAGCGCGATGCCACCTGCTGCGCCAGCCCCCGCCATGAGCCCCGGAATGGGAATGGCTGCGATGAAAATGGCTGGAATGATGGGCATGATGGGTATGAGTCCGATGGCTGCAGGTGCCCCTTCTCCCATGGGCCCATCCACCTTGCCCGGCTTCCCAGGCGCATCGCACCTCTATCACATCGGTGCGACGGACTTCTTCCTCGATCACCCCCAACACATCGCCCTCACGCTTGAGCAACAAGCCGGACTCAACCAGGCCAAGCAACAAGCCGCCTTCGCGAAAAGCACGGCGGATCTCGCCGCCGCTCAAGCGGAACAGGAGCTTTGGATGCTGACCGCCGCCGATCAGCCGGACGCTGCGAAAATCGAAGCGAAGATCCGTGAGAACGAAAAAATCCGTGGCGATGAACGCCTCGCCTTCATCCGTGCCGTGGGCGAAGCGAGCAAACTCCTCACGGACGAGCAGCGGGAGAGCCTAACCGGCTTCGCGCCGCCCGCTTTTGCCGCTCCCATAGCAGCGCCTGGTGCGGCAATGCCCGCCGGTGGAATGCCGGACATGTAATCAACCCACAACCCAACAGAGCACAAAACCATGAAATACATAACGGCTACAGACTCCCGTCATCTTCGCTACACCATTGCGGTTGGGGTGACGCATGGCGGATTCACAAAACAATGGATGACCATCGCTGCAGCATGTGGATTGTTGCTAGGAATGCTCTCCATCCAATCCTGCTCTTCCAAGGCGAAGGCAGGCCCCAATGGCGGAGATATAGTGACCATCGACAACGGGAAGACCAACGCCGAGATCCTCGCAAATTCCGACACAGGTGAGGCAATGGTTCATACTTGGAATATGGATATGAAAACCCCGCTTCCGATTGAAAGGAAGCCATTGACGCTTGGGTCTGATACTAACAATGCCCGCCTGGATCCCCATCCGTTACCCAGCGATCGGCCGGGCTATTGCAGCCAGTTTTACGGGCGGGCGGAATGGATGCGAGGAGGCAAGGTGAACCACGGTTGGTTGAGCAGCAGCGGCAATGAATCCGCACGGCATCCGTTCGACTGGAATCGTTGTTGGAGCGCCGGCCGCGAACATGGGCACATGTGGTCCGAAATGGGTGGCCACGGCATGGGGATGGGTCGGAATGGCCAAGGTGGGATGGGCCATCAGTGAAATGGATTGCAACAGCTAACACTTATCAGCAAATGAACAACATGAATAACAACGACGGATGGATGAACGGATGGTCGGGTGGAGGCATGGGGATTTTGACGGTTGTCGGAATCGTCGTGGTAGTCCTGCTGGTCGTTGTGGTGATCAATCAGGTGAAAAACAAAGCCAAACGGTCCGACATCAGCGAAATCATCGCTGTGACACCATTGATTTTCGCGATTACCTGCCTTGGCGCGTTGACCGTGCAAGCCGAAGACGCACCGATGACCCACACGATGACCGGTCGCGCAGCCTCGCAGGCGGCGAGCATGACTGAAATGATGGGCGCGCCCGGCCTGGTACCCTTCGATGTCATGACCGGACAGGCGGGACAATGGATGATCGGCTATCAATTCATGTTGGAAAAGTTGGACGGCACCCTCGACGGAACCCACGACATCAGTGAGGCGAAAGTGCTTGACCGCTTCGATGCCGCCCCCACCGACATGACGATGCAAATGCACATGGCAATGGTCATGTATGCCCCGACCGACAAGCTCACGCTCATGGCGATGCTCCCCTATGTTTCGATGTCAATGGGCGAACTCCAGCGCGACGGCACGCAATCTACTGAACGAAGCGAAGGGATCGGCGACCTCGAATTGCGCGGCATGTATTCCCTGTATGCCACGAAAGACCTTCGCCATAAGCTTCTGGCAAATTTCGGAGTCGGCCTTCCAACGGGTTCGATCAACGAGCGTGACCCGGAAGGTGAGCGGATGGAATATCCGATGCAAACCGGGTCGGGAACCTTCTCATTGCTGCCAGGCTTTACCTATCTCGGGCAAGCATTGCCATGGGGTTGGGGAGCGGATTTTGGTTCAACCCTGAGAATCGGTCGGAACGACGTCGGCTACCGACTCGGGAACCGTTATCAGTTAGGCGTTTCGGTTGCGCGAGAACTCACGAATTGGGTGAGCCTGTCGCTCGGCGCTCGAGGCGAGTATTGGGAAAACATCAGCGGGGAGGATCCTCTGCTCGACCCTACCACTGAACCTACAAAGGACACGAACCTGCAAGGTGGGAAACGCATCAGTGCTTTGTTTGGAATCACTTTTCATCCTCAGGAAGGGCTGCTCAAAGGTCAGCATATTCACATCCAAGCCGAGGTGCCAGTCGTGCAATCTTTGGACGGCCCGCAACTGCAAAGGAGCTTAGTGATCCGGGCTGGTTGGCAGTTCGAATTCTGACCCATTGGAGATCATTGAAAGAACCAACATGAAAACCAACAACGCGATCTTCAATAAGTAAATTCAAAATCACGTCGTCCGGTAAAACAGAAACAAAGAGAACAAAAATAGGGCAGGCAAAAACATGAATACCAAACCAGTTGATTTTTCCTGCAACGCGCCCAGTGCATAGGCCGTGTTCGTATTGCCATTCCATTGTCGGCTGCGAAGTCGGCAACAGCTAAATCTTATTATCCGATGAACAACATGAACAACATGAATAACATGAATAACAACGATGGATGGATGAACGGATGGTCGGGTGGAGGAACGGGTGTTTTGACGGTTGTCGGCATCGTCGTGGTCGTCTTGCTGGTCATTGTGGTGATCAATCAGATGAAAAAATAGCTCTGCGCCCGACGGTGCCGTGAACCCAACTCATTCAACCTCGTTACACGGCAACAGGCTGATTTCACCGTCACCCGGCTGATCCTCGCCCGACATCTCGCACTCGCTCTGGAGTTCGAACTTGGGGCGGACATTCTTGGCACGGCGATTTCGCCCAGTTGGGATCAAATCGGCAAGCTTGGTGCGGTCGCGGTCATCCGGACAGGACTGAATTTCTTCCTATCGATGGAGATGAAGGGGGTGGAGGCAGTCGAGAAGCTCGAAACAGAATTTCCCGAAAACGCCCCGCTGGCGGGATGAAAAAATAACAGAAATACCGCTATGAACGAACACGAACATCACACCGAGCAATCTCCTGAAGAGAAGCCGGAGCAGAACGAGGTCGAAAAGAAAGCCTACGCCATCTATCTGAAGGAAGGGCGTCCGCAAGGACGCGACAAAGAGAACTGGTCGGAGGCCGAAGCTCAAATGTCGCACGCCGGTCCCGATCATCATGCGCACATGGCGGCGGATTTTCGGAAACGCTTTTGGATTTCGCTGGTCCTAACGCTGCCGATTCTCGTCCTCTCGCCGATGCTCCAAGAGTTGGTGGGACTGCGGGAAGTCATTCGGTTTCCGGGCGACATCTATGTCCTGTTCGGCTTTTCCTCGGCGGTCTTCTGGTATGGTGGCTGGCCCTTTCTCACAGGATTTTTCGAGGAACTCAAATCCCGCCGACCCGGGATGATGACGCTCATCTCGGTCGCGGTCGCCACGGCGTATCTCTACAGCGGTGCCGTGGTGTTCGGTCTTACTGGCAAGATGTTTTTTTGGGAGCTGGCCACCTTGGTTGACATCATGTTGCTCGGGCACTGGATTGAAATGAAGTCCGTCATGGGCGCATCAAAGGCTCTGGAGGAACTGGCCAAACTAATGCCCTCCGACGCCCACAAGCTCATGCCTGACGGCAGCGTGAAGGACGTGCCGCTTGGCGAACTGGCGGTGAATGACAAAGTCCTGATCAAGCCCGGTGAGAAAATTCCTGCGGATGGCGTCATCGTGGCCGGGGAGAGTTCGGTCAATGAGGCGATGCTAACCGGAGAATCGACCCCCGTGACCAAACAGACCGGCGGGAAAGTGTTAGGCGGGGCGATCAACGGTGAAGGATCTCTAACCATCGAGGTCAAGGGCACGGGCAAGGATTCGTTTTTATCGCAGGTCATTGATCTCGTCAAACAAGCTCAGGAAAGCAAGTCCAAGACGCAAGACCTCGCCAACACCGCCGCGCTGTGGCTTACCATGATCGCCCTCGGCGGCGGCGCGATCACTCTTCTTGTTTGGCTGGCTTTCATGGGCAAAGACTTCGCGTTCGCCATCGAACGCGCCGTCACCGTCATGGTCATCGCCTGCCCACATGCACTGGGACTTGCCGTGCCGCTGGTCATCGCCGTCTCCACCGCGCTTGCTGCGAAAAACGGCTTGCTCATTCGCAATCGCGTCGCGTTTGAAAGCGCCCGAAAATTGCAGGCCGTCATTTTCGACAAGACCGGCACACTAACCGAAGGTCGATTCGGTGTGACTGACACCCTCCTCCTAGCAGAGGACATCAGCGAAGAAACGCTCCGCACCTATGCGGCTTCCGTGGATGCGAATTCAGAACATCCCATTGCCAAGGCCATCGCAGCTGCATCGGAAAAAAAGCTGCCCGTCGAAAACTTCAAGAGCCTCACTGGCAAGGGAGCTGAAGGCCGGGTCGAAGGCAAAGACATCAAGGTGGTCAGTCCGGGCTACCTGCGCGATCAAAACATCGTGCTTTCCGACCCCCGCGTCGAGCCACTTCAAGCCCAGGGCAAGACCGTGGTGTTTATCCTGTTGGACGGAAGCCTGAAAGGCGCGATTGCCCTCGCGGACATCATCCGGCCCGAAGCGAAGCAAGCGATCGCCACACTAAAGGCGCTGAACATCCGCTGCATGATGCTCACGGGCGATAACAAGGCGACGGCGAAGTGGGTTTCTGACCAAGTCGGATTGGATGAATATTTCGCCGAGGTCCTGCCCCAGGACAAAGCCGCCAAAGTGAAAGAGGTCCAAGCCCGAGGCATCCTCGTGGGCATGACCGGTGATGGAGTGAATGATGCCCCGGCACTCGCGCAAGCGGATGTGGGTATTGCCATTGGAGCAGGTTCGGATGTGGCTGTCGAAACCGCCGATGTGATTCTGGTGCGGAGCAATCCGCTGGATGTCGTGGCGATCGTGCAGCTTTCGCGTGCGACCTATCAGAAGATGATTCAGAACCTCCTCTGGGCCACCGGCTACAACGTCATCGCCATTCCGCTGGCCGCCGGAGCGCTCTACGCGTGGGGTATCCTGCTCACTCCCGCCGTCGGCGCGGTGCTGATGGCCGGCAGCACGGTGGTGGTGGCGATCAACGCCCGTCTTCTGAGATTGAAAAATGATAAGCCACTGAAGAACGGGGAAACCGCAACCACTCCCGGCAAGGCGGAGGCCGATACTAAAATCGATCCCGAATTGACGGCGGGTGCTCTCCATTGAGCAGTTCAACTGAACGAATTTTTATGTCAAAAACACCATGCCGCGAGGCGGAATCAACATTCCAACAGTTCTACGGGCGACGCTTCATCCGTGTCTCCGCAGGTCTTTGCCTGCTGGTCGGTCTGCTCGGGTCGGTGGGTCTGCGCGCGCAAACGCCCGAGGAACACGCTAGCCATCACCCCGGTGCCGCAGGCGCAGCCGCGATGCCGAACGGAGTTGGCGGAGGTCCGGGATCAGGAGGTATGGGTCCACCGGCAGGCGTGGGGCCTCCCGGCGGCATGGGTGGCATGGGCGGCATGATGGAGGGCATGATGAAGCAAATGGGCGTGCCGCCGCCGAAGGAACTCTATCCAACGCTCATGGCGCTGCCGGAGCTTTCGTCCGAGCAACGCACGCAAGTCGAGGAGCAAGCCTCCGAGCGCATGCACCGGGGCACCGTTTTGATGGGACAGGCGCTCGACGCGCTCAACGAGGGCGCTGCCTCCGGCGACTACGCCGCGATGCACGGAGCCACGACGCAAATGCGTGAAGGCATCGCGCAACTGGAAAGCGGAGTCGCCGCACGCCGCGCCCTAGCGGAAGGTCGTGCCCCTCGCAACGTGGCGCTGGCGTGGTTCAAGCAGGAAATGAATCTCTCACTCGCTGCTGTGCCCGTTGCGCGCGAGCCGTTCGGAGTCACGCCATTCCACCTCTTTACGATGGTGCTGCTCATCGTTTTCGCGGTCGCCATGTTCGTGCTGTATTTTCTGAAAATGCGCCGCGCTGCCGCGCTCTTTGGTCGCATTGAGGCTGACAAGGGACCACCGCCGCCAGGATCGGCACCGGAGCTTGGCGGAGGGAAACCTGCGTCTTCTAACAAACCTGCCAGTCCTGCTGAAAAGCCTGCCGCATCATGAGCGATCTGCCTCCAGAAACGAACGCACCGCCATTAACTGCCAACTGGCGCGGGCAGCTTCGCGTGGGGACCGTCATCAAGGAAACGCCGAACGTGAAAACGTTTCGGCTGCTGCCTTCATCCGAACGCTTCCTTCCTTTCACCTTCGTTCCTGGGCAATTCCTCAATCTCGCGTTCTGGATTGGTGGCGCGAGAATGAACCGCTCCTACTCCATTTCCTCCTCGCCCAACCAGCGCGAGCACATCGAGCTAACCGTAAGACGCGAGCCACGCGGCGCGGTCTCGCGTCACATCGTTGATCTGCTCAGGGTCGGCGACACCATCGAAGCGGGCGGCCCGGTCGGTAAATTCACGTTTGATGGCACCGAGGCGGACAGCATCGTCCTCATCTCCGGCGGCGTTGGCATCACGCCGATGGTGAGCATCAGTCGTTATCTGACGGAGCAGACATGGCCCGGTGACATCTTCTTCATCTATGTCTGCCGCACCCCGTCCGACTACATTCTAGGAGATACCATCGCCGCACTTCAGCGGGATAATCCAAAGTTGCACGTCCTTGTCACCATGACCCGTGCGGAAGGGACCGACTGGCAAGGCCCACGCGGACACCTAACTGCCGAAATGCTCGCGCAAGCCGTTCCCGAGCTGACCTCGCGGCGCATCCACCTCTGCGGCCCGATCCCGATGATGGATGCCACGAAAGCGCTTCTCACCGAAATGGGCGTGCCGTCGGAACAACTCAAGACCGAGGCCTTCGGCACCCCCATGCCCAGCCCAGCCGCCGCCGGCAGCACGGCCAAACCCACTGCCGCCCCCACCGGTCCGCTCGTCACGTTTTCAAAAAACAACAAGTCATCGAAGATTCGCGACGGCCAGACCGTGTTAGAACTCTCCGAGGAACTCAGCGTCGGCATCCAGTTTTCCTGCCGCGTCGGCACCTGCGGCGTGTGCAAGGTGAAGATGACATCTGGCGAGGTCGATCAGGCGGTGCAGGATGCTCTCGATGATGACGACAAGACCAACAGCATCATTCTCGCCTGCCAAGCCATCCCGAAGGGCGAAATCAACGTGGAGGCATGAAATCATGAAAGCACGCGAACGCATCGTCCTCACCAGTGTTCTCGCCCTCCTGCTGGTAAGCTGGCTCGGCTTTCTTGTCCACAGCTCTCCACGATTTGCGGGCAGCGGCCTGGGTGCGGTGTTTGGCATCGCTGCGGCCGTGCTCATGCTGTTCCCGCTCGCCTATCCGATCATCAAACGCATCCCCGCGATCAACCGCCGCGTCACCAAGCATATCTCGATGGAGACGCTGATGATCATCCACGTCTATGCAGGCATCTTTGGCCCGGTCCTCGCGATCATCCACACCGGCCACAAGTATCAAAGCTGGCTGGGCATCACCCTAACATTCGTCATGCTGCTCGTCGTCGTGAGCGGATATGCCGTTCGCTATTTACTCACCTATGTCAATCAGGAGGTAAAAGATAAGTTAATCCTGCTCCAGACGGCGCGAGGCGATCTCGACCATGCTTGGGGCGTGCTGGAGAACCTCCCACCGGAACAGAGCGCACCTCCGCGGGCACCATTCCTCCAGGCTGCGATGGCCAACTTGGGAATTGATCTATCACCCGGTGGCCCGACTGGAGAAGTCACCCGCACCGCGGAGGCCGTGGCGGACCTCGAATTCGCGGTGCGCACGCACGAGTTATTCAAGCGCTGGTTCGCTTGGTCGCTGAAGTTGCACATCATTCTGTCGTTGCTCTTTTATGTGCTGCTAGGGCTGCACATCTGGGCGGGCATTTACTTCGGACTGAGGTGGTCGCCATGAAACTTAGAACAGCACTCCTCTTCGTGATCATCGCGTTCGTTCTGCTCGCGTCCGCTTTCTTCGTGTTCTCCTCCCGTCATCGGGACAAAACGATCGGTGCAATCCTCTCGCCTGCCTCCTGGCAACACATGGTCGCCTCGGGAGAACTTTCGAAAGGCCATGCATTTCTCGAAAACAAGTGCGCCGCTTGCCACACGCCGGTGAAAGGCGTCGAAGCGAAGAACTGCATCGTTTGCCACGCCGACAATCTGGCTGTCCTGCAACGCCAGCCGAGCGCTTACCACGCCAACATCGGCGAATGTTCCGCCTGCCATCTTGAACACCAGGGACGTGTCGCGACCACCACGAAGATGGATCACGTTGCACTCGCCCGCATTGGCATCAAACGGCTGGAACGCGACCCACAGCGAGGGGGCGCCGACGTTGCACAAATCAAACGCTGGCTTGAAGAAGCCGCCAGTTCGCCACAACCGGGCAACTCCGGGCCCGCCACTACCAGCGTGGCAGCGCAGTTCGCCCTCAGCCATCTGCAACCTGAAGAAGCATTGTTGAATTGCGCGGCCTGCCACTCCACCAAAGACCGGCACCGCGGCTTGTTCGGCAACGACTGTGCGCAGTGCCACGCAACCGCGAAATGGACTTTCCCCGATTTCCGCCACCCTTCATCCGCCTCGCAATCGTGCTCCCAATGTCACCAAGCCCCGCCCAGCCACTACATGATGCATTTTAAAATGATCTCAATGGGCGTCGCGCACATGAAGAAGGCGGATGTGAATCAATGTTTCCTCTGCCATCAAACCACTTCATGGAACGACATCAAAGGTGTAGGCTTCTACAAGCATCATTGAAACGACCATGAACCGAGACCCTATCTGCGGAATGACCGTCAACCCTGACACCGCGCTCCATGCCGAGCGCGAAGGGCAGACGCATTATTTCTGCAGCGAAGAATGCAGGGAACAATTCCTGAGCGCTTCCGTGGTCGCCCGGCGCACCGATCCGTGTGTGATCGTCATCTTTGGCGCATCCGGTGATCTAACGAGCCTCAAGCTCCTTCCCTCCCTCTGCAACCTTGTCGCAAGCGGTTTGCTAACCGATGACTTTGCGATCATCGGTGTAGGCCGCACGGAATGCTCCGACCAGGACTTTCGCGAACAAATGCGTAGCGCGGTGGCCGAGTTTGCCCCGCAAAAAGTGGACGCGGCCATTTGGAATAACATTGAGGAAAGAATGCGCTATTGCAGTGGCTCTTACACCGATCCAGATACCTATCAACGGCTGAGCAACCTGTTATCCGAGTCCGATGCAAACCATCACACCGGTGGAAATGCCTTGTTCTATCTCTCCGTGCCCGCCACGACCTTCGCGCCCATTGCACAACAGCTCCACGCGAGCGGATTGTTGAGTGAGAACCCACAAGCATGGCGCCGGGTGATTGTCGAGAAGCCGTTCGGTCACGATTTGGCATCCGCCCGGGAATTGAACGCGGCCCTTTCTTCCTCCATGGCGGAGAGCCAGATCTATCGCATCGATCACTACCTCGGCAAAGAAACCGCACAGAACCTGCTAGTTTTTCGCCTGGGCAACAGCATGATCGAGCCAGTTTGGAACCGCACGTTTATCGATCATGTGGAAATCACGGCGGCGGAGTCGATTGGGATCGAAGGCCGCGCCGCCTTCTACGAAACCGCAGGGGCGTTTCGCGACATGATGCAGACCCACATGCTGATTATGCTCGCGCTCATCACGATGGAGCCGCCCGCCTCTTTATCAGGTGAAGCCGTGCACAATGAAAAACGAAGGTGCTGGAAGCCATGCGAATTCTCATACCGGACGAAGTCCTGCGAGACACGGAGCGCGGGCAATAAGGACCGGGCTAGGTCAGCGGAAAAGACGTCACCGGCTATCGCGAAGAGCCGGGCATCTCCCCGGAGTCAACGGTCGAGACCTATGCCGCCGCCAAGCTATGGGTGGATAATTGGCGTTGGGCGGGCGTGCCGTTCTATCTGCGCACCGGCAAGAGGGTCGCCCGGCGCGTCACGGAGATCGTCGTCCATTTCAAGCGTCCGCCGCTCTCGCTGTTTGGTGACACGGAATGCTGTCCACTCGGCCCCAACATGCTCATCATGCACATCCAGCCCGAGGAGGGGATCACGCTGCAAATTCGCGCCGAGATGCCGGGACCGAGCATTCGCACGCGTGCCGTAACGCTCGACTTTGACTATGCACAATTCGGAAGCATCGCTCCCACCACCGGCTACGAAAAGCTGCTCTATGATTCCCTCGTGGGCGAGACCACGTTGTTTCATCGTGCCGACATGGTGGAGGCCGCATGGCAGATCGCTGATCCGATTCTAAGCACCTGGGCCAGCCAGCGGCGCGAAAGCCTCCCGATCTATGCGCCTGGAACCTGGGGGCCACTAGAAGTGGAACACTTGCTGGCTGGTGACGGCCACTGGTGGACGGCGTAGCCCTTCAATCGCGGCAAGCTCCTCAACTCGAGGAGGGCGACCACGTTCACGTCCGCCTAGTTCACCCCGACGTCGAGCGCGGGTTCAGTGATTTTGTGCGCATCTGATCTCCCTTCCAAAATCCACGGTAGGGTTAGACCCCATAGCACAGCCATTCCTCGCTGGCCCAACATGTGCAGTGAATCCGCAAACCATCCGCCGCTTGCTGCTGCGAGGACCCGGATGCGGGAATTCCGGAAGAAACAAATATGAAAGACCACATCTATAAACTCATCGAACTCACCGGCACTTCGACCACCTCCATTGAGGATGCCGTTGATAAGGCCATCAAGCGTGCTCACAAGACCCTTAAGAACCTGTGCTGGTTCCAGGTGATCGATACGCGCGGAAACATAGATAATGGGAAAGTTCAGCACTGGCAGGTGACCATCAAAGTGGGCTTCACTTTGGAAGACTGACTGGAACGCAAGTTCATCACGATCCAGAAACAATGACCATGCCTCAAGGTGATAAATCGAGCTACACTGACAAACAGAAACGTCAGGCGGAAAATATCGAAGACAGCTACGAGAAAAAAGGCGTAAGCACGAAAGTAGCAGAAGCGCGGGCTCGGGCCTCCGTCAACAAACTCTCCGGCGGCGGCAAGAAGAGCGGCTCCGGACGGAAGAAGAAATGAGGTTTAACGCCCATACTCTCACAATGAAATCCACCGGAAGAAAACTCGCCGCGAGCGCCCTGCTCTGGCTCGCCTTGGGTGCCCTCATTTATAGTCCATCGGCAGGAGGCGGCGCGAAGTGCGCCGTAATCGCGGTATTCAGTTTCGTTACTTTGGCTTCCGGGCTTGCAGTGTTTGCCGGCGCCTTGAAGTGCGACATCGTTGAGAAAATCAGAAAAGGCCTCCCCACATAACATGTGCTGCGGCATGGGTCGCTAGGAGTTGCTCCAACATATCATTCCCCATAACCCGAACAAAATAACCCTGCTCATGTTACTTAAAAACAAGGTAACTATTCAGGTGCGAAATCCAGTGGCTGGTCTGCGAATGCGGATTTGATGGAGTCCATCAGGTTGAGGCCGTGCTTGCGGGTGGTGGAGAGGTAGCTGCGGATCGCACAAAACATTCGC
>Ga0123337_10005433_pt1 | contig 12558 bp, 11 predicted proteins | sample frozenSSSSmetaG_FD_89792 | JGI IMG/M metagenome (GOLD analysis project Ga0123337, IMG submission 89792) | Glacier valley bacterial and archeal communities from Borup Fiord, Nunavut, Canada, to study Microbial Dark Matter (Phase II) -... | ecosystem: Environmental > Aquatic > Freshwater > Ice >...
GGCGCAGTCAACTGGCCCTACACGGACTACTCGGCCCAGGTCGAGGCGCGCGATATTGAGATCCAGAAGGCTCTGCAATCGGGAAAAAAGGTCGTCGTTTACTGCTTCAACCTCGGCTGCCCGGAGGCCCGCGGCGTTGTGCGCAAACTCGCCCGCCGTGATTACAAGGTGTCCGTGTTCAGCATGGGAATCGACAGCTGGCGTTCCGCGGGACTCCCGCTGGAATGAATTCCCCCCAGTTCAGGGGTGCTTGGAAACATATCGGCAGCCAGTTCACATCCAGGGAAGCCCACCAGTTGATGGAAGATTCCTGCAATTTTACTTTTTCGGAGGCATCCCCCCCTCGGCCTATGAGTTCTTCAGAAGTCATTGTTTGTGATCACTTAGTGTAACCTCCTAGGGTAACATGTAGCATTGTTGAGGCAAGTCAAACAATATACTTTCGCTTAATGGCACGAAATTTGCTGCTTTTTAAAAAAAGCGTCCTAGTTTCGGTCCGGCAACAAGTTGCCGCCAGCATATAATGTCAGACGCTTTCCTCCATCAGTCGCTTTCCCAGCAGCAAACGCTCGCGCCGCAGATGCGCAAGAGCCTGGAGATTCTCCAGGCGGGCACGCTCGAACTCTCCCAATTGGTCCAGCAGGCGCTGGAAACAAACCCGGTTCTCGAGGATATTACGGAAAGCATTTCGCTCGACGAGGAAGGGCCGGATCCCGATGAGGCGGATTCGCTCGATTACATGAACCAGACGGACGACGACTGGCGGGACCGCACGATTCTTGAAGGCAAAAGTTCGCCGTGGACCAGCGAGGACGAAGAAAGGCGCCAACGCATGTATGATTCGATCGTTGCGCCGGAGACCCTTCAGCAACATCTGCAAAACCAACTTGATCTCTCGATGGTCGATCCGGAGATCCGCGAAGCCGCCCAAGCAATTCTCGGAAATCTCGACGAGCGCGGATTCCTCGATCTGCCCGCGAAAACGCTGGGCGTCCGTCTCGGCATCCGGCCGCGGGATCTCGATGAGGCTCTCAGTCTGGTCCAATCGTTCGATCCCGCGGGCATCGGAGCCTCCGGCATTCCGGAATCACTGCTTCTGCAATTGGAGCGCACCACCGGCAAGGAAACCATCGAATATAAGATCGTCCGCGATCACCTTGAGGATCTCGCGCGCAAACGTCACCCACAGATCGCCCGTGCGCTGGGCACCACGGTCGAACGCATTGCAGAGGCCGCGTCACGGATCGGCCGGCTCACTCCGAATCCTGGAGGTGAATTCGATCCCACGGGAAACCCCTACATTCTCCCGGACGCCGTCATCGAACGCAATGACGACGGCCAGTGGTATGCCCGCCTTACCGGCGAGCATCTCCCCAATCTCCGCATCAATGATTTCTACAAGGACATGATCGGGAAAAACGGCACGGACGCGAAAGCCCGCCAGTTTCTCCGTGACCAGATCCGCGACGGACGGAGCCTGATCCACGCGATCTCCCTGCGCCAGGAAACGATCCTCGCCATCGCCCACAAGCTCATCGAGCACCAGCCGTTGTTCCTCACCAAAGGCCACCGCCACCTGCGTCCGCTCACGATGAACGACATCGCGGACGAGCTCAATCTCCACGCCACCACCATCTCGCGGGCTGTCGCCGGCAAGTATGTGCTGACGCCCCACGGGTTGATGGAAATGCGCGCGTTCTTTGCCACCGGCTATCAGACGAGCGACGGCACGGAAGTTTCCAACGCCGGTGTGCGCGAGGCCATCCAACAGCTCGTCGCTGCGGAAAATCCGGCCAAGCCGCTTTCCGACGAAGTGCTGATGAAGGCGCTCGACAAACAGGGCATCAAGGTCGCCCGCCGCACCGTCGCGAAGTATCGGGAACAACTCAACATCCTGCCTTCCCACCTGCGGAAGACCTTCTGAGTTCACCGCACGAACTCGAACGTCGCGCGGATCGGATAGTGGTCGGACGGGTAATTCCCGTTCTCGTTGTCGTGGAGGATCTCCGCTTCGATCAGCCGCGTTTTGTTAGGCACGAAGATGTAATCGATCTTCTTCTGATCCTTCGCGCCGGAGAAACCATGCGCAGTCCCTGACTCGGATGCCGGGATCTGGAGGTGAAGCCCACGCCAGGAATCGATCGGTTGCACGTCGGCGGCCTTCAATTTCGCAATCGCCGGGTTGTCCTCGCCCGCATTGAAATCCCCCGTGATCACAAACGGTGCGGATGGACTGCGCGCGGCGAGATGGTTCAGAATGAGCTCCACGCCCTTTTCGCGGGCCTCCTGTGATTCGTGATCGAGGTGGGTGTTATAGAAGTAGAAGATTTTCCCATCCGTCTTGTCCTGGAGACGTGCCCAGGTGCAGATCCGGGTGACCCGGTTGTTCCAAGTGCGGGAATTCGGAACTTCCGGCGTATCGGACAACCAGAACGTCCCCGAGTCCTGCACGGCGAAACGATCCCGCCGCACGAGGATCGCCGTATACTCGCCCGCGGCACCTCCATCCTCGCGACCGACTCCGATTTCCTGATAGCCGGGGACACGCTCCGCCACGTCATCGAGCATCGATCGGAATGCCTCCTGCACGCCGATCAGATCCGCCTTGTCGTCACGGATGATCTTTCCCACCTGATCCCGGCGGGCCACCCACGTCCGTGCGTCGGTATCACCCGGATTAATGTAGCGGAGATTGAAACTGAGCACACGCAGAGGCTCCGCAGCGTGAACGGATGCCGGCAGGAGCGCAGCGCAGGCGAGGAGATTGCGAAAGGTCACCACCGAATTACGCGCATTTCCGGACCAATCTTGCGGACGACCCTCACTCCGGTTTGCGGAACCGGTAATGGGAAACGATCCATTCCTCTCCGTTCCGGTAGCCCCAGAGCTCCGCACAGGACATGAAGAAGACCCGCCAATAGACCCACCACCGCGTCTGCTGGTCCGCTCCGTAGGTTTCGCGGATCAATGGCATCAGCTCATCGCGCGCGGCATCCATGCGTGACAGCCACGCTTCCGATGTTTTCTGATAGTGACTCCCATTCACCTGCCAGTGACCCTCGATTCTCAGATCGTCCTGGAAATACAACAACAGGTCGTCCGAGGGCATCTGGCCGCCGGTGAAGAAATACCGCGCCATCCAGTCGTCCTCGCCCTCCGCCTCGTAATGATAGGCGTATTCTCGATGGGTGAAAATATGCACGAACAACGCGCCACCGGGTTTCAGCCAGCCGGCGATGCGGGACATCAGCAACTGATAGTTCTTCATGTGCTCGAACATCTCCACCGACACCACCCGGTCAAAAACCGAAGCCCCCTCCCCTTGGTAATCGATCATGTTCACGGTCCTCACCTCTACATTCGCAAGCCCCCGTGCGGCGAGCTGCGTGTCGATGTGCAGCTTCTGGGTTCTTGAATTGGAAACCGCCGTGATCTTCGAATTCGGATAGTGCGCTGCCATCCACAGCGTGAGCGAACCCCAGCCGCAGCCGAGTTCGAGGATGCGCTGGCCGTCGGTCAATCCCGCCCGCTCGCAGGTCAGAGCGAGCATGCTGGCTTCCGACACATCGATATCGGTGACACCGGCATCCCAGTAGCCCGAGCTGTATTTCAGATGCTTGCCGAGCACGCGCTCGAAAAAGCGCGTGGGCAGCTCGTAATGCTGCTCGTTCGCCTCCGCGGTGGCGATGGCGATCGGGCTGGAGCGGAGTTCCAGCACATGCTGCATCACCTTCGCCTGGCGCTGCCCGCAATCGAGTTTTTCAAAAGGAGCCAGTGTCCCTGCCAGCCGGCTGCGGATTCCGAGACGGATCAGTTTGTCGGGAAGAATGTCTTTGGCGAGGAGTTGGTCGGTATTGATCATGGTGATTGGTGTCGGATCTTGCGTCGCGGCGGCCACGGAATGAACGCGCTGGTGGTCTCCTGATAGCGCCGATAGGAGTCCCCCTTGCGACGGAGGGCCGCCGCTTCGGTGGGAGGAATCCCGGTAACCTTCAGCAGCAGATAGATGATCATCACCGGTGCGTGAACGGTCAGCCATCCCCACGCGGAGCCGCAGGCGAAAACATAGAAGCCCGTCCAGATGACAGCTTCGAAAAAGTAATTCGGATGGCGGGAATAATACCAGAGTCCCGATTGACAGACCGCATCCGGTTCATGGTTCGCCCTCTTGAACGCCGACATTTGTGAATCCGCCAGACCTTCTCCGGCGATTCCCAACAGCCCCAAGGCGAGCCCCGCGCTCTCCCAAGCACCCCATGAGGTGTCGGGATCACGGAAGACCATCAGAAACGGCAGGGCTAACAAAAAAACCGACACAGCCTGCGCCTGGAAAAACCAGAAAAACGCTGGCACCGCGCGGTCCTTCCAAACTTCCCTCAGTCTGACATATCGCGCATCCTCGGTCGGATGGTGACTGCGGATCCGCTTCTGCAGATGCCATCCCAGCCGCACGCTCCACAGCGTCGCCAGGCCGACCGCAGCCCATTGTTTCGGCTGCCAGCCGCTCATGGCGAACCAGAACCACGCGGTCATGCCGATGCCGAACGCCCACACCGCATCCACCAGTGAGTAGTTGTCCACCTTTCGCGCAAAAAGCCATGCAATCGAAAAGACCACCACCATCAGCGCCAGTCCCGACACCACCAGCCACACGAGGCTCATGGAGCCCCTCCCTTCCGCTTTTCTATCACATCTCCCAACTTTCTCAGGACCGGCAGCGCCGCGGTTCTGATCAAAAGTGCGGCGAATGGCGCGACCACCATCCAGGCGACGACACCGTGAAACGCGGCCATACCGAATTCACGAAAAAACTGCTGAGGGCTGTCCTTGAATTTTGCCAACAGCTCCGGAATGGAAAAGGAAAGCAGAGGCACGTTGAACAGGTGTTGACCCATGTGGATGAACACCACGATCAGCGCCAGATGCAGCGGATAGACCAGGTTGCTGAAAACATGCAGGACCGGTTGGTTCAGGCGGAACGCCCAGCCGGCGAACAGGCAGATCAGGGTCGTTGTGCCCAACACGGGGAAGACCCCGAGCACGATGCCCGCCGCGATCGCCCACGACAAGCGTTCGGGAGTGATGCCACAGGTCAGTTGGCCGATCACGGGAGCTATCACCCAGCGCCGCCACCAGCCCTGCTTTTCTCCCGACAGTATTGAATCAGACAAGTCCATCAGATCCTGTCTTCGGTGAACCGGCGGTGCAGGAGCGGATTGTTAGGCCGAGTGTAAACCGCCTGCACCACCGAGATGTTCCGCGTCCTGAACGCGGCCTCGCAGTATTTGAGATAGTAGTTCCAGCTCCGGATGAACGGTTCATCGAAGCCTTGCGATCTCACCGGGCCCGGCACCGCGTTGAAATTGTCATACCAGGTGGAGAGCGTGCGCGAGTAGTCCGCTCCGAGGTCCTCGAGATCGTGCATGAAGAGATCGCCCGTTTTCAGCAGAACCTCGTTGATTCGTCCGACACTCAGGAGCAGCGAGCCCGGGAAGATGTGCTTCTGAATCCAATCCACGTTTTTCCTCAAGCTGGCGTAGCTGCAGTCCGGAACGGTGATCATCTGCACGCCTAACAGCCCGTGCGGTTTGAGGACTTCGGCGCATTTGGCGAAAAACGACTCGTGATACTTGTCCCCAACCGCTTCCAGCATTTCGATCGAGGCAATCTTGTCGAAGCGGCCCTCCACATGCCGGTAGTCCTGGATGCGGATCTCTATCCGATCGTCAAGTCCTTCATCGCTGACGCGCTTTCGCGCGAAGCAGGCCTGCGCCTCGGACAATGTCAGACCGGTCACCCGGCAGCCGTAGTTCCTCACCGCGTGGACCGCGAAGCCGCCCCAGCCGCAGCCGATTTCCAGAACGTGGTCCCCGGGCCCAAGTTTGAGTTTCCGGCAGAGCGCATCGTATTTCCCGATCTGGGCCTCCTCGAGCGATTGATCCGCCCGCTCGAAGCGCGCGCTGGAATAGGTCATCGTCGGATCCAGCCAGAGCTGGTAGAAGTCGTTTCCCAGATCGTAGTGCTCCGCGATGTTCCTTCGGCTGTTAGCGATGGAGTTCTCCCTGCGCAGGTGCCGGAACCAATTGACGATCTTCAGGAGGTTCACCCCTGGCAGGCTGGCCGAGGACGACTCCGCGCCCTGGAGTGCGTTCACGTTCAGAATGAACCATGAGATCACCGCCGCGATGTCGTCGGTATCCCAAATGCCGTCGGTGTAGGCCTCGCCCATGCCGATATTGCCGTAAAAGGCGCAGCGTTTGAAAAACTCCGCGTCGTTCCTGATGAAAACACGCGCGGTGACCACCGCTCCGGGCTCGCCGAAATGCCGCACGCGGCAATCCGCGTATTCCAGACGCAGACCGCCGAGAGGCATCTTCCCCAACAGCCGCACCACCATCCGTTCGGCGAATCCGAAGGCCGGCTGGGCGCTTGTGCGCGCGGGAACGAGCTCATCTTCAAAATCAATCAGGGCATTCATGGTTGTTTTTCTTTCAAGGTGGGATGGGGTTTCATGACGTCAAGCTGAGCTTCAAGGCGATCGGACTTTCTGAAATACGGAACCTTTTTCAGCCATAACAGAAACGCCTGCCAATGGATGAGACCGATGATCTTCAATGACAGCATCGGGTATTTGAACGCATACCAAAGCAACCTCCCCGCGGTCAACTCACGGCGGTCACCACGGATGGCGCTCAGCAGCGTGCGTCCGCTGGAATCGTAGTCGTCGATGTTGACCCGCCAGTTCCCGCCCGGGATACCCAGACGGAAATCAAACTCCATGCCCGGATCCGAGAATGGCGACACATAAAAGTTCTTCGCCACCCTGCGGTGCCAGATTCCGTCCTCACCCCGGTGATCGAGCGCAAAGAGTTTCATCTCACGGAACGTGTTCACCACCTCCGCCACCGCCAGCAGCGGAGATCCGTCTGCCGACTCGATGTAATAGAACGACACCGGATTGAATCCGTAACCGAGCACCCGAGGAAAGGTCAGCAGGCGGATCCGTGCGTCCGCGTGACAATCGACGCCTTGTTCGCCCAGCCATTTTATCAGGTTCGCACGGATGCCGCCCGACTCGCCGAGGTCCACGTGATCGGAGTCGTGAATGGAAAACAGGTTGAAACGGTTGTGGCTGAACCACGGAATGCGTTTCGCGATCGAAGCGATTTCATCAATATCCACGGAGAACATGAATACCTGATAGTTGAACGCATGCCGCTTCGGCTTGAGGCGGCAATGCATGACGGAACATTCGTAGAGCGCGTTCATGACCATGGGCTCCTTCCCAGGATTTCCGTGCAAACATTCACTGCCGACCAAAGCCCATCCTCGTGGAATCCGTAACGCTGCCACGCGCCGCAGAAGTAGCGGCTGGTTTGCTGACCCGCCCGGTGCAGTTCAGGCAACCGTTCCTGCGCCGCCACTGATTTCAGGCCGAACAGCGGATGTTCGTAAGTCAGACGGCGCTTGATGAGGTTCTCCGATGGGAGCTTCGGCGGATTGATCGAAACGAAATATTGCTCCCGCTCCGACACTCCTTGCAACTCGTTCATCCAATAGTGCGTTGAATAGCGATTGATCCCATCCGCAGCGCGGTCGATCCGGTAGTTCCACGACGCCCAACAGCGCCGCGTTTTCGGCATGAACCGGGTGTCCGTATGCAGCACCGCTTCATTCTGCTGATAGAGAAATACTGACAGAAGTTCACTTTCCAACGCCGTCGGATCCGCCAGCAGTCGCTGCGCCTGGTCACCGTGCGCGGCGATCACCACCCGGTCAAAGTCGCGATGGCCTCCATCCTGAAACAAGAGCCTCGATCCCCCTTCCACCAGTCGCGATATGGAAACAACCGGAGCGCCTCTGTGGATGCCATGCTCGAAGGATTTCACCAGCTTTTCGACATAACAGCGCGAGCCGCCGTCCACGGTGCGCCACGGATGCTGGGTATCGAGGCCGAGAAATCCATGGTTGTGCCAGAAGCGCATCAGGGTCCGGGCTGGAAATTCGTCGATCCGCTCGGGCGGACTGGACCATACGGCCGCCGCCATTGGGGAGAGATACCAGCGCAGGAAATCGTCACCATAACCGCGGGCTTTCACGTATTCGGCCAGAGACATTTCGCCGAATGAAGGATTCGCGAGCTCCCCTACCGTCTCGCGGTTGAAGCGGTTGATCTGCATCAGCATTTTCCAATACCGCAGGTTGAGGAGATTGCGCCGTTGGCCGAAAAGCAGGTTGAGGCTGCCACCATTGAATTCGAGTCCGTCGGAAAGATGCTGCACGCTGAACGACATGGAGGTCGGTTTGGTTTTCACTCCCAGTTCGGCGAACAAGCGGGTCAACAACGGATAGGTCACCTCGTTGTAAACCATGAAGCCGGTGTCCACCGGAATGCTGCCGCCGTTCTCCGCCACCATCACCGTGTGGGAGTGCCCGCCCACCCGGTCGTCTTTTTCGAACACCGTCACATCATGATCGCGCTGCAGGAACCACGCGCAGGCCAGTCCCGAGATGCCCGATCCGACAATCGCGATCCGCTGGCGGCTCATGTGCTCGGCTGGCGGTTTGAGGTTGATCGCATGCCCTCTTCCAGCACCGCTTTCGGCACCGGGCGGAGATCCCAGATGAGTCCCGTCCATGACAGGACCTTGAGGCCGTAGTAAGTGAGGTCCAGCTCCCACCAGCGGAAGCCCTGCCTGACCGAGTGCGGATAGCGGTGGTGGTTGTTATGCCATCCTTCGCCAAGTGTGATGAGCGTCAGCAGCCAGCTGTTACGGCTGTCGTCATCGGTCTGATAGCGGCGTTTTCCCCACACGTGGGCCAGCGAGTTGATGAAAAGGGTGCCGTGCAGAAGGACCGTCGTGCTGATGAAAAACGTCCAGATGAAAAACTGCCCGAGCGTCACCCCGGTCTGGGGGAAGAATGCTTCGAGCGCCCAGCCAAATCCCAACATCAGGAAACCGTAAGCGAAGGGAACCGTCTGGTCATAGCGGTTCAGGAAAACGAGTTCAGGAAACCTCGCGAGATCGGGAATGCTCTTGTAGGCGGTCGGGAAATTTTTCATCGAGGTCAGCCAACCGATGTGCGACCAGGCGAATCCACTGATGACCGGCGAATGGATGTCCTCGTCGTGATCCGAGTGCTTGTGATGATGCCGGTGCGTCGCCGCCCACCACAGAGGTCCGCGCTGCATCGAGCTGTTCCCGATCACGGCGAATAGGAACTGCCCGAAGCGGGTGGTCTTGAAGGTCCTGTGAGAGAAGTAGCGGTGATAGAATCCGGTGATCGCGAACATCCGGATCAGATAGAGAAACACGGCCGCCGCCACGGCGGGCCAACTTGCGCCCACCCAGAAAACCGCGAAGCAGCCGAGGTGGAGGAAAATGAAGGGCAGCGTCCGCTGCCAGTCGACCCGTTCCGGCAGGGTCGCCGGGTCAGGCAGGTCCTCGCGGCGGTAGTCGGAATCGAGCCACTGGGCGAACGTTAGAAACGCGGTCGCGATGACGCCGGAGGGTTTGGTTTTCGGAGTTTCCATCATTCGCAACTTTCAGGTTATTGCAGCCGCTTGCGGATGAAGCCGATCACGCCGTTGGCGACCGGAAGATGGGCATAGAAGTTTTTTCCCGAATCCCAGAAATCCTGATGGAACGCCACCTTGCCCTCGCCGTTGAAGCGCACCTGACTGATTCCCACCGAGTGGACCGCTTGACCTCCGCTCATCGCCGGGGCTTGGAAAATCATGGTCCAGCGGATGTAGTGGTCCTCGCCGGATCTCGCGACATCGTCGATGACCACCTCGCAATGAGTCATGTTAGCCGCGGTTTTCACGAAGTATTCCTCGATGGCAGCCGCTCCGTGGTGAACGACGAGGGTATCATCGAGAAAGGCGTCGGGCGCATACACATTGCGCGTGTTTTCCGAGATGAATTCCGCATTGCCGATTCCCTTGAGAAACCCCTTGAAGCGCTCCAACGCCGCGGCCTCTCCCGCGCTGCCCGCGGCGAGACCGCTGGTGCCGGATTTTTTCACTTCCTGATGGTAGCGGGCAATGGAAGCGGCCGACTGGTTCGGTGCGGCGGAGCTGCTCACCAACCAGCCGATGATGACGAATGTCGCGAGCACGCCGGCTAGAAAGGTGGTCAGAGGATGGGTTAAAATGGTTGCTGTCACGGTAGACGTGCCATCGCTCCGCATACCAACCCGCGCAAGGGGGAAAAATCAGCCACCAAGCATCGCACCTTGTCCATCAAGGACTTTCGTGCCTGCCGCGCATCACCACGTATCGGCCGTGGTCCCACCACAGGCTTCGACGGCGACCAGGCAAACGTCGTCGTCATACTGTTTGCGTTTTTGGAAAAAGCTCACGTCGCAGACGATCTTCGCCGGCATGGCAGCCATGGGCCCATCCAGCGCCTCGTCCAAGCTGGCGGCGAGACGTTTCAATCCGAACGCCTCCCCCTCCGGATTTTCCGCCTCCACCGAGCCGTCGGTGAAAAGCAGGAAAACGTCGCCCGCATGCAGAGGTGATTCGAATGAGCGGTAGGCGAAATTCGGCACCAAACCCAACGCCGGTTGGCGCGGCGATTCGAACCACAGCGGCTCCGGCCCCTTGCCGCTGCCGCGGCGCACGCGCAATGGTGCCGGATGCCCGGAGACGGCCCACGAGGCGAGACCAAGCCGCGTGTCCAGCACGATGTAGAACGCCGTGACAAACAGCGACTGGCCGCTGCGGGAGATCATCTCGTGCAGGTGGCGGTTGAGTTCTGATAGAAAAACATCCGGACTGCTGGCGATCGAAGTATGGTTCCTCACCAGCGCCCGCAGGATCGCGGTGACGAGCGCGGAGCGGGCACCGTGGCCCATGACGTCGGCGATCAGCACTCCCACGCGGTTCTCATCCAGTTCGATCAGGTCAAAAAAATCACCGCCACCAGTGGATGCGGGTTGATAGAAGTGGGCGAACTTCAGGCACAGCGGGTTGGCAACCTCCAGCGGCGGAACGTGCGGATAGACTGACGGCAGCAGCGCGTTCTGGAACTCCCGCGCCATTTCGAGATCCTCGCGGATGAGCGCCGTTTTCGCCTCCACCTCTGATTCCAGCTCGCGGTGGTAGCGCAGGACCCGCGAGGTCATCACGGCGAGATCCCCAGCCAGCGCCTCCACCTCGTCGCCGGTGTGGATGGCCTTGATCTTTTCCAGATCCGCCTCGGCCTGAGCCCGGCTGTTCCGGATTTCCTCCTCGTCCTTCGCCCCGAGATGGCGCAGCCTGGCGCTGGTGGAAATCGACCGCGCCGCGTGTCCCAGTGCCGCCAGCGGCTGGAGGATTTTTCCATCCACGTGTCTGAAACCGGCCCAAGAACAAATTCCTATCAGTAGAGCTCCCGCAAAGCCGAGCCAGATCACAGTCCGCCGCAGCGGCCCGACCACATCGGCGCTGAGGGAGGAAAAGATCACGAAGGAATCCGGGCTGCCTTCCCCCTCCTCCAAGTCGACGAATCCCGTCATCCTCGATTCACCCTCGCCGTTAACCATCGAGGCCCAGCCGTGCCGCTTCGCCTTGAGCGTCTTTAGGTCAGCGGGTGCCAATTTCTCCCACAGCGAAACGAAGCCCTTTTTCGAGCTTGCTAGAATCCGCCCGTCGGCAAGCACGATCTGCCAGCGTTCTCCCAGCGCCTCACCATCAAAACCGAGGTGGGTGAAAAGCGAGGTCACATCGACCGCCATTTTCGCCACGCCGGTGAACTTGTCCCCATCATACAACGGCATGATCACGTCCTGCGAAAACACCTTTGAACTCGCGTCAAAGCGCAGCACGTCGATCCACTCCCTGCCTTTCGCCAGCGATTTCCCCTGCTGCCACCAGGCTTCGTCGGCTTGGTCGATGTCGCTGCTTTTCCCTGTGGAGGCGACCAGGCGGCCATTGGCGTCGGTGATCAGGATTTCCGCGAGTTCACGATAGAGCGACTGGAATTTTCTCAGCTCCACCGAGCCGGGGTTCTGCAACAAGGCCTGCAGCCGCGGATCATCGTCGGAGAGAGTTTCCCAAGCCTCGTCCAAGCGGCTGGTTTCCTGAGCGATCGCCTGGGGCTCCTGTCCTGCGAGCGACTCGTTTTTCTCCCCCACAAATTTCACGATCTTCGGGTCCGCCGCGAGCCAACTGCGGAACTGCCCGGCCTGCGCCTTCGACGCCTGATCGAGCGCCCGCACCAGGGTGTAGGCCTGCATCTGATGGAGTTTCCCCCGTTCCGCGAGGATGTGCTGATAGCCCAGCGTTTCGAGAAAAATGAGCCCCACCACCAGAGGCAGCACCGCGGCAATCAGCAGCGCTCCCACAAACTTGCCACGGAGGCCCGGCGAAACCAATTTCATTGGTGCCATTTACCACAGCCCTCCGCGGAAAAGCTAGAAGCATTTTATGGCGATAACCGAAGGTCAGTTCACGGCATTTTCTTTTTGAAGGGAACATCGGCATAGGATCCTGATTCTGAGAAAATCCTAGACAAAGCGGCCTCTTTGGACTCTGGTAGGGCCGGATGAAGGCTACAACCGACGACAACA
>Ga0123337_10005435_pt1 | contig 12551 bp, 8 predicted proteins | sample frozenSSSSmetaG_FD_89792 | JGI IMG/M metagenome (GOLD analysis project Ga0123337, IMG submission 89792) | Glacier valley bacterial and archeal communities from Borup Fiord, Nunavut, Canada, to study Microbial Dark Matter (Phase II) -... | ecosystem: Environmental > Aquatic > Freshwater > Ice >...
CGCGACTTGAACGGGGCCGCCACCTTTGCGGCGTGCGGGCATGACGAGGATCAACGGCATCAGCGCGAAGGCGAGCGCGCCGAGTGCGAATTGCGCGTCGGCGTACGACAATGTCGTTGCCTGGATGACGATCTGGCGGTAGAGATTGCCGAGCGTTCCGTGATTTGCGAGCAGTTGCTGGACGTTCATGTTCGGCGTTGCATGCCCGACCAAAATTTCTTGGTGAAAGGCGTTGCGCTGTGCGAGTAGCGTAACGAGCGCTGCGGTCGAGAACGAACCGCCGAGCTGTAACGAGAGGCTCTGAAACGACGTCGCTTTCGGGACGACTTGCGGTGGGATCGCGCTCAAGATGGCGATGGAGATCGGCACGAAGAGCAGCGAGAGTCCGACGCCGCCCATGATCGCCGGTGGAACGAGCGACATGAAGTCGTTGCCGCTCGTCGTGAGAAATCCGAGCCAGATTTGCGCGGTTCCGATCAAGAAGAATCCCGCAAAGAGCAGATAGCGCGTGTCGATTTTTCCCGACCCGGCAAAACGTGCGACAAACGGCGTGAAGAGCGCGATGAAGATCGCGCGAACGAAGATCAGCTCGCCGGATTCCGTTGCCGTGAAGCCGAGAATGCCTTGCGTATATTGCGGTAAGATGACGATCGCGCCAAAGAGCGTCGCGCCGATCGCAAATCCTAAGAGCGAACCCGCGGCGACCGCACGGTATTTGAGCACGCGCAGATCGACGATCGGATTGTTCGTACCGAACAATTCCCAAAGTGCAAAGCCCACGATGCCGATCGTTGCGGTCGCCGTGAAGAAGACGATCGTCGCATCGTTGAACCAGTCGTTGCGCTGGCCTTCGTCTAAAATGTATTGGAGCGAACCCAGACCAACGGCCAGCAGCGAGAGGCCGATGCCGTCGATCGGAATCTTGCGCGGTTCCGTCGGGTTCTTCAAACGCAAAAGAACGATCGCCGCGGCGATTGCACCCGGGACGACGTTGATGAAGAAAACGTAATTCCAGCTGAGATTATCGGTTAGCCAGCCGCCGAGGGTGGGACCGACCGACGGGCCGACGATCGCGCCCATCGCGAAGAGTGCCTGGCTTGCTCCGAGCTTCTCGGGTGGAAACGTATCACGCAGCGTCGCTTGCGCCGTTGCGACCAGGCCTCCGCCGAAGATGCCCTGGATGATGCGCCAAAAGATCAGTGATTGGATCGAACCGGATAGCCCGCAAAACACCGAGGCGATCGTGAATCCGATAATCGCCGTCGCGTAATACTGCTTGCGGCCGAAGCGCATCTGCAGCCACGGCGTGAGCGGGATGACGATAACCGCCGAGACGATGTAGCCCGTAACGACCCAAGCGCCCTCGTCGATCGTCGCTCCCAGATTGCCCTGAATAACCGGCAGCGCGACGTTCACGATCGTCGTGTCGAGCGTCTGCATCAAGGTGGCCAGCATGATGCCGATCACGACGAGCGTCAGCGCTCCGCCCTTCTCGACGACATTTTTCGCGGGCGGCCCTTGCGGGTCGGCCGGGCGGATCGCGCCTGCGGGGGCGCGCGGGGCGGCTACTGCCAAAAAATTGCTCCGAAAGCGGCGGGGCCACGATTATCTCTCATCGGCTTGAACACAGCGCGGACCGAAGTCGATTCGTCCACTTGCATCTTGGCGTTTGTCCGCATTTGGGCGAGCCGGCCGCCACATGAATGGAACCGATGAATCATGCTGACGATCGCAAACCTCGAACAGGATGTCCGATTCTTTCGCTTGGATAGATGCTAGCAATGAAGTACCGCATCGCGATCGATCTGGATTCTTGCTTTCTCCAACTGATCGATGGTGCTCGCGTCGTCGGGACGCTGCGCAAGAAGGGGGAATCGTTCGATCTCCACGCCGAGCAGCTTCATGAGGACGAAGTCGCCGATGTAGCCGCGGCCATCAACGCGTATGCAGATCGGCTCGCTTCGCTCGACGCGCTCGCGTACGACCTTCCCGGCCAGGCAAAACGCCACGAGGCGCTCGCCGCGTTCAAGCAAATCCCCGGCGCAGTCGGCACGCGCGTGCATTTGGGATGTGGCTTGGATGTTCGACCCGATTGGCTGAACATCGACTATCTGCCGGAAGCCTCCGAGATCTATCGGGAAGCCGATACCTTTCTCAATTGGGACCTACGCGCAGGTTTGCCGCTCCCGGATGCGTCGGTCAACGTGATCTATTCGTCACATTTTTTCGAACATTTGACGTTTCGCGAGGCGCAGCACCTGGTCGGAGAGTGCCGTCGAGTGCTCCAACCGGGCGGACGTTTTCGTGCGATGCTGCCGAGCTTCGCACGAGCGTTTGCGGCGTATTGCAACGGCGATGCCGAGATATTCCGCGAAGCGATCGAGGATTGGCACCTCCTCGATGGAATGCCGGTGAACCAACGCGGCTGGATGGACGTCATGAGCCGTACCGTATTCGAAGGGTACACGCATAAATATCTCTACGACGCAAAAAACTTTGCGGCGTTGTTGTGCGATGGCGGCTTCGTCAACGCTTTGGAAACGCCGTATGAACCGGAGATCGATAACCAAGACCCGGTGCGCGTTCGCTACTCGTTTTATATGGACGCGCAACGCCCGGTAGGCTAGCGTTTAGCTCGCGGCGATTGCGAACGCTACGGCCGCTCCCGTCAACGTCGCTGCTGTGTTTACGGTGTCGTTGTTGAAATGTGCGAAGCCGCGGATTCTGCGGGTCCTCGTTTTGCAGCTGTGGGGATTGGTTTCGCAGGTCGTATTGCAGGTTGGGCAGTGGCGTAACTCTTGCAGGGTTGCTCCGAGGAGTGAGTCGGCGAGAGCGCCGGCGATGCCGCCTGCGGTGATTGCGATGAAGACGTGGAGCGGCTCCGCGTACTGGCTCGTTTGTGCAAACGGAAGCTGACGGATTGCGAATACGCTTACGCCTGCGATGAACGCTGCGCCGGCTAGTTCGGCGAGCGTTCCGGCTGCGGATATACCGCCGGAGAGGCCGGTTGCTATCGGACGGAGCGTGAGGATCGAGCGAGGTCGTTGTCTTGCCAGCGTGCCGATTTCGGTTCCCCACGTGTCGGCCGTTGCTGCTGCGTATGCGCCTGCGTAGGCGCATACGATTGCGATGATCGGCACGCTCGTGCCGAATACGTTTGCCTCGATTGAGCTGTAGTCTGCGATCGGGGCGGTTCCGATCGCTGCCAAGGGTAGGAGCCAAAGCGTGCCTACCGCTGTTGCTATTCCACCGTTCGCTAACACTTGCAAGGCATCTCGTGGACCCGCTTTGCCGATGTCCGTCAACGTTTTCTTTTTGCGGCGACCGAGCCGACTCAAGGCTACCGAAGAGATGAAGAAGGCGAGCAAGACCAACGTCAGCGGCCAGCCTCCGAAGCCGAAGGTAAGCGTTCCGACGGCGAGCGCGGCGTAGGCGCCGCTTCGCGTAAGAGCGTGGGCGCGTTCGGCTGCTGCTGCGATCAGCGCGGCGCATGATGCGCCGATGAGAAGTTGGGTGGTGTTCATCCCGCGTCAGGCGGGCGTGAGGCGTCGTTCGAGGGCTTCGACGAGTCCGTCGACGGTATAGTCATCGGCGACGACGTCGACGTGTAGGCCGGCTTTGCGAGCCGCTTCGGCCGTTACCGGACCGATGCACGCCACCACTTTTCCGCTGATCGCTTCGCCGACGTCTCCGACGTTGGCGACGAACCCGTTGACGGAGCTCGCACTTGCAAACGTTACGATGGTCGCGTTCGCGGCGTGTTCGGCGATCGTTGCATCGCGGACGATCGTCGTTTGGTACGCGGCGATGTCGTCGACGCGGCGGTTGCCGTTGCGGAGTGTTTCCGGTAGGACGTCGCGCGCTTCGCTCGCGCGAAAGAGCAAGATGGCATCGTCGGTTTTGCTCTGCGAGATCAGATCGGATGCGACGGCTTCGTTGATGAACTTTGCCGGCATCAGGTCGACGCGGATGCCATGATGCAAGAGGGCTTCGGCCGTCTTCGGTCCGATCGCCGCGACTTTTGCATCGCCGAAGGCGCGTGCGTCGCGGCCCATTTCGGAGAGATGATCGAAAAACGCGTCCACACCGTTGCGGCTCGTGAAGACGATCCATGCGTAGGAGCGCGCTCGTTCGACCGCTTTGCGCGCGGCTTCCACATCGTTTGGCGGACCGATGGCGATCGTGGGTGCGAGCAGAGGTTCTGCGCCGAGTTCCCACAGTTGCGCCGCGAATTCATCGGACTGCGCGGCGGGTCGCGTGACGAGCACGCGCTGGCCGAAGAGCGGGCCGTTGTCGAACCAGCGGATGTTCTCGCGTTCACCGACCACGTGGCCGACGACGACGATTGCGGGTGCGGCGAATTTCGTGCGCTCGACTTCGGCGACGATCGTATCGAGCGTCCCGATCAGCGTTTCTTGCGTCGGTTTCGTACCTTCGCGCACGATGCCCACGGGCATATCACCGGGCACGCCGTTCTTTTTCAGTTCGGCCATGATGCCGGCGAGATTCTGCATCGCCATGAGGAAAATCGTCGTCGCCTTCGGATTCGCGAGCTTCGTGAAATCGAGCGACGAGTAGCCTTTGGTCGGATCTTCGTGTCCGGTCGAAATCGTGAACGACGTGTTATGATCGCGATGCGTCACCGGGATACCCGCATACGCGGGAGCCGCGATCGCCGAGGTGATACCGGGAATGATCTCAAAGGCGACGCCCGCTTCACGCAATTCTTGCGCTTCTTCGCCGCCGCGCGCGAACACGAACACATCGCCGCCCTTGAGCCGCACGACGCGTTTCCCTTCCAGGCCGAGCTTGACGATCAGCGCGGTGATCTCTTCTTGCTTGAGCGTATGCGCGCCGGCTTTCTTGCCGACGTAAATTTTTTCGCAATCCGGTGGCGCGAGGTTCACGATCGCCGAGGACGCGAGATAGTCGTAGACGAGCGTGTCGCACTGCGCGAGCGCGCGCGCCGCTTTCATCGTCAAGAGACCGGGATCGCCAGGCCCCGCGCCGACGAGCCACACTTTTCCGCGCTTCGCCATCCTAGTCGATTCCGTCCGTGTCGATCGCTCCCGTGTTCGCGATGGCGGCAAGTTCGAACGAGCGGACCTGTAAGTCGAAGAGTTCGTCGAGCATCATCGCGTGCGTCATCGCCTCGGCCCGATTTTCGATCGCTTTGTCGCGGATCTTCGTGACGGGATGGTGCAGTAATTTCGAGATGAGCGTGAGCGACATGCCGGTGATGAGCATGCGTTCGCGTTCGCTGAGCTCGGGGCAGCGGCCGAAGAGACGCTCCACTTCGGCTTCGCGCAGCGTTTCGGCTTTCTGGACGAGCGATGCGATCACGGGAACCGCGACCCGCGACTGATACCACTGTTGAAAACGTTCGGCGTGCTCGGAGATGATCTCTTCGACGAGCGGAATCGCTTCGCGGCGATGTTCCAGGCTGATGTCGATCACGTGCTTGAGGCCGTCGATGTCGATGACTTTTACGCCGGGGATGCGTGCCACGTCGGGATCGGTGTCGCGTGGAACGGCGATGTCGATCACGAAGAGCGGACGATCGGGGCGGTTGAGCATCGCCTCGGCAACGTTGCCCGGCGTCAAGATGAAGTGCGATGCACCGGTCGAGGTGACGACGACATCGGCCCCGGCCATCGCTTCGACGATGCCCGGCATTTCGGCGGCGCGACCGACGCCGAGTTCGGCAACGACATCGCGCGCGCGCTGGTGACTGCGATTGAGGACGACGATCTCGCCCGCACCTTCTTGTTTGAGGCGGCGTGCGGCAAGCGTGCCCATCTTCCCCGCGCCGACCACGAGCACGGTCTTTCCGGCAAGCGATCCGACGTGCTGTTTTGCAAGGTCGATCGCAGCGGTTGCAACGGAGGTCGATTCGCCGCCGATCGGCGTTTGCGAGCGCGCGGCTTTGCCGGCGTTGAGCGCTTCACGTGCTAAATTGTGCAGCGTCTTGCCGAGCGAGTGCGCGCGCTGCGCTTGAATGTAGGCGTCTTTGACTTGACCGAGGATCTCGGCTTCACCGATGAGCATCGAATCGAGGCCCGTGCTCACGCGGAAGAGATGGTCGATCGCCTGCGATCCGAGCAGCGTGTACATGTAGGAATCCATGTCGCCGACATCGCCGTGGCGGAAATTCTTCAAAAACTCTTTGAGTTGTCCGACGCCCGCTTCGTAATCTTCGAGCTCGGCGTAGATCTCCAGGCGATTGCACGTCGCGAGCATCATTGCTTCGCGGACGGCACCGTAGTCGCGCAGGGCCACGAGCGCTTCGCCCATCTTATGGGCCGGGAAGGCGTGTTGCTCTCGAACTTCGACCGTCGCCGTATTATGAGAGAGACCAAGACACACTAACGGCATGCGGAAACCTCGCGCGCGTGGAGTTGAACGGGAACGCGCACGAGCGCGGATTGAGCGACGGCGGCGGGTTGCATGGTGTCGCCTCGTTTGACCTTACGCAAGGCGGCACGGTTGCGCGGTGACTTCGCGCGCTGCGATGAAAGTCGCAAGCGCGCGCGGGTCATACGTGCGCTCCGGTCACAATCGCGGCGAGCGCGTCGTCGGCCGCGGCGAGGGTTCGGTCGATGTGGGCGTCGGTGTGTGCGGTCGAGAGAAATCCCGCCTCGAACTGCGAGGGCGCAAGGTAGACGCCGCGATCGAGCATCGCGTGGAAGAAGCTCGCGTACAGCTTGGTATCTGCGGTCTTGGCACTCGTGAGATCGCTCACGGGCCCGGCGGTGAAGAAAAACCCGACCATCGAGCCGCGGCGGTCGGCCACATGGGCGACGCCGTGTTTTTTAAAAACGGCGCTCATGCCCTCGATGAAGCGGGCGCCGATGCGATCGAGGTACGGATACGGATCGGTCGTACGCAATGCGCGCAAGGTGGCAAGGCCCGCCGCCATCGCGAGCGGATTGCCCGAAAGCGTGCCGGCTTGGTAGACGGGGCCTTCGGGTGAGAGCTGCGCCATCACGTCGCGCCGTCCGCCGAATGCGCCGACCGGCAGTCCGCCGCCGATGATCTTCCCGAGCGTCGTGAGATCGGGAGTGACGTTCTCGCGGCCTTGCGCACCGCCGCGGGCCACCCGAAAGCCGGTCATCACTTCATCGAAAATCAGCAGTGCGCCAGCGGCGGTTGCCGCAGCGCGCAGGCCTTGCAGAAAGCCGGGCTTCGGTAGCACCAGTCCCATGTTGCCGACGTACGGTTCGACGATGATCGCCGCGACCTGTTTTGGGTTTGCGGCGAATGCCGCGCGCACCGCATCGAGATCGTTGTATTCGACGACGATCGTATCGCGCGAGACGCCTTCGGTGACACCGGGCGAATCCGGCACCCCGTTCGTCAGGGCGCCGCTGCCTGCGGAAATCAAAAACGAATCGCCGTGTCCGTGATAGCAGCCCGCAAACTTGATGAGCTTCGCGCGGCCCGTGAAGCCGCGTGCGAGGCGCAGCGCGCTCATCGTCGCTTCGGTCCCGCTCGAGACGAACCGCACTTTTTCGATCGAGGGCACCATATCGATGACGAGTTCGGCGAGTTCGCTCTCGGCTTCCGTCGGTGTGCCGTACGACGTCCCGCGCAGCGCCGCTTCGCGCACGGCCTCGACGATCGCGGGATACGCATGACCCAAGATCATCGGGCCCCACGACATCACGTAGTCGATGTAGTCGTTGCCGTCGAGATCGCGGAGCGTGCAGCCGCTGGCTGAATCGATGAAGACGGGCGTTCCACCGACGCCGCGAAAGGCGCGCACGGGCGAATTGACGCCGCCCGGAATGACGCTTTTCGCACGATCGAAGGCGGCGACGGATTTGGCGCGGTTCATGCGGATCTTTCCCGAAACGTTTGATAGTCTTGCGGTGTGTTGACGTTTGCGAATACGGCATCGTCTTGCACGTTGACGTAGCGCGTCTTGAGTTTCTCGATCACCGTGCGCAGCGCGCCTTTGCCCGAACGCAAGATCGGTAAGCCGGCGTTGATGAAGGCGATGCGATCGTAGATGGCCGCAAGCGGTTCGATCCGCTCGTCACGATCGACGCGATGTTGCGGAACGATCGCTTGATCGCCATCATGATACTGGGCGGCGAGGCGGTCGATGAAGGCCGCATCGACGAACGGTGCGTCGCCGGCGACGGCAAACACGTACGGCGTACGCATTTGCGACATCGTCGTGATGAGGCCGGCGAGCGGGCCGCGCAGCGACCAGCGATCGACGACCATCGGACACGGCAAGAGCGCGTCGATCTCCGGCGCGAAGGTCTCCTTGCACGATACGTAGGTCGTGCGGCCCGGCGCGACGTTTCCGTACACGCGTACGATCATCGGCACGTCGCCTGCGGCGAGTGCGAGTTTGCCCGGCAGGCGCGTTGCCTCACCACCGGCGAGAATGACGACGCCGATTTCGATCAAATCGGATGCCTGCGGGCGTAGTCTTTGGCAAAGTACGTGATGATGATGTCGGCGCCCGCACGAGCAAACGAGCCGAGCGTCTCATCGACGATGCGCTCTTCATCGATCCAGCCGCGCTCGGCCGCCGCTTTGACCATCGCGTATTCGCCGCTTACGTTATACACCGCGACCGGCAACTCCATCGCATCGCGCGTCTGCCGTACGATGTCGAGATACGCGAGGGCCGGCTTGACGATGATCATGTCGGCACCTTCGGCGACGTCGAGCCGCAGTTCGCGCAGCGCTTCGCGGGCGTTGGCCGCATCCATCTGATACGTGCGTCGATCGCCGAACGACGGCGCAGAATCCGCCGCTTCGCGAAACGGGCCGTAATATGCGGATGCATATTTCACGGCGTACGACATCAGCAGCACGTTGGTGAAGCCTTCGCTATCGAGCGTGCGCCGCAGGAGGCCGATGCGGCCGTCCATCATGTCACTCGGCGCGATCACATCGACGCCCGCGCGCGCATACGTCAGCGCCGTCTTCGCGAGCAGTTCGAGCGTTTGGTCGTTGTCGACATCGCCATTCGCATCGATGATACCGCAGTGGCCGTGGTCGGTATATTCGCAGTTACACAAGTCGGCAATCACGAGCAGGTGTGGCAACGCACGTTTGATCGCGCGAATCGCTTGCTGCACGACGCCATTCGGATCGTGTGCGGAGGTGGCGACGGCATCTTTGAAATCAGGAATGCCGAAGAGTAAGACCGCTTTGATACCGAGCGCATCGAGTTCGCGACACTCATCGACCGCGCGATCGACCGACCAGCGGTTGACTCCCGGCATGCTCGAGATCGGCGTGCACACGTTCTCGCCCTCGACGATGAAGAGCGGCTGCACGAGACCATCGCGATTGATGTGCGTTTCGCGCACCAGGGCACGCAAGGCCGCGCTTCGGCGCAGACGGCGCGGTCGTTCGACCATACCGCTCGTGTCGATCCCGGATCGAACGAGGTCTGCGAGATTCACGAGTCCCTCTCCAGTACAAAACGCGTCACGGTCTGAACGAACGACCCGATCTCAGCACTGGGCGCGATCACGTCGGGCGGAAAACCGCACGCAAGGGCCGCCTCAGATGAAGCGGGCCCCATCGCGGCGACGACCGGTCGTGAGACATTCTCCCGCAGGCGCGCGAGGTACTCGGTGATAGCTATCACGGACCCCGAGGACGGGAAAAGGATGACATCGGGAATGCGCTCGCCGAGCAGCGCGCTCAGCGTTGCACTATCGCCCGCCTCGACGACCTCTGCTCCCTGATCGCGCAGGGCTGGAGAAATCCGGCTCGGCCGGTCTTGCGTACGAGGTAAGACGAAGAGCCGTCCGGAGAGCGGACCTTCGGGCCGCGCATCGTCGTTTTTGATGAGGGTCGCGAGAATCGCGTCGCCGCCCCGTTCGAGCAGCTCGCGGGCCAGGGTCGATCCCACCGCCTCGGCATCGGCGATCGTCGTGACGGCGGCTGATCGCTCGCCGCGGATCACGGTTGACCCATCGAGCGCGGCAATTGCGCCGCGGAGGAACAGGCGGCCGTCCGCGATGACGCCATGGGCGCCGACCGGCGCTTGGCAACCGCCGCGCAGCGTGCGCAGGTAGGCGCGTTCGGCGGAAACCGCAAGCGTCGTGTCGCGATCGCCGACGAGCCGGTCGATCGTCGCCGCGACGACGTCGCCGAGGCGCGTTTCCAACGCCAGCGCCCCTTGGCCAACGGCTGGGAGCACCTCATTTGGATCGAAGGGCACGGTGTAGGTGGCGCGCAGGCCGAGCCGATTCATCCCCGCCGCCGCGAGTACGATTGCGTCGTAGTCGCCGTCGCGCAATTTGCGTAGGCGGGTATCCACGTTGCCGCGGATGTCGTCGTACACGAGGTCCCCGCGTAGTGCCTGGAGCTGCGCGCGGCGGCGTGGCGACGAGGTCCCGACCCGGGCACCGGGCGGAAGCGCGGCGAGGTTCGGATATTTTTCGCTGCAATACGCATCGCGTGGATCCTCACGTTTGGTGATCGCGGCGAGCTGCATGTCCTCGGGCATGGTGCTCGGCAGATCTTTGCACGAGTGAACGGCGTAGTCGGCCCGGCGGTCGCGCAGCGCGTTCTCGAGTTCTTTGACGAAGAGCGAGTCGGTGCCGATGGCCGCAAGGGACCGATCCTGGACGGCATCACCTTTGGTCGTGATGTTGAGAACGGTCGAGGCGATCCCACTCTCGGCGAGTTTTGCCATCATCATCCGGGTCTGCGTCATCGCCAGGGCACTGGCGCGCGAGGCACAGATCAGGGTCGCGGGCACCGCGGTCTCTACCGCGTCGAGTTCGGTCACCGTTCGCTCCACTTCGTGTTCGATATCGCCGCGGGGCATCGCGGCCAGGTCATCGATGTCGCGCTCCGCGAGCTTGCGCATCACGGCCGCCCGTCGCGCGAGCGGCACGACGGCCGCCACGTGTTCGCGTAAGCTCCCCAAGGTCGCTGCCGCGCGCCCATAGCGGGCGTCGAATTGCAGCGCGAGTTCATCGCGAATACGCTTCGTGAACGACGGCGAGAGTCCCGAGGAATCGACCGTCACGGTCAACGGGCCGGAGCGGTGCGTCGCCGGGGTCGCAAAATCGCCGCGCTCGGCGTCCCCGGCGTCGTTGACCAGGAGCCCCCTCTCGTGGGCGTCACGGGTGACCGCCGCATTGACGACATCGTCGCTGGTCGCCGAAAAGACGAGGAACGCATCGGCCAGGTCGCTTGCGGCGTAGCACCGTTCGTGCCAGGTCAATTCGCCGGCGTGCGCTCGCTGCTGCAATTCCGGTGTAAGGGCGGGGCTGATGACGCTGACGGCGGCGCCGGCATCGAGCAGCCCGCGAATTTTGCGCTCGGCGACCGCGCCGCCGCCGACGACCACGGCGTGGCGACCACGCACATTGAGTAAAATTGGGAACACGTTTGAGGGTTTTCGCAGACGGCAACCAAACTCCGTGATCCGATGCGCCTCGTCCCCGCCCGCGCCGCGCTTATCGGTGCGGCATTCGCCACGCTCGTGACCCTGCCGGGGCTTGGGACCGGAACGCTGTGGGACAATAGCGAGACGGCCTACGGCGAAGTCGCGCGCGAGATTCTGCTCACGCACGACCCGATCGTCATGCATCTCAACGGTGCGGCGTGGTACGTTCAGCCGCCGCTCTACTTCTGGCTTGCGGCGCTGTTCGCAAAACTCTTCGGCGTCACGTCGTTTGCTTTGCGCCTTCCCTCGGCACTCGCAACGATCGCAATGAGCGGCGCTGTCGGGTACGCAACCGCGCGCATTGCGGGAACGCGCGCGGGTCTCTATGCCGCAATCATCCTCAGCTCGAGTTTGATGCAAGCGATCGTCGGGCGATTGGCGATCATGGATGCGCTCTTGGATCTCTCGGTTGCAGCGACGATTCTCTGGTGGTTCCGCGCGCTCGACCCGCCGCGTGACGGCGCGCCGGAAGCGGCAATCGACGAGCGCAAACGTTCGCTTGCGTTTATCTTCGGCGCGATAGCCGTGGCCTTCGGCATCTTGGCGAAGGGCCCGGTCGCGCTGGTAATTTCCGTTGCCGTTATTGCGATTTGGATTGCGTGGCAATGGCGCCGCGGCGAAGTCGTCATCGCGCCGCGCGTCACGACGCTCGTCGTCGCGACCGTTGCGTTTCTCGGCATCGCACTGCCCTGGTTCGTGTTGCTCGGCGCAAGTGCCGGATTGCCGGCGCTCGGCGACATGATCGGGCACTACACCTTCGGTCGCTATACCGGCGTGATCGAAAATCAGCGCGGTCCGTTCTACTATTATCTGCCGGTACTCATCCTTGGATTTTTCCCTTGGGTGGCGTTTCTTCCGCGCGCGCTTGCGATCGAATGGAAAAGTGCGAATCTTCCGGAGGGTTCGCTCGCGCGGCTCGCGCTCGTCTGGGCGATCTTCCCGTTCGTGTTCTTCAGCATCGCCCAAACGAAGCTGCCGAACTACATCGCCCTCGAATGGCCTGCTCTCGCGATTCTCGTTGCACTCTGGTTCGCGCGCGTCAGTCGCGGAGACGATCGGCGCGCCGCGATTTTGTGGTCGCTTGCGGTGCCGTTGACGATCGGTTGCATCGCGA
>Ga0123337_10005436_pt1 | contig 12550 bp, 12 predicted proteins | sample frozenSSSSmetaG_FD_89792 | JGI IMG/M metagenome (GOLD analysis project Ga0123337, IMG submission 89792) | Glacier valley bacterial and archeal communities from Borup Fiord, Nunavut, Canada, to study Microbial Dark Matter (Phase II) -... | ecosystem: Environmental > Aquatic > Freshwater > Ice >...
GGTGTCGGGGTGGGCGAGCAGCACGTAGATGCGCATCGGGGGGCCTCCGCAGGAGTTACCAAGAGCACCTGAGGTAATAGCGCGGGAGCTGCGGGCCGGGCTTGATGAAGGTCAACCGGCCCGCAGGCAGCTGACTAGATCAATCGGTCATCGCCTATTGCGAGGTCCCGAGATTTTGGATGCAAAGGAAAGCCATATCCCGCCCCGGCCTCCTGCCACACCAACAATTGCTGTTTGTGATAAGGGCTCATGTACAGGTGAGCAGCCACACTTTGAAGGGCCAAGTTCAGTGCCTGAACGCCGTCTGCACCCATGACGTGGCTTCTATCGGTGGCGCCGGGCCAAACGATCTCGAAAGAACATTTCCAGGCCAGCCCCAAAGGTACGGGTGCATTCACGCGCACTTCCACCGTTTGGGGAGGGCTGCTTTTGATGGTCAGTTTCCGCGTTGCTACGATCATCGCTTTCCCACCTTAAGCGGCGGTATGTATACGCCCCGCACGCAGTTGTTCCAACGCTCGGCAGCGGAATCCCAGCACCAGCTGCCAAGCTGCATCGCGCAAAGCTCCTCATCCAGTTCGCGCTGAAGGTCGCACTGCATCCTCCGCCCTCTTCGAAGGCAGCGACCCGTGTCGCATTCCCTCTAGAGGCCGGGCGCCACTGACCTCCGTCGGTGCGGCCAGCGGGCCATCTAGGCTGATTTGGATCGAACGCACGAAGCGCGAGCCGGAGCCTGATCGCCGCCATTTCTGACCGCAATTCTAGAAGCTTTCGCCTCGTTATTCCTAACGTGCCCTCCGCACGATCCATCCTCATCTCCCGTATTCCACCTGTTTGTCAGTATGGATTCATCGAGGACCGCGGGGATGAGTATTGATTTCGCCCGTTGCTTGCGGACCGACAGGACGCCGCGCCGCGTTAGCGATGGTAGGCACCTGACATAAGGCAGTGACTTAAGTGGCGGTTCGGCGTTGACGTGGTTGGTCCTGGTGCAGGTTGGGCCGCTAGGAGGATGAGATGGCGAAGCTGATCTACGGGATGATGCAGTCGCTCGATGGGTATGTGGATCGGGCGGATGGTGGGCTGGCGCTGCCGGCGCCGGGGCCGGGACTGCATCGGTACTGGAACGAGCGGATGGCGAGCATCGCCGGCTCGATCTTCGGGCGGCGGATGTATGAAGTGATGCGGTTCTGGGATGGGCCCGAGGCGGAAGCGGCGGAGCCGGATTTTGCGCGGGCGTTCAAGGCGAGCCCGAAATGGGTGGTGTCGCGGACGCTCGACAAGGTCGGGCCGAACGCGGAGCTGCTGGGTGGTGATTTGCGGGCCGAGGTCGAAAAGCTGAAGGCGAGCTATGAGGGTGAGATCGACGTGGCGGGGCCGGGGATTGCCTGGAGCCTTACAGAACTCGGGCTGATCGATGAGTACCGGATGTACCTGATGCCGGTGGTGCTGGGGTCGGGCAAGGCGTTCTTTGCCGGCGCTGCGCCGGTGCGGCTCGAACTAATCGGCACCGAGCAGTTGCCGGAGGGCGTGGCGCTGGTCAAGTATCGCAGGACGCAAATGTAACGAAGGAGGCCGCCATGTGCCGGAATATCAAGCCGCTGTTCAATTTCGAGCCGCCGGCGAGCTCCAACGAGATGCGCGATGCGGCGCTGCAGTTTGTGCGCAAGGTGTCGGGCTATACGCACCCCTCGAAGACCAACGAGCCGGCGTTCTACGCGGCGGTGGACGAGATCGAGGCGGTGGTCAGGCGGATGCTCAAGGAGCTCGAGACCGACGCGCCCAAGCGCGACCGCGAGGTGCTGATCGCCCGGGCGCGGGAGAAGGCGAAGGAGCGGTACGCCCGGGTGGGCTAGGCTTTCGGCTCGAGGCCTTTGCGCTTGAGCAGGCGGAGGTAGTAGTCGGCGAACTTCACCTGGCCGATATCCTCGTAGCCCTGCATCATGGTTTTGATATCGGGGTCGTTTTCGGCCCATTCGAGCCAATCGAAGCCATCGTTGGTGGTGACGATGATGTCGGGTGGTTGGCGGACGAGATCGCGCTTGAGCTGGGTACGCTCGCCATCCTCGACGGCATTGATGCGATCGAGCCACTCGCCCTGCGGGTTGCGTTCGAGGCGCAGGCGCCAGGCGCTGATGCTCATCAAGAGGCCGGGCGGCGAGTTGATCAGCGTGCCGTGGACGAGGCGATGCAGCGGGCTGCCGACAGTGAGGTCCGGGGTGATGTTGGCGATCTTCAGGCCCTCGCCATAGACGGCGACGGCATCCTGCAGGGCGCGGCGATGCCCCCAGGCCTGGACATCATCGAACATCGGCATGACGGCGAGGATGACGCCGCCGACCAGAGGGATGGCGCGCTGCAGCAGGGGGCGGGTGCCGTCGGCCTGCTGCAGGAAGCCGAGGAGGCCGAAGCTGCCCATCAGGGCGATACCGGGCAGGATCTGGTAGGGGTAGCCGCGGCCCTGCGCCAGGTAGCTCAGCCAGAAGCCGATGGCGACACAGAACATGATGCCGAGCAGCGGGGTGAGCCTGATCTGTCGGCGAAAACCGAGGAGCGCGATGACGGTGATGAGCTCGAATGCCAGCGTGACGCGGACGATGAGCAAAAGCCAGAGCGGGCGCCGATCGGGGATGTAGACGGTGCTGGCGACCGGGACGATGTTCTCGAAATAGGCCGGGTAGAACAGGTAGATCGACGCCAGAAAGCCGAGGAAGATGGCGCCGGCGAGCCACATTTCGGGGGCGAAGATGGGTCGGATCGAGCGGCGGTGCCAGGCGACGTAGAGGACGCCAGCGAGGATCGGCAGGGCGAAGTGCGGCTTGATGGCGAGCATGAAGCCGCCGGCGAGGCCGGCAATGATCCAGACATAGGACTGTGGGCGGATGCCGGTGGCGCGGAGCGCCAGGCAGACGACCAGCGGCAGGCCGGCCATTGCGGCGAAGTGCTCGCGCTGGGCAAAATCCTCGCCCCAGGCGCTGAGGAAGAGCAGCAGGGTGACCGGCCAGAACAGCTCGGCGTGCTTCAGCAGCTTGTTCTGCACAACGAGGCGGGCGGCAAATCCGGTAGTGAGAAGGCCGAACAGCACCGTCCAGAGCACGACCAACGGCTCAGGCGCCATGCCGAGCGTGCGGGCGAGCAGCACCGGCGGCATGTAGAGGTAGCCGGCCATCGGCGGGTTCGGCTCGAGGATATCGATGTAGAGGCGGCCGCCATCGAGGATGCGTTCGGATACTGTGATCAGCCAGGACACATCAGGCCCGAGGGGACCCGAAACGTGGAACGCCGTGGTGCCGATAGCGACCAGCGCGATGAGGATGTAGATCAGCGCGTTCGAAATGGGCTGCGCGAGCGCGACGGGGCGTGTGGCGGTTGCGGTGCTGGCGAGCACGGGGGTGTCGGTCATTGTCGGCGGGCCTCGGAGACCCGATCACAATGGCTTGAACCGCGTTTAGGCGGCGTAAACGGCAGGTCCGCACGCCAGAACCTTCGGCTGCGCCGCAGAAACGAACGGGGCGCCCATGGCGGTGGGACGCCCCGTTTCAGATTTTCCGCTTAGGCTTACTGCTTGGCGAAGCTGATGGCCGAAGTGGTGGCGCGGCCCTTCTTGTCGACCACCTTGAAGTTCAGCTTGATGGCGTTGCCGGCGAGCGAGAAGCTCGACGTGGCGTCGCCGTACTGGGTCTTGGTCGACGAGGAGAAGGTGACGGTGTTGCCGGACTTTTTGCCGACGGTGTTCACCTGCTCGCCCTGGACGCTCGACTGGGAGAAGAAGCGGTTCTTGGCGTCGTCATAGGCCATGGCGCCACGGAAGCTGTAGCCGCCAGCGCCGAACGAGCAGCGGCCGGTGTAGGACACGGCGCCGCTGTCGGCCGGCTTGAAGCTCAGGCGGCAGACGACGGAGCCGGCGTTGGGTCCGGTGACTTCACCGGTGCCGCGCCAGTTACCGGCATATTTGGCAAGGAGCGCATTCTCGGCGGTGCCGGCGAGGGCCGGCAGCGAGAGCGGGGCGAGGAAGACTGGGATCAGGGCGAGAACCTTGAGGCTCGGTGGCAGGCGCATTGTTACTCCGGGATCGGGCAAATGGTGATCGGGACGAAACGTAGCCTGATTTGGCCGAGTTCCGCGAGATGACGCGTTTGTCGTAGCAGTAACGTTACCGCACCTGACTGCCAGATGAACAGACGGTTCGATTTTACGAAAGTGTGAGGCGATGATTGTGGCCTTGCTTGACCATAATGTGGCGAACCGCCCCCGTCTCGCCCGATAAATGCCGGGTTCAGGGTTCGTTCAGCCGGATTCCGCTCATCTTTGCTGACCTGCGGGGCGATCGACTTCGCTGGAGGCAAGGGATTGAGGGAAATGTCCATCAGCAGAACAGTTATCGGGGTGGCCGCATTGGCGGCATGCCTTCTAAGCGTCAGTAGCGTGCTCGCCGTGGAAGCGGCTGCCAAATCGCCGGTGAATGTGCGGACCGGCCCGGCGAAGACCTACGGCGTCGTCGACCAGCTGACCGAAGGCGAGGTGGTCAATATCACCGAATGCGCGCCGACGAACTTCTGTTTCGTCGAGCATAGCGGGCCGGATGGCTGGGTGAGCGCCAACTACCTTGAGGCGGTCGACGAGGAAGACGACAGCGAGGACATGGAAGACGGCGGCGGGTCCAATCCCGACTGCAGCTTCGGCTTCGTAATGGGGTCGGGCGGGCCGAGCCTGTCGGTCAATTGCGGTGACGCGCCCATGCCACCGCCGCCTGCACCGCCCGAGCCGGAGCCGGCCGATGAGCCGGGCGCCTGCCTCTATACAGGGAGCAGTTTCGACGGCAGCGACCTGTGCGTAGGGCTCGGTATCCGCAACGCGCTCAACGCCACGTTCAACAACAAGATCTCCTCGATCGAGCTGACGGGCGGCGCCAAGGCGAGGCTGTGCGACGGGCCCAACCTCACGGGCGTGTGCAAGACCATCACGGTGGACACGGCGCCGCTGCAGCCCTCGATCAACAACAAGACGTCGAGCTTTTCGATCTATGTCGGCGCGCCGCCGGTGATCGAGTTGCCGCCGGTGATCGAAATCCCGCCGGTGATAGAACTGCCGCCGGTGGTCATACTGCCCGGCCCTCCGGTGACGTTCTCGACCGGGCCGATCAACCTGCAGCAGACCTATCTCGCCGACCTCGACAATGGCTCGGTGGTGAATGATGGCAGCAGCGACATCTGGTACGAGGCCGAAACCGACACCGAAAAGTACATCACGCCCAGGAATGGAGCGATGATCGCGCTCGGCGACGGCAGCAATCGTGGCTTCGACGGCTGCTCAAGCGAGGGTTTCTCGACTACCCGCGTGTCGCTCGACGACATCCCGCCTGGCACCTACGTGTGCATGACGACGAACGAGGGCCGGATTTCGCAGTTCCGCTTCAACGGCTTCACCGGCACGACGATGAAGCTCGGGTACACGACCTGGGCGAACTGATCGGCCGAGACTTATCGAAAGGCCCGGTGCGCGAGCGCCGGGCCTTTTGTCATGCTGGAAATCTATGCGCCGAAATCCGGCGGCAGGCGGAAGAGGGCGTCGGCGATGGCTGGGTCGCGGACCGGATCGAAGTCCTCGTCGGTGGGGAGAAGGACCGAGACCTTGTTCACCCCGAGGTCGGCGAGCTGGAAGGGCGTGCCGTAGCCGTAATCGAGGTGGCCGCGGCCGATGATGCCGATGACCAGCGGCGGATTGGGGCAGTCTAGAGCGCGGGCGATGTTCTGGGCAAAGGCGCGGTCCCAGGTCTGCTGGGCGCGGACGAAGCGATCGACGGTTGCCGGGTCGGAGGCGCGGCCGGAAGGTCCGGCGACGCGGTTCAGGTAGTCGCGATAGGCGGGTAGAGCCGGACGGGCCGGGGTGAGTCCGTCACGCTCCTCGACAGGGATGGCTGCCCAGCCCTCCTTGCCGACGCGGGTAACGAGCGGGCGCTGGCAGTTCAGCGCCAGCATCGGGATGCCGGCGGTGCGGCAGAAGTGGAAGATCGGCCAGTAGAGCTCGGCGTCGTAGCGCCAGACCTCGCCCCACTCGACGGCGGCGAGGAACTCGGCCTTGGTGGCGTAGGCGCCGGCGAGTAAGGCATCGAGCACGGCTTGCTGGCGGCGCTGGAACATCTCGAAGCCGATGGCGATGGGACGGTGGGCGTGGAGCGCAGTGGCTACGGCCAGTTGCCAGCGGTGGATGTCGTAGCGGGTGTGGGTTTCGCCGAGCAGCACGACGTTCTGCGTCGCGAGGCGGGCGATGAGGGGCTGGTGGGAGAGCTGTTCAGCGTGGTTGGGGTCGAACCAGGTCGCGGGGGGAATATGCATCGGTGCTCGGGCAGGATCGGGAGGGATCGCTGGCTGGCGCGGTGCTGGCTGGCTATGGGCCCTGGGTAGCGGGGCAGGGCCCGGCCGTCAACGCGGAACCGGGGCTGCCGGCGCCCGTTGGGGATGTAAACCAATGGAGGCTTGCAATGTTCGGACTGTTGATCGGGTTGATCGTGATCGCCGTGGTGGCCGGTGCGCTGGGGTTCACCGGGATCGCGGTCGGGGCGGCGACGCTGGCACGGATCGTGTTCGGCGTCATGGTGATCGGCATCATCATCGTGGTGGTGCTGATGATGATGGGGATCGCTCTGCTGGCCTGAGAAAATGAGTCCGGATCGTCCCCTAACCGGCTGATTACTCTTCGGGTTCGATGGTGAATAGCAGGGGGAAGCCTTCGCCGCGGGCCATGTCGGTGGCGCGGGTGGCCTTGGTTTCGGCGACGTCCTGGGTGAACACCGCGACGACGCACGAGCCCTTGGTGTGGGCGGTGATCATGATGCGGTTGGCCTGGTCCTCGGTGATGCGGAACTCGGCCTTCAGCACTCGCACGACGAACTCTCGCGGGGTGAAGTCGTCGTTGATCAGCATGACCTTGTAGAGCGGCGGGCGCGCCACTTTGGGATTGGTACGGGCCTTGGGCTTGGTATCTGTATCGTTGCTCATTTGCATCCGAAGCGGCGCCTGGTGCCGCTTATCCTGGCGGCGCTCTTGGCGCTCGAACCTTGCCACGCAAGGCGCTTTTTGTAGCACGCCTGAGGCGGATTGGCCATCGCCGCAGGCCTCGCCGGATGGGCAGGGTGCCGACTATTCGATTGGACGACGGCGGTAGCCAATGGCATTGGTAGCGCCCATTTTTGTCAGGACATTGCTCGATGCGGTTGGCCAAATACTTAGCGGGATTGCTGGTTCTGTTGTGCGCGAGCGGGTTCGCCCGGGCGCAGGACGTGCCCGAAGTGGTACACTACACCCTTGGCAACGGGCTCGAAGTGCTGCTGGCGCCGGACCACAAGGTGCCGAAGGTGGGGCTGACGCTGGTCTACCGGGTGGGCAGCATGAACGAGCCGGCGGGACGCAGCGGTTTTGCGCATCTGTTTGAACACCTGATGTTTTCGGGCACGCCGGCCTATCCGCGCTTCGACGATACGTTCTCGGAACTCGGGATCGACAACAATGCCTCCACCGAGGATGACGGCACGACCTATGTCGAGGGCGGGCTCGCCTCGGCGCTGCCGGTAATGCTGTCGGTGGAAGCCGACCGGATGGCTAACCTCGGGGCTGACGTGACGCAGGCGGAGTTCGACCTGCAGCGCAACGTGGTGAAAAACGAGATGCGCCAGAACGTGCTCGATGCTCCGGGGGCGCGGGGCGGCATTGCGCTGCGGGCGGCGATCTATCCGCAGCCGCACCCCTATGCAGAGGCGACGATCGGCTCGACCGCCGACCTCGATGCGGCCGGGCTCACCGACGTGAAGGCGTTCTTTGCGCGCTATTACCTGCCCAACAATGCGACGCTGGCGATCTCGGGGGATTTCGAGGTCGCGGCGATCAAGGCGATGATCGAGCAGACGTTCGGCAAGGTGCCGCGCGGCGCCGATGTCGCGGTGCCGGTCGCAGAGCTGACGGCGCCGGCGCAGGCCCGGATCGATACCACCGACCGGGTGGTGTCGCCGATCGTGACGCTGGCAATGGCGGGGCCGCAGATCGGCACATCGGACAGCTCGGCGCTGGGGCTGGCCTCGGACCTGCTGGGCAACCCGGACTATGGGGTGCTGCGGCAGGAACTGGTCAATACCGGGCTTGCGACGTCGGCGTCATCCTATTGGGACGCAAAGCGGCTCGGTGGTCAGTTCACCATTTCGGCCACGGCGGCCAACGGGGTGACGGCGGCGGCGCTGGAGACGGCGCTGCGGACCGCAGTGCAGAAGTTCATCGCGAGCGAACTCGACGGGCCGGATATCGAGCGGGCGCGCTCGAACGTGCTGCTGGGGCGCCGGGTGTCAGTTGAGGCGCTGCTGCCGCGGGCGCAGGCGCTGGCCGATCGATACAACCTGCTGGGCGACAAGTCGTATGGGCTGGCGGACGACCCGGTGATCGTGGGGCTCAGCCGCGACGCTGTGCAGGCGGTGGTGCGGAGGCTGCTGAAGCTGGACGATTTCAGCGTGCTGACGATTTCGCCGGGGGCGCCCGGACCGGTGCCGGCGGTGCTCGATGAAAGCACCGGGGTGCCGGAGCCGATCGTCGCGGCCGATCGGCCGGCGGTGGATGTGCCTAAACTTGTGGCCGGCAAGCCAGGCAAGGCGGCGCTGCCACCGCGCGAGGTCGGGACGCTCAGCAATGGCATCGGGCTCGTGCACTACAGGGTGCCGGGCTCGCCGATGACCTATGTGGTGGTGACGGTTTCGGGCGGATATGGCTCGGACACGCCGGGCAAGGAAGGCTTGATAGAACTCAGCAGTTCGATGCTGGCGAGGGGGACGGAAGCGCTCGACTACGAGGCGTTCGGCCGGGCGACCAAGGATATCGGCGCGGTGGTGTCGACCTCGGGCGACGTGGCCCGCACGGCGGTGGTGCTGGCGGTGCCGCAGGACAGGCTCGACGCCGGGATGGCGCTGTTGGCCGACACCGTTCTGAAGCCGCGCTTCGACCCGAAAGAGTGGCAGTTGCTGCAAAAACAGGTGCTGCAATCGCTGGCCTATCGAAAGATGAGTGGCGGCGCGGTGGGATATTACGCCTTGCAGGACAGGGTGTTTCCGGTGCCAGCGGGACGCGGGGCGCTCGATGCGACGCCGGAATCGGTTGCCTCGCTGACGCTCGAAGAAATCAAGGCGGTGTATGGCAGGCAATTCACGCCCAGGACCGCGGCGATCTACACGGTCGGGCCGGATGGGATCGAGAGCGTGCAGCCGGCGATCGAGGCGGCGTTCGGCAAGTGGCAGAACGACAGTGCCGGGGTGCCGATGCTGAAACATCCGCCGGCGGTGGTCCCGGATGGCCTTAAAGTGTTCATCAAGCCGTTCGATGCCGAGGCGCAGGCGGTGATCTATTTCGTGCGGCCTGCGCCATCGTTCGGTGAGCCGGGCTACCTCGCGGGGGTGGCGGTGTCGTCGCTGCTCGGCGGTGATTTCACCAGTAGGCTCAACACCGTGCTGCGCGAGACCAAAGGCTATTCGTACGGGGTTGGCGCTTCGATCGCCAACGACCTGCCGGCGGGCGGCGGGCTGCTGAGCGTTTCGGCGCCGGTGCAGGCCGACAAGGTGGGCGAGGCGCTGAAGGATATCGTTGCCGGGTTCGGCAGCCTCGAGACGACGCCGGTCACCGAGGTGGAACTCAACCGCACGGTGATGAGCGCGGCGACGGGCAATGCCTCGGTGGGGGAGACCGGGGGCGGCCTCATCGGGCTGGTGGTCGGCGCGGAGGGCATCGGTATGACGGCCGAGCAGGTGCAGGGGATGATGGACGACATCGTCGCGCTGAAGCTGCCGGATGTGCAGGCCGAGGCGAAGGCGCTGTCCCGGCTCGACAGCGCGGTGGTGGTGATCGGCGGCGACCCCAAGGCGCTGGTGCCGCAGCTCGAGGCGGCGGGGTTTGCGCCGGAGGTGCTGCCGGCGGAATGATGCTTGTCGGGCCCGGAGTGATCCGGGCCTTGTGCTATGCGGTGGCCGGCTTGCGGCGGAAGAGTAGGTCCTTGGCGGCGACGATGGCGCCCAGGGTGATCAGGACGCAGGCGACCAGAATGAGATGGGTGTAGGCGGCGTAGCCGGTGAGGATGAGCACGAGCGTGGAGAGCAGGGGGGTGAGGTAGCTGGCGGCGCCGAGGACCTGGATGTCGCCCTGCTTCACGCCGATGTCCCAGACGTAGAAGGCGAGGCCGACCGGACCGAGGCCAAGGGCGATGACGGCGGCCCATTGCCACGGGTTATCCGGCCAGACGGTTGGCTCGAAGATCAGGTGGCAGATCGTGGCGAGCACGGCGGTGGCGAGGCAGAAGCCGGTGATGGCTTCGCTGGGCACGCTGGCGAAGCGGCGGGACAGCACCGAATAGCTCGACCAGGCGAGCGCGGCGCAGAGCGCGGCGAAGTAGCCGGGGAGGTATTGCGGGTCGAGCGTGAGGTCACGGCCCTTGGTGACGACGAGCACGGCACCCGCCAGCGCCAGGGCGCAGCCGACGATATGCTGCCATTTCAGCTTTTCGCCCGGCAGGAAGGCCGAGAACACGACGATAAGCAGCGGCCAGAGGTAGTTGATGAGGCCAGCCTCGACCGGTGGGGCGCTGCGCAGGGCGAAGAAATAGAGAAAGTGGTAGCCGAAGAGTCCGCCGACCCCGAGTAGCCAGACCTTTGGCGGCTGCCGCATCGCCCCGATCGAGGCCGGGCGAATGACGAGCAGCGACACCCCGCCAACCGCGAAGGTGATGGCGGTCAGCTGGAACGCCGGCATGGTACCGCTGGCGGCAGTGAGGAAGGCAAGCAGCGACCAGAGCAGCACGGCGGAAAAGCCGATCAGCGTGGCGGTGGGGCGGGCAACGGGAGTGGACATATCCGCTTCTAGCGTGCCGATGCCCGGCTCACAACGTCGCTCAGATTTGACTCGGGAGGAGGTTGCTGCGGCGGGAGCGAATACCTAACTTGCTCGGGGAAAAGAGGAACTCCGGGCGACAGATGCCGATCAGCCTTGCCGAGATCGCCGCGCTGCGCGAGCGCCTGACATCTGGTTTTGGCCCGATCGAGAACGAGATCATTGGCGAAAAGGCTTCGTCGCTCGGTCACCACGGCCGAATGGCGGAGAAAGCGGTGGCCGCGCTGCATGATTTCGATGCGGCGCCTGTGGCCGGCGTGGACCGGTCTACGCTGGTGAAAACGGCGGCGCGGGAAGTGTGGAAGTACTTTATTCAACGCGAACTGTGCGGGGCGCGCGACCAGCGCGACGTGATCCGCGAGTACCGCATTCCGCCCGAAGTGCTGATGCGCCTCGGCGCGATCGAATGAAATCAGGTCGGGTCGCGGCACCCTCATTGGCCGATCAAATGAAAACGATTGCAGAAGTGTCATATGGTCGCATGGTAGGGACGGGCCAGAGTAGAGGCGGGTCGGACTTTTGACGGGACTTCGGGGAGTAGCAGGCCGTGTTACGTGAACGGCTGATCGGTTCCCGATCTTCGAGCCTGAACTCGCGCGGCAGGGATGCCGAACCGCCGTTCCAGAAGCTTGCCAGCGACGTGCTGTGGGTGGGCTTCAGGATCGACCGGGCGCAGGTCGCGCCCTTCATTCCACCGGGCCTGATGCTCACCGAAACCAGTATCGGCGTGCTCGGCATCTACCAGGCGGCGGTCGGCTTCGGCATGGCCCCCTACACGCGGGCGCTGGTGGGGGTTTCCGTCGAGGGGGTGCCGGGGTCAGATGCCGGTGAAGGCATGCTGGTCGTCGGCAACGTGATGGACGAGCCGGGGGCGGGGCTGCTGCGCCGACTGTATTCGCGCGAGACCGTGACCGGGACCGCCCGGACGTGGCGGGAAGACGGATTGCTGCACGGGGTGGCCGAAGTCGATGGGGTAGCGTGGGTAAGGGCCAGCGTGCGTGCCGTCGGTACGACGCGGCACGACATGGCGGGCGTCGACACGTTCTTTGGAGTGACGGACGCCGGGCTTATCAAGCACGCCGACTCCCACATCACCGATATTATCGAGGCCGAGGTGGTGTCGGTGGAATTCACCGACGCGGCGCCGCCTTTGTTTCGGGCGTTCCGGCCCACCGATTTCGTTTTCGCACTTCACTGCGAGCAGGTGAACTCAATCTGGAGCGAGCCACGTGTCGTGGGTCGTGTTGCGGGCGATCCGGCGGCGGTATTCCTCGAGCTGATCGAGGATACGGGCCGGGCGGCGGCGATTGTCCGGCAGGATGGAACCCTGATCGAGGTCAACCCCAGCGGCGTCGCGTTGCTGGGGCCGGATGGGCCGAAAGTCGGCGAGACGCTGCTAAGCGCGGTGGCCGCCGAGAAGGAGGCGCTCTCAGCCGCCCTGTCGCTGTCGATCGGGCGCAGCGGCCCGCGGGTATCGAAGCCCATTGCGCTCACTCGGCCCGGGGGCAGGCAGCTCTTGGCCTATGTGATGCCGCTCGAGCACGGGCAGCATGGCGGGGAGGCGGCACTGGTGCTTTTGGGCGATCCGCGCGGGCCCGAGCGACGCGATGCGGCGCAGATGCTGCAACTGTTCGGTCTCA
>Ga0123337_10005437_pt1 | contig 12547 bp, 8 predicted proteins | sample frozenSSSSmetaG_FD_89792 | JGI IMG/M metagenome (GOLD analysis project Ga0123337, IMG submission 89792) | Glacier valley bacterial and archeal communities from Borup Fiord, Nunavut, Canada, to study Microbial Dark Matter (Phase II) -... | ecosystem: Environmental > Aquatic > Freshwater > Ice >...
CTATATGGCGGTGCGCACCGCATACCAGCGCGCGCTTCCGGGCCGCCTCGTCGGTCTCTCGATCGACAGCAGCGGCCAGCCCGCCGCGCGCCTCGCGCTGCAAACGCGCGAGCAGCACATCCGCCGCGAGAAGGCCACGTCCAACATCTGCACCGCCCAGGTGCTGCTCGCCAACATCGCGGGCATGTTCGCGGTTTACCATGGACCGGACGGACTGCGGGCGATTGCTGCGCGCGTGCACCGGCTCACCGCGATCCTGCACGCGGGGTTGACGCAGCTCAGCCACGCGCCGCGCAACGCCACCTTCTTCGATACGGTGACCGTAGACGCGGGCGACGCCGCCCCCGCGATCCTGGAGGCTGCGCGCGGGGAGGGGATCAACCTGCGCGATGCGGGCGAAGGCCGCATCGGCATCGCGCTCGACGAGACGAGCACGCCCGAGACCGTTCAGGCGGTATGGCGCGCGTTCGGCGGCACGCCCTCCCCCACCGCGTCGCCCGAGGGCATCCCCGCCTCGCTGCGCCGCACCTCGCGCTATCTCACCCACCCCGTCTTCCACGCGCACCGCTCCGAGACCGAGCTCATGCGCTACATGCGTCGGCTGGCCGACCGCGATCTGGCGCTCGATCGCTGCATGATCCCGCTCGGCAGTTGCACGATGAAGCTGAACGCCGCCGCCGAGATGATCCCGGTCTCATGGCCCGTGTTCGCCTCGCTGCACCCCTTCGCGCCCGAGGATCAGGCGCTGGGCTACGCGGAACTCGCGGACAATCTGCGCGACTGGCTTTGCCGCATCAGCGGTTACGATGCAGTCAGCCTCCAGCCCAACAGCGGCGCGCAGGGCGAATATGCGGGGCTGCTGGCGATCCGTGGCTACCACCGCGCGCGCGGCGATCACCACCGCACGATCTGCCTCATCCCCGCGAGCGCGCACGGCACCAATCCTGCGAGCGCCAACATGGCGGGCATGGAGGTGGTGGTAACCGGCACGGACGCGGACGGCAATATCGATGTGGCCGATCTACACCGGCACATCGAAGCCCACCGCGACCGCCTCGCCGCGATCATGGTCACCTATCCCAGCACGCACGGCGTGTTCGAAGCGCAGATCGCGGACATTTGCGCGGCGGTCCACGACGCCGGGGGCCAAGTGTATATGGACGGCGCGAACCTGAACGCGATGGTCGGCTTGGCCAAACCCGGCAAGTTCGGCGCGGACGTGAGCCACTTCAATCTGCACAAGACCTTCTGCATCCCGCACGGCGGCGGCGGCCCGGGCATGGGCCCCATCGGCGTCGGCGCGCATTTGGCCCCCTTCCTCCCCACCGATCCGCGTACTGGCAAAGGCGGAGCGGTATCGGCCGCGCCCATCGGTTCGGCGTCGATCCTGCCGATCAGCTGGGCGTACATCGCGATGATGGGGGATGCGGGACTGAAACGCGCCACGCAGGTTGCGATCCTAAGTGCCAACTACATCGCCGAGCGCCTCGCGCCGCATTACCCCATTCTTTATCGCGGCCACGGCGGCCGCATCGCGCACGAGGCGATCCTCGACCTGCGCCCGCTCACCAAAGCGACCGGCGTCACCAACGAGGATGTCGCCAAGCGGCTGATCGACTACGGCTTCCACGCGCCCACGATGAGCTTCCCCGTGGCGGGCACGCTGATGATCGAGCCGACCGAGAGCGAGGACAAGGCCGAGATCGATCGCTTCATCGCCGCGATGATCGCCATCCGCCACGAAGCCGCCGATATCGAGGCGGGGCGCAGCGCGCTCGTGGACTCGCCGCTGCGCCACGCGCCGCACACCACGCGCGACCTGATCGGCGACTGGACCCGCGCCTACACCCGTGCCGAGGGCTGCCTGCCCGACGGCCGCCCCTCGGGCGACAAATATTGGCCGCCGGTGGGCCGCGTGGACAATGCGTATGGGGACCGCAACCTCGTGTGCAGTTGCCCGCCGGTGGCGGATTATGCGGTGGCAGCGGAGTAGGGCCGGGCGCGAGGCCGACTGCTCCGGCCGTTGCGGTCCGGCTGGCGCGTGCTACGCCGACTTCATGGAAACCCGGGAAGATCGCACGTTCTACCTGCTCGACGGGCTTCGCGGTGTCGCGGCGATCGCTGTGATGGTCTATCACGCCGCAGCGCTGTTTGTGCCAGTCCGGCTGCCCGGAAGCTATCTCGCAGTCGATCTGTTCTTCATGCTGAGCGGCTTCGTGCTCACGCACGCCTACGCAGACCGGCTCGCGGAAGGTCTCAGCTGGCGCGCTTTCCTGGTCGCGCGTCTGGTCCGCCTTTATCCGTTATACATCGCCGGCACGATGTTCGGCGTCCTCGTTGTGACTGCGGTGCTGATTGCAGGAATGGGCCATCTGGACGCGCTCGGCTGGAGTTCGCGCGTTGTAGCGGCGCTGGCTATGCTGCCATCTCCCGATCTGGGGCGCGGCGGCACGGAACTATATCCGCTCAACGTGCCCGCATAGTCGCTGTTCTTCGAACTCGCGGTCAACATCTGCTTCGCGGCCGCGCTGAGCCGGATCGAAACCCGGGATCTGGCTGTGGGGGTCGGAGTTGCCGCAATCGTATTCGCGCTGATGGTCCTTGCGCATGGCAGCGCCAATGTGGGGTGGCAATGGAGCAGCTTCCTGAGCGGTATCGCGCGCGTGACCTTCTCGTTCTGGGCAGGCGTGCTGATCTACCGGCTGAGGATACGCGGAAAGCTGGCGGTGCCTTTTGCATCGGCGATCCCGCTATTGCTGATCCCGCTTTTTCTTCTGGACATGGCCCCGCGCGCGTGGCTGGACATCGGACTCACCATGATCGTCTTCCCCGCGATCATCATCGGCAGCGCGGCAGTGATTGTCGGTCCGGTCTCTGAACGTTTATGCGCCATGCTGGGCCGGACCTCCTTTGCAATTTACGCGATCCACTATCCAATCCTGTCGCTCGCCATCCTTGCGCTGGCCCACATTCACCTGAATACCGCCGGATTTGTGCCCCTTTTTGGCATATCGCTGCTGTTCGTAATCGGCGTGGCTGCGTATTGGCTCGATCGCTATTACGATCCCCCGGCGCGTAGGGCGCTAGCGCGCTTGCTCGCGCCTGCGTCAAAACCGTGATCGCCACGCTGGACAGCACGTTGCGCGCGCGCTAACCAAAAGCACGCACCGGGCGGGTGTAGTTCAATGGTAGAACAGAAGCTTCCCAAGCTTCCAGCGAGGGTTCGATTCCCTTCACCCGCTCCAGCATTCCGCAACTTTTCACGTCAACCTCAATATCGGTTTGCAATCGGTTTGCAGGTGGCGTTCGATAGGCTTGCCTTCACGGGCACGTCTCCATAAGCCCGAGGGCCACATTCATCGCGGCGGGCGGGAACGCGCCGCGCGCCCGCCATCTTCGCGCACGGCGATCGTCCTCAGCGCGAGGCGATTTGCGTCGTCATCCTGGCTTCGACATCGGCGCGCGCGCCGATCAGCGCGTGCCGGATGCACTGCGCCTGCGCCATCATCGTGCTCAGATCGGTCGGCACGTTGTCCATACCGGAGCACACATCGCGCGCGGCCGACTGGATGCGGCGGTCGAGCGTTTTGCGGCCCTGCTCCGAGCGGATGTTGAGATCGTCGTAGCGGACAACCTTGGACGGGGCTGCGTCGGCCACCTGGGCGTGGGCAGCACCCGCTGCGACGGCGAGTTCGGCGACGATGGCGGCGATCAGGGGAAGGCGTGCGTTCATGGTGTGTCTCCTCGTGGCTGCCGCCCGGCGGACCATTCCACCGGCTGCGACGCCACGAGGGGTGCACTCACCGCCCCCCACAGGCCCATGTCGGAAAGCCGATGCTTCGCCGATCTTGCGCCGATGCGCCTGAGGGTTTGCCGATCATCGGTTTCATCGGGGGACAAGCGTGCCCCGCGTGGTAAGTGGGAGCGGTCAGGGAGCCGCCGATGGACGCAATCAAGCGAATCGACCTTGCCATGGAGGCACCGATGCGCGTCGGCGCGCTGGTGGTGGAGCCAGCCGCGCGCACGATCATCGGGCAGGACGGCGTCTCGGAGCGGCTGGAGCCGCGCGTGATGCAGGTGTTCGTGCGCTTGGCGCGCGGCGGCGTGGTCAGCCGCGACGATCTCACCCAATGCTGCTGGGGCGGACAGATCGTGGGCGAGGATGCAATCAACCGCGTCATCTCGCGCCTGCGCCGCGCGGCCGAGGAGCGCAAGGGCGATTTCCGCATCGAGACGATCCCGCGAGTGGGCTACCGCCTGCTGGGGACCGTCGCGCCGGTGGCGCATCCCGAGCCGGCGCCCGCACCGGGCGCCCCCGCGCCGGTGCCCGCGCTGACCCTGATCCGGCAGGGGGACGCGCGGCGGCGCAAATTCTGGGTGCGCTGGGCGGTAGCGGGCACGCTGGTGAGCGTGGCAATGGCCGGGCTGGCGGGCGAGGCGCTCCGCGCGCGCGCGGATGCACGCGCGAGGCGGGCGGACGCCGAGCAGCTCGTGGACTTCATGCTGGGCGATCTGCGCAAGCGCCTCGACGCTGTGGGGCGACTGGACGTGCTCGATTCGGTCGGCGCGCAGACGATGGCCTACTACGCGCGGCAGGATCTGGGATCGCTGAACGCCGACGAACTGGCGCGGCGCGCAAAGGCGCTGCGCATGGTGGGCGAGCTCAAATCGCAGCGGGGGGATTTTGGGGCGGCCGCTACCGCCTTCGACGCAGCCGCGCGAACAACGGGCGAACTGATGGCGCGCGAGCCGGGTAACGGTCAGCGCGTCTTCGATCACGCGCAGAGCGTCTATTATCTGGGAGATGTTGCCTTCAAACGCGGCGATCTGCCGACCGCATCGCGTGCGTTCAATGACTATGCCCGGCTTGCGGACCGGCTAGGCGAGATCGACCCCAGGAACGACGAGTGGCAGGCGGAGATTGCCTATAGTCGCAGCAACCGGGGAACGATGGCGATCACCGAGCGACGGTTCGATTCCGCGAACGCCGATTTCCGGCTCGCTGCCGACGTGATGCAGGCACTGGTGGCGAGGCACCCGGGCACCGTGCAATGGCAAAGCGATTTCGCAGACTTCAATGCTTGGGTCGCCGATACCGAGCGCTTTCGAGGACATCTAGACGATGCGGTCGCGGCGCGAAGGCGCGGATTGCAGGTGCTGAGCCAGATTGCGACCGCGAACCCTCTCGACAATCTGCGGCTGGGATATCTGGCGTGGACGCATCGCGCGCTCGGTGTGCTGGCGATGGATTTGGGCGAAACCGGGAAGGCGATCGAGGAATATACCGAGGCGGAGCAGCAATTCTCGCGGCTCCTGCGAATCGAGCCCAACAATGTCGATACCCTTTCGCGCGTCGCGCGCACCGATGACGATTTCGCCGAAGCATTGGCCGCGACGGGACGCGAGCGCGACGCGAACGATCATGTCCAAAACGCGATCGCGATCAGCGCCAAGCTGACCGCGCGCGACCCCAAGGTGCTGCAATGGCGGCAGACCGCAGCCGCCACGAATTTGATCGCAGCGGAACTTGCGCTGGCGCGCGGCGAGCAGGTCACGGCACGCATCCTTGGCACCCCTGCGGCGGACGAACTGCAGCGGGAGGCGGCAAGCGGCGTGGCGCTGGGCGATGCCCTGTTCTGGCGAGCCCGCGCGCTGGCGCTCCTCGCGCGCGCCAGCGGAAACGATCCCGCTATCTGGGCACAGATCGTCGACGTTCTGCACTCACCCAAGGGAGCGCTCAGACTGGACGAGGCATGCCTGCTGCGAAATGCGTATGGACGCCTCGGCCGCACGGCCGAAGCCGCGCAAATCGATATCGGTCTCAAGGCAAGCAAATATGCTCATCCCGGCTGCAATCCGCGTGCGGGATAGATGCGAGCGCGCGCACGGACTCCCGTTTCACCGTATCGATATGATAGAGCAACGCCGGTCCCGCAACGAGGGCCAACAGGAGGACCGACATGACGACAGATAATGAACGACCGACTTCGCTGCTGGCGATCGGCCTGGCGCTTCTGGGCGGAATTGCCGTGGGTGCCGTCATCGCACGCCGGGAGGACAATAACGACGACGAACATCCCGGAAATGGCGAGCCAGGGCAAAGACCGGGTCTGCCCATATTCCACGAAGTGACCGTTCGATCCAATAACGGCGTGCTCGAGGTCTTCCCTGACCAGGTACAGGTTCACAGACCAGGCTTTATCGTCTGGACGATCGACTCGAGCTTGCCCGGTTACTGCTTTTCCGAAACGTCGGCAGCACCAGCGATCGTGTTTCAGACGAGCGACGGCAACTTCACGCCCCCCGAACGGGTGAGCAAGAGCGATCGCGAGGTCTTCGTGCGCGACCTGTTCGTCACGCCAGGTGTTTACAAATACACGGTCAACCTTATCGACCGCAGCGGACATCCGCAGGCGATCGATCCGCACATTCAGAACGTCTGATGGCGGTGGCGAGCCGACCGGCGGTCGGCTCGCCACGCGCTTTACACGCTGTAATACATATCGAATTCAACCGGCGCGGGCGTCAGCTCGAACCGCGCGACTTCCTCCATCTTCAGCTCGATATAGGCGTCGATCTGCTCGTCGGTGAACACACCGCCACGCGTGAAGATCGCCTTGTTCGCCGCCAGATGCTCGCACGCCTCGCGCAGGCTCGACGCAACCGTGGGGATGTCCTTAAGCTCGGCGGGCGGCAGATCGTAGAGATTCTTGTCCATCGCGGGGCCGGGGTGGATGCGGTTCTCGATCCCGTCCAGCCCCGCCATCAGCAGCGCGGCATAGGCCAGATACGGGTTCGCGGTCGCATCGGGGAAACGCACCTCCACCCGCTTGGCCTTGGGCCCAGCGCCATAGGGGATGCGGCACGAAGCCGACCGGTTGCGCGCCGAATAGGCGAGCAGCACGGGGGCTTCATAGCCCGGCACAAGCCGCTTGTAGCTGTTGGTCGAAGCATTGGTGAACGCGTTGACCGCCTTGGCATGCTTGATGATGCCGCCGATGAAGAACAGCGCCAGTTCGGATAGCCCGGCATAGCCGTTGCCCGCAAACAGCGGCACGCCACCCTTCCAGATCGATAGATGGGTGTGCATACCGCTGCCGTTATCGTCCTTGATCGGCTTGGGCATGAACGTCGCGGTCTTGCCATAGGCGTGCGCGACCTGGTGGACGACATATTTATAAATCTGCATCCGGTCCGCCGTGGTGGTCAGCGAGCCAAAGATCATGCCCAGTTCATGCTGCGATGGCGCGACCTCGTGGTGATGCTTGTCCATCGGCAGGCCCATCTCCAGCATGGTCGAGACCATCTCGCCGCGCAGATCGACCGCGCTGTCCACCGGCGCGACGGGGAAATAGCCGCCCTTGATGCGCGGCCGGTGACCCATATTGCCTTCGTCGTAGCTACGGCCACTGTTCTGCGGCAGTTCGATATCGTCGAGGCTGTAGCCCGATGATGCATAGGACGTGTGGAACTTCACGTCGTCGAAGACGAAGAATTCGGCTTCCGGCCCGACGAAAGCGGTGTCGCCGATCCCCGTCTGCTGCAGATAGGCCTCCGCACGCTTGGCGGTGCTGCGCGGATCCCGCCCGTACAGTTCGCCCGTCGATGGCTCCACGATATCGCAGAACAGGATCATCATCGGCGTCGCCGAGAACGGGTCCATATACACCGCGTCCAGATCGGGCTTGAGAATCATGTCGCTCTCGTTGATGGCCTTCCAACCCGCGATCGACGATCCATCGAACAGCAGCCCGTCGGTCAGATTGTCCTCGTCGATCACGCCCGAGGCCATGGTGAGGTGCTGCCACTTCCCGCGTGGATCGGTGAAGCGCAGATCGACCCACTCAACCTCCTGCTCCTTGATCATGCCTAGGATCGTGCCGGGATCGTTTGCCATATGCGTGCCTGCCTTGGTTGTGCGTTGCAGCTCTCTAAGCGCATCGCCGCCGCCCTTGGAAGGGCGGCGGCGCGCTGGGGAAGCTCTGAAACTAGAGCGCGTCGGTGCCGCGCTCGCCGGTGCGGATGCGGACCGCGTCCTCGATGTTGGTGACGAAAATCTTGCCGTCGCCGATGCGTCCGGTGCGCGCGGCGGTCTCGATCGCCTCCACCACGCGCGCGGCCATCGTGTCCTCCACGATGACCTCGAGTTTCACCTTGGGGAGGAAATCGACGATATATTCGGCACCCCGATACAATTCGGTGTGGCCCTTCTGGCGGCCGAAGCCCTTGGCTTCGGTTACGGTGATGCCGCTGACACCCACTTCGTGCAGCGCTTCCTTCACCTCGTCGAGCTTGAAGGGCTTGATAACGGCTTCGATCTTTTTCACAGGTTTGGCCCCGACGCGATATCCTGATCGAACAATGCAAGCCCCGTGCCACCGGCGCAAGCCGCACGGGCGGCTGGTTGCGCAGCGAAACCGCAGATCGCACCCGCCCGGCGCGTGAGCGCGTGCCCAAGCCTTGGGCAATGCACCGCACAACGTCCGCGCATTGACCGCAGCGTGCGCGCGCCGTAACTGCGTGCGCTCGCGCGGCGGTCGTAGCTCAATTGGTTAGAGCGCCGGTTTGTGGTACCGGAGGTTGCGGGTTCAATCCCCGTCGATCGCCCCAGCGCGGACGCGCCGCGTGCGTTGTTAAAGTCTCGGAGGATAAATGCGCCTAGCAATAGTCCTGGTCGCCTTGCTTTCTACTTCGGCGACTGCCCAAACTGCCGACACGACATGCTATCGAATGGGTGGCGTTGTTCATTGCACAGCGACGCAGCAGCCAGCGTAGAGTTTGGACAATTACATCGACGCGATGGGCGGGACTCAAAACCTCGCGAGCCCATTCACCGCGATGGAAGCCGGTATTCAAGCTGGACAGAATGAACGCCGCCGTGCCAACGAATTAGCGGCGCAGTAGCAGGCTCTTGAAGCTCAGCGTCAGGCCGTTGAAGCTCAGCGTGAAGCTCAGTGTCGAGCGCCGGTTGATCAAGCTGTAGCGGCGGGTGATCTCGAGTTAGCTCGCTCCATCATCAGGCGTTGCGGTTAGCCAAGGAGATTACCGCCCCCTCGGTGCGCCCGCTCCCGTCACCTTCACCCCCGCCTGCGGCTTGCGACGCGCGCCACCGCCGCCAAAGCCGCCACCCCCGCCAAACCCGCCCGGCTTGCCGCCACCGCCCGCACGGCGTGGCTGGCCCGCGCCCCGGCCCGCCTCGCCTCGCCCGCCGCCCGGCGCACGCGGATCGCGGTAGGCCGGCTCGGCCTGCGTCGGCTTGGGCAGCTTCGCCGCCGCCGCGACGAAGCCCACCGGCAACGGCCGCACCTCGATCGTCTGGCGTGTCAGCTTCTCTATGTCCTTCAGATACGGCCGCTCGTCCGAGGCGCAGAAGCTGATCGCCTCGCCCCCCGCACCCGCCCGGGCCGTACGCCCGATGCGGTGGACATATTGTTCGGGCACGTTGGGCAGCTCGAAATTGATCACATGGCTCACCGCATCGATATCGATGCCGCGCGCCGCGATGTCGGTCGCCACCAGCACGCGCGATTTGCCCGCCTTGAACATCGCCAGCGCGCGCTCGCGCTGCGGCTGCGATTTATTGCCGTGGATCGCGTCCGCACCGATACCTGCGGCCACCAGATGGCGCACCACCCGGTCTGCGCCATGCTTGGTGCGCGTGAACACCAGCGCGCGCTCCATCTTGGGATCGCCCAGCAGGATGGTGAGCAGCGCCTGCTTCTCGCCCGCGTTCACATGCGTCACCGATTGGTCGACGCGCTCCGCCGTTGTCGCCACGGGCGCTACCGAGACCTTGACCGGGTTGGTCAGATACTTGTCCGCCAGCTCGGCGATTGCCTTGGGCATGGTCGCGCTGAAGAACAAAGTCTGCCGCGTTTTGGGCAGCATCCCCACGATGCGCTTCAAGGCGTGGATGAAGCCCAGATCCATCATCTGGTCCGCCTCATCGAGCACCAGGATTTCCACATGGCGCAGCGTAAGCGCGCCGCCATCGATCAGATCGAGCAGACGGCCCGGCGTCGCCACCAGCACGTCCACGCCCGGCTGCAACGCACGCACCTGCCGACCGATCGGCACGCCGCCATACGCCGTCTCCACCACCACGCGCAGGAACTGCCCGTAGGTCTTGAAGCTGGCGGCGATCTGCCCCGCCAGCTCGCGCGTGGGCGCAAGCACCAGCATCCGGCACGCGCCCGTCGGCCGTGCCTTGCCCTTGGCGGTCAGCCGGTGGAGCGAGGGCAGCGCGAACGCCGCCGTCTTGCCCGTGCCCGTCTGCGCAATGCCCAGCAGATCGCGCCCATCGAGCACCGGAGGGATCGCCTGCACCTGGATCGGGGTCGGGGTATCGTAACCTTCAGCCGCAAGCGACTTCAGAAGGGGATCGGCGAGGCCGAGATCGGAAAAATACGTCATAAATATACCTTGCGTAGCGCGGCCGCGCGCAGCACGCGCGGCGGAGCCGATGGGACGACCCGCGTGAACAAGGGCAGTCGGAAATTGGAGGTTTTGGCTCGGCCCGCTCGCACACGGGGGTCACGCAGCCCGATAGGCGCAGGTCGATCCCATGCCGTCGCCGGTTATCTGCGCCGCGCCACCCGAAAAGTCAATCCGCGCCGCTGGACACCGCCTGCCGCGCCCGCAAAGGTCCGCGTAACCAGAACCGGGCGAGGACGCACCGCATGAGCCACCCCACCACCGCCTTCCAGGTCCGCCGCGACGATATCGCCGCCACGCGCACCATCCACGAAACGCTCGATCCCGGCGCGGGCGAGGCCGTGCTCAAGATCGACCAGTTCGCGCTCACCACGAACACCGTCACCTACGCGGTCCACGGCGTGTCGCTGCGATATTGGGACTTCTTCCCCACCGCAGACGGCTGGGGCAACGTCCCCGCGTGGGGCACCGCCACCGTCACCGCGTCCCACGTCGACGGCCTCGCGCCCGGCGACCGGCTCTACGGCTATTTCACCATGGCGCAGGCGGTGAAACTGCGGCTGCAAACCACCGGCAGCACCGGCCTCACCGAAACCAGCCCGCACCGCGCCGATCTCCCGGCCGCCTACAACCGCTACCGCCGCTGGGACGCGTCCGTGGGGGACGAGGCGCTGACTTCAATCCTGCAGCCGCTGCACGCGACCAGCTTCCTGCTCGACGATTTCCTCCACGCGAACGCCTGGTTCGGCGCGCACGAGGCGCTGCTATCGAGCGCCAGCTCCAAAACCGCGCTCGCGCTCGCCCACGCGATCCGCGCCCACGCTGAGCACCCCCGCCTGATCGGCCTGACCTCGCCGCGCAACCTCGCCTTCGTGCGCGCTACCGGCGTGTATGACGAGGTGATCCCCTACGCCGCCGTCACCGCCCGCGATCCCGCCACCCCCGTGCTCTACGCCGATATGGCAGGGGACCGCGCACTGCGCGCCGCCATCCACACGCACTGGGCGGACCGCCTCGTCCATTCGGCCGCGGTGGGCGACACGCACCAGGGGCTGGGCACGCGCACCGATCCCCTCCCCGGTCCCAAAGCGCAATTCTTCTTCGCCCCCACCTGGCTCGCCAAACGCCAGAGCGACTGGGGCACGGGCCAGGCCGCCGCTCGGCTCGATCACGCGTGGGCCGCGTTTGCCGCATGGGCACCGCAGTGGCTGCACGTGGTCCACGATCACGGCCCGGATGCGATGGCGCGCCGCTGGGGCGAGGCGCTGGGCGGTGGTGTCCCGCCGGGCGAGGGGGTGGTGGTGACGTTGTAAGAGATCAGGTGTCGAAGCGGCTCGCCCGCTTACGACCCGCTTCGACCGCGCAATATGAGGAGGCAACTTTGCGATCACAGACATAGTGCGACCGGGGCAACGCCAACTTCAAGTCCAAGCACTCACTGCATTGTACGAGCGTGTTTAGAACTGTAAAAAATTTCGACGTTTTTTGCAGCTTTCGATGCCAATTTTTGAAGGCCCGACTTCGTTCATAAATCCACGGCTTTGGTTAAGTCTCTGACAAATAACGATAAACGAACGATGATCGCGTGTGGCGCGTTTCTTGCTTGCACTCAGATGAGACAGACGTAGCCTCTCTTGGAGTGAAGATATGAAAATGTTAGCATTGTCTTTTGCCATCTCGGCTCTCGGGCTCACCACGGTGGCGGCAAACGCGCCTGCTGGCGCTTCCACGCTGACCGACATCAGCTTTGTATCCAACGGGGGGAGCTACATCAACGACACTATTGTCAACGGCACGACGTCTCCGCTGGCCTTCACGGCTAACACCGGCCTGTTCTCGCCTTTCCTTAATGCGGCCGATTCCACCATCACCCTTGGCTTCGGCAACTATTACGCAATCGCCTTTCTCGGCTTCGGCGAGACGGTGGGCGCGGGCCAGATTTCGTTTCGCGAGAATGGCGGAGCCTTGATCACCGAGCAGGTGACATTCCCCGACCCTGCAATGGTAAGTGGCAATTTTGCCAACTTTACGCTGGCCAGCGGTGATCACCTGAAGATCTCTGCCACCGGGAAGTCGGCCGATCGCATATCCATCATCGTTGACGGCGCCGGGC
>Ga0123337_10005440_pt1 | contig 12543 bp, 12 predicted proteins | sample frozenSSSSmetaG_FD_89792 | JGI IMG/M metagenome (GOLD analysis project Ga0123337, IMG submission 89792) | Glacier valley bacterial and archeal communities from Borup Fiord, Nunavut, Canada, to study Microbial Dark Matter (Phase II) -... | ecosystem: Environmental > Aquatic > Freshwater > Ice >...
ACCGAGTCGGCGTTGCGCAGCGCGTCTTCAAACGTCACGCTGTGGCTCTCGAACAAATCGAACAGCGCTTGGTCGAAGGTTTGCATGCCGAGCTCGCGGCTGCGCTTCATGATCTCTTTAATCTCCGAGACCTCGCCTTTGAAGATCAAGTCTGAGATCAGCGGCGTGTTGAGCAACACCTCCACCGCCGCAATCCGACCCGTGCCCTGTTCGCGCGGCAACAAGCGCTGCGACACCAGCCCCTTCAGGTTGAGCGACAAGTCCATCAGCAACTGTTGACGCCGTTCTTCCGGGAAGAAGTTGATGATCCGGTCAAGCGCCTGATTGGCGCTGTTGGCGTGCAGCGTGGCCATGCACAAGTGACCGGTTTCGGCAAATGCCACCGCATGTTCCATGGTCTCGCGGTCGCGAATTTCGCCCATCAAAATCACGTCGGGCGCTTGGCGCAGCGTGTTCTTCAGCGCAGCCTCCCAACCGTCGGTGTCGACGCCCACCTCGCGCTGCGTGACGATGCAATTTTTGTGGGTGTGTACAAACTCCACCGGGTCTTCAATGGTGATGATGTGGCCGTAGGAGTTTTCGTTGCGGTAATCCACCATGGCCGCCAAGGAGGTGCTTTTTCCTGAACCGGTGGCACCCACAAAAATCACCAAGCCGCGCTTGGTCATGGCCACGTCTTCCAGCACTTTGGGCAGGTTGAGCGCCTTGATGCTGGGCAGCGTGGCCGGAATGGTTCGCAGCACCAATCCCACATGGCCCTGCTGCACAAAAGCGTTCACCCGGAAGCGGCCGATGCCCTGTGGGGCCACCGCAAAATTGCATTCCTTGGTGCGTTCGAACTCAGCCGCTTGCTTGTCGTTCATCACCGCGCGCGTCAACGCCATGGTGTGCTGGCCAGTGAGCGGCTGAGGCGACACCTTGGTCACCTTGCCGTCGACTTTGATGGCCGGCGGAAAGTCGGCAGTGAGGAACAAGTCAGACCCGTTGCGCGACACCATCAGGCGCAGCAAGTCGTTGATGAATTTCGATGCTTGGTCGCGTTCCATTTATATGCCCTCTGACCTCGCGAGGTCGTTGCTTACTGCCTAAGTCAGGCTCAAATCTAGCCGAGGTTTAAACCCTCCGCCGCCCCAAGCGAGATTTGCTCTCCTCGGGGGGCGGGCGGCGTGCCCTCCGACCTTGGGGCCGTCATTTCAGCCCGGGAAATTCTCGGGAAATTTCGCCTTGCCCCTCGCTTCGGCCGGCGACACCAAATTGCGCCGCACCAAATCTGCCAAGTTCTGGTCCAGCGTCTGCATGCCCATGCTGTTGCCGGTTTGGATGGCCGAATACATCTGCGCCACTTTGTTCTCGCGGATCAGGTTGCGGATGGCCGCGCTGCCCAGCATGATTTCATGCGCCGCCACGCGACCGCTGCCGTCTTTCGTTTTGCACAGAGTCTGCGAGATCACGCCGATCAGCGACTCCGACAGCATTGAGCGCACCATTTCCTTTTCCGCCGCAGGGAACACGTCAACGATGCGGTCCACTGTTTTGGCCGCGCTCGATGTGTGCAGCGTGCCGAACACCAAGTGACCGGTTTCGGCCGCGGTGAGCGCCAGGCGGATGGTTTCCAGGTCGCGCATTTCGCCCACCAAAATCGCGTCGGGATCTTCGCGCAAAGCCGAACGCAGCGCGTTCGAGAAGCTCAGCGTGTGCGGGCCGACTTCGCGCTGGTTGATGAGGCATTTTTTAGATTCGTGCACAAACTCAATCGGGTCTTCCACCGTCAGCACGTGGCCGTATTCGTTCTCGTTCAAGTGATTCACCATCGCCGCCAGCGTGGTCGATTTGCCCGAGCCTGTGGGGCCGGTGCACAGCACCATGCCGCGCGGCTTGAGCGCCAGCTCGGCAAAAATCTTCGGCGTGTTCAGCTGTTCCAGCGACAGAATTTTGGAGGGAATGGTGCGGAACACCGCCGCGGCACCCCGGTTCTGGTTGTAGGCATTGACGCGAAAACGCGCCAGGCCTTGAATCTCAAACGAGAAGTCGCACTCCAGCGTTTCTTCATAGTTCTTGCGCTGCGAGTCGTTCATGATGTCGTAGACCATCTCATGAACCTGCTTGTGTTCCAGAGGGTCCACGTTGATGCGCCGCACATCGCCGTGCACCCGAATCATCGGCGGCAGGCCCGACGACAAGTGCAAGTCAGAGGCTTTGTTTTTCACCGAAAACGCGAGCAGTTGGGTGATGTCCATGGAGCTCTTTTTGAATGGTTGTTGAGTGCGCGTGGCGTGGGTGCGTGGCGTGGGTGTGTGGTTTGGTGCGTGACGTGGGTGCAATCCACGCGATCAAGACGCGCTGCCGTGGTTTTCGGCTCGTCGGGGCCGACCTTGACCGATACTTCCGATTCATTATGTCAACGATAGCTCTGCAACTCCAACAAGTGCACGCGCGCATGGCGCAGGCCTGTACGGCGGCGGGCCGCGACCCCTCCAAGGTCACGCTTTTGTGTGTGAGCAAAACCCAGCTACCCGATGCAGTGCGCGAGGCCTTTGCGGCCGGTGAGCGCAGCTTTGGTGAAAACTACGTTCAAGAAGGCGTCGACAAAATTGCCACGCTGGTCGACTTGCGCAGCCGCATCGCCTGGCACCTGATCGGCCCGTTGCAAAGCAACAAGACCCGCGTCGTGGCCGAGCACTTCGACTGGGTTCATTCGGTCGACCGCTTGAAGATCGCGCAGCGCTTGAGCGAGCAGCGCCCCGAGCACTTGGCGCCGCTGCAAATTTGTCTGCAAGTCAACATCAGCGGCGAGGCCAGCAAAAGCGGCTTGCTGCCGGGTGACGTGGCTGAAGTGGCGAAGGCGGTGTCGCTGCTGCCGCGCCTGCAGTTGCGCGGCTTGATGTCCATCCCCGAGCCTGCCAACACCGAGGCCGCGCAGCGCCTGCCGCATGTGGCGCTGCGCGAACTGTTCAACGTGCTGATCGCAAACGGCCTGCCGCTGGACACCTTGTCCATGGGCATGACCGCCGACATGGACGCCGCCATTTTGGAAGGCGCGACGGTCGTGCGTGTGGGCACGGCGATATTTGGGGCGCGCGCTTGAATCAAGGCCGCACCGCCGCGCCCTCCAGCGTCATGCCGGCTGCCCGCGTCATCAAATAGCCCTCCAGCGCCACCCATTCGTCTGACCCGGTTGCAAACGGTTCGGCGCGAACGCCGGTCATGCATGCGCGCAGTCGACGCGGCAGCGAGCCCAGCTTTTGCCATTCGAGCCGATAGGTTGGGTAGCCGGTCGGGTGGGCCTGCGGAATAGGCGCGCCGCCCAGGCGTTGACCGGCGTATTGATCGTGGCAGTGGGTACAAGCCAGGTTGAGTTGGCCCATGCGGGCGCCGTAGAGCTGTTCGCCGCGCTGCGTCCACGCGGTCAAGCGCGGGTCGGGGGGCGGCGTGATCGGCAGTCCGCGCGCTTGGTGCATGAGCCAAGCCGACAGCGCCAGCACCTCGGGGCCGTCGGCGTCTTGCGGCTTCAGGTTCTGATGGCGCTGTCGGCACAAATCGACGCGTCCGGCCAACGTGACGGGCTTGTTCAAGGTGCCGTCGAACGCAGGATGGCGTGTGGCGGCGGTTTGGATGCTGGCGCTGGGGTGGCCCGTTTGGCTTTGGCTCGTTGGGCTGCTGTGACAGCCCGCGCAGCTTGGCCCCGAAGCGGGTGCTTGCGACCACAAGGCTTCGCCCTCGCGCACCCACAGGATGGCGGGGTTGAGGGTGTCGTCCTGTTGCATGGCTTGCAACGCGGTGCTCATGTCGGCAAAGCCGGCGCGTCGGGTGTCGGTGTTCAGGAGGTTGACTGGCGCCGCCTCGACGGGCGTTGAGCCGATGTGGGAGACGCAGGCGCTCAAAACCAAAGCGCCCAAAGCGCCCAAAGCGCCCAAACCGCCCAAAGCCCCTAAAACTCGCGACGCGCCCACCGACCACCGAAGCACCGCTGCCCTCATGTCACTTTGAGCGCCACGGTCTCGGTGTGCCGGAAACCTCGGTCGCCTTCCCACAAAAAAACCAGGCTGCCGGGCTTTTCGGCGCGCAGCCTGAAAGCAATGTGGGGGTTTGCGGCGACGGCGGGGAACATGTCGGCGGCAAACACCGTCGCGCCGTCGAGCCGACATTCAAAGCGCGTCACGATGTCGCGCGCCACCACACGACCCTGGTCGTCGGGGCGCAGACCGGTTTCCATCACGTGCGCAATGGTGGCGCGAATTTCAATGATCTCGCCAGACCGGGCGGCGGGCACGTTGATGAGGGTTCGGGGGGTGGCCATGGCAGGTTCAGCTTTCTTGTTGTGCGGGGTGATTCAACTTTCGATGCACGCCGCCAAGGTGACCACCACCTCCACCGTGTGCTGCCACACGCTGCCGTCGCTCATGCGGGCCAGTGCCACCAGACGTTGGCTGGTGGCCAGGCGCACGCGTGTGGACACTTCGGCGCGGCCATTGGCGGGCCCGAGTTGAAAGCGCGCCAGCTCGCGGCCCGGGTTGCGCTCATTGAGCAGCATGATTTCCTGCACATGGTCGGTCGGCGTCATGGGGCTGGCCACGTGCACGGTCAGGGGCACCAGGTTGCCGTTGTCGATGAGCTCGGCGACCGTCAATGTGACGCGGCCCTCGCGCGGCGTGGCGCTGCCTGCCCAAGCGCGTATGGCTTGCTGCAGTGGGGCGTCCAGCGCCTGTGCGGGCCGCACGGCCAGCAACCACAGCGCGCCGGCCGCCATTACCTTGCGTCGCGTTGTCGGTGCATTCAACGGTTTCATTTCAAAGTCACCAGGTAGGCCACCACATCATTGATCTGGACGTCGCTCAAGACGGCCTGCCCGCGCCGTGCGGGAGCCAAACGCACAAAGCCGTCGCTGCGCGACACCGACGGCATCACCGTGTACGGGTTGAAGCGCTCGGGTGCCACCAAGTGCTCGCGCAGTTGCTCGGCCGACCAGCGCGCACCCGCGCCCGCCAGGTTGGGGCCGATGGTGCCCGACTGCGTCACCGGAACGCCGGGCACCGCGTGGCACAACACGCACAAACTGACCGTGCGGTTGGCCACCAAGGCCGCACCGCGGGCAGCGCTGGCGTCGTTCTGCGCGGCGGTGCTGGCGCATGTCAACAGCAACACGGCGGCGTGAATGAAGTGTTTGACCACCTCAGGCGCGCTTCAAGCTGTGCCGGGACAGCGGCAGTTCGCGGATGCGTTGGCCGGTCGCCGCGAAAATCGCATTCAACACGGCCGGTGCCGCCACCGCAATCGTCGGCTCACCGACCCCGCCCCAAAAGCCACCGGACGGCATGATGATGGACTCGACCTGGGGCGCCTCGGCCAGACGCATGCTGGGATAGGTGTCGAAATTGGTTTGTTCGATGCGACCGTCTTTCACCGTGCAGGCGCCGTACAGCGCGGCCGACAAGCCGTAGACGAACGAACCCTCGATCTGCGCTTCGATTTGCTGCGGATTCACCGCGTGACCCGGGTCGGTGGCAGCCACGATGCGGTGCACTTTCAGCACCCCGTCGCTGCTCACCGACACCTCGGCGCAGGCCGCCACGTAGCTGCCGAAACCGTGCGTTTGCGCCAAGCCGCGAAACACCTTTTGGCCGCCGACATCGGGCGCAGGCCGACCCCAGCCGGCGCGCTGGGCCGCGGCTTCCAGAACCGCCAGATGCTTGGGATGCTTTTGCATCAGCGAGCGGCGCAGCACCAGCGGATCCTGCTGCATGGCGTGCGCCATCTCATCGATGAAGCATTCCAGGTAAATGGTGTTTTGATTCAAGTTGACGCCGCGCCAAAAACCTGCGGGCACGTGCGGGTTGCGTATGGCGTGGTCGATCAGCAGATGCGGCACGCTGTAGCCGATCATGGCCTCACCGCCCCCGGCGTTCAGGCCTTGAAAGGCGGTGGGGTCTTTGCCGTCGCGCATGTTTTGCGGTGCCACGCTGGCCAAGATGGACTGGCCCGACAAACGCATGTGCAGCGCGTTGACCTGGCCCTGATCGTCCCAGCTTGCCTGCAACTTGCACTGGGTGATGGGGTGGTAGCGGCCGTGCGTCATGTCCTCTTCGCGCGTCCACAGCAGCTTGACAGGAACCCCGGGCATCTCGCGCGCAATCAACACCGCCTGGCGCACCCAATCGTGGACGGCGCCGCGCCGCCCAAAACCACCGCCCAGATGCAACTTGTAGACCTCGCACTGGCTGGGTGACAGCCCCGCGGCCTCGGCGGCGGCTGCCAGCGCGGCCTCGCCGTTTTGCGTGGGGGTCCACACCTCACAGCGGGTCACCGTGCCTGCGCTGGCGCCTGTGGAGGCGAGCGTGATCAGGGCCGTCGCATTCATCGGCTCCATCGTGGCGTGGTTTTGATGCGGGTAGGCGTACACCGCCTCGATGCGTTTGGCGGCGTTGGCCAAGACCTCGCGCGCGTTGCCGTTGCTGTTGCCCACGGCCGCCTCGGTCGCGCTCAAACCAGCCGTCAAGAACGCGTCGATCTGAGCCTGCTGCACCGTGGCGTTCGGGCCTTCGTCCCAGGTGATGGGCAGCACGTCCAGCGCGGTTTTGGCGCGCCACCAAGTGTCGGCAATCACGGCCACCGCGCTGTCACCCACCTTCAACACCTTGATCACGCCGCGTCGGTTGGTGATCGCCGCCGCATCGAAGCGCAGCACTTTGCCGCCGAACACCGGACAGTCGCGAATGGCGGCATGCAGCATGCCGGGCAGGCTCAAATCCATGCCGTAAATCTGCTTGCCGGTGGTCTTGTCGACCGTATCCAAACGCGCCAACGGCTGGCCCGCCAACTTCCAGTCTTTCGGGTCTTTCAAGGGCACGTCGGCGGGCGGCGTGAGCTGCGCGGCAGCGGCGGCTACCTTGCCGTACGTGGTGCGGCGGCCCGAAGCGCGGTGGCTGATGACGCCTTGCTCGGCGCTGCACTCGCTGGGCGGCACCGCCCATTCGTTGGCGGCCGCCTGCACTAGCACCATCCGGGCTGCGGCGCCGCCTTTGCGGACGTATTCCTGCGAGTCGCGGATGCCGCGGCTGCCGCCGGTCGAAAAGTTGCCCCACACACGATTGCGCTTGAGGTTGTTGCCTGGCGTGGGGTACTCGGCGGTGACGCGGGTCCAGTCGCATTGAAGCTCTTCGGCCACTAGCTGTGCCAGGCCGGTCAGGGTGCCCTGGCCCATTTCGGAGCGGGCAATGCGCAGGATGATTTTTTCGTCGGGCTGCACGACCACCCACGCGTTGATTTCAGGCGCTTGAGCGCCTTGACCGTTCTGCGCGGCGGCCATCAGCGGGAAGCCCACGACCAGCGAGCCGACCGCGGCGCTGGAGGCGAGGAACTCGCGTCGATTGATCTGCACTGCGCACACGGCGCCGTGGTGTTGAACGACGCGCTTCATGTGCTGCTCCGGTGCAAATGAATCACGGCATGCTGAGCGGCAGCCTGGCCCGCGCCTGCGCCGGCGGGTGGAGGTGCCATGCCGGCCGCTTGCTTGATCGCCGCGCGCACTCGGTTGAAAGTGCCGCAGCGGCAGATGTTGGTGATGGTGGCGTCGATGTCGGCGTCGCTCGGTTGGGGCTTTTCCTTCAACAGCGCGGCGGCTGCCATCAGCATGCCGCTTTGGCAAAAGCCGCACTGCGGCACGTCGAGTTGCACCCAGGCTTTTTGCAGCGGGTGACTGCCGTTGGGCGACAGCGCTTCGATCGTGGTGATCTTTTGTCCTGCTTGAACGCTGGACACCGGCAGCACGCAACTGCGAACCGGCACGCCGTCCAGATGCACTGTGCAGGCACCGCACTGCGCCACGCCGCAGCCGTATTTGGTGCCGGTCAACGCCAGCTGTTCTCGCAGCACCCAGAGCAAAGGCGTTTCGGGTTCCGCGTCGTGCTGTCGCAGCACACCGTTCACAAGCAACTGAGCCATCGTGACGTCTCCAGGTCAGGATTTGATGCGCGAATGATGCACCGAATGCCGTCGCGCGTGCCTCAGTTCACCCTTGGCAGCGACAGCGTCACGCGCGTGCCTTGTCCGATCACGCTGCTGACGCGAACGTCGCCGCCGTGCAGCTCGGCAATCCGCTTGACGATGGCCAGCCCCAAGCCCTTGCCGCCTTCGCCGGTGGCCGGCGCCACGCTGTGGCTGCCCTTGCGGCTTTGGTAGTAACGATCGAACAGATGCGGCAAGTCGGCTGATGCGATGCCGGCTCCGCTGTCGCTGATGCTTATGTGGACTTGCTCTGCCTCGCAATGCGCGCCCAGGGTGATGCGGTCGCCGGGGCGGCTGAATTTAAGCGCGTTGTCGACCAGGTTGGCAATCGCGCGCTCGAAGAGTTCAATGTCCACTTTGGCGAAGCAGGGCTGAGCAGGCTCGGTCGCCCCATCGGCCACCCCATCGGCGCTCAGCATGGTGCTCAGGGTGGTGCCTTGCTGCGCGGCGCGTGCCGCAAAGCGCAACGCGATGTCGTCAAGCACTTCGGTGGTGTCCAGCACCTGCCAATTCAGCTTGAATTCAGGCTCGTCCAACTGCGCCAAGTCACCCAGCGACTGCACCAAACGCGCGGCGTTGCGGGCGTTGCGCAGCGCCACTTCCAGCAGTTGGCGGTCTTCGTGGCGGGCCGGGTCAGCGCCCCAGCGCAGCTCAAGCGTTTCCAGGCACGCCGTGGTGGCGGTGAGCGGCGAGCGCAGGTCGTGCGACAAGTTGCTCACGCCTTCGCGGCGGAAGTGGTCGAGTCGTTGCAAGGTACCCCACTGCGTGCGCAGCGTGGCCAGCATGCTGCGAAAGCCGCCCGACAACTGTCCGAACTCGTCGCGCTGGGAGTCGGCCGGCAGCGCCTTCAAGTGCTGGTCCAGCGACGCGGCGCTCAGGCCGTCTTGCGACACCGCCGCCACCGCTTGGCTGAGCTGGCGCAGCGGTCGCGTGATGGCGGCAATCACCCACGCCGCGAGCAATGTGGCCAAGGTCACCACCGCCGCAATCATGCCCAGGGCGGGCAGCGCAAAGCTGCTGCGGAACGCGGCCAGACGGCCGACGGGCAAGGCGCTTTGGTGCGCCACCAAATACAAATAGCCGGCGACCGGCGCGTTGCTGCGGATGACCACGCGGGTCAAGGGTTTGGCGGCAATCACGGCCACGTCGGCGTCGCGCCGGACCCCTGACGGGGCTGCCATGCGCTCGGGGTCGTCGCCCATCACGTAGGGCATCGGCGTCGGGCTCACGGCTTTGAGCACGGGCGGCAATGCCACGCGCAAACCCGCCGAAGGTTTGACGCTGCCGGTGCAAGCCAGCACCAGACCTTGCGCGTCCAGGATGTAGATCTGCGTGTCGGGCTCAAACAGCACCAGGCTGCGCAAGAAGCCGTCGAACTCGTCGGGGCGGCGCTGCTGCATGTCGAACAGGTCGGGATAGGTGTTGACCACGCGGGTCAAAAAAGCATCTGCGCGGTAGTAGGTGCTTTCACGCTCGAAGCGCTGAAAGGCAATCAGCACCGTGACGATCACGCCCAGCGCGGTGAGCGCGCCGGTGATGAAGATGGTCAGCGCAATTTGGCGGCGAACGGTCATGCGATGAAGCGAGCTGAGGCGGCTGGGCGAACGCGATCGCTTCAGAGCGGAATTTCACGCATCTTGTAGCCTGCACCGCGCACGGTGAGGATCAACTCGGGGCGCAGTGGATCGGCCTCGAGCTTGGCGCGCAGGCGGTTGATGTGCGTGGTCACCGTGTGCTCATAGCCGTCGTGCGTGTAGCCCCAAACCGCGTTCAACAGCTGCCCGCGCGAAAACACGTGGCCCGGGTGTTGGGCAAAGTGCAGCAGCAAATCAAACTCCAGCGCGGTGAAGTCCAGCGCCGTGCCACCGTGGCGCACCTGGCGCTTGGCCGTCCAGATTTCCAAGCTGCCGTTGCGCAGCGTGGGTGCGGCTGTCGAAGCGGCGTGGGCGGCGGGTGCTGCTGCTTGCGCTGCCCGCAGCAAATCAGCGCGGCGCAGCAATGCTTTCACCCGGGCCAGCAGTTCGGCCAACGAAAACGGCTTGGTCAGGTAGTCGTCGGCACCCAGCTCCAGGCCGAGCACGCGGTCGAGCTCGGTCGACTTGGCGGTGAGCATCAGGATGGGCGTGGCGCTGCCTTGCGCACGCAACGTTTTGCAAACATCCAGGCCGTCCATGCCCGGCATCATGCGGTCGAGGATCACCACATCGCAGGGCCGCGCGGTTTGACTCGCCAGCGCGCTGGCACCGTCGGCCACGGCAGTGACGGCATAGCCCGCGTCGCGCAAATTCAGCACGATCAAATCGCGAATGTCGGTTTGGTCTTCGGCCACCAAAACGGTCGCGGGTGTGAATGGGGCGGCGGCAAGCATGCAGAGATTGTCGTGCGCCGCGCCTCGAGCCTTACGCGGGACTGAGTTTTGAAGTTTCGGCAAATGTGATCTGGCTGTGATGTTTGGTGACGGTGGCGCGAGGTGGCCCGTTCAAAGTCCATTCATCTCCACGCCACCTCGGAATACACCATGCACGCACCTGCCCGCAGCCGCCCACAAGGCCAACAAAACATCGCGTTTCATCCTGCGCTGATCGCGGCGGTGGCCCGGCCTGAATTGACGAAATCGGCTGAGTTGGAAACATCCGAGCCAGTGCCCGTGTCATGGCCCGAGATGGTGTCGCACCGCACCGACCTCATCCGCTTTGCGCAGCGCAAACTGCATGACCCCATGCTGGCCGAAGATGTGGTGCACGACGTGTTCGAGGCCGTCATCAGCGGGCGCGCCAAGTTCGGTGGCCGCTGTGCCCTGAAGTCGTGGCTCACCGCCATTTTGAAATTCAAAATTGTCGATCTGGTGCGCCAGCGCGTCGGTTACGACAGCCTGGACGCCGGCAGCGATGAAGACGGCGAAGCGCCTGAGACGCCGGCCCTCAGTTGCCCGCAACCGCAACCCGACGAAGTGGCCGAGCAGCGCGAGCGCCTGCTGCACATCTTGAGCCGCATCCAGGACCTGCCCGACAGCCTGCGCAGCGTCATCGACCTGCGCGTGCTGCAAGACCGTTCCACCGAAGACGTATGCCGCACGTTGGCCATCTCTGAAGACAACCTTTTCGTGCGACTGCACCGGGCGCGCAAGCAGTTGGCGTCTTGAATCGGTTCCACTACGGGGCATGACCGCACGCCCTGCCTCTCGGCTCCCACTCGACCCCTCAACCGACTCCCCTTACGCCTGGGCGCGGCTGCTCGTGTCGCTGCTGCTGATGACCTTGGGCGGCTCTGGCATGTACTCGGTCACCGTCGTGCTGCCGCGCATACAAGCCGAGTTCGGCGTGGCACGAGCCGACGCGTCGCTGCCCTACACGCTCACCATGGTGGGCTTTGGTTTGGGCGGCATCTTGATGGGCAAGTTGTCCGACCGCTTCGGCGTGATGGTGCCGGTGCTGTTGGGCGCTGCCGGCTTGGGCGCAGGTTTCATCGCCGCCGGATCTGCCACCACCTTGTGGCAGTTCAACCTGGCGCAAGGCTTGTTGATCGGCTTGCTCGGCACGGCCGCCACGTTCGCGCCGCTGGTGGCCGACACCTCACAGTGGTTCACCAAACAGCGCGGCATCGCAGTGGCCATTTGCATGAGCGGCAACTACGTGGCCGGTGCCGTGTGGCCACCGGTGTTGCAGCACTTCATCGACAGCGTGGGCTGGCGGCAAACCTATATCGGCACCGGCAGTTTTTGCGCTGTGGTGATGTTGCCCCTGGCGTTTGCGTTGAAACGTCGTCCGCCGCTGCCAGACGCTGTGGCCGCCGCTGTCAGTGCGTCCAGCCTGGCCAGCGACCGCCCCATCGGCATGTCGCCCGGCGCTTTGCAAACCCTGCTGTGCATTGCCGGTGTGTCGTGCTGCGTGGCGATGTCGATGCCGCAAGTCCACATCGTGGCTTACTGCGGCGACTTGGGCTTTGGCGCGGCGCGAGGCGCAGAAATGCTGTCGCTCATGCTGGGCTTCGGCATCGTCAGCCGGTTGTTGTCGGGCTGGATTTCCGACCGCATCGGCGGCCTGCGCACTTTGCTGCTGGGCTCGGTCTTGCAAGGCTGCGCGCTGTTGCTGTTCTTCATGTTCAACGGTTTGGTGTCGCTGTACGTGGTGTCGATCTTGTTCGGCCTGTTTCAAGGTGGCATCGTGCCCAGCTACGCCCTCATCGTGCGCGAACACTTCACCCCCAAAGAAGCCGGCGCGCGGGTCGGCACCGTGCTCATGGCCACCCTGTTCGGCATGGCGCTTGGCGGCTGGATGTCGGGCGCTATCTTTGATCTCACCGGTTCGTATCGGGCCGCATTTGCCAACGGCATCGCCTGGAATTTACTGAACGTGACGATCGTGGGCTGGCTGTTGCTGCGCTTGCGCAAAATGAAGGCGTCGGCGACAGGCGGGGCGCTGCGATCATTATGAAAAGTTCAATCGCGCGCTGAATCGTCAACGGTAAACGTCTCTGCGATTCCCAATTCGCACAACGAGTACGAGCAGCGCACCGTCTTCGATGCTGGCAATGATTCGGTAG
>Ga0123337_10005441_pt1 | contig 12541 bp, 10 predicted proteins | sample frozenSSSSmetaG_FD_89792 | JGI IMG/M metagenome (GOLD analysis project Ga0123337, IMG submission 89792) | Glacier valley bacterial and archeal communities from Borup Fiord, Nunavut, Canada, to study Microbial Dark Matter (Phase II) -... | ecosystem: Environmental > Aquatic > Freshwater > Ice >...
AACCGGGAATTTTTCGCCCAAAACCGCCGCGGCAGGACCACCGGAATTTTCAACGTGCTGGGCGGACGAGCGGCCATCAGCGAGACGCTGCAAATGGAGGACATCGGCGCCGCCCAAGCGCCCGAAAAGAGCGGCCAGGAAACCCCGATCATCGAAATCAAAGGCGTGGAGGTGAAATCGCACCCGTTCGAGGAAATGCTCGGCGACAAGGAAGGCGGGCGGATCGCACTCGCGGACGTGATCCCGGCCGACCGCTTGTTTGCCTATTTCCCGAAACCCGCAGGGTTGGTTTCGTGGCTCGATGGCGGTGCGGAATTCCTGTTCAACGCGGGTTCCTCCGCCACCGGACGCAGTTTGCAATACGGCCTCAGCGAACGCTACCTCGCCGCGCTCGGGATGGATCGCGAGTGGATGCGGCGGCTGCTCGACAGCGGCGCGGTGGAGGAAATCGCCATATCAGCACCGGACTTGTTTTTCATCGACGGCACGGAACTCACCGTGGTGGCCCGGCTCAAGAATCCGATCATCGCCGCCGGACTCCTGCAAATGCCAGGAATTACGAAACTCGACGCCCCCACCGTCCGCAAGGGAACCCATGGCGAGTTGTCGCACTGGGCGCGGCGCGGCGACCTGCTGTTTATCAGCACCGATACCGGCGAACTCGACCGCGCGCTGAAACTCCAGACCGACGGCGGCAAGGAAAGCCTCGGTCGCAGCGCGGAAATGCGCTACATGTTGACGAAACTCCCGCTGCAGGAATCCACCCGCGCCTTTGTCTACCTCTCGGATCCGTTCATCCGCCGCCTGGTCGGGCCGGAGGTGAAAATCCCGCAGCACCGCCGGATCCGCGCCCGCGGCGAAATGGAGGCCTTGGTCGCCGGTTCATTGCTGTCCCGGTTGGATGGTCGCGAAAACGCAACCGCCGCGGATTTGATAGGCAAACACTACGTTTCCCCGCCCGAAATCGCCACCGACGCCGTGCTCGACGCGGAATCCGGCGCGGTATCCAAAACCTTCGGAGCCTTGCCACGGATGAACTCGCTGATCGATCTCGGCATTTCAAAGGCCACCCGCCAGGAAACAGAAGCCTACGGACAATACCTCGAAAACTACAGCCGCTATTGGCGTCGTTACTTCGATCCGATCGCCCTCCGCCTCGATCAACCGGATCCCACGACCTACGAGCTTTCCGTTTTCATCCTGCCGCTGATCGACAACTCGATCTATAATAGTCTGCGCGAAATCGTCGCCAGCGCAGGCCCGCCGCTGATGATTCCGAAAATCGAGCCGGAACCCGTCGCCACCTTGTCGATGAATCTGAGCGAGGAAACATGGATCGAAACCGGCGGTGAAATGCTCGGTGAATTCGCCAGGACCGTTGGCTTCGATACCACCCTCCTCGATTTCCTCGGGCCGGACATCCATATCGCCGTCGCCGATGCCGATCCGATTCTCGAAATGGGCAGCGGCGAGCTCACCAACGCCTTCGGGCCGATGGACAACCGCGAAATGCCCATGATTTCCGCCATCGTCTCGATGTTCACCCGGCCCACGGCGGTCTGCGTGGGCCTGACCGACGTCGCCGCCGTGCGTCGTGCGCTCGACCAATCGGTGGGCCGTAAAATGGACCTCGCCGGCAGTGGGATTTCCGGAAGTCTCTACAAGGTGGCCGGGCGCGAGGGCTGGGTTTACCGGATCAGTTTTTTCGAAATGATCACGCTGCGGCTGGGAATCGAAGTGCAGGACCGGTTTCTGATTGTCCGCAACATGCCGCTCACCACGCCGTTCCAGATCACCGGCAGCAAGGCCGCCGCCCAGCCTGGAGCGCAACTCGAAGTGAGCCCGCGCGCCTGCCGTTTGCAGCTTCCGGCACTTTTCGCCTCGGCGGCGGAACGCGAACGCGCGGCGGCTTTCGGCGGCATCAGCGATCTGCTGCCCCTGCTCGCCACCGGCACCGGCTCGATCCAGGAAGCCGCGGAAAAACACAAATCCTGGTTCGGTTTCCGGCCGGTCCATCCGGCTGGCGGCGAGTGGAAATGGGACGGACAGCAGATATCCAGCACCCGCTACGGCACCACCTACCAGCCGACGCAGCCCGACTACCAATCCGGCAGCCGCGATTTCGGCATGCTTCGCAGAGTCGATGGCGTGGAAGTCGGCATGCGTTTCGAAGAGGACGGGCTGCGCACCACCGCGCGCTGGCAATTGCGGCCGGTGGCTAAATAGCGGGAATCCGGATCATAGGTCTTGGCGGAGCCGCATTCGCCGCGCAATCTCCCGCCGGACTTACGAATGAGCACCGTTTTGGAAACCATCGATGGCGGCACACGCTATCTCGAAAAGCGCGGAATCGAGGACGCCCGGAGGAACATGCAGATGCTCGTCGCCCACCAACTCGGCTGCACGCGGGTCCAGCTCTATATCCAATACGACCGCCCAATGGAGGAAAACGAGCTCGTCCCGCTGCGCGAAAGCCTGAAAAAACGCGGCGAAGGCATGCCGCTCCAGCATTTGCTCGGCACGGTTTATTTTCACAAATACGAGTTCAAGACGGACGCCCGGGCGCTGATTCCGCGCCCGGAGACGGAGGAACTCGCGGAATGGATCTTGAAATGGGAGCTGCCCGCGGATTCGCAGGTCCTCGATATGGGCTGCGGATCCGGCGTGCTCGGACTGACGCTCGCCAGCGAACGCCCCGGCTGGAAGGTCACACTCGCCGATGTTTCCCCGGACGCCCTCTCGCTGGCCCGGGAAAATGCCGCCGCTCTTGAAGTGACGAACGCGGATTTCGTCGAAAGCGACCTGTTTTCCGCAGTCGGCGGCCCGTTCGACGGCATCGTCGCGAACCTCCCCTACGTCCCGGAATCCGAGCGGGCGACGATTTCCCGCGAAGTTTCGCACGATCCCGACCTCGCCCTTTTCAGCGGGGCGGACGGACTCGATTTGATCCGCCGCTTCATTCCGGACGCTTTCGGCCGCCTGAAACCCGGCGGCTGGCTGGTTTTGGAAATCGGTCACGATCAGGCTTCACAAGTCGCTGAAATTCTCAAAGCCTCCGCCTTCACGGACATCGAAGTGAAAACCGATCTCTCCGGCATCGCCCGCTTCCCCTTCGCCCGGCGTCCATGACGCCAATTTCAAATCTCAAATTTCAAATCTCAGATTCATCATGGACAAACTCGTAGTTCACGGCGGCTCCACGCTTCGCGGAACCATCAACATTTCCGGCTCGAAAAACGCCTCGCTGCCGATCCTTGCCGCCGCCCTGCTGACCAGCGATGACTGTATCATCCGCCGCGTGCCGGACGTTTCGGACACGAACTACATGATCCAGATCCTCAGCGCCCTCGGTGCTGACGTCGAGCGCTCCTCCGGCACCGTCCGCATCACCTGCGCGGATATTTCCGACGAAGCGCCCTACGAACTGGTCCGCCGGATGCGCGCGTCCATTTGTGTGATGGGGCCGCTGCTCGCGAGAAAAGGCCGCTGCGTTGTCTCGCTTCCTGGTGGCTGCGTCATCGGAGACCGTCCGATCGACCTGCATTTGCGCGGATTCGAAGCACTCGGCGCGAAAGTCGAATTTGAAGGCGGAAACATCACGCTCACCGCTCCCGACGGCCTGCGCGGTGCGGAAATCGACCTCTGCGGCACCCACGGCCCGACCGTTCTGGGCACCGACAACGTCATGATGGCCGCCACGCTTGCGGAAGGCATCACCGTCATCGAGTCCGCCGCCGCCGAACCGGAAGTGCTCGATCTCGCGAATTTCCTCAACTCCATGGGCGCGAAAATCACCGGCGCCGGCACCCGCCGCATCGTGATCGAAGGCGTGAAGGAGTTACATGGCGTCGAGCACACCGTCATTCCGGACCGCATCGAGGCTGGCACTTTCATGGCCGCCGCTGCGCTGGCGGGCGAGGGCGTGACGCTCCGCCGCGTCTGCCGCGATCACATGAAGGCGATCACCGCCGCCATCGAAGAATCCGGCCACCGCGTCGATTTCAATGAAGCGGGCGACGTTTGCACCGTCCATCGCGGCGAAGGAAGTCTTCAAGGCGTGGAAATCAGCACCGCCCCCTACCCCAGCTACCCCACCGACATGCAGGCGCAGATGACCGCGCTGCTGGTCACCACGCCGGGCATCAGCGTGATCAAGGACACGATTTTCCCGCAGCGCTTCATGCACTGCGCCGAGCTCAAGCGCATGGGCGCCGACATCAAGGTGGACAACGGCACCGCCATCGTCCGCGGCGTGGCGCAGCTCTCCGCCGCGCCCGTGATGGCCTCGGATCTTCGCGCCTCCGCCGCCCTCGTGCTGGCTGCCCTCACGGCGAAAGGCTCCACGGAAATTTCCCGCCTCTATCACATCGACCGCGGCTACGAGCACATCGATGAGAAACTCCTCATGCTCGGAGCGAATGTGGAACGCGTGAAGGACCGGTAAGTATCTGGAAGCCGGCCTTCCATCCCACCGTATCTGTCGCCGAATGTTTCGCCTGGCAGTTCTCATTTCATTCGTTCTTATCCCGATCCCGGCGGGAGCCGCGAACCCGATTTTCGCCGGTGCGGACCCGCATGCGGCGGTGATCAACGGGATCGTCTGGATCTATCCGACTCACAGCGAGAAGGGTAAGAATTTCTGGGCGTTCAAGCTGACGCCGCAGAAGACTTGGGAAAAAGTGGGGCCGGTCCTGGATTTGAAGGACGTCTCTTGGCTGAAATCGGAACCGCAGAAAAATCTCGGGCCGTGGGCTCCTTGCATCGCGGTGAAGGGCGGCCGCTATTATTTCTACTACTCGGTCGGCCCGCAGAGCGAGGGGCACCCGTCGCGGATCGGAGTGGCGGAGGGAAATGCGCCGGAAGGACCGTTCAAGGATTCAGGCAGCGTGCTCGTCACCGGCGGCAACGGCTTCGAAGCGATCGATCCGATGGTTTTCGAGGACCCGGCGAGCCACAAATATTACCTCTACTGCGGCGGCAGCGCGGGGGCGAAGCTGCGGGTGTTCGAGCTGAATGAAAACATGACGGGCCTGCGGAAGGAAATCGAGGCCGGGCAGCCTAAAAATTTCACCGAGGGGGCATTCATGCACTACGAGGGCGGGCTCTATCACCTCACCTACAGCCATGGGAACTGGAAGAACTCGACGTATTCGGTCCATCACTCGACGTCGAAATCGCCGACTGGCCCATGGGAATACCGCGGTGCTATCTTGAAAAGCGATGATCACCACAAGGGCCCGGGCCATCACTCGATCATCCGGCTGCCGGGCAACGGGCCCTGGCACATCATCTATCACCGCTGGAACAACCGCGGCGGCGACGGCTCCTATTCAGGAGCACGCGATACGGCGATCGACAAGCTGATCCATCAGAAGGACGGCGGCATCCAGCCGGTGATCATGACGGACTGAGCCGTCGCGATGATTATAAAGGCAGGTCGTAGCTCCGGCCGCCGACGCCTTCATACCAGCGGAGGTAGGCGAGATTGACCATCGCGTAGCCGCCGGCTGTCGGATAGTTTCCGGTGAAATACCAATCGCCGCAGGGGCCTTTGATGGAAGCATGGAGGTTTTCGATGTTCTGGAAAATGACCTGCACCTCGCCGTTCCACTCGATGCCTTCCGGATAGACCATGCGGCTGACCTCGGCGGAGATTTCCTCGTCAGTGAAGGCTTCGTAAACCGCCTTCACGCGGTTCTGCCGCTCGCCTGCAGGCTTGTCGAGTTCCGCACGGCAGTCGTCGTAAATCCGGTCGAGCAATGACTGCCTGCCCGCCTTGCGGTGCAGCGCGACGGCGGCGGCGAAGGCGATGAACTTGCCAAGCTCCGACATGTCGATGCCATAACAGTCCGGATAACGGATCTGTGGCGCGGTGGAGCAGACGACGATCTTCGACGGCTTGGTGCGGGCGAGGATCTTGAGAATCGACTGCTTCAGCGTGGTGCCGCGGACAATGGAATCATCGAGCGCCACCAGATAGCCGCCGGGCTTCACGACGCCGTAGGTGATGTCATAAACGTGGGACACCATCTGGTCGCGGCCTTTTTCCTGCGAGATGAAAGTCCGCATCTTGATGTCTTTGTGGGCGATCTTCTCGCCCTGCGGCCAGTTTCGCAAAATCAGGTCGTCGACCAGATCGGGAGTGAGGTTTCCGGCGGCGGAAGCCTCCATGATCGCGCAGCGCACTTCCTGGCGGCGGAACAGGCGGAGTCCGTCCATCAGGCCGTAGTAGGCGGTTTCCGCGGTGTTAGGAATGAAGGAGAAGATGGTTTTTTCAAACGCGCCGCCGATGGCATCGACCACCTGCGGGACGAGCGCCGCTCCCATCGCTTTCCGCTCCCGATAGATCTGCGGGTCGTTGCCGCGGGAGAAATAGATTTTCTCAAACGAACACGGCGTGAACTTCTGCGGTGGTGCGAACGCGGTGTCGGTCATCGTGCCATCGGACTTGATGGTGATCATCGAACCGGGATCGACGGCTTTCACTTCGGAGGCTTCCGCTTCGAAAACGGTCATCAGCGGCACCCGCTCGGAGGCGAAGGCGATGACCTCGTCCGTGATCAGCATGTGGCAGGGCCGGATGCCGCGGGGATCGCGCATGACGAACATGTCGCCATTGCCGATGACGCCGCAGATCGAATAACCGCCATCCCAGGCGGCGGCCGATTCGGCGACGAGTTTCGGCACGTCGAGCGCGGCGGAAATGCGGGCTGGTATTTCGGCACCGGGAACTCCGGCGTCGCGAAGCTGGCGGTAGAGGTCGGTGTGGGCCTCGTCGAGATGGTAGCCGATTTCCTCCAACACTGTCTGGGTGTCGGTACCAAAACCGGGTGTTGGCCGCGGTCGATGAGCACGTCGTTGAGCTCACCGGCGTTGGTCATGTTGAAATTCCCCATCACCATGAGCGTGCGGGTCGGCCAGTTGCTGCGGCGCAGGTAGGGATGGCAGCAGCCGACATCGAATTCGCCGGAAGTGCCGTAGCGGAGGTGGCCGATGAGGATTTCACCGCCGAAATCAAAGTTCTTTTTGACGCTCTCCGGATCCTTGTGGTTCATCAGCCCCTTGCGGGACATCTTGTAGAAATTTTTCGTCTCCTTACGGAAAATCTCGGAAAGCGCGTCCTTTTCCACGCCACGGCGGCGGTTCACGTAGGGCTGGCCGATCGGCATGTCGAGTTTCACACAGCCGATGCCCGTGCCGTCCTGGCCGCGGTTGCGCTGCTTTTCCATCAGCAGGAAAAGCTTGTTCAGTCCCCAGAGGTTGGTGCCGTAACGATCGTAATAATAAGCCAGCGGTTTGCGGAGTCGCACCGCGGCGATCCCACATTCGTGTTTGAGAGAGTCGCTCATGCGTGGTGGGAGATTAGCATCATTCGCCGGTAACGCGAACGCGGACCCCTTCTTCGGGAACCATGCGGCCCAGGACGGTGCCGCCGTCGCCCGCCTTGAGGGCGGTTTCGACATCGGCCTCGGCGACGATCGCCACCCAGCCGATTCCCATGTTGAAGGTGTGGAAGCGGTCCTCCGCGTCCACGTGTGAAAGAAGTTTCTCGATTCCGGGAAGGTTCCACTTGGGGATTTCCAAGTCGGCGCCCATTCCGCGGAAAAGGCGCTCGAGGTTTTCCGGAAGTCCGCCGCCGGTGATATGGGACATCGCTTTGGGCTTTACTCCGGATTTTTTCAGATCGCGGGTGACGTCGTGATAGAGGCGGGTGGGCTTGAGCCAGGCGTGGAGCTCCTCGTCGGTGACTTCGCCAGGAAATTCATTGAGCACGCGGCGGACGAGCGACCAGCCGTTGGCGTGGATGCTGTCGGACGCGTAACCGATGAGCACGTCACCGACCGCGACGGTGGTGGGATCGATGAGGTCGGGTTTTTCCGCGCAGCCGATGCAGAAGCCGGAAAGCTCGATCACGTCCACGGGGACGATTCCGGGCATTTCGGCGGTTTCGCCACCGGCGAGAATGCAATCGCAAGCTTCAAGATAATCGGCCATACCGGAAATGAGGCGGGTGATTTTCTCCTCATGCAGAGCAGCGATGCCGATGTAGTCGAGGAAAAGCAGCGCATCACCACCGGTGGTGAGGATGTCGTTCACGCTCATGGCGACGAGGTCCTTGCCTGCTGTTTCGAGTAGATCATGCTCTAGAAGCAGCTCAAGCTTGGTCCCGACGCCGTCGCAGCCGGTCATCATGACCGGCTCCTTATAGCTGCTCAGGTCGTAGCACGCTGCAAAAAGCCCGAAAGCCCCCCACAGCTTGCGCGTCTGTTGAGTTCTGCGCACGTGAGTGCCGATGTCGCCCACAAGAGCAGCCGCTTTACGCGTGTCCACTCCAGCCTGTTGGTAAGTTAACTTGCCCGCCATATTCCGCTGCGGGAGTTCTACAAGCGAACCACTTCGCGTCACGAAGAAAAAATCCGGGTTTCGCCGCGGGCGTCATTTTGACCCGGAATCCATGAGATTATCAACAATCCACCGGGGCTGATTTCAAAATTCCAAAAAAACTGACACGTGAGTTCTGAAAATGTTCAAAAAAAGATTGCCAATATAAAAAGATTATCATAGTTATCAGAAAGATTAGCGAAACGGATATTTAAGACATCTTGACAATCCGCCGAATTTCCCTAGAAACGACAAGAAATCAGAACTCATGATGATGTCCAAGCAAGCCCCATCCATCCATCTCGACCCCGGTCTTGAGATTGGCTACGGCAGCCCGCTTGCCCGATTCGGGCAGGAGGTGACACTGACCGGAGGCACTCATTTCCTGCTCGCCCGCAACGGCCGGGGTAAAACCACCCTCTTGCGCACTTTGGCCAAGACCCTCAAGCCGCTGGCCGGAAATTTCCGGGTCGAGGGCTTTGTCCAATACCTTCCCGAGGATCTCCGTTTTGATCCCGAAATCACTCCGGCCATGATCTTCCGGATGCTCCTGCCCAAGAACAAGCTGGCAGATGCGCTCGAACTGGCCGGCCGGATTGAACTCGATGTGAAGAAGCCCTATGGCCGCCTTTCCACCGGCAACCGCCGCAAGACGAACCTGATCATGGCGGAATTTTCGGTGAAGCCTGACACCGGCAACATCCTGCTGCTCGACGAGCCCTTCAGCGGTCTGGACGCCTTCGCCCGCCAGGCGTTTGAGGAAATCTGGAAAAAATCGTCCGACAACGTCCTGCGTCTGGTGAGCTGCCATCCGGATTACGATTCGATGGAAATGCCCAGCGCGGTCATGATCGAGGGCCAGAACGCCCGCCATTTCACCGGAGAAGGCCAGACCTGGAGCGGCCTCAAGAATTTGATGAACTGAATGCCATGAGACTCTTCCGCCTTACATTTGCAACCATCCTCCAGCGCAAGTCCTGGGCGATCTGTGCTTTTGCGGTGCTGGTGCTGCCCTTCGCGCTGCCGATGATTTCCAGCGCGACGGAAAAGCCGATTCTCCTGCAACCAGCGCGGATTCTCGCTGCCTGGGGCACACTTTGGGTCAGCACCCTGCTCTGGGGGCTGTTCACCGCCGCTCGCGAAGGCGAAACGAACGCAAAAACCGGAGTCGGCGAGTATTTCCAGACGACCGGCACCTCCGCCACCCGACAACTTTTTGAAATTTGGCTCGCGGTCTTCAGTTTTGTCGCCCCGCTGGCCCTCATCACCGCGGCGATCAGTCAATTCGCGGCCGCGCCCTCCGATCCGGTCGAGCGCTCGATGTGGCTGGTGCTCAATCTGCAATACACCGCGCTGTTCCTGTTGGTCATCGCACCGCTGCTTGCCTTCGCCACGGCGATCGCCTCGCGCTTCGGCGGGATCACGGGATTCACCGTCACGCTCTTCATCACCCTCTACGGCCTCTACGGCATTGGTTACCTCGACAACATGTTGAAACTCGAAGCGAACCCGATCCTGCACGGCGTCTGGCTGTTCTCGCCCCACTACAATTTTGCGGACCTGACGCAGCGCCTTTATTTCAAGACCGGAGCACTCCCCACTAACGCCTTCTGGAGCATGACCGTTTATTTCGCCGGAATCCTCGCCGTCTATGTCGGCCTGTCCCGCCTCTGCTTCCGCACCAAGCTTTCCGCCTGAGACACCAACTTCCATTCGAATCCACACCCATGTCACGCACTCTCACCAACGCAATCTCCGCGGGCCTCATCGGCGCCGGCGCGTTTGCTTGGGCGTTTGCCGGACGCCCGCTGGTCGCGAATCCTGATTTGGAAACACCGCTGAATCCTCTCGGCATCAACGGCAGCCCTTATGGAGAGGTTTTCGCAATGGCCATGCAGGGCCCCATTGACACCTATTTCCACGGCGCGATGAGCGGCGGCGGCACCCACCAGCACAAGGATGGTGGGGATTGCGACTCCTGCAAAAAGGCCGAATCCGAACAAAAGGCCGCCGGCTCCGATCTTTCCTGGGAAACCCGTTTCCAGAACCTGCTGACCTCGCTCGACAAGGTCTCCGAGGTCCGAACCAATCCGAAATCGGCGAGCGAAGCCCACCGGCGCTACCTCCGACGCCAGGTCGAAGACAAGCTGCGCTTCGCCTATCAGCTCGATCCGTCGCACTACGCGAACTACAACTCGCTCCACTTCTTCCTGACCGAGCCCGAACTCGGCACCCGTCCCGAACTCTCGCCCTCGGCCGCGAAACTCGCCGAGGACACCATCCAATACTGCCTCAAGCAGGAAAACGATCCCCGTCCCGCCCTCACGGCCGCCGCGGCGACCAGCAACATTCTGGAGCTGATGTTCAACGACCAGCAGAATCCCGCGCCGAAGTTCAACACCACCCAGATGCGCCAGTATCTCAATCTGTTGGACCACTGCATCGGACGCTACGTCGCCATCGCCAAGGAATGGGACCGCACGAAAAACTGGGAGCTGCTCTCGCCCCAGCGCATCACCGAATGCGACGACCGCTTCAATTTCATCTGCAAGTTCCGGGACAGCGCCGAGGGCACCATCCTCCGCCTCGAAGGCAAGTCCCGCACCCAAGCCTCCAACTAACCAATCCTTTCCCATGTCCGTCTTCACCGCAGTCATCGAGCCACCACCGCTTCCGGGCCAGTCCCAGGCATCGGCACCGGCGCGTTTTTCCGCAGGCATGCGTGGATCGGATCTGCTGGGAATGATCTTCCGCGTCTGCCGCGAGCTCCGGGTCTCGGACATCCAGATGCGCGCCGAGCGCCCGGTTTACATCCATACCAACAAGGGGATGGAGAAACTTGACTTCCTCGGGATCCTCTCTGCCGCCAACATGGACGAGATCCTCAAGGAACTCATCCGCAACCGCGAGAGCGGAAGCCACGGCTTCGGCCAGGAGGCCGGACTCGACCAGCGGGTCGATGATAAAATCCGCCAGGCGATCGCCACCTTTTCCGAAACCCGCGTGGCCGATTTCTCCTGCGACGGCGTGCCGATGGGCGACAGCGGTGAACGCTCGGGACGTCTCCGTATCCAGGCCCACCTCAGCTCTTCCGGTCTCGGAGTCACCTGCCGGATCCTCAATGATTTCATCCCCGAGCTCCACTCGCTCGGCATCGATCCGGACACCACGGATACCCTCCGCCACGGCGTGCTCAAGCGCGCCGGACTCTGCCTGGTCACCGGCCCCACCGGTTCGGGTAAATCCACCACCCTCGCCTCGCTCATCGACTGGCTGCGCCGCAATCATCCCAAGCACATCGTCACGGTCGAGGACCCGATCGAATACCAATATCCGGACGACATGGATGATCCGGACTATCCCGGCCACCGGATTCCCTCTCCCAGCATCGTCACCCAGCAGGAAGTCGGCCGCGACCTCCACTCCTACCGCCAGGGCCTCAAGGACGTGCTCCGGAAGGCGCCCCACGTCATCCTCCTCGGAGAAATCCGGGACCGCGAGGCCATGGAAACCTGCATGGAAGCCGCGCAGACCGGCCACTTGGTTCTATCCACCCTCCATACCACCGGCGCGGTCAAGACCATCGGCCGTATCCTCGAACTCTATCCAAAGGAAAGCCACACCTCCGTCCTCAGCCGTCTGGCGGAAATCCTCATCTTCATCCATTCGCAGGGCCTTCTTAATGGCGTCCAGCGCCGGGTCCTCACCTATGAGTTCCTCCAGAACAGCGACGACGCCGTCTCCAGCGCCATCGCCAACTATGATGGCGGTGCACGCTCCCTCGAAGACGTCATCCGCCGGGCCGGCAACATCGAGTGGGACTCCAATCTCCGCCGCCTTCTCAACCAGGGCCTCATCACCCACGACACGTTCGAGAACGCGAAAATGAACCGCAACGACGACTGAGCCCTTTTCCCAAACACTTTCGAGACCGCAAGGACGAATCAGAATGCCTCAGAACACTCCCTGACTCCATCCGAGCCTTCTCGCTCTGACAAAAAACACACCCGAATAAATAGAATAAATAACACACTATGAAACTGACCAACACCCACACCATGAAGCGCAAGTCCGGAATGACCCTCCTCGAACTGACGGTCGTCATCCTCGTCCTGCTCTCCCTCATCTCGATCCTCTTCATCGGCGCCCGCGCCTGGAA
>Ga0123337_10005443_pt1 | contig 12540 bp, 9 predicted proteins | sample frozenSSSSmetaG_FD_89792 | JGI IMG/M metagenome (GOLD analysis project Ga0123337, IMG submission 89792) | Glacier valley bacterial and archeal communities from Borup Fiord, Nunavut, Canada, to study Microbial Dark Matter (Phase II) -... | ecosystem: Environmental > Aquatic > Freshwater > Ice >...
CCGGAATTTTATCCGATTTGGCTGTAGCCGGGGATTGCCGAAATTAGAATTGGCCCCAGCTGGAAAGGGTGAAGTCCACCTTCGTGGACTGATGAAAGCCGAACGCTCCTCAACCCGCGAAGGCGGGTTTCACTCTTCCCAGCCGGGTAATTTATTGCCCGGCTTATTCCAGAGTACTCAGTGCGGCGCGCCTTCGATAATCAGTTTCTTGTCTTCCACCGAGGCTTTGGTGACATTCACTTTCGCGCCTTCAATCAGCTTGTTTAATTGCTGCGTCACCTGCGTTTCGATTTTACTTTTCCAATCTTTGGGCGCTTCCAGCAAGCCGCCAATCAGCAGGCTTTCGGTTTTGAAAAGCACTTTGCCGTCTTGCGCGCTGATATTTCCTACCAAAGTCGCGGTCGTTTCCAAACCTTTGTACGGCACGTCGCCTTGAAGCGTGAGTTGGTTGGAATCGAGTCCGGCGCGCAGGTTTTTGATGGCGAATTTTTCCGTGCGAATGCGGTCTTGCAGCAAGGTGTTCAAGTCCGGTTCGGACGCGACAATGCGAAACGGCGAGCGGTCGCCGCTCTTGACTTTGCGCACGACATCGGAAACCTGATCTTCCAAAACCTTCGCGCTCTGGCGGCGCTCTTTCTTTTGTTCGGCTGTGAGAACCGAAAAATTATCGCCGACAGTCGGCGGATTTTTGACGCGCCAAAATACATATCCGGCAGCAGCAATGAGAATGATAAAGAGACCGAGGCAGCCTCTGGCGAAAGGTGATTTCATAATGGGAATTTTTGCGGCTTAAGTTTAGATGATTTGCGGATTATTTTGTGACCAAAAGTTCAATCTTTGGTCCTTTATAATCTGTCCCATAGGTTTCAAAAACAACTCTTGGACTCTCGCTGTCTGGCCATCGCCAAACATACTTTTGATTCTTGATTCCTTCGTAAAACCGTATGGATTCTTGCGCCCACCCGTAATAATGTAATCGAGGGTGACCGGAAAAGAATTTTTCTATCAAAGTGCAAAAATCATCCGGCAATAGCCAATATTCATCGGAAGGCGTTTTGTAAATCACGTCTTCCATCTTGTATATACGAGTAATAATTTGAGTAAGGTCGTAGAATTCTTGGGCACGCAAATGTTCGATTTCTGCCAAGACTTGGTCGTTATTTCTTCGCTTTGCAATTATCAAAACACCCATTTTGCACCCCTAATAACACGCGACTTATTTCTTGTTCTTGGCCGTCGATTTTGCGGGCTTGCCGTTTTTCTGCGCGCTCGATTGCTTGAGCAGTTCGCGCGCGTGCGATAAATTCGCTTCGCTTTCCCGGCCCATCATGCGCGCCAGTTCGTGAACGCGATCATCGCCTTGCAAAACCTTGATTTGCACATTGGTGCGCGCGTCGTCGCTTTGTTTTTGGACTTGCAAATGATGGTCGGCGCGCTTGGCGATTTGCGGCAAATGCGTCACGCAGAAAACCTGAAACGAACGCGCCAGTTCCTGCATTTTCTCGCCGACGGCTTCGGCTGTCACGCCGCCGATTCCGGTATCGATTTCATCGAAAACGATAATCGGCACGCGGCCCGAAGCGGGCACGCGATTCTTATCGGATTTGTCCGCGCCGGAGTACTCCACTTGCGCCAAAACCGTGCGCAGCGCCAGCATCACGCGCGAAATTTCGCCGCCCGAAGCGATGCGCGCCAGTGAGCGCGGCGGTTGGCCGGGATTGGCCGAAAGCAAAAACTCGACGCGATCTGTTCCGTTGGCGTCGCCGTTTTCGCTGTTGTTATCAAGCTCAAAACCGACTTGAAATTGCGCGCGTTCCATCGCCAGAGTTTGCAATTGCTTAACGACTTCGCTCGAAAATTTCGTCGCCAGTTCGCGGCGCGATTGCGAAAGTTTTTCGGCTTGAATGGAGTACTCCGCGCGCAGCTTATCGGCTGCTTTTTTTAATTCATCAGTGGCGTTTTCGTCCAGATTCAAGCGCGAAAGTTCGGCTTCGATTTCTTCGCGATAGGAAATCACGCGCTCAAGTGAATCGCCGTATTTGCGTTTCAATCGCGTCAGACGATGCAGGCGCGCTTCGATATCTTCGAGTCGCAACGGATCGGCTTCGAGCGAATCGGCGTAAGCGCGCGCTTCTTCGCCCGCGTCTTCGATCTGATAAATCGCGCTTTGCAGCTGCTCGACCCATTCGGCCACGCTGCCGTCGGTCGCCTCGATTTCGCGCGCGGCCTGCAACGCCTGGCGCGCCAGCGCGATGGCGCCGGGTTCTTCATCGCCGTGCAACGCATCGCGGCAAAGCGCGGCGGCATCGCGCAGTTTTTCGGCGTTCATCAAGCGCGCACGCTCCTCGCCAAGCTTTTCGTCTTCGCCCATTTCGGGCGCGAGCGCGTCGATTTCTCCGGCCTGAAATTGCAGCATGTCCAAGCGCTGCGCGCGCTGCTGCCCATTTTGCGTCACGGCATCGAACTGCTTTTGCGCGGCGCGATACGCTTCCCACGCCAGCCGAGTACTCTCGCGCAAACTTTGGTGTTTGGCGTCGCCGTAGTTGTCGAGAAATTCCAGATGCGATTCGCTTTTTAAAAGCAATTGATGTTCGTGTTGGCCGTGCAAATCCACCAGCATCGAACCCATTTCGCGCAAAGTACTCGCGGGAACCAAACGCCCATTCAGGCGCACGCGGTTGCGGCCTTCCGAAGAAATTTCGCGCGCGACAATCAGAGTACTCCCGTCTTCCAACTCCACGCCTTGCTCTTCCAGATACGATCTCGCGCCGGGCGATTTGGACAAATCGAACGCACCTTCGACAAAGGCTTTGCCGCCGTCGCCCGCTTGTTCGCCAGCCGCACGTTCGCCGACCAAAAGGCCAAGCGCAGAAATCAGAATAGATTTGCCCGCTCCGGTTTCGCCGGTCAAAACATTCAGACCCGGACCGAAAGAGATTTCGGCGCGCTCGATAACGGCCAAATTGGAAATGCGAAGTTCGTGGAGCATTGGGAGTTTTTGAAAGTAACGAACCCAGAGCGTGAGCGACGGGCTTGACTTATCAATCGTAAAGCGACTGAGACTGCAACTGAGCCCGTCGCTCACGCTCTGGGTTCGTTTGTTAAATCTAAGAAACCTGACGAACGAGAACCAATTTCATTCCCAATTCATCAGTTATTTCAATCGATTTATTCCCAACTCATTTTCTGGCGCAAGCGGTCGTAGAAAATCTCGCTCGGTCTTCTCAGCAGGCGCGCTTTGTGTTCCGATCTTCTCACGCGCACCATGTCGCCGGGCTGCAAAACTACGCCGACTTGCCCGTCGATGGTCAGCATCGCTTCCAATTCGCCGGGCGCGACTTCGTCGCCTTCCCAGTCGGCATGCACTTCCACCACTTCGTCTGGCCCAACAATAAACGGGCGCTGCGAAAGCGAGTGCGCGCAAATCGGGCAAATCAAAAGCAGGGGAACGGCGGGATGAACAATCGGCCCGCCCGCGGCGAGCGCGTAAGCTGTGGAGCCGGTCGGCGTGGAAATAATCAGGCCATCGGCGCGGGTTTCGGCGACGAGATCGCCTTCGACGTAAATCGAAAGTTTCAGAATACGCGCGATGGCGCTTTTGGCGACGACCGCGTCGTTCAGCCCAATTCCGCCGCCGATGGGAACGCGGCGCGCGGTTTTTAGAGTCGCACCATTCGGGCTTTTTTCTTCGCGGAGTACTTGCGCGTCGATCATCATGCGCTCTTCGATTTCAAAACCGTCGCGCAAAAGTAAATCGAAAGCGTCGGCGAGTTCATCGGGGCGAACGGCTGAAAGAAAACCGAGCCGTCCCAGATCAACTGCCAGAACCGGCGTGCGATTGGGCGCGGCGGCGCGTGCGGCCAGGAGTACTGCGCCGTCGCCGCCTAAAACGATGATGACATCGCAGGCAGCAAGTTCTTCAATGGGCGCGGCTAAGTCGTCGCGCTCGATCATGGCGGCGGCTTCGCGCTCCAAAAGAAGGGTCAGTTGACGTTCGCTCGCGAGCGAAACCAGTTGGCGCAGCAAGTCCGGCGCGCGCTCTTTGCCGGGCGTGGCGAACACTCCGATGGATTGCATGATGAAAGTTTGAAATCGGGAATTGGAGGCGGAATCGAAAGCGAATATCAAAAAAGAATTGGGCCGAGAGTACTCCCGCCCCAATTCCTATTCGCTTTTATTATTTTAACTTTTATTATTTTAAGTAGCGGTTGTCAGGCGGTCGCGGTTGGCTTTAGCTTCGGTGTAATCGGGTTTGAGTTGAATCGCTTTCTGGTAAAACGTGATCGCTTCGGCGCGTTGTCCTCTCGCTTCCAAAACCACGCCGAGGTTGTTGTGCGCGATGGCGTTTTTGGGATCGCGGCGAATGACTTCGCGGTAATTCTTGGTCGCTTCTTCGTAGTTTTTGGTGTGATAAAGCGCCAAACCGAGGTTGCTCATGGCGTCCAGGTTGGTAGGCATTTCCACCAGAATCGCTTTGTATTCTTTGGCGGCGTTGGCGTAGGAACCGGACTTGAGATAATTTTCAGCGAGCGCGCCGCGAGCGCTGAGGGCGCGCGCTTTCAAAGCGATTTTCTCGGCTGCCGGAGTACTCGGCTTTTGCAAATCCACGCGAATTGCGTTCAGGTAAACCGTCCATTGTTCGTTGGCTTCGCTCCACTTTTCCTGAGACGCCAAAACCAAAGCGAGATTGACGCGCGCATCGTCGAAATTTTCTTCCAAAGCGAGCGCTTCTTTTAATTTCGTCACCGCCAAATCGTATTTCGCGGCGTCTCTTTCGCCTTGCTTGAAATAAATGCGGCCAATGTTATTCTTGACGGCGGGATCTTCAGGCGCGAGCGCTTCGGCTTTGGCGTACGCGGCCAGAGCGCTGGTGAAATCGGCGGTGTAATCGTTGGCGACGGCCAGGGAAAACCACGCCGAAAACTCGTTGGGATTGATTTTGACATAGCGCGTCAAAACATCTTTGGAATTTTTCCAGTCCATTTTGCGCGAATACAAATCGCCCAGCAAAAGGAGCGACGGGCCATGATTAGCGCGCAGCTTGAGTACTTCGCGTGCTTGAATCACGGCGTCGTCCACGCGTCCGGTTTTGGAAAGCGCGAGCGCGAAATTGAAGCGCGCGGTCGGGTCGGTCGGATTGAATTCGATGACTTTCCGATACGCGCCCAAAGCCTGCGCCCAGTTTTCGTCGGCTTCATAAACTTCGGCCAGGCCGTCGTAAATGCTGCTCTGGAAAGTCTTGTCGGTCGTGCGCTGCTCGCGCAATTTCAGCAAATGGGGCAGGGCTTGTTTGGTTTTCTTTTGCGCCAAAAGTGCGAAGGCGAGGTTGAAACGCGCATCGGCATATTCGTCCGCGCCGGAAAGATCGAGCGCTTTTTGATACGCCTTGAGCGCGTCATCGGCGCGGTCGCTGTTGGCGTAGGCGATGCCGAGATTGTTGTATAAAACCGGCTGTAATTTGGTGTCGAGCCGATTGCCCAGGCTGCGCGCGGCTTCAAGCGAAATCAGCGCTTCCGGGTATTTTTCCTGACGCAGCCGCACGTAGCCCAGAAACATTTGCGCTCCGGCATCGGTTGGCGTGAGCACGGTCGCTTTTTCAAACTGGCGCGCGGCTTCGACCAAGTTGTTTTTGTTGAGCGCCGCAACTCCGGCGTTATAAGCTTCGACCGTCGCTTTGGCGTCTGCCGCCGGGTCGCTTGGCGCGGGCGCGGTAACGGGCGCTTCTTCGGTGATCGGCAAATCTTCGGTTTGCGCGTGTAGGGCGGAAGGAAAAATACTGGCAGCCGTCAAAGCCGCCAAAAGTGTAGCCGTCTTCTTCATCAAAATCGTTCTCCAACTCGCAAGGTTAATGACAGGTTTAATAGCAAGGTTTAATCGCAGGCGCAGTTTAGCGCGTCGCGAGAACGCACTCAACCGAACGGACTTTGACACCGGAGTACTCGCGTTGTTTCTGGCCCGATTGTTATGGGTGAATTTGCGGATATTTTGAACGAACCCAGAGCGTCAGCGACGGGCTTTCCTACGACTTCCGGGAAAGCCCGTCGTTTACGCTCTGGGTTCGTTGATGGAATTGCACTATCAAATCGTTTATAACAGCGTATCAAGTACTGAGACGATTTTCGCAAAGTTCATTTTGTCGCAAACCGCATCCGCGCCCGCCGCCAGCAATGCTGTATTTCCTGGTTGATGCGAGGAAACCGCCACGATTTTGGGACGCTGATTTCGCTGGCTTAACTCCCGCACCAGCGCGTCGCCTTTGCCGTCATCCAAATCGTAATCCACCAAAACGGCATCAAAAATTTGCTCCAACATTTTTTGCGCCGCTTCAATGCTGGAGACAACGATTACTTCATGCTCAAACAAAAATTGACTGCTTGTGAGTTTTGCAAAGCGTGCGTGATTCTCGACGAACAAAATTCGCATGGCCGAAGTACTTCGCTTACGCAATCAAAACTTTTTCGCGCACAACTACGGCTTGCGGCAAATGGCGGCGAATCGTTTCCGTCAAGCCTTCGGCGTCCAAGCCCAACACATTGCGCTGGATTTTCTGCGCGCCGTGATGAATGAATTCGTCCGGCACGCCAATAACAGTGACCGGAGTACTCAGGCCTTCGCGCGAAAGCAGTTCCAGAATCGCGCTGCCGAATCCGCCGACGACGGTGTTTTCTTCCACCGTCACAATATGTTTGGAGCGGCGCGCTAAATCGCAAATCATTGCTTCATCCAGCGGCTTGACGAAACGCGCGTTCATCAAAGCGATTTTGTGGCCTTCGCCGATCAATAAATCAGCGGCTTGCAGCGCGGGTTGCACGCAGTATCCGGCGGCGATGATTGCCACGTCAGGAGTACTCTCATCCTCACCGCGCAGCATTTCGCCTTTGCCGATTGGCAGAATTTGCATCGGAAGCGAAAGGTCGCAGCCAATGCCTTCGCCGCGTGGATAGCGAATCGCCGTCGGGCCGTCGAAAGCCATGCCCGTCGCCATCATGTCGCGCAGTTCGCCTTCGTCTTTGGGAGCCATGATGACGAGATGCGGAATTGAGCGCAGATACGTTAAATCGAAAACGCCCTGATGCGTCGCGCCGTCTTCGCCAACCAATCCGCCGCGATCTAACGCGAACATGACGGGCAAACCGTTTTTGACTTGACAAACATCGTGCAGAATCTGGTCATACGAACGTTGCAAAAACGTCGAGTAAATGACGATAACGGGGCGCAATCCGCCCAGCGCTAAGCCGGACGCGAAAGTCACGGCGTGTTCTTCGACCATGCCGACATCGAGTCCGCGTTTGGGGAAGCGTTCGATGAACTTGTCCATGCCGGTTCCGCCCGGCATGGCAGCGGTGATCGCCACAATGCGCTCGTCTTTTTCGGCGAGTTCAATCAAAGCGTCGGAGAAAACCTGCGTATAAGTTTTGGCTTTTTGCTTGACGACACCGGCTTGATTTTCCTTTTGTTCTTCGGGCAAAACTTCGAGCTTGGGCTTGATTTCAGATTTGAAATCTGATGGCGTCGCCGCGTGCCACTTCACCTGTCCGTCGTCGGCTTCGGCTTTTTCCCAGCCTTTGCCTTTTTTGGTGACAGTGTGCAAAACAACTGGCCCACCGGTCGCGCGCGCGGTTTTCAAAGCCGAAATCATTTCGGGAAACGAATGGCCGTTGACCGGGCCGAGATAATCGATGCCCAATTCTTCGAACATCATGCCCGGCGTGAGCATCGTCTTCACGCCCGCTTTGGCGCGGCGCCCTGCTTCGACCATCATTTCGCCGCCCGGCAATTTCTTCAGCAAATCCTCGAAATTGTTGCGCGCCTGCATGTAAATCGGATCGTGGCGCAAGCGCGACAAGTACTTCGCAAGCGCCGAATGATTGGGACTGATGCCCATTTCATTGTCGTTGAGCACGATAATCATATCGCTGCCCATGTGTCCGGCCTGATGCAAACCTTCCAGCGCCAATCCACCGACCATCGAGCCGTCGCCGATGATCGCAACCACACTTTGATCTTTGCCGGATTTGCCCTGTAAGTCGCGCGCAACGGCGTAGCCCAGCGCAGCCGAAATAGAAGTACTCCCGTGGCCGGGATTGGTCGTATCGTGCTCGGATTCTTCCACGCGCGGAAACGGCGCGATGCCCTGCCACTGGCGCAAAGTCGGGAAACGGTCGCGGCGTCCGGTGATGATTTTATGGGCATAAGCCTGATAACCGACATCCCAGACCAGCTTGTCGTTTGGCGAATTGAATACGTAATGCAGCGCAATACAAATTTCGACGCAGCCCAAAGGCCCACCAAAATGACCGCCGTTTTGCGCGATGGTGTCGATGATGAACTGGCGCACTTCAGAGGCGAGTTCGGGCAGTTGGTTGATGTTGAGCCGCTGCACATCAGCGGGCGAATTGATATTAGATAGAAGAGACATTATTTTAAAAGGTTACTTTTCCCGCTCGGCGACGAAGTGCGCCAACTGACGCAGCGCATCGGCTTCGGCTCCGAAGTACTCCAGAGAGGAAAGCGCTGCGTCGCGCGCTTCAAAAGTGAGGCGGCGCGTGGCTTCGATTCCGAAAAAGGCGGGTGCCGTAATTTTATCATTTGCCACGTCAGTCGCGCTTTTGCCCATGATTTCCGGGTCGCCTTCAACGTCCAGCAAATCGTCTTTCAATTGAAAAGCGCGGCCCAACTGCGCGCCGTAACGCGCCAGAGATTCAATCGCTTTCACGTCGCCTGCGCCGAGTACTCCGCCCGCTTCGCATGCGGCGCGAATCAGCGCGCCGGTTTTCAAAGCGTGCATTTGCAAGAGTTCTTCGCCGCTTTTTGGTGCCGCAATCACGCCGCCGTTTTCTTTTTCATTCGACCACGCGATGTCAATCATTTGCCCGCCAACCATGCCGCATTCGCCAGCCGCGCGTGCGAGAATTGACATCGCGCGCAAAGCCGGAGTACTCCGGTCAGGCGGAACTTGCGTCATCGCTTCAAAAGCTAATGTCAGCAGCGCATCGCCGACTAAAATCGCCGTCGCTTCGCCAAATTCGACATGACACGAAGGCTTTCCGCGTCGCGTGTCGGCGTCGTCCATCGCGGGCAAATCGTCGTGTACTAATGAATAGGCGTGAATCAATTCAATCGCGCAGGCGGCGGGCAAAACGCCGCTTAAATCCAACTCGACATTTTGCGCGCGCGATGCGACGAACGCGGCTTCCAACAATAAATGGAAACGCAAGCGCTTGCCGCCATTGAAAACTGCGCTTCTCATGGCGTGCTGCAGACGCGCGCGTTCCGGCTCCACGCCTTTTTCGGGAAGCGGAAGTACTCGTTGCAGCGAGGTTTCGATGAGGTCGGGCGGAAATTGCCAGGAAATGGAGTTCATGCGGCGCTTGTCGATTGCGGGAAAAATTCAAACTTGCAGTTTAGCGGTTTCCCGTTGCCGGCTTCAGTCGCCAGTATCTGAGTGCGCTGCGTCCACCAGCTTGGATTCGGGCGAACCGTGCTGGCGCAGGAAAATCGAGAAAACCACAATCGCAATGACGGCCAAAAATTCGCTTTGCCAGTTTTGGAAACTTTGAAACCAGAACTGCGGCGACTGAATAAATTCCCAAAAAGAAACCGCCGGTTGCCCGCCTAACTTCTGCTCGCGGGAGTACTCAACTGCGCCGCCAGCTGCGTGCAAAACAAACGAGAGTAAAAACAAAGCGAACAGCGCGAGCGACAGCGAGTTTTTGTAAAGCGTTAAAATCCAGCCGCCTTTTTTCACCGGGCCGGGCGCATCGGGTTTGTTCGGGTCTGGCTCGGCGTCTTGGGGCGAATCTTTGTCCGGGTCTTTCGATTCCGCCGAGCCTTTTTGAAATAGAAAAGAAGTGAAAACCACATACGCCGACATTTGCAGAAATTCACTTTCCCAGTTTTCAAACGTCGCTTCGACGAAATGACCTGTTTTCAAATACTGCGTCAAAGTCACTTGCGGTTGCTTATGCTGCTGCTGATCTTCGTTAAATTCCTTCCAGCCGGTGATGGTTTGGCCGCCCCAAAACAAAAGGAAAAAGAAGACAAGCGTGACCGTGAGGCCGTTGTAGCGCCAGAGTTTTTTCATAATGCGAACGTCATTTTAAATTATGCAGTATTGGGCGGTTCTTGCATTCCTTTCCTTGATTCGTAATCGGCATGGAAAAGTGAGCTAATCAGCCACATTTGGAATTCTTTGTCTTGCGAGAACTTCTTGAAAAGATCAGTTTCGGAGAAAACTCGTTTTTGAAATTCTCTGATAATAGTTTCGCCCGCGCTGCCGATTGCGCCTTGAACATCCGAATGTTCTTTAGCGGCTTGATAGGCCTGGTTTTGGGCGAGTGCCGCAGGCAATTCTTCAGTGATGAACTTCTCCTGCGAAACTGTGGCGTCTTTGCCGTAGCGCGCGTTGAAATCTTTGACGATTTGCGAAAGCGCATCCAATTCGGCTTCGGCTTTCAAGCCGCCGCCGGGAATTTGCGCCGGTTCGATTTCGCCTTCGCCGGACAATTCGATTTGCGTTTGCACTTCGTTTCGCACCACGCGATACGAAGCCAGTCCGGTTGCTTCAAGTACTCCGGCTGAACCATCATCGCCTTCCGGCGCGGGTAGTTTGGGTAAAAGCATCCGGCCATAAACTGCGAGCGTTTCCCAATCCGCGCGGCGAAAAGGGCGAATGGCGTTCAGGAATTCATAGGCGCGGCAGAAACTTTTCAGGTCGCCCTTGAGTTTGATTTGCTGATTGGCATCCAACTCTTCGCGGTAAATTTTCACCACTTCATCTAAAGACGGCTCCAGCATTTCGCGCGGCTCGCCATTCAAGAAACGCGCGACCCAATCGTGCGCTTCTTTAGGCGAGAAAAGCTGTGCTTTTTCGATGTCGTCTTGCAACTGGTTCAGGCGGTTGAGATCGGTTTCTTCCGTAAGAATCGTGGTTTTGTAAAAGTCGTCGAAGGCGATTTGAATCGTTTCGGTTTTGTTAGCGAAGTCGAGAACAAAGGTTTGGGTTTTGAGCGGCGCGAAGCAGCGGTTAAGGCGCGACAAAGTTTGCACGGCTTGCACGCCCGCCAATGGCTTGTCCACGTACATCGCGCACAAGAGCGGCTCGTCGAAGCCGGTTTGGAATTTATCGGCGACGATGAGGAATTTGTTTTCGAGCTTCTTAAATTCTTTGGGAATCAAGCCGCTTTCAAAACCATTCATGCCGTTTTCGGTGTAGGTTTCGTCGTCCACTTCTTTCTCGCCGCTGAAAGCGACAATCGCGCGATACGGCAAACCACGCTCTTTTAGAATTTCATCGAAGGCCCATTTGGTGCGAATCGCTTTTTCAATTCCGCTGGTGACAACCATCGCTTTGGCGTTGTTGTTGAGAAGCCGCGCTACAGTGGTATGAAAGTGCTCGATCATAATCGCCGCTTTTTGGTCGATGGCTTCCGGGCTTTTTTCGACCATCGTGCGCAGGCGCTTGTTCGCTTTGGATTTATCGAATTCCGGGTCGGAATCAATCTTTTTGAAGAGCGTGTAGAAAGTGCTGTAAGTCGTGTAGCCTTTCAGCACATCAAGGATGAAGCTTTCTTCAATGGCTTGTTTCATCGAGTACACATGAAACGGATCAAAGGTTCCATCGGGCTGAGGAATGCCGAAAGTTTCCAAAGTCCTATTCTTCGGCGTGGCGGTGAAAGCGAAATAGCTGGCGTTGGGCAGCATCTTTCGCGCGGAAATCAAAGCGTTGATTTTGTCTTCGTAGGAGACATCTTCATCTTCTGTTTTTTCGGATGTGCCGCCCGATAATGCTTGATTCATTTTGCCGGCGACTTGTCCGCCTTGCGAAGAATGCGCTTCGTCAATCACAATCGCAAAACGACTTTGCGAAAGCCCGCCGACGTCGTCCAGAATCATCGGGAATTTCTGAATCGTGGTGATGATAATCCGCGCTCCGCTTTGCAGCGCGCCGCGCAATTGGAAAGAGCCTTTGTCGGCGTGAACGATCAGGCCGCGCGAGTGTGCGAACTGTTTCAAAGTCGCCGCGATTTGGCGGTCGAGTATTCTTCTGTCCGTCACCAGAATAATCGAATCAAAGAGCGCATTTTCGTTTTGCTCCAAAGCGGCGAGTTGGTGGCACAGCCACGCGATGGTGTTGCTTTTCCCTGAACCCGCCGAATGTTGAATTAAGTACTTCTGGCCCGCGCCGTTTGCTTTCGCGTGCGCGATGAGTTTGCGTACGGCGTCGCGCTGGTGGAAGCGCGGGAAAATCAGCTTGTGCTTTTTCTTTTTGTCTTCGCTGTCTTCCTCCACAAGCTGCGCGTATTTTTCCAGGATTTCGGCCAGGCCGCGCGGCGTGAGTACTTCGCGCCACAGGTAATCGGTTTTTAAGCCGTCTGCGTTGGGCGGGTTGCCCGCGCCGTGATCGGTGCCTTTGTTGAAGGGCAGAAAAATGGTGTCTTTGCCTTTGAGGTGCGAAGTCATCCACGCTTCGTCGGCGTCGGCGGCGAAATGCACCAAGCAGCGGCCAAAAGCAAAAATCGGTTCTTTCGGGTCGCGGTC
>Ga0123337_10005444_pt1 | contig 12539 bp, 12 predicted proteins | sample frozenSSSSmetaG_FD_89792 | JGI IMG/M metagenome (GOLD analysis project Ga0123337, IMG submission 89792) | Glacier valley bacterial and archeal communities from Borup Fiord, Nunavut, Canada, to study Microbial Dark Matter (Phase II) -... | ecosystem: Environmental > Aquatic > Freshwater > Ice >...
ATCGACCAGTTGCGCGAGCAGATCCAGAATATCGAGTAGCCGATGGAGTTCACGAGACGCGGAGTGATGCTGGTGCTGGCCTCGCCCTCGGGCGCGGGCAAGTCCTCCATTTCGCGTGCCTTGTTCGAGGATGACCCGAACATCGCGCTCTCGGTCTCGGTGACGACGCGGGCCCGCCGCACCGACGAAATCGAGGGCAAGCACTACCATTTCATCGACGTCGCCGAGTTCGAGCGCATGCGCGCCGCCGGCGAACTGCTGGAAAGCGCCGAGGTGCACGGCAATTTCTACGGCACGCCGCGCAGCCGGGTGGAAGAGCGCCTCGGCAACGGCCGCGACATCCTGTTCGACATCGATTTCCAGGGCACGCTGCAGCTCTACGAAAAGTGCCGCATCGACATGGTGACGATCTTCATCCTGCCGCCCTCGATCAAGGAGCTGCGGAAACGCCTCGATCGCCGGGCCCAGGACAGCGAGGGCACCATCGAGAAGCGGCTGCGCAACGCCCGCATCGAGATGGACCACTACCGCGAATATGACTACGTGCTGGTCAACGAAGACCTGGAGGACTCGACCAGCCGGGTCCGCACCATCCTCGCTGCGGCGCGCCTGGCTCGCGCCCGTTTCAACGAGCTCGACGACTTCGTGCGCGATCTGCAGGACCAGATCGACTCGCTCTGAGGTCGTAAAACCGTCAGCCCGTTAAGGTAAAGTCTTAGCTCTATTTGCAGGCGACTGTGGATAAGCCCCCGACGGCTGTGGATGATCGTATTTATCGCAATTCCACAAATCGACGAACAGGCCGAGGCTTGCCGTCGCGGGGGACCAAAGTCATGCCATTCGAGATCAAGGCGTGCAGCATCGACGAGATGCGGCAGCATCCGACGCTGAAGGACCGCACCCAGGCCAAGGTGAAGGTGATGCTGCGCGAGATCCGTTCGCGCGAAACCTTCGACCACAACCTGACGCTGAAGGTCTGGGCCAATACGCGCGACGACATGAGCCCGGCCGAAGTGAAGACGGCGCTGCTGACCAAGGCCGCCCACATCCTCAAGCGCACTGTGACGGTGGCCGAGTTACCCGTGGACGCCAATGGCAACATCGGTAAGGCGACGCTGAACGGGTGAGGGTGGCGTACCCCCCCTCTCCTCAGTTCCGCCAGTTCGCTGACGCTCTCAGGCTCCACTATCCTCCCCCGCCAAGGGGAGGAGGCGACAAGCCCGATCTTCACTTATCAATTTGCTGGATGCGACTCTGGGCGACAAGTTGGATTCGGTAGGCGACCTCCTGGCGTGGCCCGCCGTCTCACCAGCATCACGACCTTCGCTCGATCACCGCCGGGCTCTCGCCAGCTTGAGGAATGTCTCGACACCCAGTTCCTCGGCGCGCTCGCTGCCCTCGAGTCCGGCGGCCGCGAGCAGCGGCTCCATCGGTACGCCGAGCGACTTGAGGCTCTGACGCACCATCTTGCGGCGCTGGCCGAAGGCGGCGCGGGTGACCGCCTCGAGGTCGCGGGCGGCGACGCCGTCGGTGAGGGCGCGTGGCCTGAGGTGCACCACGCTCGAGGTGACCTTCGGCGGCGGGGTGAAGGCCTCGCGGCCAACGTTGAAGGCGATGCGCGCTTCGGTGCGCCAGCCGCAGAGCACGCCGAGCCGCCCATAGGCATCATCGCCGGGCTTCGCCACGATGCGCTCGGCCACTTCGCGCTGGAACATCAGCGTCAGGCTCTCGAAGAACGGCGGCCAGGGCTCGACGGTGAGCCAGCGGGTGAGGAGTTCGGTGCCGATATTGTAGGGCAGGTTGGAGACCAGCTTCGTCGGACCATCGGCGAGCTTGTGATAGTCGATCTCCAAGGCGTCGCCCGAGATGATCTCCAGCCGGCCAGGATAGGCGGCGGCGATCTCGGCGAGGGCGGGAAGGGCGCGCTCGTCGCGCTCGATGGCGATGACTTTCCTCGCCCCCTCGGCCAGCAGGGCGCGGGTGAGGCCGCCCGGGCCGGGGCCGACCTCGATGACGGTGGCGCCTTCGAGCGGCGCGGCGACACGGGCGATGCGGGCGGTGAGGTTGAGGTCGAGCAGGAAGTTCTGCCCGAGCTCCTTTTTTGCGCGCAAGCCATGCGCCGCTATCACGTCGCGCAGCGGGGGGAGGGAGTCGATCTGCATTTTCCAGCGATAGCGGATTTGCGCCGGGGCGGAAATCCCTGCTTGACCTTACCATAGTGGGAAGGTGCACGAAGCGATCATCAGCCGAGCCATCGGCCACCCACGAGGAGAGTCAAATGAAACGCACCCTGTTCGCCATCACGGTCGCATTGGGCACCGTAGCCGGCGTTCCGGCCGGTCTTGCCCAGGACAGCGTCGACCTGCCCGCCATCTGCACGGCGGATAATCCCCACGGCGGCATGCCTATGGGCGGCGGCGAGGGCGCCATGGGGATGATGGGGGCCGACGAGGCCCACACCGACCTGATGGACGGAATGCCCGCGATGAACCGCGACATGATGGCCGGCGGCACGGCGGCCGATATCGACGTGGCGTTCGTCTGCTCGATGATTCCGCACCATCGCGCCGCGATCGACATGGCCAAGGCGGAGATCGCGCATGGCGACGATCCGTGGGCGAAGTCGCTGGCCGAGGCGGTCGTCGCGGCGCAGGAAAAGGAAGTGGCAGAGATGCTGAAGTGGCTGGGGGAGCAGAAGTAGGGGCTGGCGCTCGCCCTACTGCGCGGCCTGCTGCAGCAGCTCGCCGTTGGTCAGCTTGTCGGCGAGGCGTATAGCGGCGAGGAAGCTGGCGGTGGAGCCCTTGCCGGTGCCGGCGAGGTCGAAGGCGGTGCCGTGGTCGGGCGAGGTGCGGACGATCGGCAGGCCCAGCGTGACGTTAATCGCCTCGTCGAAGGCCACTGTCTTGATCGGGATCAGCGCCTGGTCGTGATACATGCCGATCACCGCGTCGAACCGCCGCCAGTGGGGCGGGTAGAACAGCGTGTCGGCCGGCATTGGCCCCTCGGCGGCGATGCCTTCGAACACCAGTTGCGCCACGGCCGGGGCGACCACGTCGAAATCCTCGCGACCGATCGCGCCACCCTCGCCGGCATGCGGGTTGATGCCGGCAAAGCCAATGCGGGGCTCGGCGATGCCGAAGCGGGTGCGGAGGCTCTGTGCGGCGATGCGGCCGGTGTTGACCAGCAACTCGTAGGTGAGGAGGCCGGGCACGTCGCGCAGCGGCACGTGGATGGTGGCGGGGATGACCCGCAGTTCCTCGTGGGCGAGCATCATGATCGGCATCGGCGCGCCGTTGCCGGTGTCGCACAGCGCCGCGAGATACTCGGTGTGACCTGGATGCTTGAAGCCGGCGGTATAGAGCACGGCCTTGTGGATCGGCGCGGTGACGATGCCGCGGGTCGAGCCGGTGAGCGTCGCCTCGACGGCGCGCGCGATGGCCTCGATCACCACCTTGCCGGACAGCGCGGTCGGCTCGCCTGGCTTGTCGGGCACGAGGCCATCGACATGCGCGACCGGCAGCGCACTGGAGAAGATGGACGCGGCGCCCTCCGGATCACTGGGGGCGAAGGTGATGTTGAGGCCGAGCCGCGCGGCCCGGGCCTTCAGGAAATCGAGATGGCCGTAGAGGATGAACGGCGGCAGGCCGAGGTGCTGGCGGGCAGCGTAAAGCCGCATCGCCAGGTCGGGGCCGATGCCGGCCGGCTCGCCCATGGTGATCGCCAGCGGCAATGTGCGATGATCCGCCACCTCAGCACCTCGTGACGCTTGCGCCGCCAAGCGGGCGCCTCTGCCCGCGACCTCTAGCATTCAGGATTGAACATATCGATCGACGCGCCCCGCGAATGCGGAGCACGAGCTTAACCAGCCGTTAGTTGCGAACGATCTTGGCCTTCTGGCGCAGTTCGGCCAGATACTTCTCGGTCTCGGCCTTGAAGGCATCCTGGCCCTGCTCGTTGCGGAGCTTGTTCTTGATGAAGGTAGTGTCACGCGACTGCGTCTTCGAGCAGATGGCCAGCATCGACACGCCGGACTCGGTGACGCGCGGCTTGGTGATGCCGCCGACGTTCAGCGCCGCGAGTTCCTTGGCCTGCGCCTCCGGCATCTGGGTGGCGTGCCGGCGGCCGACGTCTCGAACGGCGGCGTCGGTGAACTTCAGCGACAGATCCACGGCGCTGTCGCAGCCCTGGAAGGCGGCGCGGTACTTGTTTGCCTCGCCGGTGCGGCCCGAGGCGTTCTTGCCGGTGGTGATGAACAGCACTTCCTTCAGCACGTAGTCGTAGATGAGGTCGGCCGTCAGGTCCTTCTGCGCTTCCTGGTCGAGCTGCAGGTCGGAGAGCTGCACGCGCGACTTGATGGCGACCTCGGCAACTTTCTGCCAGGCGAGCGCGGCCTTGAGGCGCGACTTCATGGTCGAATCGCTGACGCCGTTGGCGCGCAACAGCTGAGTGAGCTTGTCGGTGCTCATCTTGACGTTGCGGGCGACCTGTTGGAACGCGTCGTTGACCTGCTGGTCGGTGACGTCGATGCCGAGCCGCTTGGCCTCCTGCAGCTGCAGCTGCTCGGTGACGAGGGCGTCGAATGCCTTGGCGTTGGAGCCGCCGCCTTCGAGCTTCATCAACTGCACGCGGGCCGCCACGTCCTTGTCGTCGATGGCGACGCCGTTGACGGTCACGGCAGTGGCAGCAAAGGCCGGAGCCAGTGCTCCCAAGCTGAGCATAGTGCCGAGAAGCGTTGCGGCAAGCAGGCGGTTCATATCGTCACCATCGGTTCTGGAAGGCCGCCGGATACGCCCCCGGCCAAGTCACTGCAAGGTCCGCCATTCAATGTTGGATGATTGCGGCCAAATCTAGAAGCCCGAGCCCTAGAAATCCAAGCCGAACTCGGCGCCGGGCGCCTTGAGTTTGAGGCTCATGCCGAAGGCCAGCGAATCGGGGTCGGTATGCGTCGGGCCGGTAGCGGTCACGAAGCCGCCGGCGAGGAAGTAGCCGTCGTCGTAATAGATGCGGCCAGTGCTCTCGAGCCACTGGCTGGTGGCGATGTCCCACGACGTCGAGCCCTCGACCCGCCAGTAGTCGAACGGCAGCGGCGCGCCGGCCCGGACGGTGACTTCGTGCTGGTCGTCGACGACGCCGGTCGCGGTGTCAGCGGGCAGGTAGATGTAGTCGGTTCCCACCGAGAAGCCGTCGCCGATGGCGTAGTCGGCGCCGAGACCGGCCCGGGCGATGGTCGGGCCGCCGACATCGAGCTGCGCCTTGGCGCCCAGCGTCAGCCCGCTGAACGGCGAGCCACGGGCGCCCAGCACGATATACGAGGCATCGTCGCCGAGCCCGGTCGAGGCGCCGGTATTGGTTTCGTCGATCACGCCCAGGGCGTTGACGCCGGCAAGGTGGAAGGACTGGCCGGCCATCAGCTCGAGCCAGCCGCCATCGCTGAAATTGGCGAGGTAGCGGCCACCGATATTGGCGCGCAGGCCCGTCTCCTGCCGGTCAGTGCCGGTGAAGCGGTTGTAAGAGAACAGGTTGGTGTCATCGAGCACGAAGCTGTGCGCGTTGTCGTTGGTGATGCCGACTTCGGTGGTGTCGCTGCCGCGCCAGACGAGCTGGGCGATCGGCTCGAGCAGGTGGCTGTCGGCGCCGTTGCTGGCGAGCAACGGCCAGCGCACGTCCATCGCCGCCACCGGGGTGGCGTTGAACAGGAGCTGGTCGGAGGGCTCGCCGAGCGTCGCGATACTGCCGTCGTCGTAGTTGGCGACGTCGCCGCGGAGGCCGAGATATGGCGTCGCCACGACGCCGCCGGGCAGGACATACTGGTTCTGCCAGCTGCCTTCCGCCGTGCCGTGGAACTTCTGGCCTTCGTAGCCGAAGACGTAGGGAACCGCGCCATAGGTGGCAGTCGAGTCGGCATCGCGCATCACGCCGAGGAAGCTGCCGTCGAGGCGAATCTGGCCGTTAGGCCCGAGATCGAAATAGTTGGAGCTGCGGGCGTTCGGGATGGCGAGGGCCTGCTGGTTCTGCTTCACGTCGCTGACATCGCCGAGCAGCTTGAATTCCTGCAGCCGCACATCGACGAAGAAATCGTCGCTGAGGTGGGTGGCGTAGACCTCGTTGACCACCCGGCCGGCATTGTTGAAGTCGTAGTCGCCAAGGTATGCGGCGTCGGTGAAGACGTTGTGATTCCAGCCGACCTTCCACTCGGGCGTGACCTGGAAATGGCCGGACGTCTCGATGGCGCCGCGCCAGTCGCGATCCCCCACCGTGCCCGCGAAAGCGCTGGGGTCGAGCTGATAGAGGCCAGAGGCGGCGATGTTGAAGGCGCCATAGTCGAAGCGCTGCTGCCAGGTCGCCGCCATCAGGAAGCCCTGGCGGGTCATCAGCTGCGGCGCGAGGAGGATGTCGGTGTCCTCGCCGATGCCGATGAAATAGGGGACGCGCAGGCGCCCGCCGAGCTCGGACTTGTAGTCGATGCTGGGCAGCTGGAAGCCGGTATTGCGCTTGCTGGTGGGGTCGGGGAGCCACAGCCAGGGCAGCCAGGCCACCGGCACACCGAGAACTTCGAGGCTCGGCTGCTCGAAATAGACCACCTTGGTCTGGTTGTTCTGCACCAGCTTGGCGGCCTTCACCTTCCAGCCGATTCGGTTACCCTTTTCGTCGATGCACAGGCCGCAGGGCGAGTAGCTCGCGTCGGTCAGCACCGACTCCAGCGTCTCCGAGAACTTCGCGTCACCGGCGGTGATCTGCGCGCCGTCGGTGGTGGTGAGGGTCAGCGACTTGATGAAGGCGTCCTTCATGCCGCCCGACACTTCGATGCGTTCGGCCTCGTAGAGCGTGCCCTGGGCGTCGCGGATCTGCACATTGCCTTCGCAGATCACCGCGCCCGAACCTTGTTCGTAGCGGAGCGAATCGCAGGCCAGCGTGAAGCCCGAATAGTTCATCACCACCCGGCCGGTGGCGCTGATGACGTCGCTAATGGCGTCGTAGTTGAGGGTATTCGCCTCGACCTGCGCCGGGCCGCCGGGCTCGGGCAACTGCGCGAAGAAGCCTTCGGGCAGGAACTGGGCGCTGGCCGGTGCGAGGATGGCGAACTGGCCGGCGATCGCGACGGTCAACGCTGCGCCGAGGCGCCTCAAGCGCAATAGTCCCCCTCGGTCGCGGCGTCCAAGACTCACGTACGCCCGTCTTCCCTGTTGAGCAGCACCGTCGCTCCCGCAACGATGGCAACCACTGAAGGCCCCAGAATGGCAATCACCGGCTGGATCACTCCAGCATCTCCGGCGCGCCCTGCCATTTCGGTCACCACATAAACCACGAAACCAAGAACGATGCCATAAAGCACCGTCCCGCCATACTTATTGGTCCTTCGATAACCGGCCGTAAATGCGAAGGCAATGACCAGAGAGCCACACAAGCTGGCCGGCAAACCGAGCAGCCTGATGAACTGCGTGAAGGTTTCGGCCCGCTGCTTGGGATCGTTCATCCGCGCCGCCAGCGCCCCGGCCAGCTCGTAGATCGTCATGTCTTTGACGGAACTGAGCTTTGTCCGCATGTCGCCGCGCGAGGTGGAGGTGGGGAGGTGAAAATCGGTGATCTGCTCGGGCACTCGCGCCGAGATGTAGCGGGTGGCGCTGGGCATCACCCACTCGTCGCCGACGAGTTCGGCGGTTTCGGCTTCGATCCGCTCACGCGGTGAATCAAGCATGAAGACGCTGACAGTGCCCAGTGCCTCGCCGCCCGGATGCACGTAGCCGGCCTCGAGAATGTAATGGACGGAGGCCCCACGCTCCTCGAGCCAGAATGCGCCGGCGCTGACCTGCGCGTCGCCACCCTCGGCGGTGAGGCCGCGATCGACTGTCACCACGGCGGCATGGAGGCCGAGCGAGATCAGCAGGCCGGCGAGAATGGCGGAGGCGAGCGGCGCCCGCAGCAGCCGCCAGACCGAGGCGCCCGAGGACTTGATCACCGTCATCTCGCGTGTCGTCTGCAGGTTGATGAGACCCGCGACGGCACCCACCAGTACGGTGAGCGGCAGCGTATCGAGCAGCCAGCGGGCCGCCGATGCGGCGATGGCGAGCACCGCGACGGCCGGGCCACCAATGAGCGTCAGCGTCGCGAACCGTGAGGTCGAGAGCGATTCGATCAGCAGCACGAGGCCATACATGATCAGCAGGGTGAGGCCGATACTGCCGAGCAGGCGCCGGACGATGACCCAGTCGATGCGGTTCATGCCGCCACCTGGCGCGCTTTGTCCAGGCGCGGCGCGGGAGCGAATATCCTGAGGCGGAAGACGAGGATCACCAGCGAAACACCCGTCAGTGCAACAATTCCGGTGAGCGGCGACAGCCAGCCCTCGCCGGGCGAGTAGGCGAAGAGCACGCGCTCGAAGAACGAGGCGCCGAGGACTGTGATCTCGATCGGCAGGCGCGGCTCCCGGCGCCGGCCGCTCGGGAAGCCGGCGAGAGCGAAGACGAACAGGCAGATCGCCAAGGCCCTGAACCCCTCGACGCTGCGTTCGGTGAGCTTCAGCAGCCGGGCATTGGTCCAGCCATCGCTCATGGCGGCGGCGACGATATCGAAGCTGGTCGAGTTGCCGCGCTCGTCCCCGGTGTCGGCTTCGCCCGTCAGGCGCTCGAAGGCGAGATCGTAGCGGTCGTAGGAGATTTCCGAGAACTTGCCCTCGGGCGTGCGGTACTGGACGGTGCCGTTCGAGAGCTGCAGCACATAGCCGACGTCGTCGGCGGTGATCTTCGCCGTCTCCGCGATGTAGGTGCGCCGGGTCGGCTCGCGGCGGTCGTCGGCAAAGAACGAGGTGATCTCGCCGCCCGCCTTGCGACCGCCCACGGTGACCGTGACGCCGTCGGTCACTTCGGCGAAGCGGTTGGGCACCAGCGAGCGGCCGAGCAGGTCGGCGGCGACGCGGGAGCGGATGACGCTGCTCTGCCGCGCGGCGGCCGGGTCGACAACGTGGGCGACGAGCAGGAGCAGCACGGCGCCGGCGCTCGCATAGATGGTGACGGCCTTCGCCAGCGCCCCGAGCTTGCCGCTCACATGCAGGATATGGAGCTCGCGCGTCGATTGCATGGTGCGCAGCGCCCGGGCGAGGCCGATGCCGAGGCATACGTGCATGAAAGCCATCGACGCCGAGGGCAGGGCGAGGAACACCTGCGTGCCGAGGACCAGCAGCCCCTGTCCACGCACCGAACTGGCATCGATGACGCGCAGGCACTCGACCAGGAAGACGATGCTGATCGCCACCACGAACAGGGTCGCGGCTTCGCTGGTGAATTGCCCCACGAGATAGCGCTTCAGCCGATTCATGCCCGCCCGGGTGCCGAGGAGCCGGGCGGGAGTCGGCCCGGCAAGTCGCGGAGTCTGCCCGCCGGTCCCCCTGCTTGGCAAGCTCGGCCCTCAGCCGCGGGCCAATCGATCATGTTGCTGTTGCGGGATTGACGCGCCCCCGGGGCACGCTATCTGTGACGGCGCACATCTTCGGCGCGGCCGTTCTCGCGCCCCTCCAGGGTCATTCTCCATGCCGCATGAGCTCTCCATCAAGACCGCCGCGCTGCCCTTGAAGGCGACCGGCGCGCTGGTCGTCTACGTCGCCGAGGAGGCGGAGCCGACGGGTGGCGCCGGCTCGGTGTGGCAGGCGACCGGGCTCGATTGGGCAAAGCTCGCCGCCGCCTCCGGCTTCAAGGGCAAGCAGGGGCAGGTGCTCGACCTGCTGGCGCCGCCGAACCTCGATGCGCAGCGGTTGCTGGTGCTGGGCAGCGGCAAGCCGGGGCAGGGGGGTGGCCTCAGCGCCTGGGCCGATCGCGGCGGCTCGCTGGCGAACAAGCTGATGGGCCTCAGGGTCACCAGGGCCTCGGTGCTGCTCGACGACGAGGCGGCGACGCCCGATCGGATCGGCGAACTCGCCGCCGGGCTGGCGCTGCGACACTACCGCTTCGACCGCTACAAGTCCGTGCGCAAGGAAGAGGCCGACAACAGCCTCGCCGTGACGCTCCACGTCGCCAGCAAGGCCGCTGCCGACAAGGTGATCGCCGACCGCATGGCGGTGGCCAATGGGCAGATATTCGCCCGCGATCTCATGCACGAGCCACCCAATGTGCTCGGCACCGAGGAGTTCATGCTCAAGGCCAAGGGGCTGGCGGAACTCGGGGTCGAGGTCGAGGTGCTCGACGGCGCGGCGATGGAACAACTCGGCATGGGCGCGCTGCTGGCGGTGGCGCAGGGCTCCGATCGGCCACCCTACCTCGTCATCATGCACTGGAAGGGCGGCAAGACCGGCGACGCGCCGCTCGCCTTTGTCGGCAAGGGCGTGGTGTTCGATACCGGCGGTATCTCGATCAAGCCCGGTCCGGGCATGGAGGACATGAAGGGCGACATGGGCGGTGCGGCCGCGGTCACCGGGCTGATGCAGGCGCTCGCCACCCGCAAGGCAGCGGTCAACGCCATCGGCGTGATCGGTCTTGTCGAGAACATGCCCTCGAGCAATGCCTATCGTCCCGGCGATATCCTCAGGGCGATGAGCGGCACCACCATCGAGGTGGTCAACACCGACGCCGAGGGCCGGCTCGTGCTGGCCGACGCGCTCTGGTACACGCAGGGGCGGTTCAAGCCGCGCTTCATGATCGACCTCGCGACGCTGACCGGCGCCATCAACGTGGCGCTCGGCAGCGACCATGCCGGCCTGTTCTCGAACAACGATGAACTAGCGGGCAAGCTGGCCGCCGCCGGTCTCGCCACTGGCGAGAAGGTCTGGCGGCTGCCAATGGGGCCGGCCTACGACAAGCTGATCGAAAGCCGCTTCGCCGACATCAAGAACTCGGGCGGGCGGCCGGCGGGCTCGATCACCGCGGCGCAGTTCCTGCAGCGCTTCGTCAACGACGTGCCCTGGGCGCATCTCGATATCGCCGCGGTGGCGCTCGGTTCGCCGCAGACCGAGACCAATGGCGCCTGGGCCTCGGGTTTTGGGGTCACGCTCCTCGATCGGCTGGTGCGCGACAGCTACGAGGGCAAATGACCGAGATCCTCTTTTACCACCTCGAGACCCAGCCGCTCGAACGGGTGCTGCCCGTGCTCGTCGAGAAGAGCCTCGAGCGCGGTTGGAAGGTGGTGGTGGAAGTGGGCAGCGAGGCGCGGGCCGAGATCATCGACGGCGTGCTCTGGACCTGGCGCGACGACAGTTTCCTGCCGCACGCCCGCGCCGGCGGCGATGCCGATGCGCTGCAGCCGATACTGATCACCACGCAGCCGCACAACCCCAACGGCGCCGACGTTCGCTTCTTCGTCGATCGCGCCGTGCCGCAATCAGGCGAAGGCTATCAGCGCATCGTGTTCATGTTCTCCGGCCACGATCCCGACGCCGTCACCGAGGCCCGCACCGCCTGGCGCGCCCTGCGCGAGGGCAACGAGGTCACCTACTGGCAGCAGGAAGAAGGGGGTCGCTGGGTGAAGAAGGCCTGAGCCTCAGCCCGGCTCCCAGCCCGGTTCAGCCTGCTCGAACTTGGAGAACTGGAAGCCCGGGGCGACGGTACAACCGACCAGTGCCCACTCGCCCTCGACCTTGGCCCGCTGCCAGGCCCCCGGCGGCACCACGACCTGCGGGCGTTGCCCGGCCACCAGATCGGGGCCCAACTGGTGCGACACGACGGTCCTGCCGTCGCGCGATATGCCCAGCTGCATCGGCGAACCCGCATACCAGTGCCAGACTTCCGCCGAATCCACCCGGTGCCAGGCGCCGGCCTGGTTGTCGGTCAGCATGTAGTAGATCAGCGTGGATGCCGGCCGGCCGCTGGCGTCGGGTTGGTCAGAAAAGGTCTGCCGATAGAAGCCGCCCTCGATATGCGGCTCAAGTCCCAGCAGCGTAATGATTTCACCTGCAGTCAGGGTATTCATGCAGGGTGATCCTTTGTGGTGGGGTGCTGCGGACCGTCGGCCACGCCAGCCGGATTCGGCGCAATCAACGCGGCGATCGCGTCATGCGACAAGCCGGCGCAGAGTTCGCGAACGCGCTGTTGTCCCCGGCTGGCGATCGCCTCACGGCCGGCAGGATCGTCGCGAACCTGCCGCATCATTGCTGCCGCGGCGGCAATGTCTGGATCGGCCCAGTTCTGCCCGGTATCGCTGTAGCGACCTGAGGCATCGGTCGCGGGGATCAGGCGGTAGGGTACCTCGTAGCTGGCGCCGCGGGTGAAATCGGTATTGCCCGACCAGTCTGTGGCGATCACCGGCAGCCCGGCGAGCATCGCTTCGGCGATCGGCAGCCCGAAGCCCTCGGCGCGGTGCAGCGACACGAGGCAGTCGGCCGAAGCGAAGAGTTGCAGCGTCTCGGCATCGCTCAGTTCCGCCTCGCGGAAGTCGATATTCGACCAGCCCTCGGCGGCCTTGTGCAGATCGCCGACCGAGCGCGGATCCTTCCATACCGCAACGATCTTGATGAGCAGCCGCACACCGGCATCATCGGGCGCGAACGCCTGCTGGAACGCCTGGATGGCGCCAAGCGGGTTCTTGCGGGCGAGGCTGGAGCGCGCGTCGAACATCAC
>Ga0123337_10005448_pt1 | contig 12537 bp, 5 predicted proteins | sample frozenSSSSmetaG_FD_89792 | JGI IMG/M metagenome (GOLD analysis project Ga0123337, IMG submission 89792) | Glacier valley bacterial and archeal communities from Borup Fiord, Nunavut, Canada, to study Microbial Dark Matter (Phase II) -... | ecosystem: Environmental > Aquatic > Freshwater > Ice >...
ATGCCCCGCCGCCCGGCGCTGGGTTAATCACTACCACACCAGCTTGCCCCGGCTGTGCAATATCCGCCAGGCTGAGCTGCGCCGTCAGCTTGGTGCTACTGACGAAGCTGGTCGGCCGATTCGCGCCATTCCATTGCACCATCGAGCTACTCATGAAGCTGCTGCCATTGATTGTGAGCGTGAATGCCGCGCCGCCAGCCGCTGCCGAGGCTGGGCTAAGCGCATAGATCGACGGCACCGGGTTCTGGCCGGGCGCGCTGATTGTGAACGAAAGCGCGTTTGATGTTCCACCACCCGGCGCGGGATTAACCACCGTCACATTCGCCGCGCCAGCTGCGGTGATGTCGGCCGCGCTGATCTGCGCGGTCAGCTTGGTGTTGTTGACAAAGGTGGTCGTGCGATTCGCAGCATTCCACTGCACTAGTGATCCAGGAATGAAGCCCATGCCATTGACCGTGAGCGTGAAGGCTGCGCCACCGGCCTGGGCCGATGCGGGTGCAAGTGAGATCAGCGCCGGGATCGGGTTGGCGGCGTGCAGCGCGGTCACTTTGTTATCGAGGTAGCCGGTCACGTACAGCGTCTGCCCATCCGCGCTGATCGCCGTATCGCGCGCGCCGTTGAGCGCTGGCAGACCGCTGCCCGCATCGCGCTTGATCACTTGCTTCTGCACCAGCAGCCCGGTTGCCGCATCGCGATCAAACACGGCCACTGCATCGCCTGTATATCCGGTGGCGAACAGCCGCTTGCCATCGGGGCTGATCGTCACCGAGCTGGCGCTGCCGATTCCATCAATGCCGCCGATGCCATCTTTATACGTAATGATATAAGTCAGCTTGCCGGTTGATTGATCGCGCTTGAAGACCGTCACCGCGCTGTCGTCGTAGCTGGCGGTGTACACGAATGCGCCATCGGGGCTGGTGGTGACGCGGAAAACACCATTCAGCCCATCAACGCCCAGTTGCGCGTTGGTGTGCCGCTCGACAAAGGTCAACCGGCCATTGCTCGGATCGCGCTTGAGCACTTCCAGATTATCCGAGCCGTAGCCGGTTAGGTACAGGTTGGCACCATCGGCGCTGAGCGCGATGCCGTAGGCTTGGCTGATGCTGGCGCTCGCGTAGATTTGTAGCGGGCCAATCAGCGGCTGTAGCTCCAGCGCGCCGGTGGTCGAATTACGCGCAAGCACAATAACCTTGCTGTCATTAATGCTGCTGACATAGCCGTACTGGCCGTCGGCGCTGAGCGCGATGCCATACGCGCCATCCAGCGCATTGAGTATCTGGCAGCTCGGCAGGCAGAAGCCGTATTGGTCGCCCTTGGCAACTTTACTCAGGAATGTCAGCGTGCCGTCGCTCGGGTTGCGTGCGAATGAGACGACCGCATTGCTGACGCTGCCGGTCGCGTACACATTCTTGCCGTCGGCGCTGACTGTGACCATGTACGGCCCGTCCAGGCCGCTTACGCCACCAATCCCGTTCTGCTTGTTCTCTTGAAACGTAATATCGCCAGTGATCGAGTCGCGGCTAAACACCATCACAAGGTCATCACCGAAATCGGTCGCGTACACATTTCTGCCATCGGGGCTGATTGCGACGCCGTATGGCCCCGGAGCGCCAGCGCCAAGCGGGTTAGCGAGGCTTTGGCCTGGCACATCCAGAATCGGCGTCGGCGCCGGTTCGCCATGACACGCCAGATTATACGCAACGGTCGGCTTGGTGGGATCATTCGTCGCCAGCGTCAGTATCGCGGTACGAATGCCGATGCTGGTCGGCTTGCACTGCACTTGCGCCGGGACTGCCGCGCCACCAGCGGCAATGCTGATCGGGAACGCAGTCACAACTGTGAAATCGGCCGGGTTCGCGCCGCCAAATGCCGGGCCGCTGATCGTGAGCGCCGCATCGCCGACGTTTTTGAGCGTCAGTGTGGCATTCACGCCGGTATTGACCGTGACATCGCCGAAATCGAGCGGCCCTGGCGCGCTCGGCGTCGAGGCGAAGCTGGGCTGCGGCACAGCGGTTCCATCGCAGCTGAGCACATAGGCCACTTGTGCGTGAGCTGGATCATTCGTATCGAGCGTCAATGTTGCGCTGCGCGCGCCGGTAGCGCTGGGCGTACAGGTCAGCGTAATCATCGCCGCCGCCGCGCCATCGAGAATATCGAGCGGGAAGGGCGATGCCGCCTTGACAGCGAAATCGCCCGCGTTCGCGCCGCTGAATTGCGGATTACTGACATGCAGCGTCGTATTGCCGGTCTCAAAAATGGTGAAAGTCGTGTCGAGCGGCGTGCCGGTGATCGTCGCGCCGAAAGCCAGCGGCCCCGGCTGCACCGGCGTTGAGCCGTAGCCAGCGATCAGCGGATCGCTCTCGAACGAGCCGATGTCGCAGACTGGGCCTAGTGGGCGTGCATCGCCGCGCTGATCGATATTGTTCACTGGCGCAGCTGCGCACATCACCGCGTCGCCATGATCGACAGCCGCACTGCCGGGCTTGAGCTTCTGGGTCAGCAGCGACACCAGCGGGCCACCGTTGAACGCGGGCGTATCGAGCTTTGGGTCGGCGTTGGCGAGGTCGCCGCTCTGGTTGAAGCCACAGGTATTGCCGCTATCCAGGTTGTGCCCGAGCGATGTGATCGTGCCGGTGCAGTTATCGCCGACCGCCGCATCGACGATGGTGTTGCCCAGCGTGAGCGCGTGGCCCGCAGCGTTGAAGATCGTGCCGCCGTGACCGCTGCTATTAATCGCCGCATTCGACGAGAAGGTCACATTCTTCGCCACCAAGCTGGTGGTCGGCCCGCCTGAGTTGCTATTAGTATTATTAATCGCGCCGCCATTGCCGCCGGCTGCGGCATTAGCGGTGAACGAGCTATTGGCGATCAATGCGCTGCCATGCAAGTCGTTAGCAATCGCGCCGCCATCGCCCAAAATCACGGCATTGTTGAGAAATGTATCCTGCAACAGTGTCAGGGTGCCGCCGCCGTTGTAGATCGCGCCGCCGAATGTGCTGTTGCCGGGCGATGCGGCGATATTGCCGTTGAACGATGTCTGGCTAATTACGGCAGTCGCGCTAATATTGTTGAAGATCGCGCCGCCACTACTCTTTGGCGTCAGGTTGCCGCCGAAGGACGTTCGCACCGCCGTCAGAGTCGAGCCGGCATCGTTATAGATCGCGCCACCGCCCTTGGGCGCTTTGTCATCCGAGCCAACACCATTGACAATATTACCAGCTAATATTGCATCCGAAATATCGGCGCTGTCGGCGCTGGAATAGATCGCGCCGCCGCCCTTATCGGCCGAATTGCCGCTAAAATTCGTCAGCGCCAGCTTGAGCGCATCGGTGCCGCTTATGTTGATCGCGCCGCCATAGCCGGTGGCAGGATTGATGCTTTTATTCGGATTGATGCCCTGGGCCTTGTTGCCGGTGAAGGTGCTGGAAATGATCTTGACCGTGCCATTCGAATCGATCGCGCCGCCATCGCCCTCGGCGATATTGCCATCGAACGAAACGCCCAAAATATTCAGTGTGCCGTGGTTGAGATCGAGAATCGCCGCGCCGCTACCGCTGGTATGCGCGTTCTTAATCACCATCATGCCCAGGTTCAGCGTGCCGCCGGGCGCAATGCGAAAGATATGCTGGTCGGTGTGCGCGCCATTGCCATTCAGCACAATCGGGCCGGTGATCGTCACGTTCTTGTTGATCATCGGCAGCTCGATATCGTTTGGCTGGGCGGGAAACGTGATCGTGCCGCCCAGCGCCGCGCCGCCAAAAACGATAATGTTCATGTCCGGGCCAGCCGTACATTGGTGGTAGGTCGCGCCGTTGAAAGCCGCCTGAAGCGCTTCGTACAGCGAGCAGCCATCGCCATCGGTGTTCTCAAGCGCAGTCTTGGTGACGATGATCGTCGCCGGAATGATGCCAGCGTGGGCCGGTCGCGCGGCTGGCACGAGCAACGCCAGCACGATTGCGAAGGCGGTGAGCAGCGCCGCAGCGGCACGACCGCGCGGGGAAGGGCGAAGGAACGCTGGGGTCATGGGGAACTCCTCTTGATGTAAGTGACTTTCGAAAATTAAAGTGTTCCAGAATGTGATACGTGATGCTTGATGCTTGACGCTGATTTCAAGCATCAAGCATCACGTATCAGGAGATTATTTGGCTCATTTAAAAATCGCACGTCCCTAACTGTTCACATTTCCTGAAATTGGACGCGGACGCCGATTATCTGTTTGCGAGTCCGCCTCCCGTATCCCAAACGTGAACAGTCAGCTGCTGATCTGCTCGTTCGGTAGCGTCGCGGAAGATCGAGCCACGATCACTCTAGCACAGTCGATAGCAGCAAAGTTGACATTTCTTGCCAGTTGCGCCCGTAGAATTTAGCGCGCAGCGACGTTATATACAGTAGCGCTGCCACACGCTTCTTCATCGACGCTAGCGCGGGAGCATCTATGCCGCACACTGTCGCCTTCTCCCCAGCCTCGTTTACCACCTTTGGCGCACTGCTGCGCTACTTGCGCCGTCGCGCGCGGCTCCAGCAACGCGATCTGGCGATTGCGGTTGGCTATAGCGAAGGCCAAATCTGTCGGCTCGAACAGAATCGGCGCCAGCCCGATCTATCCACACTGGCGGCGCGCTTCGTTCCGGCGCTGGATCTGGAAGATGCGCCCGAGCTGGCGACGCGCTTGCTAGAATTGGCCGCCGATGCGCGCAATGCCGACGGCAATCTATCGCTCGCCACGCCCGCGCCCCAGCCGCCGATCACGCGCCTAAGCAACCTGCCCACGCCGCTCACGCCATTAATCAACCGCATCCGCGAGATCGCCGCGATCAGCGCTTGCCTAGCGCGCGACGATGTGCATCTGATCACGCTGGTTGGCCCGCCCGGTATCGGCAAGACCCGCCTGGGCCTGCATGTGGCGGGCGCGTGGCAGGCGCGCTTTCGCGATGGAATCTACTTTGTCGCGCTGGCACCGATTCGCGACCCAGCGCAGGTGCTGCCCACTATCGCGCACACGCTAGGCATCAAGAAAACCGGCGAGCCGGTGCTTGAGGCGCTACGTGCGCTTTTAAGCGACCGACAGGTGTTGCTGGTGCTGGATAATTTCGAGCAGGTGGCCGACGCCGCGCCGCAGATCGCCGAGCTGCTGCGCGCGGCTCCAAAGGCGAAGGCGCTGGTAACCAGTCGTTCCGCGCTGCATCTTTCGGGCGAGCATCTATTCGTCGTGCCACCGCTTGATCGGCCCGACCCGCGCCATCTGCCGCCACTCGCTGAACTTGCGGCCATGCCAGCGATCGAGCTGCTGACCAGCCGCCTACAAGCGATCCGGCCCGAGTTCGTGCTGACGCGAGAAAATGCGCCAGTGATCGCCGAGATCTGCGCCTGCTTGGATGGCTTGCCGCTGGCGATCGAGCTGGCGGCGGCGCGTGGCCGCATGTTCGGCCCACAGGCGCTGCTCGACCGGCTACGCGGCGCGTCCGGCCCGACTGCGCTGCGCTTCCTGGTCGATGGGCCGCGTGATCTACTGGTTCACCAGCAAACGCTACGCAGCACAATCGATTGGAGCTACGACCTGCTGCACGAGCACGAGCGCGCGCTGCTCCAATCGCTGGCGGTCTTCGTGGGCGGATGCAGCGAAGCTGCCGCTTCGGAATTGAGAATTGAAAATGAAGCATTGAAAACTGCTTCTCCTGGGCAACGCTTTCTCAATTCTCAATTCTCAATTTCCAACACCCTGCTGGCGCTGGTCGATAAAAGCCTGCTCAAATGCGAGGCCGATCAGGAGGAAGCGCCACGATTCATGATGCTGGAGACGATTCGCGAGTATGCGCGCGCGAAGCTGGAGGCCAGCGGACAGGCCGAGCAAGCCCAGCGACGGCACGCGGCCTATTATCTACGACTGGCGCAGGCGGCCGAGCGTGAGCTGAGCGGCGCGCAGCAAACGCGCTGGTTCGCGCAGCTAGAAACTGAGTTCAACAACCTGTGGGCGGCGCTCGATTGGTTCGCGAACAATGATATCGCGGGCGGGCTGCGTCTGGTGTGCAGCCTACAACAGTTCTGGCAGGCGCACGGCTATTTGAACGAAGCGCGCGCCTGGATCGAGACGGCGCTGGCACGTTGCGAGGATTGCGGGCTGACCGAGCTGGAACGGGCGCGCGCGCTGTGCATCGCCGGTTTTCTGGCCTTTCATCAGGGCGATCTGGCGCGCACGACCACGCTTTCGGATGCCAGCCTAGCGATCTATCGCAGCCTGGGCGCGCAGCGTGGGATCGCCGATGCCCTACACAATCTGGCGGGCGTGGCATCTATGTCCAACGAGTACGCCCGCGCCGGAAATTTATTCGGCGAATGTCTGGCGCTGTACCGCGCGCTGAACGACCAGACCGAAGTTGCCCAAATCCTCAAGAGCTTGGGCCTGATCGCAAAAGATCAGGGCGATTTCGCGCGCGCCACGGCATTCTACCAAGAAAGCATGACGATTCGCCGTGCGCTGGGCGATAATCGCGGCGTCGCGCAGTCGTTCTTTAATCTGGGCGTGGTGGCGTATTGGCAGGGCGATTATGCCAGCGCGATTTCGCTGAGCGACCAAGGGCTGGCGCTGTATCAGGCGCAGGGCGATAAGATGGGCGCGGCGTATACGCTCGACACGCTGGGCATGGCGCGCTGCAAACAGGGCGCGTACACACAGGCGATACAGCTGCTGGAAGAAAGCCTGGTGATGTTTCGCGAGCTGGGCGACCAGTTTGGGATCGCGCTGCTGCTGACCGATCTGGGCGGCGTGGCACAGGCGCGCGATAATGCGGAGCAGGCGGCGCGGCTGTATCGTGAGGCGCTGGCGCTCGCGTGGAAGATCGGCGATAAGCGTCGGGTCGCCTTTTGCCTCGAAGGGCTGGCGATAGCAGCCGGAACTTGCCAGCGTCTACACGCCGCTCGGCTGTTCAGTGCTGCTGCCGCCCTGCGCGATGCGATTGGCGCACCGCTGCCGCCTTCCGATCAGGCCGATTATGCGCGCAATCTGGCGGCGGCGCGCGCGGGCGCTGCGGATACGTTCGCGGCAGCGTGGCGTGCGGGAGGCGCAATGGCGCTAGAACAGGCGGTCGAGTATGCGCTGGATCGCGAAGGCATTGCAGCGTGATAATCGATCACCCTCAGCGCTCCGTCTCGACCCAGGCGCGTTTGCCGTCGCTGATCCAGGTGATCGCACCGTTGAGTCGCTCGTGATACAGCGCCGCGCCGCCAATCGCGCGCTCGACGAAGGTCTGCTCAATTGGTTTATCGGCCTCTTGGCCGTCGGTCAGCACTATTGCGCGTGGGCGCAGGGCGGTGACGAAATCATTATGCGCGTCGCGCTGCCACGGAAACACCAGCAGATTAGCGGGACGTAAACCAGCGGCAGTCAGCGCTTCCTGGTCGGCCTCGCCGCCGCTGTGATCGAAGACCGCGCTGGTTGCGCCGTAATCGAGCCGCACTATCAGGCCGCTCTCATCGCCATCGCCAACCGCCAGCACATGCAGCGTCGCCCCGCCAATGTTGAGCCGCTGGCCGACACGCGCGCTGCGAAGCGTGGCGTGCTGCTCGGCCAGCAATCGCCGCCACTCATCGATCAGCGGATTACGTTTAGCGATTGCAGGCGCGAGCACCAAGTCAGCGCGATAGCGCGCCAGCGCAGCAACCTGGCCGGGCAAGTGTGCGCCATCAGCCGCCGTCAGCACCACCACGTCGAGCGTTCGCTGCCAAAACGGCAATTGCCGCCCCAGCGCCGCCGATAACGCCGCCGGATCGCTGCCGCCATCGATCAGCACGTAGCCGCCAGCGGGCGTCTGGATCAACACTGCATCGCCCTTGGTTTCCAGAAAGATCACCCGCAGCTGGTGACTAGGCCACGCGCGCCAGGCCAGCAGCGCCAGCACCAGCGCCAGGATCGCGACCTGGATGGCGAGGCGACGACGCGGATATGCTGGTGGCTCGGGTGTGGGTGTGGCTGGCATAAGCGCCGATATGCTAGGGTGTGTCGTATGTCACCATAGCATTCTACACCGGCGGCATTACCGAGGCGGGTGAGAATGTCAGAAGAGAATCCACGCAGGGACACGAAGGGGCACGAAATACTGTGCTTTTTTCACGCCCCTTCGTAAATCATCCGGCAGGCGCAACCCCGCGCGCAGGCTGTACCACGATCAGCATTCGAAATAGCGGTCGCGCTTGCACCCGCGCGCCGACGATGCCAGCCTGCTCAACCAATGTGCGCGCCTCAGCGAGCGTGTAGGCGCGCAGCACCGAGAGCGGCCCATCGTGACGCGCCATGGCGTGCCAGGGGCCGCGTGCCAGCAGCTGCGCACCGGCGTAGGCCAGCCGCCCGCGCCGCAGATCGTTGACGATCACGCCGCGACGGGCGACGCGGCATAGCTCGCGCAGGAGCGCCACGGCTGCGGGCGGGTCGAAGTGATGCAGCGCCAGCGAGCAGGTCACAAAGTCTACCGCCGCATCGCGTACCGGGATCGCCAGGGCATCGTGCTGGAGCAGCGGAAAGCGCGCGCCGGAAGCACGAGCCAGCCGCAACACATCGGCCAGCCGGTCGGAGGCGAACGGGCGCAGCTCGTAGCCGTGGCGACCGGCGCGCGCGGCCAGAATACGCGGGCCATCCGCGCCGCCAGTGGCGACATCCAGCAGCGTCACGGGCGCGCTGGTCGGCAGCGTGCGCAGCATCGGCCACAGCGCGCGCCATGTCAGCGCCGTGCTGCCCAGGTAGCCATCGAGCGCGCGTAGGTCGCGCAGATTATCGGCCAGCGCGGCTAGATCGTGCGTCGGCGCATCGAGCAATTCGGGTTCGGCGCTGCGTGGGAGTGCGGTGAGTATGCGCATAAACGTATAAAATCTAACGCCAAGTGTTGTGGTCAAACATGGACATCCGCCGTCGTAGGCTGTGCGGGGCTAAAGCCGCCGCCCTATGGAGCAACGCCCCGTGAACGGGGCTTTCGGCAGCCCGCTTTAGCGGGCGTTATTGGATAGCGCGTGGGCTTTAGCCCCGCGCGTGTGCCAGCACGAAATACCCGATTAAAAAATGAAAGTTCATACGCCGCCGCGCTATGGAGCAACGCCGCTGAAGCGGGCTACGGAAAGCCCCGCCGTTGTAGGCCGCGCGGGGCTAAAGCCGCCGCGCTATGGAGCAACGCCCGCTGAAGCGGGCTACGGAAAGCCCCGTTCACGGGGCGTCACTCCCTAGTCCGGTCGCTTTAGCGCCGGACGGCTTCGACGCTGAAGCTACCCGATGCTTCTCCGCGTCTCCGCGTCTCCACATCGCCGCCTTAAGAATCTGCCCCTACTGCACGATGCCCTTTGTCACTTGCATGAAAATGTCTTCCAGGTCGCTGGATTGCTCAGCGAAGCGCGTGACCAGCACGCCATTCGCGATCAGCAGCGTCAGCAGATCGCCCATGCCGCGCTCGTCGCCAGCGTAATCCGCCAGCAGCGTCAGCGAGCGTTGCGAATTCGCGACGGCTGCAAGCGCTGGCTGCTCGCTGGTGGAGATAATCGTATCCGCAGCAGCTACTTCTTCGACCATATCAGCAGCCGTGTCGCGGCGAACATCAAGGATGCTGGGGTAGCCGCGCAGCAGTGCTTCGGCGCGCTCGGCCCCATCCAGCACGCGCAATTCCAGCGTGCGATGCGGTCGAAGCGAGCGCAGGATGGTCTGCACATCGCCAGCGGCCAACAAGCGCCCGCGCTCGATAATCGCAATATGGGTACACATTTCGGCCAGCTCAGTCAAAATATGCGAGCTAATCATCACCGTTTTGCCAAGCGCACGCAGCTCTTTGAGCAGCTCACGCAGCTCGATGCGCGCGCGCGGGTCGAGGCCGCTGGCTGGCTCATCCAGAATCAGCAGCGCTGGGTCGTGGATCATGGTGCGCGCCAAGCTCAGGCGCTGCTTCATGCCACGCGAAAGCGTCATCACAAACTCATCGCGCTTATGGCCCAGATCGACCAGGTTAAGCAGATCGCCGATCATGGTGGCGCGGCGCGTGGCCGTGACGTTATAGGAGCGACCGAAGAAATCGAGATATTCCCAGACCTTCATGTTGTCGTACACGCCGAAAAAATCGGGCATGAAGCCGACGACTTTACGCACGCCGAGTGGATCTTTCAGCACTGAGTGGCCCGCCACCCACGCCTCGCCGCCCGATGCCGGCAGCAGCGTGGTCAGAATCCGCATGGTCGTGGTCTTGCCGGCACCATTTGGCCCAATGAAGCCAAAGATCGCGCCTTGCGGAATTTCTAAATTCAGCTGATCCAGCGCGACCATCGACCCATAGCGGCGGGTCAGATCGCGGGTTTCGACAATCGCGGGCATGGCGCTTCCTTTCGCTGTCTGGCGAAAGTAGTGTACCATAGCACAGCCATGCTTGCCGTTCCTGTGGTACACTTTGGTACACGCGCCGACAAGCAAGTAGAGTAGCATGTGACCCAACGAGAACTCGTTCCATCGATTGGCCCAATCGGCGACCCCGAGCGCCCACGCATGATCTTATCAACCGATCTGGCGGGCCACGAGCTATGCACGACACTGAGCGCGCCGGGACTGCTCGACTTGCTGGCGACGAATGGCTACGGCGTTGCGCTGCCCCTAGCGCAGCTGGATGACGCGGCCGCCACGGTCGCGCGGCTGTTGAATCAGCACGGCGTCGCAGCAATCGCCTGCCTGCGGCTTGCGCCGGAAGAGGGCTTTACTTTCAACTTGCAAAACTACCCGCTGGCGTTGGGCTGCTACCAGGATTTTCACACTTGGGCGCGCCGACACGACCTGCGCTTCGAGGCGATTGGCCTGAGCATCGAGCCACCGTTGCAAGATGTGGCCGAGGCACGCCAGCGCAACGCCAGCGCACTAGCGCGCCGGTTCTGGATGGCGCGCGAAAATATTCTCCACCCAGCGGCGCTCGCGGCCTATAGCGAGCTGATCGTGGTGATGCATTTGGATGGCTATGAGGTGCATACCTACCAGCTGCCGGTGATCGCCGATGACCGCCGCGCAGGCACCACGCTGATCCAGCGCGCGCTGGACATTGTCGATCTGCCGGCTGATCTAGATGTGCTGATGTGCTCCAGCATTGTGCCGATTGAGCCGCTGGGCGATGATCTTGGCGGCGCGCTGATCGCCAGCTATGGATCGCACGCCGATGCGATCGGGATCGGCAGCATCGACGAATCCGACCCGCCGAACTTCGATTCCTGGGGATTGGAAGATATCGCTTGGCGCGACCAGGCGGGCGATCAGCCGGTGCGGCTGCCCTGGCCGGCGCTACGGCGTGATCTGCTGCTGGCGGCGCACTACACCGACACGATCTACATTCACTCGCTGGAGGATTGCGTTGCGCGCGCGCTACTACCGAAGATTGTCGCGCTGGATTGGGAAGCGCCCGCACAGGCCAAGCCCAGCCGACGCGGAGTGATTGGGCTGCTGCGCACGCTGCTGTTTGGCACGCTGGTGGCAGGCCGATTCGGGCGCACGACCTTGGCATGGGGCGGCTGGGTGCTGGCAATTGCGCTGTGGCTGCGCGGGCGGCGGGCGAACCGCTGAGGCGCTGGGCGGCTGAGCCGCTGCGGGTCGCGCATTCCAACAACGACATCGCAATCGTCGGGCCGATCTCGCGTGAACGCCCGCGATAGAGAGCATTGCTTTGATTGTGGCGACCACCAGGGTCGCCCCGACAGCAGCGCTGAATCCCCATCCCCCGATCCCCTAATGCAAATAATCGCTGATCTGCATCACCCAAAACGCCAGCCCGTACCAGGCCAGAAAAGCGACCAGAGTAACCAGCACAAGTCGCGCGGCGCGACCACGCGACCACAGCGCAGCCAGCGCCGGGCCAGCGCCCAGGCACAGCGCCGGGTACAGAAACGATTGCCAGCGCACGCCTTGATTGGCGAACAGCAGCAGCCCGAGCGAGAGCAGCGTTCCGCCCCACCACGCCAGCAGCAGCATCGCCAACCCTGGCAGCGCGCTGCCAGCGCGCCAGCGCGCTGGCACGAGCGCCACCAGAGCGACACCGATCAGCGCCAGCGCCAGCGCCAGCGCGTGGATGCCATAGACGTATATCGAGCCGATTTGCTGAGTGAGTTTCTGGGCGATATTGGGCGATTGGATGCCGCCCACGCCCAGCGGCGGGCTACTAATGCGACTGATCAACACATCCCATAGTGCGGTGTAATAGAATAGCGCCACCAGCGTGCCGACCAGCAGCCCAGCTAAAAGCAGGCTTCGAAACGCGCGCCGATATTCCGAGCGGGTCAGCCAGACGAGACCCAGGCAGATCAGCAAACAGGCCAGCGAGATCGTTACGCCCAGGTGGCCGAGCAACGCCAGCGCGAACAGTGCCGGCAGCGCGAGCGGGAGGAGCTTCTGCTGGAACTCGCGCGCGCGCGTCGCCAGTAGCGCCAGCAAGGGCAGCGCCAACCCTTGGCCGAAGACATTCGCGAACTCGCCGACCGAGAGCGATTTGAGCAGCGGCGGTGGCAACACATACAGCGCGGCACCCAGCAGCGCCGCGCGTGAGC
>Ga0123337_10005451_pt1 | contig 12533 bp, 6 predicted proteins | sample frozenSSSSmetaG_FD_89792 | JGI IMG/M metagenome (GOLD analysis project Ga0123337, IMG submission 89792) | Glacier valley bacterial and archeal communities from Borup Fiord, Nunavut, Canada, to study Microbial Dark Matter (Phase II) -... | ecosystem: Environmental > Aquatic > Freshwater > Ice >...
GCGGCTAGAAGGTTTAGTTTTCGGACGCCAGAAAAATTCCGATAGCTTCATTTTTGGTTGACCTAACTGTTTGCGCCACCCTTCCATATATGTGTAAAATACTGGAGTAAGATACAGTGTTAAAATTTGCGAAAACAGCAATCCACCGACGATCGCAATTCCCAACGGGCGACGCGATTCGGAACCGCTACCAACTCCCAGGGCGATCGGCAAAGTCCCAATTAAGGCCGCCATCGTGGTCATCATAATCGGACGGAAGCGGACGATACAAGCTTCGTAGAAGGCATCATACGCGCTTCTGCTTTCTTTACGCTGTTTCTCGATCGCAAAATCTACCAACATGATACCGTTTTTCTTGACAATTCCCACCAGCAGAATAATCCCGATAAATGAATAGAGATTTAGTTCAACCTGAAAGATTACCAGCGTTAACAGTGCACCAAATCCGGCTGACGGCAAACCTGACAAAATTGTCAACGGGTGAATGAAATCCTCGTACAAAATGCCGAGAATTAAATAAATCACGACAATTGAGACTAGCAATAACCAACCGAGATCGTTGAAAGATTGGTTGAATACTTGTGCTGAACCTTGGAAGCTTGTTGTCACTGAGGCTGGTAAAACATCCTTTGCAGCTTTCTCGATAGCTGCGGTTGCTTGACTCAGTGATGTGCCTGGGAGAGTATCAAAGGAGATGGTGGCAGAAGGTAATCCAGTTAGGTGATTGACTGTTAGCGGGCCGACTGTTTGCGTGACATTGGCGATCGCACTTAGGGAAATCATTTGTCCGTTGTTCGATCGCACGTACAGCATCGACAAAGCACTCGGATCGCGCTGATATTCAGGCTTGAGCTCTAACACAACCGTAAATTGATTGTTTGGGGTATAAATCGTCGAAACCTGTCCAGAACCGTAAGCAGCGCTGAGAGTTTTCTGCACTTGTTGAGCACTAACGCCGACGGTTGCGGCTTTGTCGCGATCGACTTTAACTTGAAGTTGAGGCGTGCTCAATTGCAAATCGCTATCCACACCGCGCAAACCCGGTAGCGTTTTGATTTTAGCTAACAATTCAGGCATTGATTGACGCAGCGCTTGCAAGTCTAAACTTTGCACCGTAAACTGATATTGTGAATTGGTTTGTTGACCGCCGATCGGAATGGCAGCAGGAGAACGGATAAAAGCTTGAATCCCTGGAATTCCGCGCAATTTAGGGGTAAGTTCTTGGATGATTTCATCCGCACTGAGGCGGCGTTGCGATCGGGGTTTGAGCCGAATTGTAATGCGTCCGTTATTCGCAGATGCGTTCGGCCCACTAGCACCTACGGTTGAATTCAACGCTGCGATATTCGGATTTTTCCGAATAATATCAACGATTTTTTGTTGATGAATCAGCATATCCTCAAAGGAAATATCTTGGGCTCCTTTAGTATTAGCCATCAGTTGTCCGGTGTCTTCCGTCGGAATAAAGCCTTTCGGAACGAGGACGAACAAATAAGCCGTCAATACCAGCAGAATTACAGAAACAATCAGGGTTACAAAACGGTATTTCAAAACAGGTTTGAGCGTCCATTCATAGCCTTGCAGCAACAGCTCAAATCCCCGCTCTAAAACCCGGTAGAAACGGTTTGTCTTGTGTGGGTGGGAAGATTTGAGGAATCGACTGCACAACATCGGCGTGAGGCTCAGAGACACAAATCCTGATACCAAAATTGCCACAGAAATTGTGATAGCAAATTCGTGAAATAATCGACCGATCAACCCACCCATAAACATAATGGGAATAAATACAGCGACTAATGAAAGTGTCATTGAGACAATGGTAAAACCAATTTCTTTCGATCCTTTTAATGCTGCTTCTAGCGGTAGTTCTCCCATTTCTTGGTGGCGGACAATATTTTCGAGGACTACGATCGCATCATCCACCACAAACCCCACTGAAAGTGTCAGCGCCATCAGAGACAGGTTATCTAAAGAGTATCCCAACTGATACATCACCGCAAATGTACCGATAATCGCCACAGGTAAAGCTAAACTCGGAATCATCGTCGCTGTGAGGTTTCGCAAAAAGATAAAAATTACTAAGACAACCAGACATATTGACAAGACTAAGGAGAACTTCACATCGTCTACAGAAGCCCGAATTGATTGAGATCGATCGTACATAATCCCCATTTCGATGGATTGGGGAATTTGTTGTTTGAGTGCGGGTAACATTTGGACGATCGCATCGACAATTTTAACAGTATTTGCATCGGGTTGAGGCTGGACAGCCAGCAAGATTGCAGGTTGATTTGTGACTTTTTTATCTGTGTACAAATTCAATACTTTGTTATTCTGTACATCATCAATCACTTGTCCTAAATCTTGCAACCGCACCGCTGCGCCATTTTTGTAAGCAACAATCAGCGATCGATATTCTGCTGCATTATTTAATTGACCATTTACCTGAATCAAATAGCTTTTGTTGTCGCCAGAAATGCTTCCGGTTGGCAAGTTGACGTTTCCTTGGGTAACAGCGGTTCTAACTTGATCTAATCCGATTCCCCTTGAGGTCAATTCTCGCGGATCGAGTTGAATCCGCACCGCATATTGTTTCTGCCCATAAACCTGGACTTGCGCCACACCTTCGATCGCAGAAATCGGTTGGGCGATCGTGATTTCTGCGGCTTCATCTACTGTGGCAATTGGTAGGGTTTTTGAGTACAAATATAGGTAAAGAATCGATGAAACGGAAGGGTTAACTTTGCGGTAGCTGGGCGGTTTGGGCATTCCAGATGGCAATGAACCTGCGGCTGCGGCGATCGCAGCTTGTACGTCTTTAGCAGCAGAATTTACACTGCGGCTGAAGTCGAATTGTAGGGAAATGTTGGCGCTACCAGTTGAACTGGTGGAGTTAAATGAATTGAGTCCTGCTATTTCTGTAAACTGTCTTTCTAGGGGCGCGGCAACTGAGGAGGACATTGTTTCAGGGGTTGCACCTGGTAAGCTAGCAGAGACACTTACAAAGGGATATTCAACGTGCGGTAGCGCGCTAATTGGTAGCAAGAAATAACTCATTAAACCGAAGATTAGAATGCCGATTGTGACGAGTGTGGTCATCACGGGGCGGCGAATAAAGATTTCTGATAGGTTCATAAAATTTGGTTGGTAGTGAGGACTTTAGTCCTCAGATGTTTATGAGGACTAAAGTCCTCAATATAAAATTGAAACGGTTATTTTACCGTCTCATTTCAATGAGAAGACTTGCCGAAAGTTTACCTCGCCGAGCTTTTTTCGCCACGATTCCATGTAGATGTAAAAAACGGGCGTGAGATACAATGTCAAAACTTGTGAAAACAATAATCCGCCGACAACGGCAATTCCTAACGGGCGGCGAGATTCCGAGCCCGCACCAACTCCTAGGGCGATCGGCAATGTTCCCATTAAAGCTGCCATCGTAGTCATCATAATCGGTCGGAAGCGCACCAAGCAGGCTTCATAGATTGCTTCCGCTGGTTTTTTGCCGTCGTTGCGCTGGGTTTCGATCGCAAAATCGACCATCATAATCCCGTTTTTCTTGACAATTCCTACCAGCAAGATGATGCCGATGAATGAATAAACGTTGAGTTCAACCCCAAACAATATCAGTGTTAATAATGCGCCAAATCCCGCCGAAGGTAATCCCGACAGAATCGTAATCGGGTGGATGAAATCTTCGTACAGAATGCCGAGAATTAGATAGATGACGAGAATTGCGATCGCCAACAGGATACCCAAACTCGGTAGCGAACTTTGGAATACTTGACTCGCACCCTTGTAATTCGTGGCAATACTGTCAGGAATTACTGTTTTGACGATTTGGTCGATCGCACTATTTGCAGTTCCCAGCGACACCCCAGGAACCAAATTGTAGGAAATTGTCGCAGCATTCATCCTACCAACATGGTTCACAATTAATGGTGCGGTTCCCTGAGTGATTTTGGCAAACGTTGCTAGCGGTACTTGTGTTTGTCCCCCAGCAGGATCGGTAGAATTACTGGTTGTGGCGATGTAAAGCTGGTTCAAAGCATTCGGATCTTTTTGATACTTTGGTTCTAATTCTAAAATGACTTGATACTCGTTACTCGCACCGTAAATCGTTGAAACTTGGTAAGCGCCGTAGGCATTTCTCAGAGTGTTTTCGATTTGAATAGCAGTAATTCCTAATGCTGAGGCTTTATCGCGATCGATATCAATTTTAAGTTGAGAAGTCATCTGCAAATCGTTATTAACATCCTGAATTTCTGGTATTGCTTTCATTTTGTCAACCAGTTGCGGGACGTATTGCCGCAGTGGTAGAACATCCGAACTTTGCAGCGCCAGTTGATACAATCCAGTGCTTTGTTGAGTACCCAGCGGGATGGCGGGCGGATTTTGCAAGAATACTTGAATGCCGGGAATATCTGCTAGTTGCGATCGCAAACTCTGCACAATTTCATCGGCGCCCATCTGCCGCTGCGATCGGGGTTTCAGTCGAATAAACAAACTGCCAGAATTTCCGGCAACTGCCGCCCCGCCGCCATTTGCACTCGCTCCAGCCCCGATATTTGAGTTGACTGCTTCCACATTTGGATCTTGGCGAATCGCGTTCACAACGGCTTGCTGATGGCGCACTAATTCATCAAAAGAGGCATCTTGTGCAGCTTGAGTAATCCCCGTGATTTGTCCGGTATCTTGACTGGGAATAAAGCCTTTCGGAACCGCGATAAATAGTCCAACTGTCACAAATACCATTGCCAATGATAAAATCATTGTGGTGCGGTGATATTTTAAGACTTTCTTCAGACTCCAATCGTACAAACTCAGAAAGCGATCGAACACGTACTCTGAAGCTCGATAAAGTCGGCTTTGATTGGCATGATTTACTGGGCGTAGAAAACGGCTGCACAACATCGGTGTTAGGCTCAAAGATACAAAGCCGGAAACCAAAATTGAAACTGCGATCGTTACTGCAAATTCATGAAACAAGCGCCCCAACAACTCGCTCATAAATAACATCGGAATAAACACCGCCACCAAGGAAAGTGTCATCGATAAAATCGTAAAGCCGATTTCCCTAGACCCGTTTAGCGCGGCTTCTCGTGGGGTTTCTCCGGCTTCTATGTGGCGGACGATGTTTTCGAGCATGACGATCGCATCATCGACCACAAAGCCCACGGAGAGTGTCAGGGCCATCATTGACAAGTTATCTAGGGAGTAGTTGAACAAGTGCATCACGCCAAAGGTGGCAATCAGCGACACCGGCAGCGCTAAACTGGGAATGACTGTTGCAGACAGATTGCGTAAAAATAAGAAGATGACTAAGATAACTAGGACGATCGTCAAAACGAGGGTAAATCGCACATCATCTACTGACTCGCGAATCGATTGAGACGCATCGTACATGACACCAAGTGCGATCGAACTCGGAATTTGAGTTTTTAAGTTGGGTAGTAATTTTTGAATCGTATCTACCACTTCTACAGTATTCGTTCCCGGCTGTCTTTGAATCGTAAGGATAATCGCGCGATCGTTATTATACCAACTAGCAAGTTGAGTATTTTCTACACTGTCAACCACTCGCCCTAATTGTTCGAGATAAACAGGCTGTCCATTTTTGTACGTCACAATCAAACGACGGAATGCTGCTGCATCCTGAAGTTGTCCGTTGGTTTGGACTGTAAAGTTTTTGTGGCTACCAGAAAGGCTTCCTGTGGGTAAATTGACATTTCCTTGTTGGATCGCAGTTTGCACGCGATCGATCCCAATTTGCCGACTAGCTAACTGTTGTGGATCGAGTTGAATTCGAGCCGCATATTTTTGAGAACCATAAATCTGTACTTGCGCCACACCACCGATTGTTGAGAGCTTTTGTGCTAGATAAGTTTGTGCATATTTATCAACCTCAGAAAGTGGCAATGTTGGTGAGGTGAGATAAAGGTAAAGAATCGGCCCGTTGGCGGGATTGACTTTGCTATAGGTAGGCGGATTTGGCAAATCGTTGGGCATTTGACCGGATGATGACGAAATTGCTGATTCCACATCTTGCGCCGCATCATCAATATTATGACTGAGGTCAAATTGAAGTGTAATTTGAGTTTTGCCGCTGGTACTGGTTGATGTCAGCGTATCGAGTCCCGCAATGCTCGAAAATTGTTTTTCTAGCGGGCGCGCCACCGATGCCGCCATCGTTTCTGGACTAGCGCCGGGGCGGGAAGCGCTGACTTGAATTGTGGGATAATCGACGTTTGGCAAATCGCTAATCGGTAGTAAGCGATAACTCATCCAACCAAAAATTAGAATTGCCGCCATCACCAAGGTGGTCATAATTGGGCGGCGAATAAACGGTTCTGAAAGATTCATTATATCAAGTCCGGTTGTACCGGAATGAATGTTGACTGTTAACTGTTAACTGTTAACTGTTAACTGTTAACTGTTAGTCAAAAAAGTGAATTATGGTTGACTATTTGTGTCAATTCTGGTTGCACCGGAATGATATAGAGGAGACGGCAGTGCCGTGTCCCTACCGAAAATATTGTAGGGAGACGGCATTGCCGTCTCCTAATTTCGGCTTTCGATAATCTAAAATATAAAATCGATCGCCCTAGGGATTCTTGCGCGATTTCCCTGACTTATTCCCCGATAAATTAGAGTCACCGCCAGATTTTACTCCAGTTTTATCAGCTCCAGATGCGTCCGAATTATTACCTTTAGTAGTATCTGAATTATCTTTAGTATCTGCTGCATCTTTAATCCGAATCTGGCTGCCAGAAACCAGATTTGCTTGTCCGTCCGTGACAACTTCATCACCCACTTCCACACCTTTCTGGATGACAGTTAATCCATTGATTGTATTGCTGACAACTACAGGCGTATTTTCTACTGTATCGTCTTCTTGGGCGACAAATACAAATTGTCCGTTCGGCCCGGTTTGTACTGCTTGCGATGGAACAACAAGCGCATTTGGCTGTTGACTTAATGTGAGAGTTGTGTTGACGAATTGACCTGGAAATAGTTTTCCATCTGCATTATTAAAGTCGCCAATTAGTTGAATCGAGCCTGTAGAATTGTCAACCGTATTGTTGACAAATGACAAGGTTCCTGATATTGGACGATTGTTACCAGCAAAGGTGACATCAACTTTCAGCTTGCCGTTATCCGCATATTTTTGGATTTGTGGCAAGTTCGATTCTGGCACCGAAAATGCAACTTGAATCGGATTAATTGTAGAGATTGTTACCAAGGCTTTGTCGCTGTTTGCTTGCACCACATTGCCGATCGTCGCCAGCACATTTCCGGCACGTCCGTCGATCGGCGCATAGACTTTGGTATAGGATGATTGCACCTGAGCATTTTTCAAAACACCACCGTCTGCACTCACTCCAGCTTGAGCACTTTCGATCGCAGCCCGATCGCCCTCCACGACAGCCCCAGCATTCTCAATCCCCACTAAATCGCTTTTTACCGTCGTCTCAGCATTCTCAATCCCTACTAAATCGCTCTTTACCGCCGTCTCAGCATTCGCGATCGCCACTCGATCGCCTTTGACAGCCGCCTCAGCATTCGTAATCCCGATGCGATCGCTCTTTACCGCCGTCTCAGCATTTGCGATCGATTGTTTGTCAAGATCGACCGTTGCTGCGGTGGCTCGGCTGCTGGTAGCGTATTGTTGCGCTTGATCTTGACTGATTACTCCTTGTTTGTAGAGATCCGCGTAACGTTGACTTTGTGCTGCGGCATATTGGGCTTGGGCTCGATCCTTAGTCAAAGTTGCGATCGCTTGCTTGACTGCGCCTTGGTCTTTTTCCAGAGTCATTCTAGCTTGCTCAACAACTCCTTGATCTTTAGCCAAAGTCATTCTGGCTTGCTCGACAACACCTTGGTCTTTTTCCAGAGTCGCTCTAGCTTGCTCGACAACACCTCGATCTTTGTCCAGGGTGGCTCTGGCTTGCTCAACAACACCTCGATCTTTAGCAAGGTTAGATCCGGCTTGTTGTACCTGCGATCGGCTTTTTGCTACAGTGCCTTGAGCTTGCTGGATCGAAGCAGTTTGAGAGCGATCGTCGATCGAAAACAGCAATTGTCCCTTCTTAACTTCTTGCCCTTTCTTGAAATAAACTCCTGTAATCCGCCCGCCAGCTTGTGCTGTCACCGATACAGTAGAACTCGACTGCACATTGCCGATCGCCTGTAGCTTGATCGGAACCGTTTTTTTTGTTACTGTTGCCACCATCACCGGAGTAACTTGTAGTTTACCTCTGGGGCTCGCTTTTTCCGTTTTAGGAGCCTGCGATCGCATCCAAACCAAAAATCCCAACCCACCAACCAGCAGTAACCCCAGCAGCAACAGCGCAATCCGCCCTTTCGCCAGCACCTTTTGGGTGGGTTGTTTAGCTACAACCTTGTCTGTAGGCTCACTCTCCGGCAATGTTGGAGCTTCCTGAGAAACTTCAGGGAGATCCTGTTTAGAAATTTGATTTAAAATTTCCACGTTTTGCGTCGGTTGCCCGTTGGGCTTCAGATTTTCCTCAGAAACTTCAGGGCGAGTATCATTCCGACTTTCACTAATAATTTCTTCGATCATCACAAACCTCCGTTGTAACTAACATCTTCTATTATTCAACAGTTAACAGTTAACAGTTAACTGTTGACCGTCAACAATCACCGAATAGCAGGGGTTTGAAGCCCCTGCCTTTATGCAGATTGTGATAAGAACGGAGTTTAAATCTCCGTTCCTATCACTTCGCTGTCAACTGTCAACTGTCAACTGTCAACTGTTTAACTGACGGTGCAATCCGACTTGATATCAGAACATTATTGCGATTTTGTTTCAGATTGCTTTTGCTGGCGAGGATAAGCAGCCTTGAGAATAGCTTTAATTTTTGTCTTTTGTTCGGCGGTGAGATTTATCTCCGACAAAGCTTTCCGCATTTTTTCACCTCCCTTGATTTTAGCGTTCAACTGTTGTACCTGCTCAGGTTTCAACACCGCATCGATTTGTTGGCGAACTTCTGCACGTTTCTTAGCCAGTTCTGCACTATTCGCCTTCGGTTGCGGTGAACTTGCTGGATTTGCCGCAGTCGTCTCAGGTTGAGCAGCTTGGGAAGAAGCCAAATCCGCCTTCGGTTGGCCGGAACTTACTGGATTTGCCGCAGTTGTGTCAGGTTGGGTAGCTTTGGAGGCTTTGGATTGCGTACAAGCAGACAAACTGCCTATCAACAGTGCGCCTACGAGGAGAAATGCTGGTGCGATCGTTGTTCTTTTCATGATTCACTGCGTCTAATTAACCTTCACTAACCAATGTTACAAGCTAAAAGCAGCCAGCGCATGATCCAATACTCCTAACCAGATTAGTCAAAAAGCACTTTGCGGTTGTGACTTTTTTCCTAGTCCCAAACCCCAAAATTAGTCTAAATGACTCTATCGAGAGCGTTGGCGGATTCGCTAAGCTGCTACACATATAAATTGTTTGTTATAGCAGCAAAAGGCGATTAGGGGAGAGTGGGGGAGTGTCCGAGCCGTCTTGCCTTCTGCCTTCTGAACATAAGGGGGTAACGTGTTTTTTGACTCCAAGATACCATCTACAATTAAGTCGGCTCAATTGCTTGAATCGCTCCAGCTTTTGATGGGGAACAGTTCTATGCTTCGCTTGACATATCCGTCCTTTCGTTTGCTGCTTTATTTGGAATGGCTGCTGCTGGCGACAGCAGCCCTGATGGAAGTGCTGCATCCGTTTCAGTCGCTCTGGTCACTGCTACTACGGCTTGGCGCGATCGCCCTTTTTGCCGCGATCGGGTTCCGTTTACCAACAGTTCGGTTAAGTAAAAAAGTTTTATTTACCGCCCTAGAATTTAGTTTAATTTTGCTGCCGATTTTTCAGGAAGCGTTAACGAGCCGATCGACCTTTTTGCTATTTCTCGTGCTGCTGATGCGTAGTTGTCTGATTTTCCGTCAGCCGGGACAGGTGATAGTCCTGGGTTTAGCTCTGCTGTCCTATAGTTCGCTAATTTTATCAAAACCAATTTTACATGATAAAGTCATTCCCACTGTTTGGGAATGGCGACTGAGTAATGTGTTATTATTTGGGTTGACATTAGTATTTGCTTTGCTGTTAATTAATGCGTTGATTGCCGAACGCCAAAGCCGAGAGGAATTAGAAATTGCCCACGATAAATTAGCAGTGACTAACGAGCAACTCCGCTACTACGCACTGCGAATTGAAGACCAGGCAACTTTGCAGGAACGCAACCGAATTGCCCGCGAAATTCATGACGGACTCGGACACACCCTCGCGGCTCAAACCATTCAGCTCAATAATGCTTTATTGTTCTGGAAATCGGAGGATGAAAAAGCCTTGGCGTTTCTGAAACAAGCGAAACAACTCGGATCGGAAGCTTTCTTAGAAATTCGTAAATCTGTGTCGGTTTTGCGATCGAATCCTTTGCAAGGATTATCTCTCGAAAGTGCGATCGACAAACTTCTCCAAGATTTTCAGCACATGAATGCGATCGAAGTTTCCAGCTCCATACGTTTGCCAGGAACGTTATCTCAAGAAATAAATACCACACTGTACAGAATTGTGCAAGAATCCCTCACAAATATTCATAAACACGCTGATGCAACGATGGTAACAGTTGGGTTACAACAACACGCCGGACAGATTTATCTATCGATTTCTGACAACGGCAAAGGCTTCGATCCCGCCCAAAATACCACAGGATTTGGACTCCAGGGAATGCGAGAACGAGTGGCGGCGCTAAGCGGTCAATTTGCGATTTATAGCGAGTCTAAAAACGGTTGTCGGATTTCAGTTTCTTTGCCCTCTCAAAACATCTAGAACTCGGCAGAAAACTCGGCGGTTAAAACCGCGTCTACACAGACAAAACTCACTCCAAGCGGGTTGAAGATTTCACCCAATGATTTTCCATCTCAAAATACCCTCTTCGTCCACGGAGGTGGACATCGTTTGTGTAGCCGCGATTTCCAATCGCTGGGGGCCTTAATTGACAGAAACCCGGCGGTTTTAACCGCGTCTACACAGACACTCACGCGCCTCCGCGGGTTGAAGATTTCACCCAATGATTTTCCATCTCAAAATACCATCTTCGTCCGCGGAGGCGGACATCGTTTCTGTAGCCGCGATTTCCAATCGCCGGGGCCTAATTAATATGAGGATTGCTAAATGATTCGGATTTTGCTAGTTGACGATCGGCATATTATTCGCCGGGGAATCAAGAGTATGTTAGAGTGTTATCCAGATATGCAAGTAATTGGTGAAGCGGAAAACGGACAGGAAGCGATCGCCCAAATCCCCATTTTGCAGCCCGACATTGTACTGATGGATATTCGGATGCCCGTGATGGATGGCGTAGCAGCAACCAGTGCGATCGCCAAATCCTATCCCGACACAAAAGTGCTAGTATTAACCACCTTTGATGACGATGAATATGTCAGCCAAGCAATGCGACTGGGTGCAAAAGGCTACCTGCTCAAAGATACCGAACCCGACGAACTTGCCTTAGCAATTCGGGCAGTTTACAAAGGACACACGCAACTCGGCCCCGGATTGTTTGAGAAAGCTTTGATGACTCCTGCTGTAACTAATCCGACAGTTGTTTTTCCCCCAGAATTAGAGCAACTCACGCCCAGAGAATTAGAAGTTTTGCGTTTAATAGCTTCGGGCGCGAACAACCGAGAGATTGCTCAAACCTTATTTTTGTCAGAAAATACAGTCAAGAACTATGTCACAAATATATTGAGTCGGTTGAATTTGCGCGATCGAACTCAAGCCGCACTATTAGCCCATTCACTATTTAATTAGATTTCCAATAGACATCTCCCATAATTATTGTGGAACAGGCAGGATGCCTGTTCTTCACAGGCTTTTTGGGAAATGTCTAATCGTCGGGGCCTCCGTAACCAATCCGTAAATCAACCCCAAACCCATCCGCTAAATCCGCTAAAAAATCCGCTGCCAATCTTGCATTCCCCCCATAAACAATGTAAAATATTCCAAACATGGGTATTCCAATGAACCAACAACCAACCTACCTCCCCCTAATCCAATCCCTCCTCAACTCCCCAAGAGACGAACAAATCGCCATCCTGCAAAACAATCTCGAACTAATCGACGATAACTTTGCCCGATATTTGCGCGAGTGGGCAACTCAAACTCTCGCAGAAATGGAGTCAGAGGAAGCATACAAAATCGCAGATAATCTCTACAGTTTTAATATCACAATTTCCAGTTTTCCTCTAGGAAGTCGCGCCACTAATATAGAAATTGCTATTGCTTGTTTGGAAGTAGGATTAATTATTTTTACTCGCGAAGCTTACCCAAAAGATTGGGGATACAATCAAAACAGTCTAGGTATTAAATACAGTGACAGAATCAGGGAAGACAAAGCCGAGAATATCGAAAAGGCGATCGCCTGTTATGATTTGGCATTAGAAGTTCGTACCCGCGCCGATTTTCCCCAAGATTGGGCTGATACTCAAATTTGTTTAGGAGTTGCTTACTCTGACAGAATCAGGGA
>Ga0123337_10005452_pt1 | contig 12532 bp, 13 predicted proteins | sample frozenSSSSmetaG_FD_89792 | JGI IMG/M metagenome (GOLD analysis project Ga0123337, IMG submission 89792) | Glacier valley bacterial and archeal communities from Borup Fiord, Nunavut, Canada, to study Microbial Dark Matter (Phase II) -... | ecosystem: Environmental > Aquatic > Freshwater > Ice >...
GCCTCGTCGGCGACCTGCTGCATGGTCTTGCCGATGGCTTTTCGCCGCGCCCGGAGCCGCGCGCCGAGGCTCTCGCCTTCGGTCACAAAAGTTTCGGACATCTCGCGGATGTCGTCGGCATGCATAGAGCGGGCGCCCCCGGAAAAGTTTAGGCACACTAAATTAGCGGTGGCTGGAGTCAACGGGGGTTTGTGGTGCGCGTGCTACAGGCCTTGACCTACCCCCACCCGAGCTTCGCTAAGCCGCTGACGCGGGCCAAGCTGCGCTATCCCTCCCCGCAAGGGGGGAGGGGGGCGCCCGTTTGTAAGGCACCAACAAGCCACAGATCTCCCTTCCCCTTGCGGGGAGGGGTAGCGTCGCCAGGAGCGAAGCGACGTGGCAAACCTAGGGTGGGGGTTACTCACCACCCTCATACGCAATCGTCGCCAGCAGTGCGTCGCGCTCGGCGGTCGGCTCGACGAATCCCAGTTCCTCTCGTATCCGCGTCGTATCGAGCGTCAGCGGGTAGCGCAGGTCACTCGATTCGGCGCGCTCGAACAGCAGGGCCTTGTCCGCTGCCGGCACGGTCTCGACCTCGATGGGGGTGTTCAGCATCACGGCGAAGCTCAGCAGCCATTGCACCGGGTTGCGGACGAAATCCTGCCCGACATTATACACCCGCCCTGCGGCGCGGGGATCGAGTGCCGCCAGTACCATTGCTTCCGCCACGTCGGTGACGAAGCCGTAGGAGTTCGGCCATTTGCCGGCCCGCTCGTCGAGCATGATCAGGCCGCCGCGCTTGACCGCGTCGATCGCCCACTTGAAGCGGTGCTGCTTGTCGCCCGGGCCGAAGATCATCGGGGCGCGGATCACCGTGGTTGTGAAGCGCTCATCCCCCAGCGCCGCGTCCTCGAGCACGATCTTGTCGTAGTCTTCGAACAGCTCGGCCGAGACGCCTTTCGGCCGGTGCGGATTGCCGCGATAGGGGTAGCGGAACTTCCGCAGCGGATCGGTTTCCTTCGCCGGCTGCGGCTGGATGGCCGGGCTCTCCTTGTGGATCAGCCCGCCATAATTCGAATAGACATCGACCGAACTCAGCAGCACGTATCGCCCGCCGATCGCCGCCGTGGCCTCCAGCACCGCACGGGTGTTCAGCATGCCGAGCGCGAAAATGTCGATCACCGTATCGACGCCATGCGCCTTGAAGATTTCGACGAGCCGCGCCTGATCCATCCGGTCCCCGGGCTCGAACACCGCGCCCTCGGGCAGGCTCACCGGATGCTCGCCGCGCGCCACTACCACCGGCGCCATGCCGCGCAGCGCCAGCCGCTCCGCCACGGCGCTGCCGATGAACCCCGTTCCGCCGATGATCGCGACACTCATGACTCAACTCCCTCAAGCCGGTTCAACCCAATAGCGGGCAATCGCGCTGCTGTCACATCGTCCATGCAGATGGCGATTAGGGTCGTGCACAGAAATCCGGCGCTGGGCTGAATTGCCCTCGGCATAGGCAAGTGCCCGGCGCTGCTAGCGATATCGCGCTGCGGCGGGGCCTGACATCGAACCGTCACCCGGCCGTCACCGCCCTGTCATCGGGCTGAAATCCAACCGTCAAGCAGACCCAATAGGAGTGCCGCCGCTCGAGGACCGAGGGAAACCCTCTCGATATCGACACAGCATTCCCCCAGGAGACGTTGACGATGAAAACCAACTGGCTGCTCGGCGCGGCGCTTACTGCCTCCGCGCTCGCCCTCATGGCTTCCCCCGCCTCGGCGGCGACCAAGTTCGAATTCTGGTACGGCCTTTCGGGCGACCTGTCCGAAAAAATCCAGGAAATGTGCTCGCGCTTCAACGCCTCGCAGGCCGACTATGAAATCGTCTGCGTCAGCCAGGAGAACTACGAGAACAACCTGCAGAACACGATCGCCGCGTTCCGCGCCAACAAGCAGCCGACGGTCACCCAGATCTCGGACGGCGGCGTCGTCGATCTGATGCTCTCGGGCGCCTTCCTGCCCGTCCGTCAGCTGATGGAAGAGAACGGCTACACGATCGACTGGTCGAACTACAATTCGGGCGTCGCGTCCTACTTCTCAACCTCGACCGGCGAACTACTCGCCATGCCGTTCAACAACTCGACGGCGATGTTCTACTACAACACCGACGCGCTGAAGGCCGTCGGTTTCGAAGGCCTCCCGGCCACCTGGGAAGAAGTCGAGGACGTCGCCCGCAAGATGAAGGCGGCCGGCTACGAGTGCCCGATCGCCATGGACCCGACCGGCCAGTGGCAGTGGTGGGAGCAGTTCTCGGCCATCCACAACGTGCCGATCGCCACCAATGGTAATGGCTTTGGCGGCCTCGACGCCGAAGTCACCTTCAACCAGGGCAAGTTCGTCGAGCAGCTCACCTTCTACAAGAAGATGTTCGATGAGGGCCTGATGGTCCACAAGTCGAAGGCCGCCGGCCAGACCGCCAACGAAGCGTTCATCGCCGGCGACTGTCAGATGGCTTCGTCGTCGATTGCCGACCACGGCACTTTCGGCACCCAGGCCAAGGGCAAGTGGGATGTCGCCATGCTCCCGATCTGGGCCGGCACCGAACGCCAGAACTCGCTCGTGGGCGGCGCTGCGCTGTGGACCCTGAAGGGCAAGTCGGCTGAAGAGTACAAGGGCGCTGCCGCGTTCTACAACTTCATCGCCACCCCCGAGCAGGCTCAGCACTGGTCGACCATCACCGGCTACATTCCCGTGACCAACACGGGCTTCGAAGCCATGAAGGCAGCCGGCTTCTATGACGCCGCTCCCTACAAGGGCCGCGAACTCGCCATTCAGTCGCTGACCTACACCCCGGCCGGCGAGTACACCCGTGGCGTACGCCTCGGCAATTTCGGTGCCGTGCGCGTCGAAATCCAGAAGGCGATGCAGTCGGTGATCTTCGATGGCGCCGACCCCAAGGTCGCACTCGACGAAGCCGCTGCCCGTTCGAACGAAATCCTGCGCAAGTTCGAACAGACCTACAAGGGGCAGCAGCTCCCCTGATCCGCTGATCTGACTTCTTGCCCGGGCGGCCTCTGCCCGGGCGCACTTTTCTGGCGAACAGGACTCCTTCCCATGGAACGTCGCGCGGTCTACCGCAACAAGGTGCTGCCCTGGCTGCTCATCGGCCCGCAGCTCATCCTCGTGCTGGTGTTCTTCTACTGGCCCACCTCGCAGGCCCTCTACTGGGCCTTCACCCTGGAACAGCCCTGGGGGGGCGGCAATCTCTGGGCCGGGCTCGACAACTTCCTCTATATCTTCCGCGACAGCCGCTACTGGGCCACCGTGCTCCGCTCGGCCTTCTACGCGCTGGCTGCCACCGGGATTTCGATGTTCGTGGCGCTGACGCTGGCGAGCTTCGTCGATCGGTCGCTCAAGGGTACCAAGATATTCCAGTCGGTGTTCATCTGGCCCTACGCGATCGCGGCGCCTGCCGCAGGCGTAGCCTTCCGCTTCATCTTCTCGCCCGAGGCCGGACTCGTGGGCGGCATCAACGAGCTCTGGCCCGGAATATGGGATCCCTCGACCAACGGGATCCAGGCGCTGGCCATGGTCATCATCTGCCATGCCTGGCTCGGCATCGGCTACAATTTCGTGTTCTTCCTCGCCGCCCTGCAGATGATCCCGCGCTCGATCAACGAGGCCGGAGCGATGGATGGCGCCCGCCCGTTGCGCCGCATGCTCGACCTGCAGTTGCCACTGATCGCGCCCACCGCGTTCTTCCTGCTGATCATGAACATCATATCGAGCTTCACCGACAGCTTTGGTCTCATCGACACCATGACCGAAGGCGGCCCCGTCGGGCAGACCGAGGTGATGGTCTACAAGATCTACGTCGATGGCTTCAAAGGCCTCGACTACTCGGGCGCTGCAGCCCAGTCGATCGTCCTGATGCTGCTCGTCATCGGCCTGACGTTCATCCAGTTCAAATGGGTGGAACGTCGGGTGCACTACAACTGAGGCCGGTCCAGTGATCGAACGTTCCCCCTATTTCGACGCCTTCACCTATGCGGTGATGATCATCGGGCTCGGTCTCGTGGTCTTTCCGTTCTGGGTGGTCATTGTTGCCGCTTCGCAATCGCTGCAGGAAGTCAGCAGCGTACCGATCTCCCTGCTGCCGAGCGATCAGCTCTGGGTGAACCTGAGCGAGGCCTGGGAGCGTGGCGGGCTGGGCACAAAGATGCTCAACAGCATGATCGTTTCGGTGGGTGTGACCATCGGCAAGATCACGCTCGCGGCCATGTCGGCCTTCGCCATCGTGTTCTTCAACTTCCGCTCGCGCATGATCTGCTTCTGGCTGATCTTCATCACGCTGATGCTGCCGCTCGAAGTGCGTATCGTGCCGACCTATGCCATCGCCGCCAACGCGCTGATGCCGTTCCAGGCCATTCTGGACGTTACCGGCCTCACCTGGCTGGTGCAGACGGTGTCGGGCGTCCAGGTGTCGCTCAACTGGAACCTCCTCAACTCCTACACGGGCCTGATCCTGCCGCTGGTTGCGACAGCGACCGGTACGTTCCTTTACCGGCAGTTCTTCATGACCATCCCGGACGAGCTGGTCGAGGCCAGCAAGATGGACGGCGCGAGCGCCATGGAGTTCTTCTGGGACGTGCTGATCCCGCTTTCGCGCACCAACATGCTGGCGCTCGCCACCATCATGTTCGTCTCCAGCTGGAACCAGTACCTGTGGCCGCTGCTCATCACCACGGACCGCGAAAACTTCGGCACCGCGGTCATGCAGCTGCGCTTCCTGATCCCGACCATGAACGGCACGCCTGACTGGAATGTCACGATGGCCGCCGCCCTCATCATCATGCTGCCGCCACTGCTGGTCGTTGCCTTCATGCAGCGCTGGTTCGTGCGCGGCCTCATTTCCCGCGACAAGTGATCGGAGAACGCCAATGTCTCAAATTTCCATCAGGGGCGTGAAGAAGGTCTATCAGAAGACCGAAGTGATCCACGGCGTCGACGTCGAGATCGAGCACGGCGAGTTCGTTGTCATCCTCGGGCCTTCGGGTTGCGGCAAGTCCACCCTGTTGCGCATGATCGCCGGGCTAGAGGACATCTCGGCCGGCGAGATTTCGATCGGCGGCCAGGTGGTCAACAAGCTCGAGCCGCGCGAGCGCGGCTGCGCCATGGTGTTCCAGAACTACGCGCTCTACCCGCACATGACGGTGAAGCAGAACATCGGCTACGCGCTGAAAGTCGCCAAAGTCGCGAAGCCCGAGCGTGAAGCGAGGGTGATGGCCGTGGCCGAGTCGGTGTCGCTCGTGCCGTTCCTCGACCGCCGGCCGGGCGAGTTGTCGGGTGGCCAGCGCCAGCGCGTCGCCATGGCCCGGGCGATGGTGCGGGAGCCCAAGGTGTTCCTGTTCGACGAGCCGTTCAGCAACCTCGACGCCAAGCTGCGCGTCGCCATGCGCGCCGAGGTCCGGCGCCTGCATCGCGACCTCGGCGTCACCTCGGTGTTCGTCACCCACGACCAGATCGAGGCGATGACGCTCGCCGACAAGCTGATCATCATGAATGCCGGCAATGTCGAGCAGATCGGGCGCCCGACCGACGTCTACAACCATCCGGCCAGCCGCTTCGTCGCCGACTTCATCGGCTCGCCGGCGATGAACCTGTTCGACGGCGAGTTCGATGCCGAGGGCGAGTTCCTCTACGGGCAGGGCGGGCGGATGAGCGTGCCGCAGCTCAATGGCGTGCGCCAGCCGGGGCGCAAGGTGGTGCTCGGCGTGCGCCCTGAATCGGTGCGCCGCACCGGGGCTGACGCGCATGGCGCCATCCCGGCGGTGGTCGATTATGTCGAGGAACTGGGCGCCTCGCGCCTGATCCACGCCGAAGCCAATGGCAGCCGCTTCGTCGCGGTTGATACCGAGACCGCCGCGATCACCAACGGCATGCCGGTGCACCTCAGCGTCGATGGCGCGGCGCTCCACCTGTTCTCGGCCGAAGATGGCCGCCGCATCACGCACTAACCCCCACCAGTTTCGGAGATCATCATGAGCAACCTCATCGGCACCGGCTTCAATGTCGGCTCGCACAATGGCGAGTTCGCCGAGCTCGAGGCCGACATGCGCGCCCTGGCCGACATGGGCGTCGACACCGTCGAAATCGGCATCACCAGCCTCGACCTGCTGGCCGGCGGCCGGATCATCCGCGAGCGCCACGAGGCGCTCAAGGCGCTGACCAGGCAGTTCGGTTTCCGCTACACCGTGCATGGGCTGGTTTCGTCCAACTTCATGGACCCCATCACCCAGCGGTACCAGATCGACGCGGCCAAGGCCCTGGTCGAGGTCTGCAACTCGATCGGCGCAGGAATTCTCGTTCAGCACGGCGGCGAAGTGCGCGCCACGGCGATCGCCGACCGGGCTGGCGCCGACCAGCGCGAGCGCGAAGCGCTGACCGAGCTCGCCGATTTCGCCCGCCCGCACGGCGTCCGCATCGCGCTCGAGAACATCTTCACCACCGAGCCCGGCCAGTATCGCCAGACCCCGGCGCAGGTCGCCGCCACCGTCAAGGCGGTGAACCATGCCAATGTGGTGGCGCTGATCGATTTCAGCCACGCCTATCTCGAAGCGACCTACAAGGGCCTCGATTTCTTCGCCGAGATCGCCGCCATGGCGCCGGTCACCGGGCACCTGCACGTGCATGACTCGTTCGGCCGGCCGCAGGGCTTCTTCCAAGCCTACCACCCGCAGGAGAACACCGCGCTCGGCATCGGCGACCTGCACATGCCGCTCGGCTGGGGCGACATCGACTGGGACCGGATCTTTTCCCAACTCGCCTTCCTCCCCGGCACCGTGCTGATGATGGAAATCGGCGACCGCTACCGCCGCGAGCAGCCGGCGAGCCTGGTCCGTGCCCGCGAGCTGATGGCCGCCAATGTCCGCGAGGCGATCGCGGCGGAGTGATCCGCCCGGCCAACCGTTTCATGTGGGGGCGGCGCTCGCCCCCACATCCATGCGTGCCACGGATGGCAGTCGCGCGAGCCGGGGACTAGTATCGGCGCCGGCTCGCCCCTAATTGCTGCGGTATCATGAAGAAAATCGGCTTTCTGTCCTTCGGACACTGGACCCCATCCCCCCACTCGCAGACGCGCTCGGCCTCCGACACGCTGCTGCAATCGATCGAGCTCGCCGAGGCGGCCGAGGAACTGGGCGCCGATGGCGCCTATTTCCGCGTGCACCACTTCGCCCGCCAGCTCGGCTCGCCGTTCCCGCTGCTCGCCGCAGCCGGCGCGCGGACGAAGACAATCGAGCTCGGCACCGCCGTGATCGACATGCGCTACGAGAACCCGCTCTACATGGCGGAGGACGCCGGCGCGGCCGACCTGATCTCAGGCGGCCGGCTGCAGCTGGGTATCTCGCGTGGCTCGCCCGAGCAGGTGATCGATGGCTACCGGCATTTCGGCTATGCGCCGGCCGAAGGCGAGACGGATGCCGACATGGCCCGGGGCCACGCCGAAGTGTTTCTCGATGTCATCGAGGGCAAGGGCTTCGCCCAGCCCAACCCGAGGCCCATGTTCGCCAATCCGCCGGGCCTGCTCCGGATCGAGCCCTATTCCGAGGGCCTGCGCGAGCGCATCTGGTGGGGCGCCGCCACGACGCCGACGGCGCAGTGGGCCGGCAAGCTGGGGATGAACCTGCAGAGCTCGACCCTCGTCATGGCCGAATCCGACAAGCCGTTCCACGTCCAGCAGGCGGAGCAGATTGCCGCCTTCCGCAAGGCGTTTGCCGACGCGGGGCACGTCCGGACCCCGCGAGTGTCGGTCAGCCGCTCGATCTTCGCGCTCGTCAACGACATGGACCGCAGCTATTTCGGCGGCGACCAGAGCCAGGATCAGTTCGGCTACATCGAGCCGGGCAAGCAAGCAGTGTTCGGCCGCTCCTATGCCGCCGAGCCCGACAAGCTGATCGAGGAGCTGAAGCAGGATACCGCCATCGCCGCAGCCGACACGCTGCTGCTTACGGTGCCCAACCAGCTTGGCGTCGCCTATAACGCGCACGTCATCGAGAGCATCCTCAAGCACGTGGCGCCGGGGCTCGGCTGGCGCTGACGTTCTGCCCAGGGCGGCGTAAGCTCGGTGTCAGTCAAGTCTGCCAGGGGTGGCGGACTGTGGAGCACGACGCATGCGCCTGCTGCTGGTGGAAGACGACGAGATGCTCGGCCAGGCGATGCGCGATCACCTGGTGTCGCGCGGTCATGCGGTCGACTGGATGCAGCGGCTGGACGACGCCGAGGACGCCCATTTCGGCATCGCCTACGACGTGATCCTGCTCGATCTCAACCTGCCCGACGGCAGGGGGATGGAGTTCCTGAAGCGCCTCCGGCGCGGCGGCGACACCACTCCGGTGATCATCGCCACCGCGATGGACCAGCTGACCATGCGGATCGAGGGGCTCAACTCTGGCGCCGACGACTATCTGGTGAAGCCGTTCGACCTCGATGAACTTGCGGCGCGGGTCGGGGCCGTCGGGCGCCGCTATACCGGCAACCCCAACCCGCTCATCACCATCGGCCTGCTGGAGCTCGATCCGCCGCACCGGCTGGCCACCGTCGAGGGCCGGGTACTGGACCTCAGCGCGCGCGAATGGGCGGTGCTGGAGCGGCTGGCGCAGCATCCCGGAACGTTGGTATCCCGCCCGCAGTTGGAGGAAGCGCTGTTCGGCTTCGGCGACGAGATCGAGAGCAACGCCGTGGAAGTCTATGTCAGCCGGCTGCGCAAAAAGATCCAGCAGCCGCTGATCCACACCGTGCGCGGCCTCGGCTACCGCCTGGGCACGGCATGAGGCGAGCCGACAGCATCACGGCGCGGCTGATCGTCGGCCTGGTCGGCGGCCTGATGCTGGTCTGGCTGCTCACCGCCGCGACCACCGTGCTGATCATGCGCGGCCAGCTCGAGCAGACGCTCGATGGCGGGCTGCGCGAGACGGCGGAGCGGATGCTGCCGCTGGTTGTCGATGCCCTGGTGGACAGCGACGCGGGGGAAGCCGCGCAACACCAAAGCCAGATGCAGGATACCGAGGGCGGCGAGTATGTGGTCTACCAGGCTCGGGGCCAGGATGGTTCGCTGCTGATGCGTTCCCACGACGCCCCCGACGCCCCGTTCGCCGCGCCGCTGTCGGAAGGTTTCGCGAGTGTTCTGCCCTGGCGCATCTACACCACCGTCGATGCGGCTGCCGGTATTTACGTCCAGGTGGCCGAAGCCGAGGCGCGCCGCAACCAGGCGGTGTGGCAGAGCGCCGGGGTGATGGGCGTCCCGGTGCTGCTGCTGATCCCGCTCGGGGCACTGGTGGTGCTGCTGTCGGTACGCCGCGGCCTGGCGCCGCTGCGCGAACTCGATCGCGACGTGTCGAAGCGCGATGCCGCCAACCTGACCCTGCTGCCGGAAGCCGACGTGCCTGCCGAGTTGCGCCCGATCCGCGACGCCATAAACGGGCTGCTGGCGCGGTTGCGCGCCGTGGTGGAGGCGGAGCGGGCCCTCGCCGCCAACAGCGCGCACGAGCTGAGGACGCCGATCGCCGCCAGCCTGGCCCAGACCCAGCGGCTGGTCGAGGAACTCGACGGCCACCCCGCGCAGCTGCGCGCGAAAAATGTCGAGCACACCCTGCACCGCATGGCGGCGCTGGCGGCGAAGCTGCTGGCACTGTCGCGGGCCGAGGCCCAGGTGGCGCGGCTTGCCGAGCCGATCGACCTGCTGCCGGGCCTGCGGCTCACCGTCACCGACGCGCAGCGCAGCCTCGGACCCCGCGTGACGCTTGCCAGCGAGCCGGGCGCGCGGCTGTTCGCCCAGCTCGACCTCGACGCCTTCGGCATCGTCGTTCGCAACCTGATCGAGAACGCCGACAAGCATGGGCTGCCCGGCGGAGCGATCGAAGTGGTCGCCGGTGACAACGTGCTTGAGGTTTCGAGCGAGGGTCCGGTAGTCTCAGGCGACCGTCTCGCCGTGCTGGCGCGCAGGTTCGAGCGTGGCGACAGCGCGTCGTCCGGTGCCGGCCTCGGGCTCGCTATCGTCGATACCATCGTGCGCCAGGTCGGCGGCCGGCTCGAGCTGCAGTCGCCGGCGCGTGGACGCGCCGACGGCTTCACCGCCCGCATCCGGCTGGCAGGGTTCTGAAGCAGCGCGGGACGCTCCGATTCATCAAGGTTTCATCTATTGTTCCCTGCTGCCTTGTTTCGGGCGCAAGTCGATGTCATATAAGCAACACGTTGAAGCCATCGTTGGCCTCTGATCTGCCGGCCTGCCGGTTGTTTGGTTCCCCGCTTTTGCAGACGTTTAGGCCTTGGCCGCATGTTGCGGTCGGGGAACGTGTGCGTTTGCCGCGAAGGCCGACCTCACAGCTGAAAGATACAGTCATGATCAATGGCACCGTAAAGTTCTACAATTCCACCAAGGGTTTCGGCTTCATCGCGCCGAACGACGGCGGCAAGGACGCGTTCGTCCACGCCACCGCGCTCGAAGCAGCCGGCATCATGGGCCTGGCCGAAGGCCAGAAGGTCACCTACGACCTCGAGAACGGCCGCGATGGCAAGCAGTCTGCAGCCAACCTGCAGCTCGCCTGATTTCCTCCCGGGCTAGCGATAGCCCGGGATCTGCCTGCGCATAGGCACGGCTGCGGTTCCGCTGCGGCCGGCCATTCATTCCTGAACGCAGGGTCTGCAACAGTCACCCGGAAGGTTCGGACATGAGCAAGTTCAACTACAATGCGCCCGCGGAGCTTTACCCGAGCCGCCGGTTCGCCAAATCCTCCCAGAACCTCTACCGCCGCTTCGGGACCGCAACCGGCGCGATCCAGCACCTGATGGAAGAACTCCCCAGCGTTGCGCTCGCGGGTTCGTTCCTCGAGGTCGATGAGAACCGGTATGACGGCGCCGCGATCCGCCGCCTTTATGAATCCCAGGACTATCCGCTGCCGCGCCGCGCCAAGGCGGCCTGAGGATAACGCGATGAGCCCGGCCGAGAACGAGCTTCCGCCGGTCCAGTACGCTCTGGTCCAGTACTCGCCGGTCTTCCTCGCCAACTGCTTCGGGCTCACCCTCAAGCAGGCAATCGGCGTGCTGGAACGGGCCAATGGCAGCCGGGACGGCGCGGCCGAGCTGGCGCGGCGATTGCGCTATCCGCAGCCGTCCTAGACGCCATCCGTAGTGATGGCGGGCGCGACGTCTATCCACCGGATACCGGAGCGCGCAGGATGCCGAAGCAAGTCAGGGTCGCGAACGCCAGGGCAGCGGCGCAGTCCTATGCACCGCCTCCGAACGGCTCGACCATCACCTATGGCCTGATCGGGGCGGCATTGATGCTGGTCGCCACGATCATTGCCGGTTCGTACTACCGCATCGACGTGATCTCGAACCCGTTGCCGCTGGCGGTTGCGACTCTCGTGACCTTCATGGCGGGGGTGATGGTGCGCGTCTGGCGCCACCGGGAGCACGAGCGGGCGTTTGCCGCCGAGTACACCAAGCGCATCGCCACCCCGCCTCCACCTCCCAACCCGACGGCAGGCATGAGCCAGCCCGTGGCGGCTGGCACCGCGGGGGCTGGCACAAGCTCGAACACCGTCACCTTCAGGCTGCCGTTCCTGTTGCCGGGCCTCGACCGGCCGCATCCGGCCGGAACGTTTGAGCTGCGCGAGCGCCACGAGATGCTGGATGTCTCGTTCGATGCATCGGTGGTGACACGGACGCTCATGCTGACGGGGAACGGCAGCACCGAAGCGCTGGACGTAACGGCGGACGACCTTGCCGAAGCGCTCCGGCTCGATACGGCAGCGCCGCACTAAAGCGATGGGACTGGCTTTAGTAGCCGGGTATCCACCACCTCGACCGTAAGGTGCGAGAGGTCATGGATGTGGCTCAGCTTCGCCTTGTAGGTCTCGACGCTCTGCGGTGCCGAACTCGCGATGGCGACGATAGCGGCGTGGTGGCCGGGGCCCACCTGCCAGATGTGGAGGTCGGTGATGTGGTCGGTCGGGGACTCGATCGCCGCGCGCACGTCGTCGGGCAGGTCTTCGGCGGCGGGGACGTAGTCGACAAGGACGGCGCCGGCGTCGCGGATCAGGCCCCAGGACCAGCGGGCGATCACCAGCGCGCCGACCACGCCCATGGCGGGGTCCATCCAGTTCCACTTGAAGGCGCTGCCGGCCAAAAGCGCGAAGATCGCCAGCACCGAGGTCAGGGCGTCGGCTAGCACGTGCAGGTAGGCGGCCCGCAGGTTGTTGTCGCGGCGGGCGTGGTCGTGGTGGTCATGCGCGGGGTGCGGATGGGCATGGGCGTGATGCTGATCGTGCGAATGGCCGTGACCGTGGTGGCCGTGGTCGTCGCGCAGGATCCAGGCCGAGAGCAGGTTCACCATCAGGCCAATGATCGCCACGGTGATGGCCTGGGGGAAGCTGATCGCCACCGGCGCGTAAAAGCGCAGCAGGCTCTCCCAGGCGATCAGCAGCGCAACCAGGGCCAGCACCACGGCGCTGGCGAAGGCCGCAAGGTCGCCCACCCGGCCGGTGCCGAAGGTGAAGCGC
>Ga0123337_10005459_pt1 | contig 12520 bp, 9 predicted proteins | sample frozenSSSSmetaG_FD_89792 | JGI IMG/M metagenome (GOLD analysis project Ga0123337, IMG submission 89792) | Glacier valley bacterial and archeal communities from Borup Fiord, Nunavut, Canada, to study Microbial Dark Matter (Phase II) -... | ecosystem: Environmental > Aquatic > Freshwater > Ice >...
AACGACGCCATGCCCTGGCCGGGGCCGAGCAGCTTGGGCGCCAGGTAAATCAGGAATTCATCGACCAGCCTGGCGCGGATCAGCGAGCCGTTGAGCTTGCTGCCGGCTTCGACATGCAACTCGTTGATCTCGCGGCGGCCCAGGTCGCGCATCATGGCGGCCAGGTCCACCTTGCCGTTCGCGTCGGGCAGCATGACCACGGTGGCGCCGCGCGCTTCCAGCGCCGCTTTTTTTGCATCATTTTGGACTGCGGCGTATATCAGGCAAGCGCGACCAGCTATGAAAAGATGAGCGTCCAGCGGCGTTTGCAAGCGGCTGTCCACGATGACGATATGCGGCTGGCGCGGCGTCTGTACCTCACGCACATCGAGGCGCGGGTTGTCTGCCAGCACCGTGCCAATGCCTGTCAGCACCACGCAGGCGCGGGCGCGCCACGCATGGCCGTCCGCGCGGGCTTCGGGCGAGGTGATCCATTGGCTTTGTCCATTGTCCAGCGCCGTCGTGCCGTCCAGCGAAGCCGCCATTTTCATTCGCACCCAGGGCGTCTTGCGGATCATGCGGCTGAAAAAGCCGATGTTGAGTTCACGCGATTCGGCGGCGCCAGGGCCGACTTCGACTTCAATACCGGCCGCGCGTAAACGTGCGAAGCCCTGGCCTGCTACCTGCGGATTGGGATCGGCGATGGATGCGACGACTTTCTTGATGCCTGCGGCAATCAGCGCGTCGCAGCACGGACCGGTACGGCCGTGGTGGGAGCAGGGCTCCAGGGTGACGTAGGCGGTGGAGCCTTCGACAGAATGCCCCCTGGCTGCTGCGTCGCGCAAGGCCATGATTTCGGCATGGGGACCACCGGCTTGCTGGGTGTGTCCCTGACCCAGTAGCGTGTCGTCAGGCCTCCTCAAGACGCAACCTACCCGAGGGTTTGGTTTGCACAGGGGTAGCGCCAGCGTGATCTGTGTCAGCGCATCGAGCATCGTCATGACGTCGTACAGCCGGCCGAACCGGTTTTGCACGAGCGCACCCGTCCTGCCGTGTCGACGACAATACTGCTGGAGCGGCCATTTGGTGTGGGGATCGCCATTACCAGCGTACCGTTGCCGATTGCGCCGGACTTGGTCTTGGGAAAGCCACTGCCGTTGAACAGCAGGTAGCCAGCGCTGAACGCGGTGGTACCGGGTGTTGTGATCGTGATGGTGGAAGAAATTGCATCATGTCTGAGTAATACGTCATCGATTCCGGGGTCGTATTGTTGATTCCAGTTGTTGTCGATAAAAACGAACCAGCCTGATTGCCAGCCCAGCATGCTGTCATTCAGCATGATATAGGTGTCACGGCCAGTTTTTAAAGCGGCTGACTTCGCTGTCCCTGTGGCAAGAATGAAGTTACTGGAAGCATCTGACAGTTCTGCATTTTTTTTGAACTGAACAAGGTTGGGAGTTGCGACCAGCATAAGGATGACCATTATTGCGATGGTTACCATCAGTTCAATCAGGGTAAAGCCGCACCCCCCCTGCCGGTGGCTTGGCAGGCACTTCGAACTGAGTGTAGGTCGACGGGACATCAATATGCTCATTGCAGACAGCGGGAAATATTTGAACCCGTGCATCGCTTGCGGCCCTGCGTATCAATCGCCATCAAGGTGATTTCGGGATCCAAAAAAATACCTACTTGCGGTTGTGCAAAGACTTCGACGCAGTCGCGAATTTCGGGTGTGACAGAGTTGACCGGCTGGCAAGTTTGGGCTCCCAAAATGTGCGAACTTTGCGCTTTGGCTGATCCCGAATAATCTTTGAACGGCGTCGTGTTGACGGCCGCACCCGCCCCGAAGGCGAGATAAGTGTTTCTTTGGGTGAAATACCGCTCCTGCTGCTGCAGCAGGTTTGCGAGCGCAGCGTGAGCCTCCGCCCTTCTTCCCTTGCGCACCTGATCCGTGTACATCGGATACGCAACGGCTGAAAGTATGCCGATGACCGCGATCACGATCATCAATTCAATCAATGTGAAACCCGACTGGCGCCGACTGGGTGTGTACATGAGGTCCTTGAAAGTTACTTGGCCTTGGTAGCCTGGTAATTATCTATACGGCGCCAACTGAGTCTGCCGGTTTGATAAGTTTTGGTTTCCGTTAAGCTGCTTGGCTGGAGACCCTTGGACCCCTGTGTGATCACGCCAATTTTCTGTCTGGCTGTTCGCTGGCCGGCGGTATCGCTTTTGTCGTACGCTGCCGAGCCTAGCGATACCACGATAGGGGCAGCCAGTATGCCAACCTGTGAGAGCTCTGATGTACCGTTTCCGGTCAGCGCGTCCAAGATATATAAGTTTCCCCCACCTTCGGCGCAAGCGCCCGTGGTGGGAAAGACCGATCCGAAAATCAACTTGCCCGAGGCCGCGGTGATGTCGCTAACCTGCCGCTCCCCGATGGTCTTGTTCAGGTCCACATACCAGCCAGACTTAACCGTTGTGGTTGTGGGTGCGGGTGAGCCCAATGTGAACGACGGTACGGTAATGGTGCCGCCTGAACTTATGCTTCCCTGCTGAAGTGAGGTCCGGCCGGTGACTTGTGTACCGTCGTCCATGACAGAATAAAATGACGCCGTCACGTCAAGTGGAACTGAAGTGTCAAGGGCTTCAAGAAATTTGCCCGTTCCAAATGTCACCAACTTCTTGCCGTAATAGGAGTTGATGACGACTGGTTCACCTGTGATGGGCTGTAGCGATGTGCCATTCGATGCTTTGGCCACGTACAAAGCCTTGCCCGACCCCAAGGGGTTGAAGGTCGTGAAGTTTGCCGCAGCATCAGTCCCCAGCAGTGTTGTTCCTTTAGTGGAGAAATCAAGCTTCCACATGTTGCCCTGTAAATCACCAGCGTAGAGGTTGTCCACTGCGCCAGTTACAGGGTTTTTAACGCTGCTGAAGCCCAGCAGCCCTTTGGCGATAGCGGTGCTGCTTTGCGGTAGCTCGATGCGCCAGAAGTTCGTGCCCTGCATCCAGCCCTGCGTGGGACTGGGTACAAAGCTCAGGTCCAGGAAAAATAGTGAAGGGTTTCCGCTGGTGTAGGTGTAGCTGCCAGCAGCATAGTTGTTGACGCCACTGGCGACCACGGCAAACCACTTGTAGGTCGGTGAGACTGAACTGCTGGCCGGCACGCGAAACTTGAGAATCTGCGGTGAACCCAGCACATTTCCCATGGCTGGATGGTCTCGTTCGGTAAATTCCCAAAGTGCGCTGTCTTTGCTGAAGGTTGCGGGGTTGGTAACGTCAAGGGCATACACCCCTCGGCCGCCGCCGCCTACCCCGGACACCAACGCAGTACGCCATTTGTCGCCAAAGTAGGCTTCGCCGACAGCCGGTGTGGCATCGGCAAAGGTGGCATGGATGTAGTCCTGGTCTGGTAAACGATTCAAGCCATTGGCGATGAAGCCGGGTAGATACCCAAAAGCCTCTCGACCGTTTTCATCATAAAAAGCGTGCAGCATGCCATCGTTGGCATTCACAAAGATGACCGGTTTTCGGGTTTTGTTTGCATCGAAAAAAGTGCGGTAGTCGGTTCCGGCCACATTGGACGGCGACGCGCCCATGTAGACGAGCCCGCTGTTGATGATGTCGCCCAGCACCAGGTCACGCGGCCGAAAAATCCCAACAGGGTTCGTTCGCGATTGCTCGTCGCGCTGATCGCCCCGCAGGAAATTCAAACGTCTTTCACCAAGGGTGTCGGTGACGCCAGCAGGCGTCGAGTTCAGCGCGTCCTTGTGCGTCTGAACCAGGTCGGCCCACTGGAATGCGGTGGCGGCGTCGGTACCTTGCCGGCCAGCGGGCGGACCAATGACCAGGTTGCGCGCCGCGCCGTTATCGATCCTGGTGGCGGTGGTCAGTACCCGACCAGCCTCCCAGGTGGCGACGGAATCAAGCACAATACTGTTACCGTCACTTGAAAGCGACACAGGATACTTCAGCATTTGCCCACTCCAGAAATTGGCCGCCGGATTGAAGCGCGCCTGGTATATGGACGAAGAGGCGGACGATGTGAGCCGGGTGCTTGAGATGGCGCCGCCTGCGATGCTGCCGGTTTCCTCAACCACCTTGGCAAACAGCGTAGCCAGGGAGTCGAGAAACGCTTGCGCATCGCTTGCCAGAAAATAGTTCTTGGCCTCGCCATCCGTAGCTTGCCACAGCACATTGCTACCACCGATGTAGGGGTTACCCGTGCCTCCGCCACTGTTGTCGTCAAATCCGCCGTATTTAGCCCCCAGATAGACTTGTCGCGTCCTCCGAAAATCAGCGTTCAGCGCGCTGGCGTCACCTTGATTGACATCGATGGCATAAGTCTTGATCCGGGCCTTGGGCAGGTCAGTTCTATACCTTTGGGTGTTGGCCCAATACGCCAAGCCTGCCATATAGTAAGAACCGGTGGCAGCTCCTTCAACCGAAAGGGTACTGGGGGTTGTGCCAGCACCCGCTCCTGTGCTTCGGGTGCTGGCAGTAGACAGCCAACTGTAAGTCGTGTTTCCGCTGAGATTGGAGGTCGTACGGGCGCGCCCCAATCCGTCGGTGTAAGCCACAGAGCCGCCACTTTCAAAGCCGCCGACAACATTTGTCCAAGCTGTGATGTCCAGAGTGGGTGATGTTTCGACAGCCCTCGCGAAGTCGCCGGAATTGCTGATGCTGTTGCCCGGCACCGATCTGTCGTAGGCGGTGAATACGTCGGAGATTGTGGCTATGCTGCCTCGAATGCAGCTACTGCCTGCGCCGGTGTTGTCGGTAAAACCCGCAAACGGATCACTCCAGGTCCGGTACGCCGGGAAGCTTTCGGTCAGCAATTTGTCAGTTGCGGTGACGCCGGTCAATCCACTGATGGCCTCCGCGCTAGGCCCCTTGCCCTGAAGGTAGCGCAAGGCTTCGTAATACAGCTCGCTGATCGGGTCATTGGCTTTGTATCTGCTCTGGTACACGCCTCGGAGGGCCGCGTCTTTGGTCGTCAGGTTGGGGTCCATGGTCAGGGTGCCGAACCTGTTGATGTAGTTGATGACGCCGCTGTAGTCATAGCCCTGGTTGCCGTAGGTGGTGTCGCCGTTTTGCGGGTCTTTGATGAATACCCCGGTGTTGGCATTCCATTCAGCACGCGGATTGGTTCCCGAAATCTGGTTGTAGTCTTGGTCAAAACTATTGGGTCCAACATACTTAAGCGGGGCACGCATGATGCCGCCGTAACGGTCCACGCCGTCAGCTGCATCGCCATTCAAATAACTGAATACCGAAATACGCATCGCATCCGCATTGACCTGTAACTGGCCAACCGGTTTGTAATGCGGCCCGTACTTCTTGCAAAGTCCTGACCAGGTTTTGCTTGCGGGGTCGTAGGTCATGAGGCGGCTTGACGCAGTAACGTTGTCGCAAATCAGGTTTCGGACTTCGTAGAACTGGTTGGAAGCAGTTCCGGTAACCAGTTTAGGGCTGGCGGCATCTGCTACACCGAATGGGCTGCTACAGGTGCTTGATGGGTTGGTGTCTTGCTCCGTGGCGAAATAAAGCCGGTTACGGCAGTTGTAAATCCACATGCCGCGTGGAAAGTCGCCCTGTTTCAGTTCGGTTCTCCCATTCATATCGCTTATTGGCAGAAACTTTTCGGGGAAATTGTCCTGGCTTCTGTAAAAGTCGTCGGGCAACCATGCGCGCTCCGTCACGGTTCGGGCACTCCCCGTGCTTTCGTCGGTGGTTCGGTTACCGCCCGTGAGCCCATACCGAAAAATATCAATGGCGGACGATGTCGCCCAGTTCATGAAGTTGCCGTCAAACTCGCTGCTCTTGCAGCCGATCCTGGTGTTGATCCTTTTGTCGGAGTAGTCGAAATAGTTGCCGATATCACCGCTGCTCTGCACGCTTCTATAGCAAGCCAGCGGCTCGAAGTAACCGACATACTGTTTGGCAGGATTGAAGGTGTCCCGGTAAATCGCGCCGACGATAGACTTTTCTCCTGAGATCGCCAAGGTCAGGTTGCCCTTGGTTTTGATCCCATTGACGTACAGCGGTTCGCTGGTCAAAGCGATCAGCGGCGGCGTTGATTGCCCTACCACCAGCGTGACACTTCCCAGGACGCAGGTCAGCAATCCCCATTTGAGAAATCGCTGTGATCGTGCCTGCGCCGCGTGAAAAAATTTCAACATCGTGGTTCCTATTCTTTTCTGAAATACATCTGGACCACTGCCTGGGTTTCTTTGCGCGGCCCAAACCCCATGGCGGTGACGCGGTAAAGGAATTCTTGTACGTTGGCGCTGCCACCCGGGTTCAGGTCGGGGACGGCTTCGATGATGTAGCGCGGCCGCATGGCGGGTTGTATGCCGGAGTTGCCATAGGCCAGGACACGGTCGGTAAATTGACCGAACTGGACCGTCTTGGCATTGGCTGATTCGTCCGTGAAGTCGACGTTGTACCAAACCGGCTTACCCGCAGAGGCCGGCAGGCAAAGCCCGCGGTCAGCACCGGTGCTGCAGCCTGCCGAAAACCCGAGCAGACCCGTCGACGTGAATGCTGCCACGCGCGTCGAGCCGCTGGTACCGCGAATATCAAACTCTGCATCAATCAGAGCCGCCTCGGCCGCCTGAAACGCGATCTGCCAGTCCCTGTCATAGCGGGCAGAGCGTTCGCCCAGCAGCACCATTTGGCTGGCGGCCGCGCCGAGCAAGCTGACAACGACCAGAATGATCATCACGGTCACCAGGCTGAAGCCTTGGTGCCAGACCGCTGGAGCTTGATGCGTGGAATGAAATGAGGGGGTATTCATCGTGTGGCGGTAAGGTCATTGCGCATGTGCACGGTAAAATTTATAACCCGCCGCAGCCTGCCGTCAGGGGCTGTTGCAAGGCTGGATCCCGTGTCAGCAGACGACGAATAAGCCGCTCCAAGGGGGGTAAAACTGTCACTTACGCGTTCTTGCGCCGAACCAACCGGCCCGCGCAGCACCAGCCCGACCCGAACCGCGCGGACCCGGCGCCAGTTCTCCTTGGTCGCCGCTGCATTACCGGGCACCTTGAGTTGGTCTGCACGCAGCCAGCGATCGGTAATCGTGTCTTGAGCACCGGCTACAAAAGTCGGTGCCGTAGCAGGCGTGACGTTGTCAGTGCCAAACAGCAACTGCATTGACTCTACGCCCTCGATCAAGGGCTGACCGCTGATCCAGCCGCTGCCGCTGCTTGAAGACTTGTAATAGCCGCAATAAAGCGAAGGTTCGAAGGTGCTGCTGTCGCGGGCAACGTAAATAATACTTGCGGCACGTTCATCCAGGTCACCGGTAATAATCCCAGGTTCGGCATTGCCGAGGCAGTTAACCATGGTGCCATCGGGCGACGTGGTGGTGCCAACGCCCTGAAAGCGCACCACCAACACATCGCTTCCGTTCAGGCAAGAGGTGTCGCTGATGGAGCCGCATTTGGCCGGACGGTTACCGTCGGCGATATTTGTCGAGCTACTGATTTGAAGATCGCCCAGCTGTGTGTAACCCGCATTGTTCCAGCCGAATAAATCTGGCTCGGGGTCGCCGCCCAACTTTTTAGCGATGCCCCGAGTCACCAGCACGCCAGCGCTGTAGTCCTGAAAGCCCGCCTGCATGATGACCCGCGACAGCGCGTCAACGACAAATCGTTCGCGATCCACCAGTTGTGCCGTGTTGTCAACAGCGTTATAGCCGATGCGTCCAAGTACCAGCATCGACAAGGCGACGATGGTCACCAGCAGCCCCACGGTCATGGCTACCAGCAACTCAACCAGTGTCACGCCTGCTTGCCGGGCCCCTGAGTGGCTAATGGTGTTTTTTTTCATTCAGGGCTCCCGCCGGTCAGGGGCAGCACGACCAGCGGTAGTGATGCCGTCTGGGATGTGAATACGGTCTCGCCCTTGGTGCTGGCGCGGTTCCAGGCCAGCTTGAGTACGGCGATATCTCCCGTGTTTGTGCAAGCCCACTGGGGTGTCCCGCTGCTGGTGAATGGCTGCGAGTCCATGCAGATGCGAATTCTGGGCGAAGGCAGGGTGTCTTTCAGGCGCACTTGCACGTCGTAAATATCCCAGGTGGCGATATTCAGGCCAGTCGGGCAGCTTGCAAGGTAGCAATTCGGGGTAGGTGCTGAAAACGTCGAGTTGCTGGTGATGGTGGTGTCGAGCAGGTAGGGGTTGTCAGTGGTGGTTATCTGGGTAGCGACGGCATGGTTGCCACGCATTTTTTCCGCAAGCTCACGTGCAATTGAGGTTGCAATGACCTGGTAACGCATTTCCTTGTTGGATTGCATAGATGCCACCTGCATCCCCATCGCGCCAAGAACGCCGATACTCAAAATGATCACGGAAATCAGAACCTCAACCAATGTAAAGCCACGCTGATCAGCAGCACGGTCAGTCCCATTCGGGAAAACGTGGCACATTGGATTTGAAAACTTACGCATAGGTAAAAGTGTATTTAACTGTTACCTTGTGCATAGCCCGCGCGTCTGCGGCTATCAACCGCTTATCGGCTGGCCGCCTTACCGCTCAGTGGTTCACCTCATTCAACAGCGTCTTGAACTCGTTCATATACTCAAAAATTTTGGTAAATGCTGGCAAAGTGGATGTAAGCGATCTTGTCGAGCTTTTTTAACTCCAGCATGACGAATTCGCCCAAGCGGCTGGAGGCAACATTGCACAGGCCGAGTTTCAGCAACAGTCGATGCGGCCAGCGTTGGAAGTGCTATTGCTCCTGTAAGGGTGAAAGCGGCGCAGCACCAGAGGTGCTCTCCGATCGGCAGTGTCTCCGTGCCATCGTAGAGAATCACTCCCAGTTTGAAGTGGTCTCCAGCTATGTTCGCCAGCCGTTTAGGGTCGCGCAAATCGGCTTGTCGGACCGAAGCCGTAGTCTGGATACCCACCCCGACCAATTGGCCTGCTGCGTTTTCGATGATCACATCGACTTCGAATTGATTGTGATCACGGTAGTAGAGCAGTCAGGGCAATTGCATTCGAAAAAAATTGAGCGAAGATGCCATAAACTGGTGTTCACTCAAGCATTTTCCATTGCAAGTGAACCTGATGCTGATTCAAGCTTTCTCGATACTGCCCGATCCACGTATCGGTCCTGCACAGCGCCATGATCTCAAGGAGATGATCGTGATGACGCTGAGCGCCGTGCTGTGCGGGGCGGATAACTGGGTGGATGCAGCCGAGTGGGCCAGCGACAACGAAGACTGGCTCAAAAAATACCTTGTCCTGGAGCAGGGAACACCCTCGCACGACACGTTCGGGCGCGTCTTTCGCTTGCTGGACGCCGAGGTCTTTGAGCAATGCTTTAGCCGCTGGATACGAGGCATCGCGGGCAATGTCAAGGGCGTGATTGCCCTCGATGGCAAGACGCTGTACGGCTCGCGCGATGGCGCCAACACGGCGCTGCACATGGTGAGCGTCTTTGCGACACAAAGCGGCTTGTGCCTGGGCCAGGAGGGCACGCGGGGAAAGGGCCACGAAATCGTGGCCATCAAGGCGCTGCTGAAGGTGCACACACTCAAGGACTGCACCGTGACCATTGACACCATAGGCTGCCAGAGGGAAATCGTCGGGCAAGGCGGCCACTACCTGTTGGCGCTCAAGGCCAATCAGGGCACGCTCTTCGATAGCGTGGCAGAGTTCTACGCTGAGGGCCAGAGGCACGGCTTTGGCACCTTGGCGGTGAGCCGGTTCGAGACGCTGGAAAAAGACCACGGGCGCATTGAGACGCGGCGCCATCTGTGGGTGGGCAAGCTCGACTGGATGGAGCCGTCGTTGCGCGGTGACTGGAAAAACCTTGCCGGTGTTGGTATGGTCGAGCGCCAGCGCCAGCGCGAGATCAAGGGCAAGGTGTCGGTGGAGCGCACGTTCTGCATTGGCTCCCAAGGCGTTTCATCGGCCTAGGCGCTGGCCGAGGCAGCCAGAGGCCACTGGGGAGTTGAAAACCGCCTGCACTGGGTGCTCTATGTCACGTTCCGCGAGGATGAGTGCCGTGTGCGCGCAGGGCATGCGCCACGCAATCTCTCGACCATACGAAAGTTCGCCCTGACGCTGCTGCGCCAAGATCAGCAGTACCCCAAACGCAGTTTGCGTAGCCGCCGCAAAACCGCTGACCGCCTCACCGATTACAGGGAATCACTCCTGGACCTTCAGGCTCGGGAGTAAATGCAATTGCCCTGAGCACCGACTGCAACGCTCTGCTGATCTGCCTTGGTGGGATATAAGCATTCATCCTAAAACGGTGACTTTGTAATTTTTCGCTCCCTAAGCCCTACCGCCCCACCTCATCCACCATCGCCCTGAACTCGTCAATATCCTCAAAACTCCGGTACACGCTGGCAAAGCGGATGTAGGCAATCTTGTCGAGTTTCTTGAGTTCCAGCATGACGAGTTCGCCCAAGCGGCTGGAGGCGACTTCGCGCAGCCCGAGGTTCAGCAGTTTTTCTTCAATCTGCTCGACTGCTGCATCCACCTGCGCGGTGCTGACCGGGCGCTTGCGCAGCGCCAGTCGCATGGAGCCGAGTATCTTGCTGCGCTGGTAGTCGGTGCGGCGACCGTCTTTCTTGACGATGGACGGAAAGCTGACGTCGGGCCGCTCGTAGGTGGTGAAGCGTTTTTCGCAGGCGGCGCACTGGCGGCGGCGGCGAATGAAGTCGGCGTCTTCTGAAATTCGGGTTTCGACCACCTGGGTTTCAAGATGGCCGCAGAAAGGACATTTCATGAGTCCCTCCAGCAAATTTTCAAGCGTTTAAGGCCGCTAGCGCAATGAGAACGGACGCAAGCAGCTATTGAATTAATAGCTGCTGCGCCGCTCATGGCGTTCAGCCGTAAACCGGGAAGCGGCTGGTCAGGGCATGCACCTTGGCCCGAACCGCCTCGATGTTGGCCGCATCGCGCGGGTTGTCGAGCACGTCGGCAATCAGGTGGGCCGTCATGCGCGCTTCTTCGTCCTTGAAGCCGCGCGTGGTCATGGCGGGGGTGCCGATGCGCACGCCGCTTGTGACCATCGGCTTTTCCGGGTCGTTCGGAATCGCGTTCTTGTTGATGGTCATGTGGGCGCTGCCCAGCACGGCCTCGGCTTCCTTGCCGGTGATGCCCTTGGCGCGCAAGTCCACCAGCATGACGTGGCTTTCGGTGCGGCCGCTGACGATGCGCAGGCCGCGCTCGGTCAGAGTCTCTGCGACGATCTGCGCGTTTTTCAGAACCTGTTGCTGGTAAGTCTTGAACTCGGGCGACAGCGCTTCCTTGAAGGCGACTGCCTTGGCGGCAATCACATGCATCAGCGGGCCGCCTTGCAGGCCGGGGAAGATGGCGCTGTTGATGGCTTTTTCGTGCTGGGCCTTCATCAGGATGATGCCGCCGCGCGGGCCGCGCAAGCTCTTGTGGGTGGTGGAGGTCACCACGTCGGCATGCGGCACCGGATTCGGGTAGATGCCGGCAGCGATCAGGCCGGCGTAATGCGCCATGTCCACCAGGAAAATAGCGCCGACGTCCTTGGCGACCTTGGCGAAACGCTCGAAGTCAATGCGCAGGCTGTAGGCCGATGCACCCGCAATGATCAGCTTGGGCTTGCTTTCGTGGGCCTTGCGCTCCATCGCCTCGTAGTCGATTTCTTCCTTGTCGTTCAGGCCGTAGGAAACGACGTTGAACCATTTTCCGCTCATGTTCAGCGCCATGCCGTGGGTCAGGTGTCCGCCTTCGGCCAGGCTCATGCCCATGATGGTGTCGCCGGGCTTGAGAAATGCGAGAAACACCGCTTCGTTGGCCGACGCGCCGCAATGCGGCTGCACGTTGGCGGCATCGGCGCCAAAAATCTGTTTGACGCGGTCAATGGCGAGTTGCTCGGCCACGTCGACATGCTCGCAGCCACCGTAGTAGCGGCGGCCAGGGTAGCCTTCGGCGTATTTGTTGGTGAGCTGCGAGCCCTGCGCGGCCATGACGGCGGGCGAGGCGTAGTTTTCGCTGGCGATCAGCTCGATGTGGTGCTCTTGCCGGGCGTTTTCAGCCTGGATGGCGGCAAAGATTTCGGGGTCGGTTTGTTCGATCAGAATATTGCGGTGGTACATGGCAGTCCTTCAAGACTTTGGTTCCTTGTCCTTGGCTCTGTTGCAAAGCAAAGGAAGCAAGGGCTGCCCAGGCGAACGGCTGAACGCTTTTTGGCCAAATAGCCGCAAACGGTGCGCTTCCCCGTGGTGTCCCACGTCCGCCTCAATGGCCGGAGAACCATGAAAGCCTATCGCCAGTCGCGCACCGCGCTAGTGTAACTGAGGGGGCTTGGCCTTAAAGTTCGCTCAGGATTCGTCGAGTTGCGCCACCTCTTCGACAGCCTTTTGGTTCGAATTCCGGGCCGAAGCATTGGCCGGCAATGACACGGGAATAGGGCGTGCAGGCGCTGGAGACGCAAAAAAGCGCGACGAGGTGGAAGGGCGTTGGCCACCCACCACGGCCAGCAGGCGGGCACGCTCAGCCATGACCGTGCTGGCATAGCCGCCATCGCTTGGCAGGTTGGCAGCGCCCACAT
>Ga0123337_10005460_pt1 | contig 12520 bp, 11 predicted proteins | sample frozenSSSSmetaG_FD_89792 | JGI IMG/M metagenome (GOLD analysis project Ga0123337, IMG submission 89792) | Glacier valley bacterial and archeal communities from Borup Fiord, Nunavut, Canada, to study Microbial Dark Matter (Phase II) -... | ecosystem: Environmental > Aquatic > Freshwater > Ice >...
ACGTCTACCAGGGCACCGAGCTGGTCGACCTCTCGCTCGTCGACCCCGACAACCGCCGGGAGGTCGACTTCGCCGACCGCGCCGCTCGTCTGGCCCGGCTCGACGAGAGGGGGTCGCCGGCCGACCTCTCCGACGAGAAGCTGCTGGTCACGTCGCGGGCCCTGCGGCTGCGCCGCGACCACCCCGAGTGGTTCGTCGGCGCAGACGCCGAGTGGGCGCCGGTCACCACGAGCTCGCCGCACCTCGTCGCGGTAGGCCGTGGCGAGGGGGGCGCCGTCCAGGTGGTCTCGCTCGTCACCCGCCTCGCGGGGTCGCTGCCAGCCACGTCGCCGTGGCAGGGTGTCACCGTCGGGCTACCCACCGGGGTGTGGCGTGACCTCCTGTCCGGCACGCAGGTCGACTCGTCCGGTGAGGTCGATGCCGTCGACCTCGTCGGCGAGCTGCCCGTCGCCCTGCTCGTTCGTGTCGACTCCGGGTCCCACCTGGGGGAGGAAGGCATCAGTTCACTTGACTGACAAAGAGATCCGCATCTGGGCCCCGAAGGCGAAGAGAGTCGACATCGACGTCTCTCCGGTGGGTGGGGTGGTCACCACCATCCCCATGAAGCACGCTCCTGGCGGTTGGTGGGTGTGGCGCCGGGCCGAGCACGGCGACTACCCGATCGACTACGCGTTCCGGCTCGACGGCGGTTCGCCGCGGCCCGACCCGCGAAGTGCCTGGCAGCCCTACGGCGTGCACGGGTCGAGTCGCACCTTCGACGTCGGCCATCGGGTGTGGTCGGACGTGCGCTGGCGCGGACCCCGTCGCGGTCGCGGAGCCCTTGCCGGGGTCATCTACGAGCTGCACATCGGCACCTTCACCGCCGAAGGCACCTTCGATGCAGCGACCAGGAGGCTCGACCACCTCGTTGCGCTGGGAGTCGACGTCGTCGAGGTGATGCCCGTGGCCGCCTTCCCCGGTCAGTGGGGGTGGGGCTACGACGGCGTGGGTCTGTATGCCGTGCACGACCCCTACGGCGGTCCGGCCGCCTTCCAGCGTTTCGTCGACGCCTGCCACACCCGCGGTCTCGGGGTGTGCCTCGACGTCGTCTACAACCACCTCGGCCCCAGCGGCAACTACCTGGGTGAGTTCGGGCCCTACTTCACGAGCAAGCACACGACGCCGTGGGGCCCCGCTGTCAACCTCGACGACACGGGATCCGACGTCGTGCGTCGGTTCGTCGTGGACAACGCGCTGCGCTGGCTGCGCGACTTCCACGTCGACGCGCTGCGGCTCGATGCCGTACACGAGCTGCGGGACGACTCCGGCCGACACGTCCTGGCCCAGCTCTCGGACGAGGTCGACGCGCTGTCACGGCAGCTGGGCCGACCCCTGGCACTCGTGGCCGAGAGCGACCTCAACGACCCCGTGACGGTGACCCCCACCGACGAGGGCGGTCTCGGCATGAGCGCCCAGTGGGCCGACGACGTGCACCACGCCCTGCATGTCGCCCTGACGGGCGAGTCGCAGAGCTACTACGCCGACTTCGCGCAGAACGGCGTGGTGGCCAAGACGCTGCGCGAGGTGTTCCTCCACGACGGCGGGTTCTCCAGCTTCCGTGGCAAGGAGTGGGGCGCCCGCGTCGACCCCGAGTCGCATCCGGGTCGGCGGTTCGTCGGCTACCTCCAGACCCACGACCAGGTCGGCAACCGGGCGACCGGTGACCGCATCTCGGCGTCGGTCACGCCCGGTAAGCAGGCGATCGGGGCCGCCCTCTACCTCCTGTCGGCCTTCACGCCGATGGTCTTCATGGGGGAGGAGTGGGCGGCCTCCACGCCCTGGCAGTTCTTCACCGACTTCGAGGAGCCCGAGCTGGCCGAGGCCGTGCGCGAAGGACGGCGCCAGGAGTTCTCCGGGCAAGGGTGGGACGGTGACGACGTGCCCGACCCCCAGGACCGCGCGACGAGAAACCGCAGCGTCCTGCTCTGGGACGAGGTCATCGAGGCCGACCACGCACAGATGCTCCGCTGGTACACCAGCCTCGTGGCCCTGCGACGCCAGGACCCCGAGCTCGTCGACGACCGGCTCGACCACGTCGCGGTCGTCTCCGACCCCGGTGGCGACTGGATCCGGATGGCGCGTTCCGGTGTGCGTGTCGTGGCCAACGTCAGCGACCACCCGTTGACCGTGCCCCTGGAAGAGGACGACACGGGGGCCGACGTGCTCCTCACCTGGGACCCCACGGCCACGCGTGTCGTCGACGGGGGAGTCACGCTCGGGGCCCACGGGGTCGCGGTGCTGCGGGTGCCGTGAGCAGCGCCTACGGTTGGGGGCGTGAACCAGCCGGCGCCCCCGCACACCCTGTCCACCGAGTCGACCCAGACCGTCACCTTCGATGTCGAGGCGTTCCGGTCACAGTTCCCCTCGCTGCAGGGCGGAGCGGCGCACTTCGACGGACCGGGCGGGTCGCAGACCCCCACCGCGGTCGCGGACGCCGTTGCGCGCACGCTGACCTCGCCGATCTCGAACCGGGGACAGGTCACGCAGTCCGAGCGCAACGCTGACGCCATAGTGCTCGCCTTCCGCAGTGCGATGGGCCACTTCCTCGGGGTCGACCCGGGTGGGGTCGTCCTCGGTCGGAGCATGACCCAGCTGACCATGGACCTCGCGCGCACCATCGCGCAGGACTGGGCTCCCGGCGACGAGGTGGTGGTGAGCCGTCTCGACCACGACGCCAACATCCGGCCCTGGGTCATCGCCGCGCAGGGCGTGGGCGCGGTCGTCCGCTGGGTCGACTTCGACCCCTGGACCGGTGAGCTCGACCCGACCGACCTCGCCCCCCTGCTCGGCGCCCGCACCCGGCTCGTCGCTGTGACGGCCGCTTCCAACCTCATCGGAACCATGCCCGACGTCGCGGCGATCGCCGACCGCGTCCACGACGCCGACGCGCTGCTCTTCGTTGACGCGGTCCACTATGCCGCCCACCACCGGGTCGACCTGCGTGAGCTGGGGGCCGACGTCGTGGCGTGCTCTCCGTACAAGTTCCTCGGGCCGCACTGCGGCGTGCTCGCCGCCGACCCGGCCCTGTTCGAGACCCTGCACCCCGACAAGCTGCTGCCCTCGAGCGAGGTCGTGCCCGAGCGCTTCGAGCTGGGCACCCTGCCCTACGAGCTGATGGCCGGCACGACGGCCGCAGTCGAGGTCATCGCCGGTGCGGTGCCCGGCGACGGCACCCTGGGGACGCGGCTCACCCGGTCGATGGGCGCCATCGCCACCCACGAGGACGCGCTGCGGGTGGACATCGAGCAGCGACTGGTCGCCCTGCCGGGCGTCACCTGCCGGTCGCGTGCGCGTCGGCGCACACCCACGCTGCTGCTCGAGGTCGACGGGCACGAGCCGGCCGCGCTGCACTCCGCGCTCGGCGAGCGCGGGGTCAACGCCCCCGGCGGCTCGTTCTACGCCGTCGAGGCCTCGCGCCACCTGGGACTCGGCGCGGCGGGTGGTCTGCGGGTCGGGCTGGCGCCCTACACGAACGCCCAGGACTGCGACCGTCTCGTCGGCGGTCTCGCCGAGATCCTGCAGTAGGCGCCTTCACCGGCACGGGGTGAGGGCTGCAGGAGCTGGAGCGTATGCTGTTGTTTGCAAGTGAAAAGTTCTTCACATGCAAACAATCGGTATCTCACAACGACGATCGGCAGTCTCCGTGTCCGTCCCGCTCTACCAGGCCAAGGCCGAGCTCTTCCGCACCCTCGGTCATCCCGCGCGCATCCGCATCCTCGAGCTGCTCAGCGAGCGGGAGCAGCCGGTGCGAGACCTCCTCGCCCAGATCGCGGTGCCACCGAGCAACCTCTCCCAGCAGCTCGCGGTCCTGCGCCGAGTGTCACTGGTCGTCTCGCGGCGCGAGGAGGGCGAAGTGATCTACGCCCTGTCGGTCCTGGAGGTGCGCGACCTGCTCCTGGCTGCCCGCGTCGTGATGGCCCAGATGGCCGGCGCCCGGTCCGAGCTGGGGTCGCAACTGAGCGACGCGGCGCAGCGGTCGAGCTGGTGACGACCACCCCCGCCGTACGACGTGCCGGCTGGCGCGAGGCGCGCGCCCGCCTGCAGCAGCTGCTACCGCAGCGGGCCGACTTCTCCGTCATGCGCAGGCAGCCACGACGCGACCTGCTTGCCGGAGTGATGGTCGGCCTGGTCGCCCTGCCCCTGGCCCTCGGCTTCGGGGCGAGCTCGGGCATGGGCGCGGGCGCCGGGCTGGTGACCGCGATCGTCGCGGGTGTCGTGGCCGCCGTCTTCGGCGGCAGCCACGTGCAGGTGAGCGGGCCCACGGGGGCGATGACCGTGGTGCTCGTGCCCATCGTCGCGACGTACGGTCCGCAGGCGGTGCTGACGGTGGGTCTGATGGCCGGCCTGCTGCTCGTCGGTCTCGCCGTGGTGCGGGCCGGGCGGTTCATCCGCTACGTGCCCGTGCCGGTGGTCGAGGGCTTCACCATCGGCATCGCCGTCATCATCGGGCTGCAGCAGCTGCCCTCCGTGCTGGGCGTCCACGTGCACGCCGAGAAGGTGCTGGCCCTGGCCGGAGCTGCCGTCGTCGCGGGGGTGAAGGCTCCGCACTGGCCGGCCGTCGCCATCGCCGCGGGCACCGTGGCTCTCATCCTCGGCGGCAGCCGCCTGCGCCGCGGCGTGCCGTTCTCCCTCATCGCGATCGTGGTCGCCACGGCGCTCGACGCGAGCCTCCACCTGGGGGCCGAGACGATCAGCAGCATCCCGTCGACGATCCCGATGCCGCGGATGCCGTCCTTCGACCACCTGAACCAGCTGGTCGTGCCGGCCGTCGCCGTCGCCGCACTGGCGGCCCTCGAGAGCCTGCTGTCGGCTTCGGTGGCCGACGGCATGAGCGTCGGACAGCGGCACGACCCCGACCGGGAGCTCTTCGGTCAGGGGCTGGCCAACCTCGCCTCCCCGATCTTCGGCGGGATCCCGGCGACGGCGGCCATCGCCCGCACGGCCGTCAACGTGCGCGCCGGTGCGACCTCGCGCGCCGCAGCCGTGATCCACGCCCTGGTGCTCCTGGTGATCGTGCTGGTCGCCTTCCGGTGGGTCTCGATGATCCCCCTGGCAGCGCTGGCCGGAGTGCTCGTCGCCACGGCGGTCCAGATGGTGCGGGTCTCGAGCGTCCGCGCCCTGCTGCGCTCGACGCGCGGCGACGCCGTCGTGCTGGTCGTGACGGCGGTCTCGACCGTCGCCTTCGACCTCGTGACGGCGGTCGTCCTGGGTCTCGTCGTCGCCGGGGGACTCGCGCTGCACCAGGCGGCCGAGGCCGCGAGCCTGCAGGAGAGCCCCATCGGCGAGTCGGGGGCGTCGGGCGAGTCGGGCGGCTCGGGGCACGACGCCGAGGAGCGGTCACTGCTCGACGAGCACGTGGTGGCCTACCGCCTCGAGGGACCGCTGTTCTTCGCCGCGGCCCACGACTTCCTGCTCGAGCTCTCCGACATCAGCGACGTGCGGGTGGTCGTGCTGCGGATGGCCCACCTCAGCGCCATCGACGCCACCGGAGCGGCCGTCCTGGCCGACACCATCCGTCGCCTCGAGAGCCGCGGGGTCACGGTGATGCTCTCCGGCGTGCAGCCGGCGCACGAGCGGGTGCTCACCCAGCTGGGGGTCTACGACGAGCTGGCCCACGAGCGCCACCTCTTCACCAGCACTCCAGAGGCGATCGAGCACGCCCGGGTGCACGCCGGTAGGCTGCCGCACCCCCCCGAGAATGCGGTGGCGTCGGCGACAGGTGGTGCCTAGCGTCAGCTGGGTGCTCACCCGCCGGTTCGACCCGTATGACGCCGTCGCCTGCGCCCGTGCCCACGACGTCCTCGTCGCAGGCAAGAGCCTCGGTCGCCCCTGGCACCACCCGCCGTCGGTCGCCGAGTCGGTGCTCGAGTGGAGGCACGACGACCCGGGGGAGCGGACGGAGATGTGGGAGGCGGTCACCCACGGGCTCGTCGTCGGTATCGGCACGATCTGGCTCACCCTGGACGACAACGTCGAGAAGGCCTGGGTGGAGGTGGTCGTCGACCCGGCACACCGTCGACGCGGAGCCGCTCGGGCCCTGACGGAGAGGCTCGTGTCGCGAGCCCGGGAGGCGGGCCGTACGGAGGTGCTCACCGAGGTGGTGGTCCCACCGGGGTGCCAGGAGGGCGACGGGCACCCCTACCTACACTGCGCCGAGGCCCTCGGCTTCGCGACCACCAGCACCGACGTCGAGCGTCATCTGCGGCTCCCCGTCGACCCGCCTCTGCTCAACGTGCTCGAGGCGCAGGCCCGCCCGCACTGGGAGCAGGGCTACCGGCTCGCGACCTACCACGAAGGGGTGCCCGAGCACCTGCAGGAGGGCCTGTGTGCGGTGATGAACCGGCTCGGAGTCGACGCTCCGACCGGCGAGGTGAGCTACGAGCCGGAGTCGCTGACGCCGAGGCGGTATCTCGACAACGTGCAGCTGCTGGTCGACCAGGGTCGCTCGCTGCTGACCACTGTCGCCGCGGCGGTGGCCACGGGCGACGTGGTCGCCTACACCGACCTCGCTCTCCCCGCCGCGCCGAATCCTGTTGCCTGGCAATGGGGCACACTCGTCGACGCCGCCCACCGAGGGCACCGGCTGGGGATGGCGGTCAAGGTGGCCAACCTGCGTGTCCGGAACCGCGACCACCCCGGCCGTGAGCTGGTCGTCACCAGCAACGACGAGACCAACCGCTGGATGGTCGACGTCAACGACGCCCTGGGCTTCGAGATGGTCGAGCTCGTGCCGACGATGCGCCGCATGCTCCCCTGACCGCGTCAGGCTCTGCCCGCGCCAAGCCCCGCACCCGACTCAGCGTCGACGCTCCCGACGCCTGGCTGGCGGGGCGTCGGGCCCGTTGACCCTGAGTCGAGTACGGGGCCGCCGACGACCCGACTCAGCGTCGACGCACCTGACGTCTGGCTGGCGGGGCGTCGGGCCCGTTGACCCTGAGTCGAGTACGGGGGAGCGTCAGGCCCCGACAGCGTCAGGCCCTGGCCGGGGTGAAGGCCGTGAGCACGGCCGCCATGTCGTCGGCTCCGTGCCCGGCCTCCGAAGCCGCACCGAAGACCGTGCGCAGGGCGTCGAGCAGGATCGTGGACACGCCTGACGCGGTGGCGGCGTCGGTGATGATCCCGAGGTCCTTGCGGACCCCGTCGAGGGCGAACGACGGCGTCCAGTCGGCATCCATCATCGCCTTGCCCTTGACGTGCGCGTACGGCGTGTCGACCGCGCCGCCCTCGATGGCATCGAGGAAGAGCGCGGGGTCGAGCCCCAGCCCTCGGGCCAGGGCGACCGACTGGGCGACGGCGGCGGTGACGGAGGCGACCCACGCGTTGCAGACCAGCTTGAGGGCGGTAGCGGCGCCGAGGTCCGACCCGGCCGACACGGTCCGTGAGCTGATCGCCGCGAGGGCCGGTCGGACCCGCTCCAGCAGGGACGGGTCGCCGGCGGTGAGCAGCACCAGCTGCCCGTTCTCCGCGGGGGCCTTGGTGCCGAGCATCATCGCCTCCACGAAGGGCAGGTGGGTCTCCGCTGCCCGGGCGGCCGCCCGGCGGGTGCCCTCCACCCCGATGGTGCTCGCCTGGACCACGACGAGGTCGGCCACCTCGTCGGAGGTGGCGGCGGCCGCGATCTCGTCGATCGCCGCCACGACCGAGTCGGCGTCGAAGAGGGTCATGACGACCACCTCGGCGCCGTCGACGGCTTCGGCGACCGACCCGGCCACCACAGCGCCGTCGTGGCCGAGTGCCTGGGCCTTGCTCACCGTGCGGTTCCATGCCGTGACGGCGTGTCCCTCGCGGAGCAAACTGTGGACGACGCCCGTACCCATGATGCCTGTGCCCAGGACGGTGACCTTCATACGACCGCACTCCTTCTCTTCCGGGCCGTCGGCGCGGCCCACTCCTTGGCGACAGCACTGCCGTGATGGCCGCTATTCCGCCGCCATCAGGGCGGTCAGGGCCGGTCAGGGCCGGTCAGGGCCGGTCGGGGCCGGTGGAGGCATCGACGGCCGCACCGGCATACGGTGTCGTCATGCTCTTCGCCTTCTCCATTGCTCCTGCCGTCGCCGCCGACGAGACCGGCTCGGTCCACGACGCCGTCGCTGCCGCCGTCGAGGTGGTGCGGGCCAGTGGCCTGCCCCACCGGACCGACTCGATGTTCACGACGATCGAGGGCGAGTGGGACGAGTGCCTGGGCGTCATCAAGGGAGCGGTCGACGCGGTGGCAGCGGTGAGCCCGCGGGTGTCGCTGGTGCTCAAGGCCGACCTGCGTCCCGGCTTCACCGGCGAGATAGACGGCAAGGTCGAGCGGCTCGAGCGGGCCCTGCAGGCCCGCGCCTCCGGTGCCTGAGGAGCGAGGTCGACGGTCCGCCCACCCTTTCACGGTGCGCGTGGACTACGAGGACGACGAGTGCCGCGTGCTCGTCGCCCTGGACGGCAACGAGCCGGTCGGGCTGGCCAGCGGCGGGATCAGCCGCGATGCCGACGCCTCCACGCCGTGGGAGCTCTACTCCCTCAACGTGCAGACGTCAGCCCAGGGCACGGGGCTGGCCGACGACCTGCTGACGGCCGCCCTCGGTGACCGACCTGCCTCGGTCTGGGTCTTGACCGCCAATGTCAGGGCGCGGTCGTTCTACCGCCGCCACGGGTTCGCGCCCGACGGCGCCGCGAAGCCGCACCCCGTCAGCGGCGCCCCAGAGTGCCGGATGGTGCGAACCGGGGTCAGGCCGGCCTGAGGGGGCCGTTGACGCTGGTCAGGCGGGGACCGGGGGCAAGGACCACGTGCTGCACCTCGGGTCCTGCAGGATCGCTCCACGGCTGATTGGGGGTTGCGCGTGCGCCTGTGTCATGGTTGATCGGCCCTCTGACCGCGCGACCGGGCAGCGCCCCCCACAGGAGCCCGTCGCCTCGCCCCCGAAGGACCCCCTCGCCCGTGATTCTCGCCCGCCGTGTCGCCGTGGCTGTCGCTGCGCTCGTCGGCCTCTTCGTGGCCGTGCTCGGTCTCTGGCTCGCGTTCGTTCTCGGCCCGAGCGGCACGGCGAGCTATACCGCGCGTGCCACGGGGCCCGTCGTCATCGGGGCTGACATCCTCGGTGGAGTCGACGTCCCCGTCACCGTGAGGGCGCACCGAGATGACGGTGCGACTGACCCGGACGCGATCTTCGTCGGCGAGGCGCGTCCGGGCGAGGTGTCCGACGTCGTCGGGGGGAGCCGGGTGCTGACGGTCTCGGAGGCCCGTTTCCCGGCGCGGGTGCTGGATTTTCGCGCCACCGGGTCGGGCACCCTCGCCGACCCGAGCGCCCTCGACGTGTGGCGCGCCACCGGGCAGGGCGCTCTCAGGGTCAAGGACGCCGGGTCCAACGCCGTGCTGGTCGCCCCGACGGGCAACGACCCCGTGACCGTCGTGGTGACCCGGCAGCACTCCACCTGGTTCATCGAGGCGGTCGTGGCCGTGGTCGTGGGCGCCACCGTCGCAGGAGCCGCTGTGTGGTGGCTCGTGCAGCAGCTCGGGCACCTCGTCCCCCTGGGTCTCCCGGGGAGTCGACGCCGCCGTCCGGCAAACCTGTCGCCCTCCTCGCCGGCGCCGCCGGCTCAGCACGACCCGGCGATATCGGACGGCGACGTGACCCCTGGCCAGAGCGACGGGTCGAGCCGGTGGACGTCGACGACCCCGAGCTCGCCGCCCCGGAGCCAGCACGCCGACGCATCATCCGACCCGGCGCCCACCTCGACCCCTGAGCCGCGGACATGACCTGCACCCCCTCGCGTCCGGGCCGCGCTCGGCGTCCCCTGCGCACGGGCGACAGCGTCGCGCTCGCGACAGTCGTCGCCGTGCTGCTCGGCGCCTGCGGCGCACTCGTGGGCGTCGGCGCCGCGCCCACGGCCACCGTCGGTGCCGCCCTCGAGACCGACAAGGCTCAGGTGATCGCCACGAGGCTGGTCGACCAGGCCCGTCGGGCCGCAGCCACGCCCGGCGCCGACGGCGACGCGCTGCGTGACACGGCCTACACCGGCGACGCCCTGGTGGCCGCGCGCGCCGACGCCCGACTCGCGAAGGTCACCCCGGGGGTGACGACGGCGCAACGGGTCCTCGTGGACACCCCACCCGTGGTCCTGGCCGTGGCGCGAGCCCTCACCTACCCGCGCACCATGATCGCGCAGAGCAGCCTCAAGGCTTCCGGACTGCCCGTGCTCATGCTGCTCACGACGCCTGACGTGGCCACGCCCTACCGCATCGCCGCCCAGGTCTCGATGCTGGCGGGTGCTCAGCGGCCCGCCTTCGACCCTCTCGCTGCCGGCTCGCCCGCGCTGGCGTCGACGGACACGGCGTCGCCGGCCGGGCGGTACGCCGCGCTCGTCGACGGGTATGCCGCCTCGCTGGCCTACCCGAGCAGCCCGAAGACCGTCGCCGCGGGCATCATCGCGGGTGACGCCTTCAGCACCGCCGTGCGGGCCAACGCCGCGAAGCAGGCCGCGGCGCTCACGTCCGTCGGGTCGTTCCGTCAGCAGCACGACGCACGGGCGGTCACGGGTGGGCTGGGGACCGCCGGGGGTCAGGCGGCGCTGGTCTTCGCCGTCATCGACCGCAACGACACGGTGCTGGTCCAGAACGGCACGCTCACCCTCACGAAGGCCTTCACCACCCTGAGCGGTCTCAGCTCCGTCACCTCCGAGGCCGACCTGTCGACCCTCGAAGTCGTCGCGCTCGTGGTCCCCGCCTCCGGGGCGGCCACGGTCGTCGGGGGCCAGGACCATCTGTACGCAGCCCAGGGCGCGTGACGCTCGGAGGACTGGCCGGCTGACAGCGACTGACCTCGAGGCCCGGCCGGTTGGCCGAGCGCGACACCGATCGGAGACAATGACCGCATGACCCAGCAGCCCTTCTCGACCTCTGCCCTGCGCGGCGCCGTGGACCTGTCGACGCTACGGCGCCCCGCCCCCCCGGCCGGTGCTTCGGGGGCCTCAGGTCCCCGCCCTGCGGGGCCGGTGCCGGGCGGGGTCGGCGCCCTCGTGGTCCAGGGCACCGACGCCGGTTTCCAGGAGATCGCCACCGCCAGCGTGCGGGTGCCGAGCGTGGTGCTTCTCTGGTCGGCCCGGCTGCCTGAGTCCGAGCAGTTCGTCACGACCCTGGCCGGGGTGGTGACGACCTATGCCGGCCGCCTGCAGCTGGTGTCGGTCGACGTCGACACCAACCCCAGCCTGCAACGCGCCTTCCAGGTGCAGTCGGTGCCAGCGGCGTTCGGCCTCGTCCAGGGCCAGCCGGTGCCGCTCTTCACTGGCCTGCTCCCGCCCCAGGAAATCACTCCGTGGCTCGACGAGCTGCTCAAGCTGGCCCTGCAGCAGGGAGTGACGGGGCGCATCGACGTCACGGGGCAGGAGCCGGGCGGCGCCGAGGGTGCCGACGAGGGCGAGGCCGCCGAGCCCGAGCTTCCCCCGCACGTACAGGCGGCGTACGACGCCATCGACGCCGGTGACCTCGGCGCTGCAGCCGCCGCCTACGAAGGGGCGTTGAAGGCGAACCCGGCCGACGACGAGGCCAAGCTCGGGCTGGCTCAGGTGCGCCTCATGCAGCGCACCGAGGGCACCGACCTGGTGACGGCCCGCGCCGCTGCGGCCGCGGCGCCCACCGACGTCGAGGCGCAGACGCTCGTCGCCGACCTCGACGTGCTCGGCGGGCACGTCGAGGACGCGTTCGCTCGCCTCATCGACCTCGTGCGGGTGAGCGCTGGTGACGAGCGCAACCGGGTGCGCCAGCACCTGATCGAGCTCTTCGAGATCGTCGGACCGGGTGACGAGCGGGTCGAGCGCGCCCGCAAGGCGCTCATGAGCGCCCTGTTCTGATCCACGGTGACGTCCACCTCGACCGCACGTGCCGTGTCCCCCGACTCCGGCGAGCACTGGAGCGCTCCCGGAGCCTGGTCAGTGGCCGACGGCATCCATCGCATCCCGCTGCCCCTGCCCAACGACGGCCTGCGAGCCGTCAACGTCTACGCCCTGCAGACCGACGACGGCGTGACGCTCGTCGACGGGGGCTGGGCGATCCCCGCCGCTCGTGAGGTGCTCGACGCGGGCCTGCGCTCCATCGGCAGCGGGGTCGGTGACATCAGGCGCATCCTCGTCACCCACGCCCATCGCGACCACTACACGCTGGCCGCCGTCATCGGGGCCGAGGTCGGGGCCCAGGTGCTCCTGGGGATCGGTGAGAAGCCGTCGCTCGACCTCATCGCCGGGGCGCGCGACGGCGCGCCCGGTGAGCGGGCGAACCCCTTCGTGGCGCCCCTGGTCGCGGCAGGCGCTCGCGAGCTGGCCCGTCAGTGGGCCCGCTCCGGTGCCGAGGTCGATCCCCCCGACCCCGAGCACTGGGCGGCGCCCGACCTGTGGCTCGAGGGCGAGGAGCAGCTGGCGGTCGGAGGTCGCACCCTCGACGTCGTCGCCACCCCCGGACACACCCCCGGACACCTCGTCTTCGCCGACCGTGCTGCCGGTCTGCTCT
>Ga0123337_10005461_pt1 | contig 12520 bp, 17 predicted proteins | sample frozenSSSSmetaG_FD_89792 | JGI IMG/M metagenome (GOLD analysis project Ga0123337, IMG submission 89792) | Glacier valley bacterial and archeal communities from Borup Fiord, Nunavut, Canada, to study Microbial Dark Matter (Phase II) -... | ecosystem: Environmental > Aquatic > Freshwater > Ice >...
GGTGTGGTTCCCGTTATCAATTTGGAATGGATCCAGAAAGTAAGACGTGACTGTACTAATCGTGGTTATTCACAAGAAGCCGTAGTTGATATTATTCTTAAAAGAATGCCAGACTATATTCATCATATTACGCCACAATTTTCACGAACCCATATTAACTTTCAACGCGTGCCGTTAATTGATACATCAAACCCTTTTATGATGCGGGAAATTCCAACGCCTGATGAAAGTTTAGTTGTCATTCGCTTTAAAAACCCTAAACAGGCCGATTTCCCTTATTATCTCAGTATGTTAAAAGATTCATTTATGTCCCGACCTAACAACATGGTTGTACCCGCAGTTAAAATGGGCTTGGCAATGGAAATTATTATGACGCCATTTATCGAAGAAATGATGATTAGAAAACGTCAACGCGGTTAATGATCGTGTGAATAAAATTTGATTACAAAAACGATGCCGCCAAATAAGCGGTATCTTTAATTTTAGAGTATAAAAAAAATTTAACTATGTCGACGTTCAACATTAAACAGGCAGTGGCTACACTCATTAAAGGCGGTGTTATCGCTTATCCTACAGAAGCTGTATATGGTTTGGGTTGCGATCCTTGGGATGAGAATGCAGTACATAAAATTTTAAAAATTAAACAACGCCCTTGGCAAAAAGGATTGATTTTAATCGCTGCGGACTTCAATCAACTTCAACCCTTTATCGAGCCTGTTACAGCACAGATTATGGCTCAGTTAGAATCAACATGGCCAGGTCCAACAACATGGTTACTGCCGGTTAATTCAACAGTGCCTGCTTATCTATATGGTGAACACGATACGATTGCAGTAAGGGTCACGGCACATCAGCAAACAGCAGAATTATGTCGTACTTTTGGTGGTGCAATTGTCTCTACCAGTGCCAATTTAGCAGGCAAGGAGCCCGCTCGAACAAGCCACCAAGTACACTGTGATTTACACGATGTCGATTATATTCTAGCGGGCGAATGTTCGGGTTCAGATAAGCCAACATCAATAAGAAACGCCAAAACAGGAGAAATAATCCGATGAGCCAACCTGATATAAATGCTGTGCGGAATTATTTTATGAACTTACAAGATAGTATTTGTAAAGAATTAGCGACGGTTGATGGCAAAGCTCAATTTATCGAAGATAATTGGCAACGTGAAGGCACTGGCGGTGGTGGCGGTCGTACTCGTGTTTTAACAGATGGAGGCGTATTTGAACAAGGCGGTGTTAACTTCTCTCAAGTCACTGGCAATAGCCTTCCCGCTTCAGCGACAGCATCACGGCCAGAACTTGCTGGTCGTAGTTTTGAGGCATTAGGAGTGTCTTTAGTTATTCATTCCCATAATCCTTATATCCCAACGTCACACGCCAATGTACGCTTTTTTATTGCTGAAAAAGAAGGCGAAGCGCCGATCTGGTGGTTTGGTGGTGGTTATGATCTCACGCCCTATTATGGTTTTGAAGAAGATGTAATCAGTTGGCATCAAACGGCAAAAACAGCCTGCGAGCCTTTTGGTGATGATATTTATCCGCGGTACAAGCAATGGTGTGATGACTACTTTTGGTTAAAACATCGAAATGAACCACGAGGCGTTGGCGGCTTATTTTTTGATGATCTTAATGAAGGTGGTTTTGAGCAGTGTTTTAATTTTGTCAAAAGTGTTGGAGATAGTTATACACAGGCGTACTTACCCATAGTGAATCGACGTAAGCATATTGCTTTTGGCGAACGAGAGCGCGACTTTCAACTGTATCGTCGTGGTCGTTATGTGGAGTTTAATTTAGTTTATGACCGAGGTACTTTATTTGGCTTGCAATCTGGCGGGCGAACAGAATCAATCTTGATGTCATTGCCGCCATTAGTTAAGTGGCGCTATAACTGGCAACCTGAAGTCGGTAGCTCAGAAGCTGAATTGTATGAGATTTATCTAAAGCCCCGTGATTGGCTTGCTGGTTCAGAATAAAGATAAATGCTAAGTTGTTGTTAAAGCAGCATTGCCAGATATAAAAAGACCCTTATTAAAGGGTCTTTTTATTGAGCTCAACTAAAGAAAAAACGTTAGAAACGACGGCCAATACCAATACCGTAAACAAAGGGGTCAATATCTGCAGAAATTTGCGCATTTCCTACCGCCGTATTTGAGAATTTTGCCGTAGTATCCATTTGAATGTATTTCACATCCATATTCACAAACCAATCTTCATTAATCGCAATATCAACACCCACTTGTGCAGCTAAGCCCCAAGAATCTTCAAGTTTTACTTTAGCACCAGATTGAGGCAACACATCACCCACCACTTTTTCATCGAAGAAATAAGTGTAGTTCACACCAGCACCAATATAAGGCCGAATATTTGAATCAGGTGCAAAGTGATATTGCAATGTTAATGTCGGAGGTAACACTTTTGCATCAATAACATCTGTTAAACCAGCCCAATTCTTTTCACCGGAAACAGTATGATTCGAATAACCTAAAATCAGCTCGACACCCCAGTTACGATCAACCATGTAAGTGATATCTAGTTCTGGCACTGTGTCTGAGTCGACTTTAACGCCTTTTGTGCCTTGGTCAACACCGTTGATAGAAAGTGTACCGCTGTTATCATTAGGGTTTACGTTAATAATACGACCACGAACCAACCAATCACCTGCTTCATAGGCTATAGCTGGTGTAGCGATAGTTGATATACCGGTGGCTACTAATAGTGCGATGACTAACTTTGTTACTTTCACTTTTGCTTCTCCCAAAAAAATTTAAAACTGTTCTAAATAACGTGATACCGATCATACGAGCTTGGTGATAAATCACATTGATCAGGGTCATTAAAACGATTGAAAATTTTTCTTTTATTTCTAGAAGCTGGTGTTTTTAATTTAATGCGTTAATTTAGTAATATTTAGAGTTGTCTTTAGCCGCATAATTCTTTGATTCTTGCTATGTCATGTAAGACAATTCCTTTGCCAAAGGTAGTAATTAGCCCTTCTTCTTGCAGACGTGTAAATATGCGGCTCACTGTTTCAACGGCTAACCCAAGATGATTAGCAATATCGCCTCTAGACATCGTTAGATGAAATTCTGTAGCAGAAAAACCGCGATCACTAAAACGCTTTGAAAATGACAATAAGAAAGTGGCGAGTTTTTCATCGGCAGTTTTTTTCCCGAGCAACAGCATGAAGTTTTTATCACCTGATAATTCTTTACTTAAACGACTCAATAGCTGGATTTGTAGTTGCGGCATTTCTTGGCCGAGTTCTTGTAATGAATCAAAAGGTAGTTCGCAAACACTGCTGGTTTCTAACGCTTTGGCATTAGACTGATAAGATTGTTGGTAAAGTGCATCTAAGCCAATAAATTCGCCTGGGAAATAAAAACTAGTAACTTGATCACGACCGTTATTAGTTGAAATGGTGGTTTTAAATGAACCAGAGCGGACTATATATAAGGATTTAAAAGCGTGTTCAGTCGTAAACAATGTTTCACTACGCTTAAGACTTTGCCTTCGCTTAATAATATTATCCAACTGCGCAAGGTCCTTGTTATGTATACCTAATGGTAAACACAAACGATAGAGTGAACATTCTTGACAAGCCACACGATGATCATGCTCAAGCTTAGCCATATCTTTGAATAGCGGGGTGATGTTGATCGTTTGTACCATTACAAATCCTATGTATTAGAGATTAATGATGATACCGCTTCAAACCAGTCACTGAAACAGTTATTATTCTTGTTTTATTTTGTAGCTCAGGAAAACCCATATGTCTCGTATTGCAACAATTGCACGTAACACACTGGAAACCCAAATCGAGGTGACACTCAATCTTGATGGTAGTGGTCAATTTTCTGCAGAAACAGGTGTACCCTTTCTTGATCATATGATGGAGCAAATTGCCCGCCATGGCTTATTCGATCTGAATGTTAAAGCGAACGGTGACTTAAAGATTGATGCGCATCATACGGTGGAGGATATCGGGATCACCATTGGTCAAGCGTTGAAAAAAGCGTTAGGCGATAAAAAGGGCGTGGTTCGTTATGGGCATGCTTATGTACCATTAGATGAAGCCTTAACGCGTGTCGTTTTAGACTTGTCAGGTCGACCTGGTTTTGAATACGGTGTTACATTTAACCGTGACAAAATTGGCGAATTTGATGTAGATTTGTTTTATGAGTTTTTTCAAGGCTTAGTGAATCATGCTGGTGTTACGTTACATATTGATTGTTTAAAAGGTCGTAATGCGCACCATATTGCAGAAACAGTCTTTAAAGCATTTGGACGAGCCTTACGCATGGCAGTTACATTAGATCAACGTGCATTAGAACAACTACCGTCAACTAAGGGAGCGTTATAATTCGCTGATATCTTGTTTTCTAATAATTACGTAAAATAGATTTTTCCGCACACACTTTTTTATCAGGTTATTTATGCGCCGCGTAGCAGTTATTGATTATGGCATGGGCAATTTACGTTCAGTCTCTAAAGCACTTGAAGCAGTAGCGGGTGACCTTACAATTGAAGTAACTTCAGATGCTGCTCGTATTCAAACTGCTAGCCACGTCGTTTTTCCTGGTGTTGGCGCAATACGCGATTGCGTTGCAGAATTAAAACGTTTGCAGTTGGATAATGTCATTCGAAATGTTATTAATAATGGTACGCCAGTACTTGGTATATGTCTTGGTATGCAGGCCTTGCTTAGTTACAGTGAAGAAAATAATGGCACTGAAGGCTTAAACATTATCGAGGGCAAAGTTCGTCATTTTAATATTAATCCCACTGTTAATGATGCGCACTTCAAAGTACCTCATATCGGCTGGAACCAAGTCCATCAAACATCTACTCACCCGCTATGGCATAACATTGAACAAGACAGTCGCTTTTATTTTGTACATAGTTATTTTGTCGATCCAGAAAATGCCGATGTCACGGCAGCAACAACCGCTTATCCCGATGATTTCACCTCTGCGATACACAAAAATAACGTGTTTGCCGTGCAATTCCATCCAGAAAAAAGCCAGCATGCTGGACTGCAGTTACTTGAAAACTTTTTAAAATGGGACGGCAAGTCCTAAATCTTATAATGTTGATGAATTTGGAGAAATCTTTATGTTGTTAATCCCTGCCATTGATCTAAAAGAGGGTCACTGTGTTCGCTTGCGTCAGGGACGCATGGAAGATAATACGGTGTTTTCAGAGGATCCTATCGCAATTGCTCAACGATGGGTGGAAGCGGGTGCTAAGCGTTTACACATTGTCGATCTTGATGGTGCCTTCGCCGGTAAACCGGTTAATGCCAGCGTTATTCATCAAATATGTAAAACTTTTCCAGATCTTGAAGTACAAATTGGCGGTGGTATTCGGGATGAGGAAACGATTCAGACCTATCTAGATGCTGGTGTACGTTACGTAATTATCGGAACAAAGGCTGTTAATGTACCTCATTTTGTTGGCGATGTTTGTGCTGAATTTCCTGGACATATCATTGTCGGACTTGATGCTAAAGATGGCAAAGTGGCCATCGATGGCTGGTCAAAACTATCACATCACGATGTAACTGATATCGCCCAGCGGTTTGAGCAAGATGGTGTTGAAGCGATCATTTACACTGATATTAGCCGAGATGGCATGATGCAAGGGGTTAATCTCGAGTCTACCCGTGATTTAGCACGCGCTATTAATATTCCGGTTATCGCCTCCGGCGGCGTCACGGATTATAACGATATCAAGGCTTTATGCCACTACGAAAGTGAAGGTGTAATGGGAGCGATCGTCGGTCGTGCGATATATGAGGGCACGATTGATCTCGCTGAAGGCCAAGCGCTTGCAGATCGCCTCAATCCACCAGTAAAGCGATAACTAGGATCATATTATGGGTTTGGCTAAACGTATTATTCCTTGTCTTGATGTTGATAACGGACGTGTTGTTAAGGGTGTGCAGTTTGTGGATATCCGAGATGCCGGCGATCCCGTTGAAGTGGCAAAACGTTACGATCAGCAAGGTGCTGATGAGATTACATTTTTAGATATTACGGCCACCCACCATAATCGTGACACGATGATTGAGGTTGTAAAGCAGGTTGCTAGCCAAGTGTTCATTCCACTCACTGTTGGCGGCGGTATTCGAACTGTTGAAGATATACGTCGTATGTTAAATGCCGGTGCCGATAAAGTTGGTATAAATTCAGCAGCAGTCACTAATCCTGAATTTGTGCGTGAAGCATCACAAAAATTTGGCTCACAATGTATCGTCGTAGCAATTGATGCTAAACGCGTTTCAAGCGAAGATGAGCCAGCAAAGTGGGAAATCTTCACCCATGGTGGTCGAACTGCAACAGGAATAGATGCTATCGAGTGGGCCAAAAAAATGGTTGATTTTGGTGCAGGTGAAATATTGCTGACCAGTATGGATCGGGATGGTACTAAGTCTGGATTTGATCTGGAATTAACACGTGCAGTAAGCGATGCAGTCGCCGTGCCGGTTATTGCATCGGGTGGTGTAGGTCAATTACAAGATCTAACTGATGGTGTAAAACTAGGTCGTGCCGATGCCGTATTAGCTGCAAGTATTTTCCACTTTGGACAACATACCGTACAGGAAGCTAAACAACAAATGGCGAGCCAAGGTATTGAGGTTAGACTTTAATGAATTGGCTTGAACAAGTTAAATGGAATGAAGTGGGATTAGTGCCTGTTATCACGCAAGAATTTTCAACAAAGCAAGTGCTCACTTTAGCATGGATGAACAAAGAGTCTTTGCAACTCACTTTTGAAACTGGTCATGCGGTTTATTGGTCTCGCTCACGTCAAAAACTTTGGCACAAAGGCGAACAATCAGGCAATCAACAACAAATTAAATCTATTCGCTTAGATTGCGATAGTGATGCTATTTTATTAGAAGTCCTACAGCTCGGTGGCATTGCCTGCCATACCGGCCGACATCATTGTTTCTACCAGCAACTTGTTGACGGTGAATGGCAGGCAATCGAAGCTGTCTTAAAAGACCCAAAAGAGATCTACAAATGAGTGACACATTAAAAAAGCTAGCTGAAGTACTAGAATCGCGCAAAACTGCCGCTCCTGATAGCTCTTATGTTGCCAGTTTATATCATGCGGGCACCGACAAGATTTTAAAAAAACTAGGTGAAGAAGCGACAGAAACCGTTATTGCTGGCAAAGGTGGTAATAGGCAGGAAATCATTTATGAAACAGCTGATTTATGGTTTCACAGTTTAGTTTTATTAGCTCATAATAATATTGACTATCAAGATGTTCTCAATGAACTTGATCGCCGATTTGGTTTGTCAGGAATTGCAGAAAAAGCCAGCCGAGATCCATCGGAGAATAAAAAATGACAGACTGTATTTTTTGTAAAATAATCGTCGGAGATATTCCTTCAGCGAAAGTCTATGAAGATGACCAAATTTTTGTATTTAAAGATATTAATCCTAAAGCGGCGGTGCATTTGCTGGTGATCCCTAAAATTCATCTTAATAGTTTAGATGACTTGGCTGAGGAGCATCAGGCTCTGATTGGTCATATGATGTTAACGTTATCTCAGCTAGCTCAATCGCAAGGCTTAATGAACGGTTTTCGTACGATTATCAATACTGGCCCTGATGGCGGGCAAGAAGTTGACCATTTACACATACATATACTTGGTGGAAAAGGATTAGCTAAATTTAATTAAAGCTAACAAGCTTATCGTTAATAGGGCACTACTCACTAGGATTGGTGTCAGATGCAAAGGCACACAAAACAGATATACTGACAATTAGGTTCAGTTTAAATATTAGGAGAAAGTTATGGGTTTCGGCGGCATAAGTATTTGGCAGTTATTAATAGTATTAGCTATTATCATCTTATTATTTGGTACCAAAAAATTACGCTCATTAGGCGGTGATTTGGGTAGTGCCATTAAAAGTTTCAAACAATCAGTGGGCGAGGGTGAAGAAGAATCTAAAAACAAGGAAGAAAAGATACTCAAACAGCCAAGTGAAACCACTCAGGCACATGATATCCACAAAGATAAACATTCGAGTTAACGACAATGTTTGATATTGGCTTTTGGGAATTAATGCTTATTGCATTGGTTGCATTGATAGTTGTTGGGCCTGAACGTTTACCAAAACTAATACGCGTTACCGGCTTATGGATTGGCCGTGCTAATGCGTCGGTGCAGTCAATTCGTAATGAAATATCCCGAGAGTTACGTGCCGAAGAGCTTAAACAAGCTCTTAATAAAACAGTAGATGTTTCAAATGTAAATAAAATAATGGACGTTGAACCAAAACCTGAACCTGAATTAGGGCCAGAGCAAGAATTGGCAGCAGATCCACAACCTGTGCCTGAGTCAAAATTAGAACTAGAACCTGAATTAGGGCCAGAACAAGAATTGGCAACAGACCCACAACCTGTGGCTAAGTCTAAATTAGAATCGGAACCGCAAATACCGGTTAAAAAGGATGAAAATGGAAACGGATAATCAGCAACCCTTGATATCCCACCTAATTGAACTTCGCGATCGTCTGCTTCGAGGAGTTGTCGTCGTATTAATCTTTGCAGCCTGTTTACTGCCCTTTTCCAATGATTTATACCATTTCTTAGCAGAACCATTAATGCGACAATTGCCGGCATCAAGCACCATGATCGCTACGGAAGTGGCATCGCCTTTCTTAACACCATTCAAACTTACGTTGAGCGTTGCTATTTTGATGGCCGTTCCGGTATTACTCTACCAGTTGTGGGCATTTATTGCGCCAGGGTTATATGACAATGAGCGTAAAATGGTGTTTCCCCTGTTATTTGCCAGTACAGCACTGTTTTTTCTTGGGATAGTATTTGCTTATTATGTGGTTTTTCCACTGGTCTTCGGATTTTTAACTCAAGCAGCACCTGAAGGTGTAGCGATCATGACTGATATCAGCAGTTATTTAGACTTTGTTTTGAAATTGTTTTTTGCTTTTGGTTTAGCGTTTGAAGTACCTATAGCCACTTTATTATTAATATGGTCAGGCGCTTCAAGTGTAAAAAGTCTAAAAGAGAAACGACCTTACATAATAGTCGGGGCGTTTGTCATTGGTATGTTATTAACGCCACCGGATGTGATTTCTCAGACCTTACTCGCGGTGCCAATCTGGCTATTGTTTGAGTTAGGTTTATTATGTTCTCGATGGTTACCTAAGAAACGAAATGAAGAATCTCCTGAAACATAACATCACAGTGGATTAAATTTCGATTTCCACTAGAAGCATTCTTCACACCAAAATCATTACGACTTACTATTTTGTATAACGCAGTCTAGTACCATGTTCTAAGGACAATAAAATCTCTTCGGCTCGAAGTGCTGAAGGAAAAAAAGTCCCTGAAATCTTTGCACCGTGAAGGCTGGCTCCCACTAAACTTTCGCAATTAGAGAAATCTACACCACGTAAATCTGCTTGTCGAAAATAGCTATTAGAAAAATCTAATCCTGCGGTATTAATGCTTTGTAAATTAATGTGTCGAAAATCGCACCCGATCAATTCTGCTTTTTCGCCCGCAGCAACGCGCTGATTAAACTCTACTACATTACCTTCGCGCAATAAGCGATATAAAGGATGATCTGAAATTATCGGCTCAGCCATTAGTTCGATTGCTCCTTAAGCTGTAATGTCGATAGTGCCGCCGGGATTGTCGGGATTAAATCCTGATTCTTGTGCAAGTTGAGCCTCTTCGACGACACCTGCATTACTAATCGTTGTAGATGATTTTTCACTGGTTGTTACTGTATTTTGAGTTTCACTATTACTTTGTGATGGCATCACTCGCCCTTGTAACAAACTTTCTTGGCTCAAGGGATTGGTAAGTGTAGGTTGACCGCTTAATGGTGAAATACCTGGGATTTCCATATTGATCTCCTTTTGAGCTGGTTAGAAAAAATTGTATTCTAATGACCACTAATATCGCATATAGATTTAGTGAGAATTCATCAATCATGATTGCTTACAAGCATACTCCAAAATATCGAAGTGGCAATGCACAATTTGATCTAAAAGATTATGGAGCTAAGATAGATAGTAAGAAAACAGCTTTTTAGTATTAAGTACGGTTAGATTCAGAAAGTTATTTAAACAAAAGCTTCTAAAGACCACTTAGATTATGTATACTTTCCTGCTTGTTGCCTGGGTGGTGAAATTGGTAGACACAAGGGACTTAAAATCCCTCGGCTTTGCGGCCGTACCGGTTCGATTCCGGTCCTAGGTACCATCATAAATATCAAAGACTTAGCTTGTTTCAGGCTAGGTCTTTTTTTATACCTATTATTTGTGGTGTAACTCAGGTGTAACTTTCATTAGTGGCGAGCTATCCGTCAAATGAGCAAAAGCCCCCTCGCAAAATTAATTTCAGTGTATAAAAATTCAATTTATTTCGGTCGGAGACTCCTAATCTCTTTGTCCGGTTCAAGTTTCTATGGGCTCCATATAAATCTAAGCCTTAGCATCATTATCGATGCTAAGGTCCTATATTGATCTAGGGGTTTATAGTCAATTTTTAACCGTTCTGATCTAATCTTTTAGGCTCCTAGTTATCATTAGTCCACCATATTTTTAAAATCGTCTTCAGGCTTTCGTGCTCAGCTCCTGAATGATTTTTTATTTTCATGACATATTTCATTTGTAATATTACCTGCTAATCCATAACGTCATTATTGATAAGTTACAGAAATCGTTGTGACTAGCCTAGATAAGATATTATTGCGTTACAATAAATCATTAAGAAAGAAACTCGCGAAATATGAATGCAGTAGAAATTGAAGAAGCCATATCAGAACTAACCCTTCAATCATTTGATGCAGCTGAGTTCCCGTATGCCTTTTTGGAAGCCTTTGGTAATAAGATAACCACCATTAAGCGGCTCAAAAGTGGCACATCAAATAAATCTGATTTGGGAGGTGTGCTACAAGCTAATCATATCCATATTGCTGTTACAGATGAAGGCGAGGTAACAAAAACCTTATTAGCACTTAAAGACAGTCCCGCAACAAGCAAAGCGAAAGCCAAGTTCATACTTGCCACTGATGGTCTTACTTTTGAAGCAGAAGATTTGCTATCAGGTGATACTGTAGTGTGCGACTATCAAGACTTCCCAAATCATTTTGGCTTCTTCTTACCGCTTGCTGGTATTACAACAGTTAAGCAACTGCGTGACAGCTCCTTTGATATTCGCGCGACTAGCCGTTTAAATCGCCTTTACATTGAATTACTTAAAGATAATCCTGGCTGGGGTTCATCTGAACAGCGTCATGAAATGAATCATTTTATGGCCAGATTAATCTTCTGCTTTTTTGCAGAAGATACCGATATTTTTGATGGTTCAGATCTTTTCACTAGCACCATCGAACAAATGAGTACCAGAGACTCATCAAATACGCATGAAGTGATTAGTGAAATCTTCAGAGCCATGAATACTGATTTTGCCGAGCGTCCCAATGCTAGCTTACCTAGATGGGTGGATCGCTTTCCTTATGTGAATGGTGGCCTATTTTCAGGCAGTGTTGAAGTGCCCCGATTCAGTAAGATTTCTCGTTCATATTTACTACATATTGGTAATCTCGATTGGACAAAGATTAATCCTGATATTTTCGGTTCGATGATTCAAGCTGTAGCGGATGATGATGAACGTGGTTCACTCGGTATGCACTACACCAGTGTGCCTAATATACTTAAAGTGTTGAACCCATTACTTCTCGACGATCTACGTGAAAAACTCGAAGACGCAGGTGAGCACGCACGTAAACTCCTCAACCTGCGTAACCGTATTGCTAGAATCCGTGTATTTGATCCTGCCTGTGGTTCAGGTAACTTTCTTGTCATTGCCTACAAACAAATGCGAGAAATTGAAAACACCATCAATGAACAGCGTGGTGAAATTGGTCGTAAAAGTGATATTCCACTCACAAACTTACGAGGCATTGAGTTACGTGACTTTTCGGCGGAAATCGCACGTCTAGCACTCATCATTGCCGAATATCAGTGTGATGTGCTGTACAGGGGCCAGAAGGAAGCATTACAGGAATTTTTACCTCTAAGCGCTCAAAACTGGATTACCTGTGGTAACTCACTCAGACTTGACTGGCTCAGTATTTGTCCACCAACAGGTACGGGCGTCAAATACCTTGCTGACGATTTATTTGATTCTCAGTTAGAGCAGCCTCAAATAGATTTTGAAAATGAAGGTGGCGAAACTTATATTTGTGGGAATCCGCCTTATTTGGGGTCGACATGGCAGTCGGCAGAACAAAAAGATGATTTGAAACGCATATTTGATGGCCGAACAAAAAGCTGGAAATCGCTAGATTATGTTGCCGGTTGGTTTATGAAAGCGGCTGATTACGGTAAACATACACCTCCAGCGTGTCGCCGTACTCGTGAAAGAATTAATCCATCCATGGCTTAATTCAACTCCGTTCGTCGACGACCATTAGCCCCAGACGTCCTCGTCACCTCGCTAACGCTTAGGCTCTCAAGCGA
>Ga0123337_10005465_pt1 | contig 12514 bp, 12 predicted proteins | sample frozenSSSSmetaG_FD_89792 | JGI IMG/M metagenome (GOLD analysis project Ga0123337, IMG submission 89792) | Glacier valley bacterial and archeal communities from Borup Fiord, Nunavut, Canada, to study Microbial Dark Matter (Phase II) -... | ecosystem: Environmental > Aquatic > Freshwater > Ice >...
AAAACTGTAGAGCAGCTTTTTAATTACATAACAAAAATATATATCAATGCAGCAACTCATTATAGACCAATGCCATACATTGACATAGTAATTATCGAACCTTTAATGTAGGCGAATTTCTATATACGGTAACACACACAATATTTTATAAAAAAACTGGTTGCAGGATTTATGCAAAATCTTTACAAGCAATCACGAAGGCTCATCAACACATTCCTTTGAACTTCAATGCCGTTGCATGATATTAACAAATATGTGCATAATCAAATAAACGGCATCGGGTTACCTTTCCTACATTTGCGTATTAAACGTCGAAGTCTATTTAATCAAAAACAACAAAAAATGGTACAAAAAACATACTTTAAGACAAAAGATTATTGTAAAGTAAAATTCACCGTAACTGCTGAAAATGCTGAAACAATCGAAATTTTGGGCTTAAATAGTGATTGGGAAAATTCAGTAGTAATGAGTAAGAAAAAAGACGGCAGTTTTACCTGCGATGTTTCATTACCTAAAGGTTCTCAACATGAGTTTAAATATAAAGTAAACGATACCGAGTGGGTAAACGAACCAGAAGCTGATAGCCAGCAACCCAACGAATTTGGCGGTAGCAACAGCGTAATCGTACTTTAATTTAGTTTTCAACAACTTTTTATAATCATAACAGCATTTTTATACAAGCCTTTGTTTGTATTAAAATGCTGTTCGTATTTCAGGGCGTTGCATTGCTGGATTGATACATTGTTGTGTTGACATGTTAACTTCCACGGCAATCCTTCAAGTATCACACATCAGCATCCAGTATCCAGTATCCCGTCTCCAGTATCCCGTCTCCCCCATCAAGTATCAAGCATCCGGCCTCAAGTATCCAGTATCCACCATCCACCTATTATCACTACTTTTGAAAGTCAACATTCTTTTTCAAAAATATAAACACACCCGCTGGTATGAAAAAAATCGTGCTGTTATTTACCTGTTGTTTCCAAAGTTTAATGATGATTGCTCAAAGCCACGAGACTAAAATATCCATCATTCCCGAACCGGTAACGATTGTACAACAGGCAGGCTACTTTCAATTACCTGAAAATATTTCCATCGAAGCCCCCGCCCTGCCTGCCTTGCAGCCCGTCATCGACTTCCTGAAAAAACGCCTCACACTACCAACGGGCTATACCGTAACCGTTAGCGAAAAATCCGCAGCAGCATCTATTCAACTTTCGCTCAACAAAACTGTAAACCCAATCATCGGTAAAGAAGGCTATCAACTTACTGTTACTCCAAAATCAATTACCATCAGCGCAAATGAAACTGCGGGTTTGTTTTATGGGGTGCAAACCTTGTTACAACTGTTACCTGCCTCCATAGAAAGTGAAGCCACTGTTAAAAATATTGCGTGGCAGGTACCTGCTGTAGACATCACCGATTATCCACGTTTTGGATGGAGAGGTCTGATGTTTGATGTATCCCGCCACTTCTTTACCAAGCAGGAAGTAAAGGATTTTATCGACCAGATGGCCCGTTACAAATTCAATTTATTTCACTGGCATTTAACCGACGACGAGGGCTGGAGAGTAGAAATAAAAGGGCTGCCCAAACTTACTACCAAGGGTGCCATGCGGGTAGATAAAACCGGATATTTCGGCACTTTTTCTACTCCGCTACCGGATGAACCACTTAACTACGGTGGCTTTTACACACAGGAAGACATTAAAGAAGTGATTCAATATGCGAAAGATCGTTTTGTAAATATCTTGCCCGAGGTTGATGTGCCAGGTCATAGCCTTGCAGCAATTGTGGCTTATCCCGATTTGGCCTGTACAGCCGGAGCCGACAAATACCGGGTAAGGTCAGGCGAAAAAATTATGGACTGGCATAGCAACGGAACTTTTACCGCTTTGGTGGACAATAGTCTTTGCCCCGCCAATGAAGGAACCTATACTTTCTTAGATAAAGTTTTTACAGAAGTTGCCGCTCTTTTTCCTTTTGAATACATTCATGTAGGTGGCGATGAGTGTGCCAAAAATTTCTGGGAAAAAAGTGCAGCAGTAAAAACACTGATGAAAAAAGAGGGATTGAAATCGATGCATGAGGTGCAGGGATATTTTGAAAAAAGAGTGGGAAAAATCATTTCATCTAAAGGAAAAAAAATGATGGGTTGGGATGAAATACTGGAAGGTGGACTGGAAGAAAATGCAGCCGTGATGAGCTGGCGTGGAGAAAAAGGCGGTATCGAAGCGGCCAGATTAAAACACAATGTAGTGATGAGCCCAACTACTTTTGCTTACCTCGATTATATGCAGGGCGATGCAATAGTGGAGCCAAAGGTATATGCCAGTTTAAGATTGAATAAAGCCTACCAGTTTGAGCCAGTTCCGGCAGGCGTGGATGCCAAATATATTTTAGGCGGGCAGGCCAATATCTGGACAGAGCAGATGGCCAACACAAGGCACCTGCAATATATGATCTGGCCAAGAGGTCTTGCCATATCCGAATCCGTTTGGTCGCCGAAAGAAAAAAAGAACTGGAATAGTTTTATCCAAAAAGTAGAGCAACAATTCAAACGATTCGATGTAAGAGATGTAAAATACGCACCAAGTATGTATGACCCTATTTTTACTGCAAAAAAAACGGGCGATCAACTGCAGATTGAATTGGCTACAGAAATAGCAGATTTGGACATTTACTATAGTTTTGACAATTCCTTTCCGGACAGGTTTTATCCAAAATATACCAACACCCTCATTCCTCCAAAAGATGCGGTTATGCTAAAGGTAATCACCTATCGGGGAGATCAGCCAATAGGAAGAATGATTGCAATGCCACTTGAAGAAATGAATAAAAGAGCAGGGATCAAAAAATAGCCACTGTTTACCGAAGCTATTGACGATAGGATTGGGCTCTTAACAATTAATAAAACACACCTGGCATATCCAAACAAATGTGAAGGATGAATGAACTATCCTTAAGCGAATAGCAGGTTTTGTAACCATAAAAAATCAGTTGCCTTCGGAAGGCAAATGATCAGCATAATTCATACAGCAAAATAATTTCAAATTAGAAAACCTATGGCATCGGCCATAGGTTTTTCTGTTGTAAGCATTGTCTAATGATTTAAAGTTAAGTGCACATTTGACAGCATTAATCCGCAAATACTTTTCATCAACACAAGGGAATAGTAAAAATTTAAAATGCTACCTGCTGTTCAACTATTATTTTACGCAGATTAATTAATCCGTAGCGCATACGGCCCAGTGCTGTATTGATGCTGATAGATTTTAAAGAGGCAATTTCTTTAAAAGTAAGTTCGGCATAATGACGCATGATAATAATTTCCCGTTGTTCTTCCGGCAAGGTATCCAGCATCCTTCTTACCTTTTCATGACTTTCGCCTGTTACCATTACTTCTTCTGTACTCTTTACAGCGAAATTCAACGTATCAAAAATATCCGTGTCGTTGCTGGTTTTAATCACCGGCAGGCGACTGGTTTTTCTGAAATGATCGAGGCACATATTATGTGCAATGCGCATGATCCAGGGTAAAAACTTTCCTTCTTCGGTGTACTGACCGCCTTTTAATTTGTCAATCACACGAATGAACACATCCTGGAACATATCTTCTGCCAGGTATTTATCCTTTAACAATAAATAGATAGAGGTATACAATTTACTTTTATAGCGTACTACCAGAGTTGAAAGGGCCTCTGAATTACCATTTAAATAAAGTTCTACCAGTTGTTGATCAGAAAGGAGGATAAGGGATTTCATAAAATTGGTTTGGTTGTAAGGAAAAGGGATTTGGTTCTTGTGTCTGTACCGGTTGTTTTAAGGTGTTGTACAATCACATAGCAAATGTCTAAATAATATAAAGTCCAGAATGTAGAATAATAATCTTGCTATCTATCGATGTTTTTCTACAACAACTTTCTGATAGTCTTAACGTTTCCAAATCATAGACATGAAAATATTAGCTTCATTCTGATCAATGTTTTACCGCATCAATCAACAGGGGTATTGGTTGCAAAAATTAATCCAGGCAATGGAGAACGCAAGCCCATGTTTTTTTCCCGGATTTGGAAATCAGCAATTATTTTATACCATCAAAAAACACATGCAAGCGCATTCGAAAGGTTTCTCTTATATTGTGGAGATAAAATATTTGCATGAAAAATAACGTTGTAAAAGTATTGACTGGTGGGCTGTTTGTAATGGCCAGCCTACAGAGTGTTGCTCAAAAAAAAACGGCCGGTGTTGAGATATTAAAAAACCAGGCTATCGCCGATATCCAGTTAAAGTATGAGGAATACCGGCAAACGGCACAAAGTATCTGGAACTTCGCAGAGATGGGCTATAAAGAAGAAAAGAGCAGTGCCCTGTTGCAACAAACCTTATCCGATAATGGATTTACCGTAACAAAAGGAGTGGCGGGCATCCCAACTGCATTTGTAGCTACTTACGGCAGCGGACAGCCGGTGATTGCCATCCTGGCTGAATTTGATGCATTACCAGGTTTGGCACAAGAAGCCGTACCAGAAAAAAAGAGTATACCGAATAAAGCAGCCGGCCATGGTTGTGGCCATCATTTATTTGGAACTGCCTCTGTAGCTGCTGGTATTGAAATAAAAAAACTGATAGAACAAAAGAAATTAAGCGGTACTATCCGGGTATATGGTTGCCCGGCAGAGGAAGGTGGATCAGGTAAAGTTTTTTTAGTGAGGGCTGGTTTATTCAATGATGTAGACGTGGCCATCCACTGGCATCCGTCAGATAACAATGCTGTAACGGTTATGAGTGCGCTTGCCAACAAATCAGCTAAGTTTCGTTTTCATGGAATATCAGCTCATGCAGCCGCATCACCTGAAAGAGGCCGGTCTGCTTTGGATGGCGTGGAGGCAATGGACAATATGGTGAATATGATGCGGGAACATATTCCGCAGGAAACCCGCATTCATTATGTAATCACAAATGGCGGTAAAGCGCCCAATGTAATTCCCGATTTTGCGGAAGTCTATTACTATGTTCGTCATCCTAAAAGAGATGAAGTTGTAAAAGTATTCGACAGGGTGGTGAAGGCTGCAAATGGAGCTGCAATGGGTACCGAAACTACGGTGGACTATGCCATCATCGGTGGCACACACGATCTGTTGATCAACCATACACTGGCCAGCGCCATGCAACTGAACCTTGAAAAAGTAGGCGGCGTAAATCTTACTGCAGCAGAAATTGAATTTGGTATAAAACTGCAAACTACTTTCGGTTACGAAGCACCGCTTATTGAAAATGCAGCCATGATCAAACCATTAAAAACGGAGGAGTCATCCGGCGGTGGATCTACCGATGTGGGCGATGTAAGTTATGTTGTGCCCACCGTTGGCATGCGTGCAGCCACCTGGATACCCGGCACCGCCGCTCATAGCTGGCAAGCGGTAGCATGTGGCGGAACAGAAATCGGCAGCAAGGGAATGATGGTGGCAGCTAAATCCATGGCACTGATGGCAATCGATTTGTACAGCACACCGGCATTGATTGAAAAAGCAAAACAGGAATTTATAAAAGATAAAGGCAGCTACCAATACAAAGCATTGTTGGGAGATATTCAGCCAGCACTAAATTACAGGGATTGATGGAAATAATTAAATGCTATACGAACACGCAGTCAGGTAAAAGCCTGCAGGTTTTAAAACCTGCAGGCTTTTATTTTTTAAAGTCCATTATATAAATGGAGGTGTTGCCGGGAGCTACCTCATCGCCGCCAAAATAGGGATACTGCCAATAGCCCGCAACCGGAGGACCTTCGAGGGCCCGGTTTAATGAAGCCTTTTTATCATTCACCTCAAAAAGATATTGCTTATCCGAAATACTGATGGCACAGGTGGCTACGGTTCCAATAGGCACAGTTGCAATTTCCTTAAAACTTCTTATGCCATTTGCATAGATGTAAGCATATAGTCGCAAAGCCTGCTTATTCCAACTCCAACCTATCCTGGCACTGTTTATATGATTATCGATCCCTTCAGTAAAACCATACAGCTTATTGATGTCTGCCTGGTTGATGGGATCCAGGGTTTTATAAACCGCCGAACTATCAAACAATACTTTAAAGTGCATTTCCCTACCTGAAAACGATTTCACGGAAGTTTTATCACAGTAGTGTTGCCCTTTAAAAATAGTATATTTTATAAAAACAGGAGTGCTGTCAATTACAGGAATGTAAGCCGGCGCAATTTCCGGCATTTCAACTAGGTCCTTCTGACATCCAATGTTTAGAAGTATTATACAAATAAAGGCGAGGTTTTTCACGGTATGGGTTTTAACTGGAGGGTTTCAAAAAAGCCTATGTAACAGATACGCTTTGGGTTTCATGCTATTGGTATAATTGCTGCACCGTACCCTGGTACTACTGCTTAGTAATTATACTGTAAAATTAGCTGTTAAGAAAAAGAACACTTATAGAAAACCGGCGGTTTAACGGGTAAACAATTTACTACGTGCTAACTTTCGGGCAGGGTGCCAGGAGGGCATTTTGATGAAGTAAAATGAGGTAGGTAAATTACCAAAAGAAAAGCTCCCGACTGGAAGCTTTTCTTTTGTTTTTAGATTACAAGCAGTGAAAGCCTGAACCTTACATTAGGCTTGAAATTGCTTGTTTCAAGGGATTTTAAACCCGGGGGCATTCATTACAGCTGTCGCAGATTTCTGCATAAATTGATTGGTTGCATTTACTTACTAAAAGTAAGCTTAGACAGCTTTTCGAATGTTTTAAATCTACCATGCAATGCAACATTTACCTGTAAGGATTTTTTAAGCGTAAATTGATTTTGTCGCTGTTTGCCAATGGTATCTACCGGCGATCTCTTTACAGTTGCTGTTGTTTGCTCCCTAAAATTGCGTGCATATTTTTTCATAAACAATGATTAAAATCATGTTTTTTGTGAACCATATTTTTGGTAAATAAGGATGAGGAACGAACCGTTTCTCAATGATTATTGTGTCGTAAACGCATCCAGCAAATTCATCACTGCTGCACCATCTTCGCCGCTACACGGATTATCGGCATTGCCTAAAAAATAGTTTGTTACGCATTCTATCATTGGCTGCTGCACATGAGGTAAAATATCAAAATGAAAACTTTCATTTGTGTCTGCTGTAGAAAGTGTAACAGGCAAAGTTTCAAAAACACTAAACTTTATTTTCCCATGAGAGCCCATAATTTCGCAGCAGTCCCTCTCCTGCCCCTCAGCTACATTGAAGCACCAGGCACCACTAAAAGCTATCTCATTTTTAAAGAGAATATTTCCCGCTACCATATCAGCTGCCTGCCCGATTGCTGATTGCCTGGTTGAAATACCAAATGCTTTTTCAACCGGACCAAAAAAATAATACATCAAATCCAGCTGGTGTGGCGCAATGTCATGAAAAAGGCCACCACCCGAAATAGCCGGATCAATACGCCATGCTACTTTGGGCAATTTCAATTCATCTTTTGAAAGGGGTACTTTAAAATAATCAAGCCTTACGCAACGGATCTCACCGATGGCATTCGCCTCCAGCAATTGTTTTACTTTTTTAAAAAGTGGTTGTGCCCGGCGATAATGTGCCACCGATAATCGAACGTTTTTAGCTGAAGCATACTCCGCCATCCGAAGGGCAGCATCCTGGTTTAGCGTCATCGGCTTTTCCACATATACCGGTTTACCGGCATCAATCGCAGCGATGGTATATGCCTCATGGGTGGAAGGTGGTGTAGCAATATAAATGGCATTCACCGCAGGATCATTGATAAGTTGGTTGGCATCACTGTACCATGCGGGCACATTGTGACGTTGTGCATAGTCCTTTGCCTTTTCTGCATCCCGGCGCATCACTGCCACCAGTGATGAATTGTTTACTTTATTAAATGCAGGTCCGCTTTTAACTTCAGTAACATCGCCACATCCAATGATGCCCCAGTTTATTTTTTTCATGTTGATGATATGTGAGTTGTCAATGGTGAATGGGCAATGGTGAAATAAACGGGAGCCTGCTTCGACACCATCGCAACTTTCGATTTAGGTATTTTTGAATTGTTGTATTGTTTTGTTGGTATTGAGTGATGTATGTTTCATCATTCATCACTCATTTCTCATTATTCATTTCTCATCACTCATCCTTCGTCCCCTACGCTTCTTCCTCGTAAAAAAGTTTATAATATTTTCTTCCATCTGCTTCTATTCCTTTTTCTATCAGGTCTTTACTTCCATGGATATATACATGGAAGTTCCGGTCAAGTTTTAAGATGCTTTTAAAAACCTTGGCCTGTTTTTTAACCGCCTGGTTAGAGATATCAAACTCATTGTCGAGCACCACATGATTTTCGTTGGTGTACTTATCTTTAAACTGCGTAAAATTATCAATCACTTCACTGTGCTGAAATACATCCTGCAAAAAATCTTCTTCTGCAAAATGATCATGCTTTTTAAAGTAGTTGATGGACTTGTTGAGGTAATCAATCTTATCAGCTTTTGACAGGTCAAATACTTCGGGCATTCTCTCCGTTACAAATTTCTTTGCCACATCCAGGTAATCTTTGGTAAAATGAAAACTGTCCTGGCAACTGATCAGTTTTAAAAAATCATCCATCCAGTATTTTGCCTCCTTTGATTTATTGATATTATCCAGCACCGTAACAATGAAATCGCCGTCCTTTTGTGTATTGTAGATAATACAGCCTTTATCAATCTGGTTGATATTGATACCGGCATCCAGTTCGTAATCATATCCCTTTTCTTCTTTCTGCAGTTTGATAAAAGTATCTTTCACTTCCGACTTATAAATGCCCACTGCATCAACGGTTTCGCCATTAAAAGTGCAACCGTTGAACCAGGTTACAAATAATTCGCCCGCATTGATATTGGGATGATCGGATTTGTCGTACAAGGTTTTTGCAATCTTTTCCGCTACCTCTTCAAAACCGGCCGTCTCATTGAACAATGCGGTGGCAAAGCTTTTGATCTCATTCAATTCGATTTCAGTTGGATGATAAAAATTATAAAACTCAGCCACCTTTCTGAATGGCTCGATAAAGTATTTTAAAAAACTCTCTTCCTCCTCTTCGTTAAAATTGCTGATGATATTTTTTGAAATGTACACACCTTCCTCCTTGCCCTTATTACCTACAAAATGGATCGCCATTTTTTGTAAAGAGACTGTTGAAAAATCAATCATGATCTGATAAAGAATTGTTGAGTTATTATTTGGAACCGGCGCAAAAATATAAGATTAAAACCGATCTCCATCAAAGAGGGTTTTCAATGATAACAGCGCAACGACTAAATGCGCTTCAATGCATCTTTCGACACAAATTAAAAACCGATAAGAACAGATTGATTTGAGGCAGTAATGAAAGAGAAAGCTGTAGCCTGGTCAATTGAAAACACCAAGCTCCATTGACAAGATGTAGGAAAAGGATACAAGGAGGGGCGTTACAAAAATATAAATGCTGCCAATACTCATCCTTCTAACAAGAATCATTGGCAGCATTTAACAAACTAACATATTTACTTTAAAATACCGGGTATACAAGACAGCTCCATCATTTACAAAACCGGATTACTGCAATTGCATCCCAACTAAATGGCTTTATTAACCTCTATCAACACGCTACTAATAACGATTGCGATCGTTGTTGTAACCACCGGGCTTATTGTATCCACCCCCATTGCCTCCTGGTCTGTTGCCACCTGGCCTGTTACCCGGGCCACCTGGTCCACCTGGCCTTGGAGCAGAACTACGCTCTTCTGCTTCCTTTACTACCAATGGCTTTTTACCAAGAGAAATATCATTCATGCTTTCAATGGCGTCTTTTGCTTCTGCACTATTTGGCATTTCCAAAAATGCAAACCCCTTACTCTTACCGGTTTCTTTATCGATGGCTACTTTGGCTGAAGTTACGGTACCAAATTTTTCAAATATTTCTTCCAGTTCTGCGTCATCCAGATCATAAGGTAAACCTGCTACAAAAATTTTCATCTTACTATATTTTATGTAAATGTACAGAACTTATCCTTGTTATTGCATAGTTGCTCTGTCAAATAATTGCACCCTGATTATGATAACTGGAATTTTTTAATCAGTATACGTTTTAAGTGGACTATAAGCACTAATATTTCAGGAAAAATGCGATGTAAACAAAAAAACAACAAACGGAATCAATTTTTATCCTGTAATCCGAAAAATTATCTAATCCCTTTTAATACATCGAGTATTTGATCACTCAAATTACCAAAAACAGAAACGCCTGCAGCTCCATTTTTCATAGCCAGTTCAATCCCTGTTTTAATTTCATCTACGTTTTTAAAATCGGGCATATATAAACCAGCATACAAAGGGAACTTACCGCCGATACCTTTTACACCTTCGGCTACAGCATCCCCAATCCAGGTTACATCTTCTCTGTAAAAACCATGATAAATCATTGGGCAAACAGCATCCAGTTGCCAGTTGGTCCAGTCCTGCCGCACTATTCTTTTGGCCACTTCCGGAGTTGGAAAAACGGCTGCTGTGATGGGCTTTTTAAATGTATGCGCAACGGCCGATAAACGGTTTACAATTTTAGTAATATTATCGTACCGGAATTTTCGCCATGAAGGGCTTTGGTCGGGATGCTTTATTGTGAGCGGATCAATGCCTTTCTGCTGTTTGAATGATTCCCTGCACACTTCACAATAACAATAGTCATATTCAGGCAATTCCTTGTTTTGCTCAATGCCATAATTCTCCCACAAATTCACTGGCAAAATCACATCGCAATACCTGACGTAGTCGAGGTGAATGCCATCTACATAATCTTTGCCAAGCATTTCCCTCACTTCATTTTCAAGATACTGGTATACTTCTTCTCTTGATGGGCAAAGCCACCGATAGTAGTTAACGTAAGGTGGTTTAACAGCACATGATTCCCCCTTCCTGTTGATTGCATACCATTCGGGGTGCGCCTCCATCAGGCTTTTTTCACTCCGGTTCATTGTCCATATCCAACGGTGGGCTTCAATTTTATTTTTCTTCGCAATACGAAAATGTTTTTCGCTGTCACCTTCAAAAAAAATACCCCGTATACCCGCATCATGATATTTGGTATAGAGCGTTTGAAGTGCTTCATCTGAATCCTTTGGGTTTGGATTGATCCACACCCAATGCTTCTTTTTATTTTTACTCTTTCTCAAATAACCACTTTCGCCTGCAGCGGAAATGAGTGGTAATTGGGTGGTAGCAAAACCGGCTACCAATGCTGATTTTAAAAATTGTCTTTTGTTGATCATCGGCTTACAATTTTATTGATTTTACCTTCCTGATTTATTTGCCAGCTTTCATTGTCCGGCGTTGATTGTATGATTGCTTTGTATTGGCTGCTATTTGCTTCCAGTGACAGCTTACAATTGATGCCAGGCAGTTCAATAACAGGCGGGAAATTCAGTTGAGCCAGGTCAGCAGCATAGCGCTGGTGCTTGTGCCGGTATTGCTGTTGCTTATAATACAACAACCATAAATATTTTTTATACTTTTCAGCAGCCGGCAATGGCACATCAATAACGGAACTGCCTGCTTTTTGTGTAGTGAAATGCAGGTAGCCCCAGCGCTCAGGTAAATGCATATCAACCACACCCTGTGGCGACCAAACCCAATTGTGTTCAGGACTTGGGCGGCCGGTAATTGAATCCATTTTTTTAATGTACTTGCCTTCTACAATATCTGTATCCCACTGCACCCTTGAAAAATTGATGCGCCAGGTAGCCTTATCCCTGGGTACCTGTATGCCATTTCCAAAACTCAGCGACCGCAAAGGAATGGCCATCTCAACAAACCATTTCTCATCAAGGCCTTTTGATCGATTGATACTGCCTTTTGCGGATATGGCGGATCGTAAATTTTGTACATCCCAATTAATTAAAATCGGTCCGCCATTGCGATACGGCTTTACCAAAAAAAGATCGAAGATGGTATTGATGGCATTTACTTCAATTTCAAAATAATTATGTGTATCGCCATCCGGATCTATAAAAACCTCAAAATCATTGTCGTAAAAAACAACCGCATCGTGGTCCTTCACGTTGGCCCAAATATTTGGCTCTTCCATTTCTGCAGCTATGTAAATATTTTGCGCATCCCATAATAATTTGAACCGGGTTTTGAAGGTTGGAGCTGCTTTTTTATCGCCTTCAATATCTTTAAAATAATCAGACCATGGTGCTGCCTCCCAGGAGCTTTCTTTTAGCTTGCCATCTATCCGCATTTCGCCATCAGACTGGTAAGCAATGTATTGACGTGGAGTGGTAAATAAGTGTTCATAGCCAGCAAACATATCCTGTGCTTTCACGACGGGACAAATCAACAAAACAATAAAAGCTGTAATAACAACATTGAAAGATTTCAAATCTGATGCGTATTTAATTGCTGAAAAATAATTGCCATGCCGACCTTAGTCATCCACCGCAAAAAATAAATTTAACACAAACAAATTCATATAGCACCCAGATCATCA
>Ga0123337_10005467_pt1 | contig 12511 bp, 9 predicted proteins | sample frozenSSSSmetaG_FD_89792 | JGI IMG/M metagenome (GOLD analysis project Ga0123337, IMG submission 89792) | Glacier valley bacterial and archeal communities from Borup Fiord, Nunavut, Canada, to study Microbial Dark Matter (Phase II) -... | ecosystem: Environmental > Aquatic > Freshwater > Ice >...
ACCACGGTGAAAATCACGTCGCACGCCGCAGTCAGCTCGGACAAGGACTGCGCGGCGACACATCCGAGCTCCACTGCCAGCGAAGTGGCGGAGGGATGGTGATAATCGTAAACCGCAGCGATCGAATAGCCCAAATCCGCCAGCCGGCGGGCCATATTCGCCCCCATCCGTCCGACACCCACAAATCCGATGGCCACTTTCTTCATCTTGCGGAGTTTGGAGGCATGTCGGCAACGGTGCAACCTCAAGTTTTCCGCAACGGCGAAATCCGCGCCACTCCAGCCCTCACCACCGTCCCAAAACCGCCGCCACTGTTAGTGCCGAAGATTCTCCCGGACGCACGAGCTTTTTTCCGACCGATGCATCGGGAAAAACCGCTTCAAGGCAGGGCGATCCTCCAGCAGTGGCAGCAAGCACACTGCGCTCGGGAATGCAAATCGCGCCCGCGTGAATTTTCCCACCCCAGGGATCGATGTAACTCACCGGAAATGAACGTGCGCCCTTCTCAAGCTTCCGGGGGAGCGCCGTAAGGGTGACGAAATGCGCGTCGAGCACCACCCACTGGGGAGGCCTCCCCTCTTGCTTCCGCAGCACGTAGCGACGCAGGCTGAGCAACGGTGGCAGCCCTTTGGCGAGCGAGGTTTCAAGCCGTTGGTGGGCGCGCTTGAGCAGCTTCTCCTGGCTCTCGCCCGCTTGGAGAAACAGAACCTCGTCGCTCATCAGCGGCAAGAAATGAGCCTGGGTCATTTCATTGGCCATGTCGCGGAGGTCCGGGAGATTGACCCCTTTGCGCGACCAGCGCGGCCGCCCCGGCACCGACTTGGAAGGGCGCATCCCACACTCGCGGATGATGGTGTAGATGCGCTGCTTGTCAGTGTCTCCGGTGATGGCTGCGGATGCGCGTTGCCAGTCCGGATTGCCAAATCGAAGGGCATTGAGCAGCGCGGTGGGGCCGCACGCGTTGCCCGCCACCACCAGATGGTTCGCTGGAACCGCCGCCGGATTCGGCGCCTCTTGCAGCAGAGGTGCCGCCACCGCCGACACCCCTAGCGCGAGAAACAAACTACTTAGCAACAGCCGGAGCATAGGTTTCACTGCGACGATCGTTAGAAGGCTTGGCATCCTTGATGCCACCGGAAAGACCCACGCTCGAAGCGTAGCTCACGCTCGCAGCAACCTGTTGGGAAATGGGCACCAGGACCACCTGCACGGCGTTCACCGCAAGCGAGGTGATGTTCGAATTCACCACGCCCGACGGAGTGGAAATCCGCACGTTGGTATTGATCAAGGTTTCCGTCCCCCGGTTTTGCACCAGCACCTCGACTTGTCCATAGGGGTTGCCAGGGCTGGGCGGCAGGATCGTTTGTGAGGCCACTGCCGCGTCATAGATGCCCGGCTTCCCCGCATTTAAGACCCGCCCCAAATCAGGCATACCGGCGCCTAACTGTTCATCAGTCCCCGCCACTCCGCCGTCATTGAGATAGGAAAACACCACATCCGCGGCCTGCCGCATCGTAAGATTCTCGTTGCCCGGCCAGCTCTTCACCGCGGCGATCGCGCCCACCACGATCGGAGCGCTGAATGAAGTCCCACTCACCGCCGTCGCCTGATCGCCGATCCATGCGGCATTCACTCCATAACCCGGTGCCGAGACCGCGACTTCGCTCCCGGTATTGGAGAAATCCAAGTGATTACCCAAAGCATCCACCGCCCCCACAGCGATCACCCCGGCATTCGCCGCAGGATAGGAAACTTGATCGGTTCCATTGTTTCCCGCCGCGGCGATGATCAATGCCCCCGCCTGCCGCGCATACTCGATGGCATTTCTCACCAGCACACTGTCACCCAGACTACCCATCGAAATGTTGATCAGCTGGGCACCCGCATCCACCGCGGCGACGATCCCCTGGGCGAGCAGGAAACTATCCGATTGACCGAGATCATTCGCGATTCGGAACGAAAGGATCTCCGAGCCCGGTGCCACCCCGGGCGTCAACGCGTTCTGACCGATGATCATTGAGGCCGCCGCCGTGCCATGCCCGTTCTGGTTCGAGAGATCGGCCGGGAGCGCGACGAGATTCACCGCAAAAATCTTGCTCGAGAACGCCGAACTGGCGGCCACTCCCGTATCGAGAATCGCAATCCGCACGCCACTGCCCCACTTGGAATTGTCACCGGTGATGCCGAGCCATTCCAGCAGTCCGGCTCCCAGCGCGACCGCCCCGGGTTGCGCGGATCCATTACCAGGAGACGGCACATCCACCGGGAAAACCAGCGAAGCCTCCACCTCACCGCCAAGCAGGGAGCCGAGATCCTCGAAGTCCAAAAAACCGACGCGCAGCGCATTGAGGGCGTCGAGACGGCCCATGATCCGCACCCGATCCCCTGCCCGCTTGAGAAACTCCTCCAAGGCCGCCTGATTCTTAAAAACCAAAACCCGCTGGCCGAGCAATGCGCCCGATTTCACCGCTTCGTCATCCCGGTGGGAAACCGGCCGCCGGTCTTCTTTGCGAAACTTGGGCGCAGGCTCATCGATCATCTGTCGCAGCACCGGCTGCGGTTTGGGATCGCTCGCTCGCACCACACGCCGTGGCGCGGCGGTTCCCGCCAGCCAATACCCCAGCAACGCCACGACCGCGAAACCTAGAATCAACAGTAAATGGCGAAGCCGCATGACTCACGATAAACTCCGGAATCCCGGAAACGGCAAAAAAAAAACGTAAATCTCCCATTTCAGATCCGACGGCCACGTTTAGGACAATCGACAATCGGCGGCATCTGCAAGTTTCTTGCAAATTGACGAAAGGCGACCAAACTTCCTCCATGCGCGGCTCGCCTCTCATCCGATTCCTCCTTCTCGCCCTAGGCCTCGCCGCGACGGGCCTCGGCTTGCAGCGCGTGACCTCGGCACGGGTTTCTCCACGAGCACCCGTGGCCCCTACTTCAACCACCCCCGCCGTCAGCGAGCAGAATCGGGTGCCATTCCGCCTGCTCCTGTCCGCTCCAGCGGCCGCCGTGGAGATTGATACCGGCCACCTCCTCCACCTGGAACCGACCGAATCCGCGATTTCAGGATCTCTGGAGCTCGATCCGGCGAACCCGCATCTCGCGCTCCTCATCCGTTGGAAACTTCCGTCAGGCCCGGGCGAGCAGCGCTTTGCGAAGCTCACTTTGGAAGTCCCCGGTCAAGACACCTACACCCATGTGTTCGATGCCGCTGGCGACATTGACGACTTCCTGGAGCTCCCGGTTTCCCAACCAAAATGACCGATACCCATCACGACTGCTGCGCCCACCACGGCCATCATCACGAGCTGGTCATCGAGAATCTATCCGTTTGCTATCGCCGGGTCCTTGCCTTGGACACTGTCTCGCTCGCCACATCATGTGGAAACCGGGTGGCGCTCATCGGCCCTAACGGCGCAGGCAAGAGCACCTTGCTCAAGGCAATCGCCGGCCTGGTTCCCAAAGATCGTGGCACGATCCGCTGGCGGGGCACAGCGGTGAAGAAATGGTCGCGCGAGTTCGCCTACCTGCCGCAGCGCGAGGAAGTGGATTGGTCATTCCCCATCACCGTGCGCGGGCTGGTGGAAATGGGACGCTACCCCCAGACCGGCTGGTGGCGCAAGTTTTCCCCCGAGGACACCGCCGCGGTGGACCGCGCCCTGGAGTCACTCGCCTTGATGAATTTACAAGACCGCCAGATCCGCGAGCTTTCCGGCGGGCAGCAGCAGCGCGCCTTCCTCGCCCGCGCGCTCGCTCAGGAAGCCCACGTCCTCCTGCTGGACGAACCCTTCACCGGACTGGACCGGAACGCCTCCCAACTGCTGGGAAACTTGTTGGCGAAGCTCGCCCACGAAGGGCGCCTGGTCATCGCCTCGCACCACGATCTCAACACCGTGCCCCACCTCTTCGATGAAGCGCTGGTGCTCTCCACCCGGGCTCTGGCATTCGGCCCGGTCACGGAAATTCTGACGCCCGAGCTCATCGCCCACACCTTCCACGAGCCCGCCACCCGCGCCTGACCCATGATCCTGGAACTTCTCACCAATCCGTTCTATCAACGGGCCCTCGCCACGGCCGGCTTCATCGGGTTCGCCAACGGCTTCTTCAGCGGCTTCGTCGTCCTGCGCCGCGACGCACTCTCCGTTTCCGCGCTGTCACACACCATGCTGCCCGGCATCGCCCTGGGGATTTTCCTAACGGGTGCTTTGAGCCAGTGGAATGCTTTCCTCGGCGCGATGTTCGGAGCATTGTTAGTCGGGCTCGGCTCGGTCGTCGTCGCACGCGGAAAACGGGTAGAACAAGGCACCGCCCTAGCTGTGCTCTACACCGCCGCATTCGCCGCCGGAATTGCCCTGCTGCCCAAGCTCGACACCCGCCAGGAGCTCGAGCACTGGCTGTTTGGCGACATCATCGCCGTGGGAAATGCCGACATCTGGATCGCCTTCGGCATCGGCGCGTTCACCCTGCTCATCACCAATCTGCTGATGCGGCCGATTCTACTCACCTTGTTCGAGTCGAACGTGGCTGCAGCACAAGGCGTGCCGGTTCGTTTCATCCAGTACCTGATTTTCACCCTGCTGGTGCTGGCGCTGGTGTCTTCCCTGCAAGCCGTGGGCTGTGTGCTCTCCGTCGGACTGTTAGTCACTCCGGCGGCGACGGTATCCCTCCTCACCGACCGCACTTCGTCCCTATTCTGGGGGGGCGGCCTGATCGGCGGAGTCGGCTCAGTCGCGGCAGTCCTGCTTTCTGGAAAATTCGGGATCGCCCCCGGCCCGGCGATTGTGATCGTGCTCGGCCTCCTGTTCATCGCTGCCTACCTGTTCAGCCCGAAATACGGCCTGCTCGCCCCGCGGCAACGGTAGTTACGAAACATACCGAGCGCCGCGGCACCGGCTAATGGCTTCAGTTCGTAGGTGCCATCACCTGAGCCGCGTCCGCACCTATCTGCCACCCTTCTTCACCCAGGAATCCCTAAGCGCGACCGTTCGGTTGAAAACGGGTTTCACCCCGGGCTGGTGATCCATCGCATCGGCGATGAAGTAACCAGTGCGGTCGAACTGGCAGGAAAAACCCGCGTCCGCAGCGGCAAGCGCGGGCTCGATCTTGGCGGCGAGGATTTTCAGCGAATCCGGATTGATCACGCTGAGGAAGCCACCTTCCGCGCCATCGGGATCTTCCTCCGTGAAAAGGCGGTCGTAAATGCGCACCTCGGCATCGACTCCCGTGGCGACGTCCACCCAGTGGATCGCCGCCTTGCAGACGACACCTTCGGGCGAATCCGCTCCGATGGTTGCGGGCAGGATCTCCGCGCGGATGAGGGTGATTTGGCCATCGACATCCTTTTCGAAGCCGGTGCAGCGGATGATGTGGCCGCCTTTGAGCCGGACGTAGCGATCCGGTCCGAGTCTGAAGAATTTCTTCTCGGGGATCTCCATGAAGTCGTCGCGCTCGATCCAGACTTCGTTAGAGATCGGGATCCGGCGGTCGCCCATTTCCGGATTCTGCGGATGATTGGGGACCTCGACGTCTGAGACCGGCTCGGCGGACCAGTTTTCGAGAACGACTTTGACCGGATCCAGCACGGCCATGCGGCGGGGCGCGGAGGTGTTGAGAAAGTCCCTAACATCAAACTCCAGCAGCGCGACATCCGTGGTGCCGCTGAACTTGGTGATGCCGACGCGTTTGCAGAAATGCACCACCGCTTCCGGTGGATAGCCGCGGCGGCGGAGCCCGGAAATGGTGGGCAGCCGAGGGTCGTTCCAACCGCCCACATGACCTTCCTGCACCAGCTGGAGCAGCTTGCGCTTGCTCATCACGGTGTAGGTGAGATTCAGGCGGGCGAACTCGATTTGCCGCGGCTTGGAAGGCACCGGGCAGTTTTCGATGAACCAGTCGTAAAGCGGGCGGTGATTCTCGAACTCCAGCGTGCACAGCGAGTGGGTGATGTGCTCAAGCGCGTCTTCCAGCGGATGCGCGAAATCATAAAGCGGATAGATGCACCAGTCGCTGCCCGTATTGTGATGGTGCGCGTGCATGATCCGATAGAGCACCGGGTCGCGCAGGTTCATGTTCGACGATGCCAGGTCGATCTTGGCGCGCAGGACGCACTCACCTTCCTTAAACTCGCCGGCTTTCATGCGGGCGAAGAGGTCGAGGCTCTCCTCCACCGGACGGTCGCGGAATGGCGAGGGCGTGCCGGGCGTGGTGAGATTGCCGCGGTTAGCGCGCATTTCCTCGGCGGATTGTTGTTCGACGTAGGCCTTGCCCTGCTCGATGAGATGCACGGCGCAGTCGTGGAAAAACGTGAAATAATCGCTGGCGAAGTAGAGGTCGCTGCCCCAATCGAAGCCCAGCCATTTCACGTCAGCCTTGATGCTTTCGACGTATTCAGTGTCCTCTTTTTCCGGATTGGTATCGTCGAAACGGAGGTGACACTTGGCACCGATGGCTACATTTTCCCCGGCGATGCCGAAGTTCAGGCAGATCGACTTGGCGTGGCCAATGTGCAGGTAGCCATTGGGTTCCGGCGGGAAGCGGGTGATAATGGTGGCGTGTTTGCCGGTGGCGAGGTCATCGGCGATGATCTCGCGGATGAAGTCGAGCTTGGGAGTGATGGTATCAGACATTGGAAACAAAGATAGGTCTTATCGGTCCTATACGACCTATTGGGGAGTCAGCGAGCGAGCTCCGTGAGCAAGGCTTGGTTGAGCCGGATGCCGGCCTCGAAGTTCTCAACTGGGAAATTTTCATTGGGGGCGTGGACTTGAGCGTCGGAAAGCGCGAGGCCGAGCAACAAGGTGTCGGCACCGAGGATGTCGCGGAAAGTCTGCACGATCGGGATGCTGCCGCCTTCGCGGATGAGCACGGGTTCCGCTTGGAAGGCGACTCGCAGCGCGTTCTGCGCGGCGAGGCCGAATTTCGAATTGGGATCCGTCACGTAGGGTTTGCCGTCGTGACCGGGCCGAACCTCGACTTCGACACCGGGCGGACAATGCCATTCCAGGTGGCTTTTGACTTTTTCCAAGATGTCCTTCGGGCTTTGATCCGGCACCAGCCGGAAGGAAAGCTTCACAAACGCTTCCGCGGGAATCACCGTCTTCGAGCCTTCCCCTTGGTAACCGGCACCGATCCCGTTGACCTCGGCGGTCGGACGCGCCCAAGTGCGCTCGGCAGACGAATATCCAGGCTCGCCGAAGAGACCGGGCGAACCGGTGACCGCCAGGAACTCCGCGTCACTCACGCCGGGAATGTTCGCCCACATTTCGCGCTCCCAAGCCTCCAAGGGCCGCACTTGATCGTAGAATCCCTCGATCATCACCCGCCCGTCGAGCGCATGGAGACTCGCTACCAAACGTGCCATGGCCGACGCCGGATTTGCCACCCCACCACCGAAAAGCCCGGAATGGAGATCGCCCTTGGGGCCGCGTAAAATGACTTCGCAACAGGCGATGCCACGCAAGCCGTAACCGAGCGTCGGCACACCGGGAGCGACCATCCCTGTATCGGAAATGGCGATGACATCGCACTTCAACTCGTCGCAATGATGCAGCAAAAACGACGCGAGATTCGGACTGCCGATTTCCTCCTCGCCCTCAAACAGAAAAATCAAATTCACCGGGAGCTCGCCATGTTCACGCAAGGTCTTCTCCACGCCTAACACGTGTGCCAGCATCTGCCCCTTGTTATCCGCGGCCCCGCGCGCCCAGATCTTTCCATCACGGATCACCGGCTCGAAGGGATCGCTTGTCCACAAGGCCAAGGGATCGACCGGCTGCACGTCGTAATGTCCGTAAATCAACACCGTCCGGCGACCCGCGACGTGGGGGTTTCTTGCGACCACGATTGGATGTTTCGGCGTCTCATGAAGTTCGGTCGCCAGCCCCATGCCCGTGAGTTTGGCGATGAGCCATTCCGCACAGGCCTGGACGTCGCCAGCATGGCTGGAGTCGGTGGAAATGCTTGGAAATCGCAAAAACGAAAATAAGTTCTCAAGTTCGGGGGTCACGGAGGGAATGCTTGTCGCTAGAACGCCCGTCTCGCAAGCCGAATTCACTAAAATGCAAGGTCCTGTGACGCCAAAGTCATCGCTCCTCCACGGGGATCACATCCACCGCGACATCGAGCTTTTGGCCACCCGCGCCCAGCGTCACCCCGCGCAAAGGGCTGACATCGGAGAAATCGCGCCCCCAGGCGACGGTGATGTGGCGCTCGACCGGAAGCAGGTTGTTGGTCGGGTCCGTGTCGATCCAACCGGCCGATTCTCCACAGAAGACCGAAACCCAGGCGTGCGAGGCGTCCGCCCCGGTCAATCTGGGCCTCCCTGGCGGCGGCGCGGTTTCCAGATAGCCGCTGACGTAGCGCGCCGGCAGACCGAGCGAGCGAAGACAAGCTAACATCAAATGCGCGAAATCCTGACAAACCCCGGCGCGTTTCTTCAATACTTCCGACACCGGCGTGGTCACATCCGTCGCCCGGGGATCGAACTTGAAATCCCTGAAAATTTTCCCGGTGAGCCCGAGCACCGCTTCCAGCACCGGACGCCCCGGCAAAAACTCCACCGCAGCGTAATCTGCGAACTCTTTGCCCAGCGGCACCATCGCCGAGCCGAAACGAAAGGCTCCTGCTTCCGAACCAGGCGTCAGCTTTTCCACCTGGCAGGCGTTGCGAACCTGCTCCCACGGCGGTGTCGCGCGGGCATCGGGATGGTGGTTAGGAAACACCTGCACCAAGCTGCGGGCGATCACTTCCATCACTTCATGTTTCCCCTCGATCTCGAAATACGTGCTCACGTTTCCAAACGAATCGACGTGCACGCCACGGCCCACCGGTTCCGGCAGAATTTCTAACTCATGCCACGGACAGCGCTGTCCCGGCAAGGTCCGCGGAGCCAGTCGCGCAAGATGATGCGAGACCGTCACCGCTCCGGCGTATGTGTATTTCGTGCGATGGATCAGCCGGTATTTCATATCAATAAACCCGCCGCACGGAGTGGCTGAAGTAGTGCTGGGTCAGCATGTCCGCGAAAACCTCCAGCGAGTTGAAAACCCCGTCGAACCCAGCCGCATCCGGTGCCTGCGGATTGGTAAAACGCTGTTCCAACGCCTGAAGATGGTCACGGATTTTCGGCAGCAGCCCGAAGTCAGGATCGCCGGGAAAGCGGACGACCTCCCGGTCAAGCACCGCTACCTGATAGGCTACGGATCGAGGGTTCGAGGGGTCGAAGAAGATAAGATCGATGACGGCATCAAGCTGCGGCCGGGAGAAATGGCGGCGGCGGTAAGTCATTACGCTGTCGCAAGTTTCCAACAGCGGATCGAGCAGAGCTGACTCGCCATCCCCCTGCCCCGCGGCCGTGCGCAGCAGCTTGAGCCCGCTGAGCGCCCGCTCGATGCGGCGGCCCACTTCCAGGAAGCGCCACCCTTGGCCGCGCGTCATGTTTTCCGCCTGCATTCCGGCGAAGGCTGCGAGATGCAGAACCAGGGTGTCGAGCGTGCGCAGGAGTTCCGTGGCGCTCGGCAGCCCCGCCGGCATGTGGACGATGCCTTCGAGCCGGGTGAAAAACCGCCAGGTGTCATCGGATAGACGGTCGCGGGCCGCCGCGGCGTTCTGGAGCAAGGAGCGGGTCAAACTCGCAATGCCGCCCCGCGCAGCAGGATCGTGGATCAAATTGGCAAGCGTTTTGAGGGTCTGCGCCGGGTGGATGATCACCTCCTTAGGCACCAGCTGGGTGCCTCGGATCAAGGTCAGGCAGGCTGCGAGTTGCTCCTGTTGGAGCGGACCGGCCTCGCCACTGAGGTTACGCAAAGTCACTCGCAGCAGACGTGTGGCGAGCTCGATGCGCTCCGCATAGCGACCGACCCAGAAAAGCTGCTCGGCGATCCGGCTCGGGACTTCGAGCGCCGAGGGGTGGCGGTCTTTCAAAGGCCGCGGACTTCGCGCCTCGGTTTTCATCATGAAATCCGCCGCCTGATCCGTGATCCAGACGTCCTTGGTAAAGCCAGCATGACCCGGCCACAATTGCGGTGCTTGGCCGTTTTTCCCCACTCGCGCAAGGCCACCGGGCAGCACGACGGGGCCGCCCACCGCGTTGACGGCGAAGGCCCGCCAGACAATCGGTCGCTGGCGGATCCCGCGCACTTCGAGCGACGGCGCCTCGCTTGGCGTCACTTCCAACTGCGCGACAAAATCATACGGCCGCTCCTCGATCGTCGCCACCCACTGCTTGCGCGCGGAGGGTGAGAGCGTGGAGCAACGGATCGGCAAATGTCCGTCGCGGTTGAAGGCGGAGAGCAGCACGTAGCGGTGGAGTTGGTCAAGCACGCGTCGGCGCACGTCCGCTTGGCTCAGCCACCAAGTCTCCACGAAGGGCAGCTTGATTTCCTCGCCGAACCACTTGCGGCAAATTCCAGGAAGGAACGGCATCAGCGCGGGAGTCGAGGCAAATCCCGCACCCGGTGCATTCGCCAGCGCCACATTACCCGTCCGCCACGCTTCCACGATTCCCGGCACTCCCCCGCCGCCGCGGACCCAGTGCTCCAGCGGGTCGAGGCGATCCTCGTCGATCCGGCTGGCGACCCCGTCGATGCGGCGCAGGCCGGCGAGGGTCTTCAAAAACAAGCGCCGCTCACGGACCGTTAGATCGGCGGATTCGACCAGCGGAAAGCCCAACAGCCTCGCCTTGTAGGCATGCTCGAAATACGAAGGATGCCGGAATCCAGAAGTAAGGAAGACCACATTCGGCATCTCACCGCGGCGCGGCAGCAAGGATTGCAGTGTGCTGCGTTCGAGATCGAAAAACGCACCGAGCCGGGCGACCCGCAAGGCTTCAAACTGGTCTGACAGAAGGCTCGAGGTCACATTACGATTCTCTAACACCTGCCCCAAGCCAGCGGGCGCACTGGTGTGGTCGCGTATCACCGTCCATTGGCCGAGGGTCGAGCGAACCAGATCACAACCCGTCGTCACCACAAAGCGCCCTCCGACCGGTTGGACACCGCGGGCATATGGGAGAAACGCCGGGCTGGCATGGACCAGATCCGGAGGAATCAAGCCTTCACGCAGCAGTTCCTGCGGCCCGTAAAGATCAGCCAGCACGGTGTCAATCAAGCGCATCCGTTGCGCCAGACCTGCCGCGACATGAGCCCAGTCCGCCGGAGGAATCAGCAAGGGCACGGGGTCGAGCTCATAGGGCTGCCCCGACCCACCCACATCACTGTAAACATTGAACGTCGTTCCCAAATCCGCGATCATTCGCGCGGCGGAGTTGACGATTCCATTGCGCTCCTCGGAACTCCAGCGCTGGATTTTCACCCCCAAGCCCTGCCAATGCGGGCGGACCTGGCCGCGCGCGTCATTCATTTCATGCCAGACCGGACCCGTCGCCCCAGCGACTGGCTGCGGCGACGATGCTTGATACTGGGTGCGGAAACTATCAGCCATGAATCAGGGAACCGTGCTCAGACGATCGCTACAGGCTCTATGGGATCATCCGCAAGTCCAGCGTGAAGGGGAAATCCGGGCTGATTGGCGCCTCCCGGGCCTGCATTTTCGCTCCCGTGTGGCCGTGGGCGAAAAATCGGGCCAGTCGGCGCGACTCCGCTTCGTAGGAATTCACCGGAAAACTGTCGTGGCTTCGCCCCCCTGGATGGGAAGAATAATACGTGCACCCACCCATCGACCGCTCGTTCCAGGAATCTACCAAATCAAACACCAGCGGCGTGTGCGCCGGGATCGTCGGATGCAGGCAATTCGGCGGTTGCCAGGCTCGGTAACGAACCCCGGCGACAAATTCCCCATGGGTCCCGGTCGGGCACAGCGGCACCCGGATCCCGTTGCAAGTAATCGAATGCCGCTCACCCGTCATTCCGCGGACGAAAACCTGCATTCGTTCCACCGAGCTATCCACATAGCGCACCGCACCGCCGGCAGCCCCCTCCTCGCCGAGCACGTGCCACGGCTCGATGGCGTGGCGCAGCTCCACCTCCACGCCCTTTTTCGAAAACTCGCCGATCCGCGGAAAGCGAAACTCTAGGTGCGACGCGAACCAGTCCTCCTCGATCCAGTATCCTTGCTCGCGCAAGTCGCCCAGCACATCGCAGAAATCCTGCCAGATGAAATGCGGCAGCATCCACCGGTCGTGGATCTCGCTGTCCCACCGCACCAGCGGCTTCGCGTAAGGCTCACGCCAGAACCGCGAGACCAATGCCCGCAAGACCAGGTGCTGCGCCAGACTCATCTGATAGTGCGGCGGCATTTCGAAATTCCGCATTTCCAACAGACCGAGACGACCGGTGGCACTGTCCGGGCTGTAAAGCTTGTCGATGCAGAACTCCGCGCGGTGGGTGTTGCCAGTGGGATCGATGAGCAGATTCCGGAACGCCCGGTCCACGTGCCAAGGCGAGGGAGTGCCTTGGCCTTCGAGCGATCGGAACGCGACTTCCAGCTCGTGGATCGAGTCATTCCGCGCCTCGTCGATGCGCGGGGCCTGAGCCGTAGGCCCCACAAA
>Ga0123337_10005468_pt1 | contig 12511 bp, 13 predicted proteins | sample frozenSSSSmetaG_FD_89792 | JGI IMG/M metagenome (GOLD analysis project Ga0123337, IMG submission 89792) | Glacier valley bacterial and archeal communities from Borup Fiord, Nunavut, Canada, to study Microbial Dark Matter (Phase II) -... | ecosystem: Environmental > Aquatic > Freshwater > Ice >...
TATTCGATGCTGGTCAAGAACGGCATCATCGAAAAAATGTTCATCGAGCCGGAAAAGGAAGGCGATCCGTTTGAAGTGTCCGATGCCGACACCCTGCTCAAGTACATCGCCCCTGACGCCAAGGCGCCCGAGCCGATCACGGTCTTTACCAAGCCGGGCTGCCCGTTTTGCGCCAAGGCCAAGTCCGATTTGCGCGAAGCCGGCCTGCGCTTTGAGGAAATCTCGCTCGGCCATGGCATCACTTCGCGCAGCCTGTATGCCGTTTCTGGCGCAGGAACCGCGCCGCAGGTATTTTGCGGCGGCCAGAAAATCGGCGGCTCCGAGGAACTGCAAGCCTGGCTGGCCAAGCGCGCTCTGTAAATCCGGCGTCCAAAGGCACGCGCTCTTTAGGGAGAGCGTGTTTTTTTAAGCAAACTTGCGTTGCGCATCGAGTGCCAGACCGGCGCCGATACTGCCGAACAGGTCGCCTTCAACGCACCTGGCCTGCGGCGTCAGCGCCAGCACCCGCTCGCGCAGCAGAGGCACGCCGCTGGAGCCGCCGGTGAAAAACACCGTGTCGATGCCGGCAGCCGTGATGCCCGCATCGCTGAGCAGCCGGGCAACCGTCTGCTCCACCGTGGTCACCAGAGCGTCAATCGAGCGGTCCAGTTCGGCCCGGTGCAGCGTCACGCTTTCGCCGGCTGAAATGCGGCTGATGTCGATCTGCGCCACCTCGGCACTGGACAGCGCGATCTTGGCCTGTTCGACCTGCAGCGCCAGCCAGTGGCCGGCGCGTTCGCGAACCACGCTTTGCAAGCGCTCCAGCCGGGGCCGGTCAGCCGCATCGCGGTGCAGTTCGGCTATCTGTGCCCAGGCCTTTTTGGTGTAGGCCAGGTTGATGGTGTGCCAGGTCGCCAGGTTGAAATAGGGTGAAGAAGGCATTTCCCGCCCGCTCTTGAGCAGGCTGCCCAGCCCCAGCATGGGCATCATGCTGGCCAGGCTCAGGGCCTTGTCAAAGTCGGTGCCGCCAATATGCACGCCACCACTGGCCAGGATGTCACCCTTGCGCTCGGCCAGCCGGGCGCGTTCGGGGCCGACGCGGATCAAGGTGAAGTCGGACGTACCACCGCCAATGTCGACCACCAGCACCAGTTCTTCGCGCGAAATTTGCGACTCGTAGTCAAACGCGGCGGCAATCGGCTCGTACTGAAAGGCAATGTCGCGCAGGCCCGCCCTGCGGGCGATATCTTCCAGGGTGTCCTGGGCGCGCTGGTCGGCTACCGAGTCGTCATCAACAAAAAATACCGGCCGGCCCAGCACGGCGCGGTTGAATTCGCGTCCGGCAGCCTGTTCGGCCCGGCGCTTGAGTTCGCCGATGAACTTCGCCAGCAAATCCCGAAACGGCACCGCACGCCCGGCCACCTCGGTATGCTCGTCCATCATTGACGTGCCCAGCAGGCTCTTGAGCGAACGCATCAGCCGCCCGTCGTGGCCTTCGAGGTAATCGGCCAGCGCGGCGCGGCCATAGCTGACATGGGCGTCTTCGGCATGAAAAAAGATCACCGACGGCAGTGTCAGCTTGTCGTCTTCCAGCGCCAGCAAGGCGCTTTGCCCGGGCCGGCTCCAGCCGGCGGTGGAGTTGGAGGTGCCAAAGTCAATTCCGCAGGCATCAGCCGGCACAGTGGGCAGAGTGACGGCGCTCATCGTTCGGCCGGCTTGCCAAAGCCGTTTTCTGCCCAGGCCACCGCGCTGGCGCGACTGAGCTTGAAGGAGGGCACCACCCGCAGCTCGGCCAGCAAATCACCCGCTTCATCGTGGGCGCTGAGCAGCGCATAGGGATGGTCTTCGTCGGGAACGATGTCGAGCGAAACGGTGACCCGGGCCGCATTGGCCGTCACCGTGATGCGCTGGTGCAGCGTGGCATGCAACTGCTGCTCGTGCCTGCGCACAAACTCCGCGGCGGTCTTGACCAGCGTGTGGAAGGCGTTGACGTCCAGCGGCTTGGGGTTCTTCTTGTCGCGCCCCATGGTCCAGGGGCCGACCAGCGCCGGTTCGGGTTCGCCGTCCTTGATCATGGCAACGGCCCAGCCATCGTCATCTTCGTTCTTGATGACTTTGGCGGTCCAGCCGTCGCCGCTCCACAGGCGCGGCTGGTGGACGGGGGCTATTTCGTTAACGGAGGATTCGTCCGGGACATCGTCGGGGGCATCGGGCAGGGGCGGGTAGGAATCGGTCAAGGCGCGCTCACTCAAGGTCAAGGATCAGGCCGCCCAAGGGCAGCGGGGTATGGCAGGCGGGAAGTTGGAGGCGGATTTTACTGTCGCTGGGCCGACAATGGCCGGGACAGCCAGCGGTAGCCGGCCCAGCTGGCCACCAGCAGATAGATCGTGCCGCCGGGAATCCACATCAGCAGGCCGGCCAGTTGCTGGTCCCACAGGTCGCGCGACTCGGACGCGTAGAGCGGCTCGCGGGCAAAGGTCAGCAGCGCGCCAAGCATGCCGGTGTGGATGACGGTGAACAGCAGCGCCAGCGCCGCCTGCAGCACGGCGTCGCGGCCGGGCCTGAGCACTGACCACCAGAACAGCCAGCCGGTAAACAGGAAGCTGGCGTGCTCCAGCACATGCAACCCGGGGTCCGACAGCGCCGCTAGGTAGGGGCCGGGCGCATGCCAGGTCCAGATGGCCACGGCGTGCAGCAGCGCGCAGGCCATCGGGCGGCGGCTCAGCCGCGCGCAGCCGCGCCACAGGGTGTCAGCCACCGGGCCGAGCGCGGCACGCCACTGCGGCAGCGGCCGCGCCAGCACCGCCAGCGGCGCGACCACGCCCATCAGCAGCATGTGCTGCAGCATGTGCGCGGCGCTGCTGTGCGCGGCCCAGTCGTCGAAGGGACCGAAAAGTGTCAGGCCGGCGAGCCCCATGGTGGCGTGAAAGACCGTGGCGCGGCGCCAGGTGGCGGGGGGCTGGCGCAGCGCGCCCCACAGGTAGGCCAGCCACGCCAGCACGAACAGCGCCTGCGCGAACCAGACCGGCGCCTGCGCCGCGCCGCCGCTAAACCAGGCGCCATGCGCGCTGGCAGCCGGTGAAAGCGCCAGGCCCGCCAGAGCCAGGCTGCACCGCCGCCAACCCATGGCTGAGAGCCGACCCAGGCGCATGGACGTCCCGCCGTTAGAGCAGAATCCCCGTGACTGGCAATCACTGTCCATATGGTATTTGCTATCAAATTTATAGCTACTTACACTCACCAGGTATTCGTAATAGGCATATTTGATACTAAAAATTTGTTTTCTGGTTGGAACGAATACGCTCTAGCTTGCGGGGTCAAACGCACGGCGTTATCAGCAGCAGCGGCAGGCCGACCACCAGGGTGGAAAAGGCTGCCACGGCATAGAGCGCGGCAGCGGCCGTGGCGACGAAACGCTCGCGCGCCGCCTGCGGGCCGTTACCGCTCGGCAGTTGCCGCGCCTGCCGGGCGCAAGCCCAGGCCGCCCAGGCCAGCAGCGCGGTCGCCAGCAGCGTTACCAGCAGCAAACCGGCGTTGACGGCGTTGCGCGCACCCAGCTCGGGCGCGGGCGGCGCCACGGCGCAGGCCACCGACAGGGCCGCATAGACCGCGCAGAACCAGGCAAACCACAGGCCCAGGCCCAGCACCAGATGCACCGGATGAGTGGCCACCAGCTTCATGTGCCCGCTCCCAGGCCCAGCGGCAGCAAGGCCATCGACAGCCAGGCCAGCGCCGCCGCGCCGGTGGTGAACTGCCACAGCAAGGCGACCACGCCGGGCTCGTACGGCGCATGCGTGCCGACATGGCCCAGCTGCACGCGCCAAGCCTGCAGCGCCGCCAGCACCGTCGCCAACGCACCGTGCAGCAGCAAAAACACCAGCGTGAAGGCCAGCACCGCGTCATGCGCGCTGCGCTCGGGCTGCAGCGGTGCGCTGGCCAGCAAGCCCGCCAGCCCCAGGCAGCCGAGCAGCCCCAGGCCGCTAACTGCCAGCAGCCGGTTGCGCAGCCCCTGCTCCTCTTTGCGGCGCAGCCGCTGCACGCTGCGCTGGAGCAGCCACAGCCCGGCGCCAAACGCCAGGCTGACCGCCGCCAGCGGCCAGGTGCCCAGCGGCGACTGCGCGGGTGGTTGCCAGTGGGGCGCGGCCGTCCACAGGTAAAACCAGCCAAAGACAAGAGACAGGTAAAGCGCCGCATCGGCCAGCATCGTCAGCCCCATGCCCCACAGGCCGGGGCCGTCGAAGGTGCGCGAGTGCAGCTTCAGGCCCTCGGGCAGGTCATGCGCCTCGCCGGCCGCCGCCTTGGGATGGGCGCCGTTTTCCCACGACCAGCGCAGCAGCACGACAGTGGTCGCCAGCGCCAGCACGAGGGCCGCCGCGTACAGCTTGAGCAACAGGCTGATGCACAACAACGCCAGCAGCACGCCCGCCACCAGCGGCCACCAGGAGTTGCCCGGCAGGTGGATGACCTCGCGCGGCTGGCCGGTGACCGGGTCGCAGCCCAGCGTCTCGCGCCGCCCGTGGGCCGCCTGCGCCAGCGCATGCCGGCCCTGGGCGATGCTTAGCGGCAGGTCCGGGTGCTCCCACAGCGGGTGGCGCGTGGCCAGCACCGGCAAGCTGGCGAAGTTGTAGGCGCGCGGCGGCGTGCCGCTGGCCCATTCGAGCGTGTCGGCCTGCCAAGGGTTGACCGTCGCCCGGGCGCCGTGGCGAAAGTGCAGCAGCCAGTCGAGCAGCACCGTGGCCAGGCCAAACGCCATGATGAAGCTGAAGATCGACGACATCAGGTTCGGCATGTCCCAGCCCAGGCCGCTGTCGTAAGTGTAGACGCGGCGCGGCATGCCGATCAGGCCGGTCCAGTGCATCACCAGGAACGTGCCGTTGAAGCCGACGAAGGTCAGCCAGAAGCCGGCCTTGCCCAGCCGCTCGGAGGGCATGCGGCCGCTGAAGTGCGGCAGCCAGTAGTAGATGCCGGCCAGCAAGGGAAACACCATGCCGCCCACCAGCACGTAGTGAAAGTGGGCCACCACGAAATGCGTGTCGTGCGCCTGCCAGTTAAAGGGCACGAAGGCCAGCATCACGCCGGTCAGCCCGCCGGCGACGAACACCACCAGGAAACCGGTGACCCACAGCATCGGCACCGACCACACCGGCCGCCCGCTCCACAGCGTGGCAATCCAGGCAAACAGCTGGATGCCCGTCGGAATCGCCACCAGCATGCTGGCCGCGGCAAAAAACGCCTGCGCCAGCGCCGGAATGCCGACGGCGAACATGTGGTGTACCCACAGGCCGAAACTGACAAAGCCGGTGGCAATCATCGACACCACCACCCAGCGGTAGCCCACCAGCGGCCGGCGCGCGAAGACCGGCACCAAGGTGGACACCACCCCGGCCGCCGGCAGGAAAATAATGTAGACCTCCGGGTGGCCAAAGAGCCAGAACAGGTGCTGCCACAAGATCGCGTCGCCGCCGCGCGCGGGGTCAAAAAACGCCCAGCCGGCCGCCCGCTCCAGCTCCAGCAGCAGCGAGCCCAGGATCAGCGGCGGAAAGCCCAGGATGATCATGAAGGAGGTGACCAGCATCGCCCAAGCAAAGATCGGCATCTGCTGCAGCGCCATGCCGCTGGCCCGGGTGCGCAAGATGGACACCACCACGTCGATGGCCGCGGCCATGGTGGCAATTTCGATGAAGGTCACGCCCAGCAGCCAGAAGTCGCTGTTCACGCCCGGCGAGTACTGCTGGCTTGACAGCGGCGTGTACATGAACCAGCCGCTGTCGGGCGCCAGGCCCAGCAGCAAGCTGCTGGTGAGGATCACGCCGCCAAACAGGTAGCACCAGTAGCCAAAGGCCGACAGGCGCGGAAACGCCAGGTCGCGCGCGCCCAACATCTTGGGCAGCAGGTAGGCCGCCAGCCCCTGCAGCACCGGCACGGCGAACAGGAACATCATCATCGTGCCGTGCATGGTGAAGGCCTGGTTGTAGGCCTCCACGCCCATGAAGTCATGGTTGGGCCGCGCCAGTTGCGCGCGTATCAGCATTGCCAGCAGGCCGGCAATCACAAAGAACACGCCGCCGGTAACCATAAAGCGCAGCGCGATGGTGCTGTGGTTGACCACCGACAGCGCCCGCCAGCGGGTCGGGTTGGCCCACACCGCCTCGAACTCGGCATGCAGCGCGGCCGCATCGCGCGGCGGCCCGGTGACGGTCGGCTCGCTCATGGCCGGACCTGCCCGGTCTGGCGCGCCGGGCCGGCCGGCTGTGCCTGCAGCCAGCGCTCGAAGGCGGCGGGCTCGACGGCATGCACCGTCATGTGCATGCGCGCATGGCCGATGCCGCAGAACTCGGCGCACTGGCCGCGAAACGTGCCAGCCTGGTCGGCCTGCAGGCGAACCACGCGGGTGTGGCCGGGAATGGCGTCGAGCTTGCCGCCCAGCCGGGGCACCCAGAAGGAATGGATCACGTCGGCGCTGCTGGTGTGGATATCCACCGGCCGCCCGACCGGGATGTGCAGCTCGTCGCGCAGCCGCAGGCCTGTGGCCGGGTAGTGCAGCTCCCACCACCACTGGTGGCCGATGGCGTCGATGCGCAGCGGCGCCACGCCCTGCGACGCGCGGCCGGGCAGCGGCAGCTGGTGCAAGCCGGCGGGCGAGCCCAGGACCAGCAAGGCCGTGATGGCCACGCCGGGCAGCACGATTCCGCCGCCAACGATCCAGCGCCGGCCAGCACGCCGGGACTGCTCGGCCGAAAGCGCCCGCCCGGGGCGCAGGGCCAGCAGCCAAGCCAGCACCACACCAAAAAACACCAGCGCGGCCACGCCCAGCATCCACCACCACACCACCGCAATCGCCTCGGCCGACGGGCCGGCCGGCGCCAGGGTGGACTGCGGACCTTTGCAGGCGCTCAGCACAAGCACCGCAGCCCATTGCATAATGCGCCCATGAGCAGCACACCCGAGCCCATCCTGAGCCGTGCAGCCCTGGCCGGCCACCCCCTGCACCCGATGATGATCCACTTCCCGGTCGCGGCGCTGCTGGCGCTGGTGGCGGCGGACGCAGCCTATGTGTACGGCGGCGACCCGTTCTGGGCGCGCGCCGGCGTCTGGCTGGCCGGCGTCGGGGCGCTGGGCGGCTGGGGCGCGAGCCTGGCCGGCCTGGTGGACTTGCTGACCGTGTCCCGCATCCGGCGCCTGATCACGGCCTGGGGCCATGCACTGATCGCGGTGATGATGCTGTCGCTGGCCACCTTGAACTGGCTGCTGCGGCTGGGCGAGTCGCCCGGCGCGCAGGTCATGCCCTGGGGCTTGGCCCTGTCGGCCCTGACTGCTGGCTTCATCGGCCTGGCGGCCTACCTGGGCGGGCGGCTGGTCTATGAACATGCGGTGGGCGTGGACACCAGCGACTGAAACGGCGGCGCGCATCAGAAAGGCTTGGCCAGCACCAGCCAGGCAATTGCGCCCAGCCACAGCAGCGAGGTGCTGCCCACCACGGCGCAAAAGCCCTGCGTCCAGGCCTGCGGGCCGCCATGCGCCTGGCGCTCGGCGCGCAGGACCAGCAGGCCGCAGGCGCCGTGGCCCAGCACCAGCAGGCCGACGGTGGCCAGCTTGGCGAGCAGCCACAGCGCCAGCGGCCCATGCAGCGCAAAGATCAGCGTACCCGAGCCAATCGCCAGCAAGGCGGCCGGCGTGGCGACCAGGGTAAACACAAAGCGCGGCAGGCCCTGACGCGCCGGCGCTGCAACTGGCCGCGCACTGGCAAGCGCGCCGATGGCCGTCGGCAGGTAGAGCAAGGCACCGCACCAGACGATCACCGCCGTAATGTGAAACAGCTTGAGCCAAGGCACGAACTACTCCACTCGTACGGCCGGCACGGTGCTACCCAGCCTGCCCACTGCCGGACTGGGCGCGCGCTTCAAACCACTTGTCAGGACAGCCATCATGATGTTTTCCTTGGAGTGAACGACGGCCCAAGGCGCAAGGCCAGCCTGAGGACCCGGCGCCACGGACTCCAAGCCATGCTAATGCCTGATCAGCCCGCTGGGGCGCTGCTCCTGGATGAAATCCTTGTAGGAAACCAACGACAGCCTGTCACCGGCATCTGCCTACCGCCTGTAGGCGGCGGCAGGCTGAGCGGCGCAGGCGCGAAAAACGACGTGATCGACCCGCAGACCGCGCGCCTTGAAGCGCCGGCGGACACGGCTCAGGCAGCGATGATTTCGAACTGCGCCTCGCCCATGTAACGGTCTGCCCCAAGGGCAGCCGTCAGCGCGGCCGACTCGCCAGCCTGCCATTGCCGGAAGATTTCCAGTTCGGCGCCCGACAGCTGCTCGTCGGACGGGTTGTCGCCGTACATCGCCACGATCCGGCGGTAGGCGGCATGCACCGGCGCGACCAGGCTTTCGTCGCCCAGCGCAGCGTCCAGGGCGCGCCTGAAGCGCTGCTCGGCCGCTTGCAGTTGCGCGGGGGTGGCGTCTTCAAAGGCATGAATTTTCAAGGTGTAACTCATTGGGTGCGGCTCGCTTTTTCATTTTTCTGGTGGGTTCAAGGGCAAGCCACCGCCTTGCACCAGGGCGATGCGCCGGCGCTGGCGGGCGGCTTCTTCCAGGTCGCCGCCCTGCTCGGCGCGCTGGCTCTGGACCCCCAGCCAGGCCAGCAGCGGACGCCGCCAGCCCTGGCTGGACGCGGTATCGATGGCCTGGGCAATGACCGCCGGGCTGGCGCGGCCGGTTTGCAGCAGCACGCCCGCCGCCAGAAGTTGCGACAGCGGATCGGCAATGCCCTGGAGCGCGCCGGCATCCCCCGCCGCTGCAGCGCGCTGGGCTGGCGGCAGCAAGGCAATGGTCTCAGCCTGCGCCTGGCCCCGCAGATAGTCGGCATAGGCGCGCTGGGAAGGTGTCGCATCGGCCCGCAGCGGCTCGAAACCCGCGCACGGCTCGAACACCAGACTGGCCACACGGCTTGCGCAATGCAGCAGTTCGGCGGTGGCCAGCAGGTCGGGCCGGCCGGTGCGCGACAACTGGCTGCGCGCACGCGCCAGTTCAGCGGCGTCCACGCGGCGGTTGCCTTCCAGGTAGGCGGCAACGGAACGCTCCATGGCGCTTTTCGCTTCCACCTGCCAGTCCGGTGGCCTTGGGCTGCTGCAGGCAGCCAGGCCGCACAAGGCGGCTGCCAGAAAAGCGGGTTTCATCGACAAAAGAAATGTATTTTTCACGGCAGCTTCAACTCCGCATCACGGGCAAACGGCCATTTGCGGTTGATCTCGCTGACCAGGCCCTCGACTTTTCGCAAACTCGCTTCCACGTCGCCGCGCAAGGCGCCCAGATCGGACGTGGCGTCCTTGGCATTGGCAGTGATGGCTTGTGCATCGACCAAAATGGCATCGACCTTCTTCAGGCTGGCTCGGGCTTCGCCCAGCATGGCGTTGAGCTGCACGACGGTCGCGCGCGTCTCGGGCAGCACGCCTTTGTCGCCGAACACCTGGGTATCGGTCTTGGCGGCAATGCCGTCGAGCCTGGCCAGCAAGGCATTGGTGCGCTCCAGCGTGACAGAAAACTTTTTGGCCTCCGCTTCGCTGCCCAGCAGCACCGTCAGCGCGCCGCCAGGTCCGTTAAGGCGCCCGGTCAACACCTGCAGATTGGCCAGGCTGGTGCCGACCGAGCCGCTGCTGCCGGTCAGGTTGTTCAGGTTGTCAATCAGTTCCTTGGCGGCAGAAATAACCCGGGGAATCTCTGCGCTGGCATCGCCCTGCAAGACAGATCGCACGGCGCCGTCGGGCAGCGGCGGATCATTGAGCAGCCCGGTGTAGGCGCGGATGTTGGGCCCGCCAACAATGCCCTTGACCAGCGTGAAGACGCTGGAGGTGCGCAGCCAGTGGGCGTCTTTCTGCGCTACATCCACCAGGATGCGCGCCTTGCCGTCTTCGGCCAGTTCAATGCGTCGCACCCGGCCGATCGGAAAGCCGGCAAAGGTGATGTCCATGCCGACCACCACGCCTTCAGAGTCGTCGGCCATCAGCACCAGGCTCTGGGTACTTTCAAACGCACCGCGCGCATACATCACATACATCGCAGAGCCGCACACCAGCAGCAGCATGAACAGCATCAGCAGCCTGGCCTTGAGTTCCAGATTGGCAACGGTTTCAGGTGCTGCACGCGGCACGGGCTGCAACGGATCCTGACCGTCAGGAGGCACCGGCGGTGGAAAGGGACTGTGGGGTGAACTCATGGAGGGGCCGATCTGGAAAAATCAATAATAGTTACCGACCAGCGAAGCCACTTCAATCAGCAAGATAACGGCAAACATGCGGACCAGGCCGCGCATTTCAGCACTGGTGCGCACGCTGGCGCCACGCATTCCGTACAAGGCCGAGGCCATGGGAATCAGCGATACGGCCAGCGAGAAAAAAACGGTTTTCAGCACAAAGATCAGCGTGACGGCGGGCGTGAAAACCTGTCCAAAAAGCCGCGTATAACCCGCCAGCCCGGACACGGCAAACCCATAGACTGCGACATACGCCACGATCAAGACCACCACGCTGCTCAACGCCGCCAGCGTAATACCCGAAAACATGCCGGCCACCACGCGCGGCAGCACCTCGCGGCGTATCGGTTCCACGCCCTGCCGGCGCATTTCTTCGAGTTCGCCGCTGGCCTGCATGGCCGTGAGTTCCGCACCATCGGGAATCGTGCAACGCAGCGCCACGAACAGCGCAGCGGTCAGCGGAATCAATTCCAGCACCAGCACGCGGATCACCACCTGCAGCGCATACTGCGACAGGCCATAACTGAGCGCAGTCACCATCACAATGCGCGTCAGCACCACGGTCACCAGCGCGCAGAGCAGGGAAAAACCCAGCAGAATCGGCGCGGTATTGATGTAAATATGCCGACCCAGCACGATGCGGCTTTCGCGGCTGTAACTCGATGGAGAGAACGCCAGCACCAAGAGCAGCGCGCCCAAATGCACCAGCTGCCACCATTCGATGAACCACAGCTGTGCGGCCTGACCGGTTCTTGTCAGACGACTGTGCCAAGTACCGTTGTGAGTCATGCGTACATGATAACGGCGCACCTCGTCAATGCCTGTAGGATGCACGGCTTACCTTTTAGCGCTTAGTCCGAATACCCAACCCCTTCGCCGCTCGCAAACCCTATGGCACTTCACACCTGGACCGCTTACTTTTTTGCAGCCATCCTGATTGCTCTTTCTCCCGGATCGGGCGCTGTTCTGGCGATGAGCCACGGCCTGAGCTACGGCGTACGGCGTACCCAGGCCACCATCGTCGGGCTTCAGGCCGGGCTGCTGGTGATTTTGCTGGTGGCTGGTGCCGGCGTGGGGTCGCTACTGGTGGCGTCTGAGCTGGCATTCAGCATCGTGAAAACGCTGGGGGCGTCTTACCTGATTTACATCGGCTGGTCGCAGTGGCGTTCAACCCAGGCGCTCGCGCCGGTCGAGGCGGGAATGCCAGAGGCAAACGCGAAGCGGCTGTCTGGCCGCAGACTTTTTCTGACTGGCCTGCTGACCAATCTCACCAACCCCAAAGGCATATTGTTCATGGTGGCGGTACTGCCGCAGTTCATCGACCCCACCCGTCCACTCTGGCTGCAGCTGCTGCTGATGGCTGTCACCACGGTGGCGGTAGATCTGGTGGTAATGCATGGCTACGCGTTTGCCGCCAGCCGCCTGCAAAAAGCGTTCAAAAATGCGCAGGCCGTCAAATGGCAAAACCGGCTCTTCGGTGGCCTGCTGATGGCTATTGGCACGGGTCTGTTTTTCGTCAAGCGCAGCCAGCAGTCGCTGGTAGCGGTCTGAGCTGAGCCGACCCGGCAAAGCGCCTTTCTGTGCCTATCTGCCTGACTGGTCGGGCTGCAGCCGTATGAGCTTGCCATTGGCGCTGTCAGTCAGTACATACAGCAGGCCGTCCGGCCCCTGCCTGACATCGCGGATGCGTTCACCCACTTCGGCCAGCAATTTGCTTTCCCGCACCACTTTTCCGCCGAAGGGTTCTGACAGTTCGATGCGGTCCAGGTAGGCGAACTTGAGCGATCCCACAAAGAGGTTGCCGCGCCAGGCGTTGCCGTAGCGCTCGCTGGTCAGAAAAGCCATTCCCGAGGGTGCAATCGAGGGCACCCAGTAATGCAGCGGCTGCTCCATGCCGGCATTGCGGCTCAAGCCTTCGCCGATCTTGCCGCCGCCGTAGTTTTCACCATAGGTGATTTCCGGCCAGCCGTAGTTGGCGCCGGGCTGGGGACGGTTGATTTCGTCGCCGCCCTGCGGCCCGTGCTCATGCATCCAGAGCGTGCCGTCGGGCGCCAGCGCCGCACCCTGGGCATTGCGATGGCCGTAGCTCCATATCTCGGGCAGCGCGCCAGCCTTGCCGACAAAGGGATTGTCCTGAGGGACTGAGCCATCCTTGTTGATGCGCACGATCTTGCCAAGGTGGTTGTCGAGCTTTTGCGCATCTTCCTTGCGGTTAAAACGATCGCCCAGCGTCAGGAACAATTTACCGTCGGGCCGGCCCTTGGCACCGGGCGTGCGGCTTTCA
>Ga0123337_10005469_pt1 | contig 12510 bp, 14 predicted proteins | sample frozenSSSSmetaG_FD_89792 | JGI IMG/M metagenome (GOLD analysis project Ga0123337, IMG submission 89792) | Glacier valley bacterial and archeal communities from Borup Fiord, Nunavut, Canada, to study Microbial Dark Matter (Phase II) -... | ecosystem: Environmental > Aquatic > Freshwater > Ice >...
ATGCATGGAACGGATCGATAGACGCGTCCTGAGCCTGGTGGCCCAAATGGCTGTTCAGCAGCCTGTCCGCTAATGAGGCCAAAGACGCGTGCGTATACCCATCGAGGCCACGGCCCACGTGCCGATCAAACAGGCCGGATACATATCAGCGACTTCCGCTTTCCAAGCACGAACTCACTTGCGATCAGCAGCCGGTCCATACATTCGGGCCAGAACCGGTCGCCGAACAGCGTCCGCTTAGCGCCAAAAAGACACATTCGATGCGGCACCGCTTAGCCGCCAAGGACCTTCTTGAGCGTGGGTAACTCCTCCACGACGAAATCTATGAATGCCGAAATTCGCGGCGCCACTCGCTGGTCGGGGTGGCAAAGGACATACCAGGCACGTTCAAGTTCCTGCACCGGTGGCAGGACCTGGATGAGGTTGGCTTCGGCGTCGCCGATCGGTGTCGGGAGCGGTGCAATTCCGAGGCCCGACTTCACGGCCGACACGACGCCCAGGACGCTGTTGTTGCGCGCAACGATACGGGCGCCGGGCAAGGCGCTTGCCAGCCATTGGGTTGCCCGGTGGTTTTCCATCACACCGTCGAAGCCTATGAGGTCGTGCTGGAGGAGCTCGTCCAGGGTAAGCGGGCGGCCCCGGCGCGCCACATAGTCTCGACTGGCGTACACGGCCCATCTGGAATCCGCGATCTTCCGGCCAACGAGGCGTTCGTCGCTCGCCTCGCCCGAGCGGAACGCCACGTCCGCGTCGCCCTTGGCGAGGTCGACGTAGCGATCGCTGATGACAAAGTCGACCTTGAGTTCCGAATACCGGGCCTGAAACCGATCGACGAACCCCGAGGCGAGGAGGCGAGACAGGATGGGCTCGGGGCAGGTAAGGCGCACGATGCCGCTGAGCTCGTGCTTGACGCTGACGATGGCACGCCCGAGCGCGGCGACGCCCTCCTCCACATCAGCGAAACGGGGCAGCAATTGCTCGCCCATTTCGGTCAACCGGTAACCGGTCGGATGACGATGGACCAGCCGAAGACCAATCCGATGCTCGAGCGCGGCAAGCCGGCGATGCACAGTGGATTGGTTCACGCCAAGCACTTTGGAAGCCGAGAGGGTGGACCCCTCCCTAGCGACTGCGAGCAGATACCGTAGGTCGTCCCAGTCGAACATGACCCTAGTTATGCATTTTTGCGCGACCCTTTCGCAACCTTGCTGCTCCCGCAGTCCCGATTTTGGGTGCCTAGCTCCCGGTGTCGGCCCCACCAAGGAGAAATCGAAAATGGAGAAGACCACCGTCCAGAAGATGATCGCTGCGCTTGACGTCGGCGTAACGCGCTCTGCTAGAGAGAAGGGCATGGCCAAGCTGACACCGCTGCATCGCGAGGTGCTGAGCACGCTGCCACAGGGCACGATGCAGGAAGTGCGCGTGCTGCACGCCGTGCTGCAACCGGGCGACGTCACGCCGCACCACTCCCACCGGTTCCCCGTCACCGTTTTCGTCACTGAAGGGGTCTTCACGTTGAATCTGGAAGGGCGCGATCCGGTTTCAGTCGGGCCCGGTGAGGTATTCGTCGAGCCGCCTCACGTCAACATGACCGGCAGCAACGAGGGCAGCGTCCCTGCGACCACCATACTTTTCTATGTGTGCGACCCGGAAGCGCCTTTCGCCGATCCCGTTCCCGCAACCAGCTAATTCTGCCCGGGGCCACTTGCAGAGCCCAGCGTCTGGCTCCCGGATTGAGGTCCCGTAATCTGTAAGATCGTAAGTTCCGTTAGGCATCCTCGGCGCGCCGACGTCGGCACGGTTGTGTATGCCGGATTGCCTGGTTTGGACGCGCGAGAGGCCCGGAAATGCTCGCATCACGCGTTAAGAGCTGGCGGCGGTCAGGTGCTGATGTTGTAGACCGTTGTTTTGGTGACTTTGGGACGCTTGGACGGAGGAGAGTCATGGTGGCCGCTCGAATAGGCCTTCTGGCCGTCGTTCTGCTGGCTCCGACTGCCGTGTTTGCACAAGAGTTGGCGGCGGGTCAGAAACTCTACGAGTCCCACTGTGGCAAATGTCATGGGATGCGCTTGGAAGGGCAGCAAGACTGGATGAAACGACTGCCCTCCGGGCGACTTCCGGCGCCGCCTCATGATGAAACCGGCCACACTTGGCATCACACCGACGAGCAGTTGCTCAAGATCACGCTTGAGGGCCTGGCCTCTATCGCGCCGGGCTACGAGACCGACATGCCGGCCTTCGAGGACGTTCTCACCGAGGCTGAGGTTAGGTCGATATTCGACTACATCAAGAGTCGGTGGCCGGCCAGAATCCGCGAGACGCAGAAGGCTCGATCGGAGGTAAGTGAGGAGTAGGTCGGGCGCCGTCGCCCGGCCCTATCTAATCAGCTTCTGGCCAGGTGCGTCGAGGAATTCACGGTTGTGCGTGCCGGATTGAAGGCGCGGGACACCCCTAGAGCTCTGAAAACGCTGGGACGATGCTATTCGAAGGGGCGTCGGTCACGTGCTGATGTTGTAGGGTATTGAAATTTGTCGGTACAGCGGCCCTCCACGCCAGAAGCAATCAACGAGTAAGCCACCCCGTAAGACAAAAAGTGGCAATATGTGAGCTACCCGGGTGGCGCCTAGTGGCGGTGAAAGCTGCGCAGGAATGTCTGGACATACGGCAATGTTAGGTCCGATCGTCCCCAGGCAGCCACGTGTCCGCAATCTGTTAGGGGGAAAAATGAGGCGTTTGACAGCCGATCAGCGCCCTCGCGGATCTTCGAGTGGCGCGGATCGGAAGTTCCGCCAAACAGAAGGCACGGCATGGTCATTGTGGTCAGGACATCTGAAATGTCGATGCGATCAACCGTGAGGGCACGGAGGGCAACGAGATCATTGGCGAGCATTCGCGACCTCATCGCCGAACCAAGGTACATGCCGTAATTTGGCTCCACCAGTTTTAGGAACGCTTACATGTTCGGGAACCAATGACCTGAACGCGTTCATGTCTTCCGCGAATGGATGTGCGCCGCCCAGGATCAGAGATCGAAAACGGTCGGGGGCGTATCGCGCCAGTCCAAAACCGATCCAGCCACCCATTGAATAGCCTATGAAGTCGGCTGTCTGTATGTTGAGCTCGTCCAAGACGGCAATAATGTCAGATGCTCGAAGGTCGAGGCTGTAGCTGGCCGGGTCATGAGGCTTGTCGCTTTTTCCGTGCCCGCGAGAGTCTATCAGGATCAGCTTATGACGGTCTGCCAGCGCGTCCACGTAGCCGAACTGACGCCAATCCTCGAGACTACCGAAACTACCGTGGCAGAGGACGAGCGGCGACCCATTTCCCTCCACTTCGTAATGGATCAGGATGCTGTTGTTGCTTGTTTTGGGCACGCTGCATACCTGCCATCGAACAGACAGAGCCGGGTGCATGATGCCAAGAATTGGCTGCACTCGCCAGATTCAACAAAGCGTCGGCGGCCGAAGTAAGTGGGCATTTGCCCACTTCCATTTTGTTCCGAATTATGGGTTATTCAGGGCTCTGACGGAGAGTTGTGCGGGGGCTCATGGCACAATCTACCGACTACATGCTGACTTCGACTGTTGAGTGTGAACGTCTCGAGAGACAGGCTGACTTGCATGGTCGGTCCAGAGTGCTGGAACATATTACGCCTGCCCCGGGCATGCGGTTCTTGGACGCTGGCTCCGGGTCAGGTTGGGTTTCGCGCCTTGTTGCAGCAACGTTCCCAGAGTGCGAAGTCGTCGGAGTTGACCTCAACCCGGAGTACGTGGAGTACGCGGCTGGTCGAGCCAAAGCGGATGGCCTTACCAATCTAACCTATGAACAGGGCGACCTGCAGTCATTGCGGTTCGTGGACAAAAGCTTTGACGTCATCTGGTCTCAGTTCGTCCTGTATTTTCTCCCGGACCCACAGGCAGCACTGGTTGAGTTTCTCAGGATTGTGAAACCCGGCGGGCAAGTTGTAACGGCGCTTCACCAATTGCCGGGCGTCGCCAGTCCCTTTGGGACCGATGCTCAGGTGCGGATGAACCGCTTTATCAGTGACATACTCTCGGGTTTTCGCTGCGAGACGTTGCCGCAGCTCTACCGAAGCGCGGGCTATCTCGGGATCAGTCTCGATGTGCAGCTGGATCGCATCTACAGCAAAATCGCTGGTCCCATTGACGCAGCGCACCGCCGCAACCTTGAGGACGTTCTAACTGGTCCCATGCAAAGAATGGCTGACACCCTTGGCGGACCCGACAGTGCGACGGCCCTTCTAGGTGACTGGATTGCGTTCCTTGCAAGAGAAGATTCGACCTACGTCTCGACCTACTGGATCGCAAAAGGGTCGGCCCCGGGAGGCTGACCATTCACGCATTGTTCGACGTCCATAGGTGCTGACAACGCCAGGTCAGAGCGCCTTGGCTTGGGAGACAATAGAATGGCAGTCGTCTTCATAGTTGCCATCAAGGTCAGCGATTTCGCTACTTACCAGCAGTACCTTGTCGGCGCTCGTCCGCTTGTTGAGGCCGCCGGCGGAAGATATCTGGCCAAGACCGGCGACATTGTCGCTTTAGAGGGGGATTTTGTTCCCAACCGCTTGGCGATTATCGAATGGCCGTCGGCCGAACAGGCAGATGCCTTTTACAACAGCCCCGAATACGCGCCGATGAAAGCAATCCGTCAAAAGAGCGCGAAAACCGAGTTTTGGACCGTGCCACTGGCTGGCTAGCTACGGCCCGGCGCTTACAGAGTTGCGTAGTCATGGGCGCCGGATCGACTCGCACTGAACTGCAAGAGGTCCAGAGATCCTCGGACTTCCACGAAATGTCGGGCGTCGGTCACCTGCTGATGTTGTAGACCATTATTTTCAGCGTCAGTCGGCGCACGACGTCGACGGGATCAAGGTCCACTTCGCGCCAAGACCGGACATCGTGCCCAAGGCCTCCAGCACTTTCCGGCCAGGGTGACAATTGCCAAACCCCGGGGAGCTAGGAGTCGTACCAAGGTTCACGGGCCAGTTCTTCCAACGCTGCGAGCCCGACGAGAGGCGTCGTCTGCCACGGCACGAAGAAGAGTTTCCTGGCCAGCGACTTTCGCACCAGATCGACCTGCTTCTGCTCGCCGATGAGGCGCTGGCGCAGCAGCGGGTCGCGCGTTCCCAAGGGGAGCAGGCTCTTGTTAATGATCCACGCGTAGGGCTCGATCTTAGCGCGGCGGAGATCGTCCTGCAGCGCGCTGGCCTGCAGCACCGGCGTGGTCTCGGCGAGTGTGACCAGCACTACGTGCGTATAGGCAGGGTCCTGCAGCCTCATGAGCGGCGTGATCAGCCTTCCCGGCGCGTGGGCATCCATCTGGCGGGTGACCTGGCGGTGATATGCGCCGGTCGCATCCATCAGTAGCAGCGTATGCCCAGTCGGTGCAGTGTCCAGCACGACGAAGGCGCTCCGGGCTTCCTGAACGATGTGAGAGAAGGCGTGGAAGACCGCGACCTCTTCGGTGCAAGGCGATCGCAAGTCCTCGCGCAGCAGGTCTAGTCCAGCCGCATCAAGATCGCGGCTGCGGTCCTTGATGATTTTTTCGACATAGCGCTGGGTCTCGACCTTGGGGTTGATCCTGTCAACCCGCAGGCCCGGTCGCTCACCACCCAGTGTCATGGCAAGATGAGCAGCAGGGTCGGTCGTGCTCAGGTGCACTGTATGGCCACGTTGAACAAGCCCAAGCGCAATCGCGGCAGCGATCGTCGTCTTGCCGACGCCCCCCTTGCCCATCACCATGATCAGGCCTTTGCCATCGGCAGCCAGCCGATCGATCAGTTGGGCGAGAGCCGGGAGATCGCCGCCGAAGTCCGGCAGTGGCGGCAGCTTTCCCGCCGGGACATACGCCGCTGGATCCAACAGGCCCCGCAGTGCGCCGAGCCCGAGTATTTCGATGGGTCGGAGTGGAACATCATCGCGCGGCAGAGCCTTGAGCGGCTCCGGCAGCGCCCGAATTGCTTCCTTACCCAAATCCTCGATCGAGGCAGCCACGGCATCGGCACGATCGGTTGCGGCGAATACCCCATTGAGGACGAGGCGCTGGTTGGATAGGCTCAGGCGCGTCAGTTCCTCGGAGCTATGCGCGGCCTCTGTCAACGCCCCGGCCTCGGGGCGGGCCACGAGGATGATGGTGGTCGCAGCAGGATCGCGCAGAGCGTCCATAGCCCGCTTGAACCGCGCCTCCTGTAGTTTCAACCCGGAATGCGGCCCCAGGCATGACGCGCCTTCCTCATTGACCTCGAGAAAGCCGCTCCAGGCCTGCGGCAGGCTAAGCAGCCGAAGGGTGTGGCCCGTCGGCGCGGTGTCGAACACGACGTAGTCGTGCGTGGCGTCAGGGTCGGCTAGCCGCCCGGCGAATTCATCGAAGGCGGCGATCTCGGTGGTGCAGGCTCCCGAGAGTTCCTCCTCCACTTTCTTACGCGCGGCCTCAGTTGTGCCTGGCGCCATTTGCGCTTGGACGCGCGACCGATATCCACCTCCGGTTACGAGGCCGAGGCGCTGCTCTTCCCGGACGGGCACGTCGAAGGGTTCGGGGGCGACACCAGCAGGTGGGCGACGGTCGATGAGTTCCGGGCGTCTCGACAGGCTGACGCGCAGGGAGGCTGGTGACGATGCCCACACCCACGGACCCGAGCGTCACCTGGCTGCGCCGCTGGTCGCCCAAAGGCCCGTGGGTGCTCACTGCCATCGACGCCGACGAAGGCTTCATCCGCACCAGTGGCTTCGGCCCGGACGACGAGGAGGCCATGCGGCGCTTCCTCGCCGATTGGCGCGGGCGGCGCGGGCTGTACTTCCAGGTGAACCCCGACCTTCGTGCGCCGGGCGACATCGCCAGGAAGGCCCGCAAGGAGCACATCGCCTCTGCCGTGGCGCTGCACCTGGACCTCGACGCGCCGTACAAGGCCGGTGGTGACCGCGACGTTGCGCGTGTTGAGGCCATGAGGGTCCTGACCAAGGCGTTGCCGCCTGGTATCCCCGGCCCGCCATCCTTCCTCAACAACTCGGGCAACGGCCTGCAGGCGTTCTGGCTGCTCGACCAGCCGGTGCCGATTCACGGCGACCTCGGGCGGGCAGAGGCGGTGGAGCGCTACAACCGTGGCATCGCCGTCGCGTTCGGTGGGGACTCCACGACCGACGTATCCCGCATCCTGCGCCTGCCTGGCAGCATCAACTGGCCGAACGCCCAGAAGCGCGCGCGTGGCCTCACGCCTGTGCTGGCCAAGCCCATCAAGTTCGACATGGGCCTGCGGTACCGGCTGGACCAGTTCCCGGTCGCCGATGGCTCGGTGACGCGTCCGACCACGCTGGCCGCCGAGCACGCCGCCACCCGGCTGCAGATTGGCCCGCCCGTATCTGTCGCCGACCTGGACGACCTCAAGGTCCCCGACCGCACCAAGGTCCTCATCGCCATCGGGGCCGAGGCCGACCAGCCGCGCGCCGGGCGCTCCGAGAACCTGTTTGCCGCCATCTGCGCGCTGCTCCGCTGCGGTGAGGCCGACGAGGTGGTGCTGGGGGTCATCACCGACCCGCGCTGGCGCATCAGCGACAGCGTGCTCGACAAGCCTGACCCCGGGGGTCACGGCCGCCACCAGATTCGCCGGGCGCATGCCTGGCTGTCATCGCAGACCAGGAGTGAGTTCGATGGCGACGACGACTGACGACATCGCGGAGGCCGCCAAGCAGTTCGAGGAGCAACTGCGCTCGAAGCGCGAGCAGGAACAGCGCCAGACCCTCGACGGATGGATTTGGGCCTCCGAGCCCACCGCATTCGTGCGCCGCTCCGACCACAAGATTTGGAACGAGAAGCAGTGGGGCTCGCACTTCGCTCACCTCAACCCTCGGGGCAGCGTCTCGTCGTTGGCGCTCCGCAAGGGCCTGGTCGAGAAGTTCGAGACCCTGGCCTATGAGCCCGGTGGCGACCAGATTGTCGGCACGAACTTCAACCTCTGGAAGCCGTCGTCGCTGCAGCCCGTCGAGGGCGATGCCGGGTGGTTCGTGGAGCACGTGCGCTTCCTGTTCCCAGGCGACGAGCAGGCCGCCGAGCTGGTGCTGGATTATATGGCGCTGCTGGTAACGCCGCCCTGGCCGAAGATTCTGTTCGCGCTGCTCGTCCACAGCCGCCTGCACGGCACGGGCAAGAGCCTGCTGGCCTGGATGCTCACCCGGATGCTGGGCGAGTCCAACGTCGTAAACCCCTCGAACGACGAGCTGTCCACCAGCCAGTTCACGCAGTGGCAGGAGGGCAAGCAGCTGGCGGTGGTAAACGAGCTAATGATGCAGGACCGCCTCGCGTCCGCCAACCGCCTCAAGACCCTCATCACGGAGCCCACCCTGCGTATCCGTGCGCTGTACCGCTCGCCGTACGAGGTGCCCAACCGCATCAACCTCTACACCACCTCGAACCACGGGGACGCCGCCAAGCTGGAGAACGAGGACCGGCGCTGGCTGGTGCTGGAGAGCAAGGTGACCGAGAAGCGGCCGCCCGAGTACTACACCGATATCGTGCGGCGCATCCGCGACGACGGCGAGATGGGCGCGGTCCTCTGGTACCTGCAGCACCGCAAGGTCAAGCTGAACCCTCACGGCGCTGCGCCCCTCACCCAGGCCAAGGTAGCCATGCAGGAGCGGGCCACCCCCGACGAGGAGGCCTACCTGCTACAGTTGTACGAAGAGGGCAGCTGGCCTTTCGACGCCGACCTGGTGCGCAAGGACGACCTCGTCGACGCTGTCATGGACCGGTTCCACGGCCACCCCAAGAACATCATCGGCCGGGTGGACGCGCTGCTGAAGGACCGTCTCGGCGCGGTGAAGCAGGAGCGCACCACGAACCTCGCCAAGGGCCGAAAGAGCCTGCAGCTCTGGTCGCTGCGGAACCACGAGTACTGGGCCAAGGCGGGCCAGACTAAGCGCATGGACGCCTACAACGAGCACCAGGCTCATCGCGTTCGGGGCGACCTCGCGGCCCTGGAGTTCAAGGAGGAGCCCGTTGACCCCGGCGCTGGCTGGTAACCCACTGCACCTCGAGTGGGTGCTCGCTTCATGCGGATGTCTCAATCGCCCAATCCTCTAGGGACTGAGGGTCGCCCACCCACCCACTCACTACCTTCCTTCTTTGAGTGAGAGAGAGAGTAATAGTATAGGGTTGTGGCCTCTACGGCGATGTCGCGTGGGTGCGTTGCGCCAGGACGGCGGGTTGAGGCTGGGTCCAGAGCTTGGACCGAGGGCGTCTTTTCCTACTTGACTCTGATTGAAGTAGGAATTAGATACGAGTGGTTTCCTACTCGGAGTATCTCATGACCTCTACACCCACTAAGGCCGTTAAGCTGTCGCTATCGCTGGACGGAGCGGTTCATGCCGCGCTCGCAGCCGCCGCCTATAAGCAAGGCGAGGTCACCACCCGCTTCATCTCGCAGGTGCTGATGGAATACTGCATCCAGAACGACCTCTTCGAAGGGGAAGAGAAGATCAGGGCAGAAGCAATGATGGCGTTGGTCAAGCAGGTCACGGCCACCGCGCGTGGGTTGGTGACAGACGGACAGTTTGCGCCGACCATAACTAGGGATGCGATTGCCGTCTGCCTCGAGGACGAACGCTGGCTGGCGGACTACGAGACCTTCATCAAAGGCAAGTGGCACATCCACGGCAACCCGTTGAAGGGGGCCATCAATAGGGAGATGGGGTACCAGGTTAAGCGGGCGGTCCGAGCCAAGGTTATCCGAGATGAAGCTGGCGAGCCGCTGACCGAAAAGGTTTCGAACTCGGCCATCCAGAGCTTCACGCTCTTGGAGCCGGACACAGAGTAACAGCAAGAGCGTCGTGGAGCCCCCCTCCCGGTCGGAGGTACTCCACGGCCCATCTGCACTGTGGGGCGGCATAGGGTCGCTCATAGGAAGCAGATACAACTCTGCGGGACCTCATCTTACTGACTGCGCCTCGGCGTTCCGTATAGACCACTGATGTAGTCGTCTAATCTCCGCGCGGCGGTACGGCCCCAGCAGTCACATCGCTCACTGTCCGCTGACCGGACACGGCCGGAACGTGGCGGGCGTCGAGTCAGCGCGCGGTTTGACTGTGTGGCGAGCGAACTGACTCCCAAGCCCGATGGCGAAATTGCACATATCGGAAATCCCGGCCGCAAGTTGACGCTGCGTGGACAACGTCCCCGCACGTCGCCCAACGTCTGCTGGGCCGGGCCTCTGTGGCATCGCCGCCCCACAACCCCGACTTGGCCGCGTACGGGCAAGGTCAGGCCCTTGTGGGCATCGGCGTATTTGCGGCTGTAACGCGGCGCGCTACAACGGCGGTGGGTTGGGAGGGACGCCAATGCGCTACGTGATGTGGCAGCTTGTGGGCCTAGCGTACATGGGAGTGGGAGTGGTCATCCTGTTCGGAGGCGGGTGGCTGACCATCGACCGCATCAACAGGGCGCTCGGACTGAACAGCCTGAGCGAGTTCCTCGGGGCGGCTATGTTCGCCGGAGTGACGGTGGCCCTGCTGGCGGCCTGGCGGGCGGGACTTGAGATGATTCCAAACCGCAACCCGGACGGGTCCCGGAAGCGCGAATAAGCGCCGGTGCCGAACATTACACTTGATAGATGTGGCCGGTAAGAGCGAATGGAACAGCCCCGTAGCCCGGAGGCTCCCCCATGCTCCACGTCCCACAGCCCAAGTCCCGAAACCCCGAAGGCGTGGACGACCTCGTGAGCCGCTGGCAACAGCAAGGCGACGAGCGCGCCCGCGACCAGCTAATCCGCGAGTATCGCCGCATCATCTTCTGGTACGCAGACGGTCATGCGAAGCCCCGTGGCATCGACGTTGAGGATGCCCGCCAGGAGTGCCTCATCGCCTTCGCGCGCGCGTTGGATGTCTATGACTCGTCGCGGGCCTCGCTCGTCGGATACATGAGGCCTAGGCTCTGGGCGACCGTGGTGCGGATGATGCCGTACCGCACGGCCGTCGACGCGCCGAGCCATGCTCGCAACAACTACTACCGCGCGAGGCGGGCCACTCGGGAGCTGGAGGCCGAGGGCATCCAGTATCCCACCGTCGAGCAGGTCGCTGAGCGCTCGGGGATGACCGTCGCTGCTGTGAAGATAGGGCTCCAGTGCCTATCCTCGAACGCCAAGTCCATGAGCGACCCGATGACCAGCGACGGCGAGCTGCGCTTCGGCGACATTCTGCCCGCTGACCGCACCACCCACCCGGACCACCAGGCCGAGAAGAACGAGCTGGGGCGGCGGGTGCGCGAGGGCCTGCAGGCGGCGCTGGACGCTCTGCCCAAGCGCCAGGCGCAGGTGCTGCGGATGTTCCTGGTCGACGACATGGACCAGGCCGACATCGCCCGACAGCTCGACGTGACCCGCCAGGCGGTGAGCACGAGCCTCCAAAAGTCGCTGGCGACCATCCGGCCGATGCTGCTGGCGGACCCGGTGCTGGCGGAAGCGGTGCTGGGCTAGTCGACCGATACGCGGGGGTCGTCAAGAAGTCGCAGAATCTCCTCGTACTTCACCAGCAGTTGCTTCAGCTTCAGCAAGCCGGACAGGTCCACGTCCGCCGAAATGGCCACCCGATTACCCGTGAACCGCACCGATATCTCCCCTGGCTTCGGGGCGCTCGACAAGGGTGCGGGCTGCGGGAACTCAGGGGCTTGTATCGTTACGGGCGATACCTCCCGCACAACTGCGGGACGCTCTTCAGTTGTCGGCGCGGCAGCCTGGGTGTCCTCTTCGAGCATTATCGTTCGTTTGGGCTCGCTGTCCGGCGACCGCATCTGGTGGAGACCAGAGAACACGATGTTGTCCTTGAAGATGCCGAGCAGTGCGCGCGATGACTGGTCGTTCAGCTTGCGCTCCACCTTGAGGTGGCTTCGGGCGACCGTGTCGGCGGGGAGTCCTTCCGACCACTTGTCCGTGACCCACAGCGCCCGGAAGAGTGGCGGGTTCAGCGCAAAGTCCCGCAGCATAGCTGCCCGGACATCGTCCCGCTCGTCGAGGAAGTACCGGCGCGCGCTGTCGGTCAGCCGAACGCGTCGTTCCTCGTTTGCACCCTCATCCTGCATGAGACCATACCCGATGAGGGCCGCCACGGTCTGAAACGCGCCGCTGCTCTTCGGGCTGTAATCCCAGAGCTGGAATGCCACGGGCACCGGCATCGCTCGCCCGGACTTGTCGCCCGCGAAGATTGCCTCCGCGCGGCCCAGTGCCTTCTCAAGATTGATGAACGGGAAGCGGGTAGAAGCCTCGTCGCGCGCCATGCTGTCCTCCTGAACTCTGCGCATGATATATGCCGCCGTAATCGGAACTACAAGAAAGAACTATGCGCAGAATTGCGGTACCGTAGCGGTACTGGAACACCACTTCTCCTTACGGTTTCCGATAGGCTTGACGGCCCGTGGGATGGTCGGGCATATAATCGGCGTCGAAAGGAGAATCGCCGATGATGAAAAGGAGGGTTTCAGGCCCCACCCCCAAGCCGACCGGCGGTCGGG
>Ga0123337_10005471_pt1 | contig 12509 bp, 16 predicted proteins | sample frozenSSSSmetaG_FD_89792 | JGI IMG/M metagenome (GOLD analysis project Ga0123337, IMG submission 89792) | Glacier valley bacterial and archeal communities from Borup Fiord, Nunavut, Canada, to study Microbial Dark Matter (Phase II) -... | ecosystem: Environmental > Aquatic > Freshwater > Ice >...
ACGACTATCGCTAGGATGAAAAGCTTGAATTACAATTCTATCTGCGATCGCTAGTTTGTCAATAAAAGCAGCTTCATCAGTCGGTAAAGTAGGAAGTAGAGGGGTAAAGGTTGCGATCGCTGTAGTTTAACAAAGCGATAGAATATAAATTAAAGTAGACGTAATAACCACGTACAAAAATGGAAAAATTGCTAAACATCCACATTGAGAAATTACCTGAAGGCGTTTATTTAGCAACATCTGATGAACTTCAAGGTTTAGTCGCTCAAGGACGGACTGTTGCTGAAACTTTAGAAATTGCCCGTGATGTTGCGCGTAAGTTATTAGAAGCACAATCTCGAATTTGAGAAATGCTAAGACACCAAGAGCGTGGAATTGAATCTTGAAAATGCAATTGTACGCTTGAATCTCGAAAAAACTACTGAATTTAATGAGTTTTATATAAAAATATCCGTGTGTACCCTGAACCTGTTTGTTTTTTCTAGATGATAAGCTGTATTTGTTAAAAAATATGTGGTGAAGATATCATGCTAAGTAGAGTGGCTAGCGAAAATTTATCTTTGGCAATAGCTTTACCTAAGGAAGTTTCAAGAGATTTGCAAAATGCAAAATCTTTTTTTAATGAAACAACTGACAAAACTGTTAATAGTTTAACTGAATTAACTAATAAATCCTTGGGTAATGTATCGGAAATAGCTGAAAAAGTAAACAATTCTTTAAATAAAACGAAGTAATTAAACAGGAGCAAAACGACATTTTACAGTAGATTACAAACTTAGTCTCATCAACTAAATAACTTTTCTCTCTCTTTTTCCTCCTCCGTGCTGTTCTAACCAAACTACCAAATCAGCAATTTCGGAAAAATCAACCAAATCCTCTCCCAAATTTTATAACTCTTCAGCAGATAAATTCCGAACCTGCTCAACTAATGATCCATCAATATCACCAAAACGCCGTTTAAGCTGACGAGTTATCAATTTAAACGCTTCCTTTTGAACAATATCTTGATAAATTGCAGATTCTTTCATAATATCCTTCTGCAAAAATTTTAGTCCCTCTCTTGGTGTTCTAACCAAGCTATTAAATCAGCAACTTCCGAAAAATCAAGTAAATCTTCTCCCAACTCCTCTAACTGTTCAGCAGATAAATTCCTAATCTGCTCAACTAATGATGCATCAATATCACCAAAACGCCGTTTAAGCTGACGAGTTATCAATTTAAACGCTTCCTTTTGAACGATATCTTGATAAATTACAGACTCTTTCATAATATCCTCCCGCAAAAATTGACGAACCAAGTTCTTGTCAAACCGCAAACCCGCTAGAATTTCTACACAACCCGCGATATTTTGTCGCTCCTCCCTATCTGGAATTGTAGCGACTTGTTCAGCCACTTGTGCCAGTAAAGTTTGCGGCGAGTCAGTTCACGTCAAACTTGCTAAAGGTAACAGCGCCGGATTAACTAAAAATAATGTTGAATCTTGCTCCCAAAGACGAACAACCTGATATTGGTGAATCGTCGTGTTGTCCCGATATTCTTCAGTAAAAGCCACTTCATTAGTAGTTTCCTGCAAAAAGATTAGCACCTGCACTACAGGACAACGGTATTGACGCTTCAACCTCACCGAATAATCGAGCATTCGGAAATTAAGCGCCGGATTAGATTTCGCCAAAGTTTGAAATTCAATGTGCAAAATTTGGTTAGCTGCTTGCAAAAATGTTACAGAATCCGCGCGAATTGGTTCAAGCGTGAGTTCTTTAATACTTCAATTTGTTGCACCTCTACCCCAAGCAACCAACGCACAAAATCAGCCGGGTACTGTTCAGCTAAGTATTTACAAGCGTTATCGTAACTCACCCTCTTCCTCTTCTTCTGACACAAAAAAACAGCCGCCTCCATCAGGAAGCAGCTGTTCTCACAAATTATGTAACTACAAAGTATTAGTAATCGAAGTCGCCGCCGCCACCGCCACCGCCAGCAGGAGCGCTATCCTTAGGCTCAGGCTTGTCAACTATAATACATTCGGTTGTCAACACCATACCAGCGATCGAAGCAGCGTTTTGCAGAGCAGAACGAGTCACTTTCGCAGGGTCAACAATACCAGCATCAAACAAATCGACGAATTCGTTTGTCGCAGCATTGTAGCCAACGTTGAATTCTTTCTCTTTCACGCGTTCAGCGATTACAGCACCATTCTGACCTGCGTTTTCCGCAATCCGCTTCAGAGGTGCAGGTAAGGCGCGAACGACAATCAAAGCACCAATCAACTCTTCATCTTTAAGATTGCTCTTTGCCCAAACTTCCAATTCAGGAGCAAGGTGAGCCAGAGTTGTACCACCGCCAGGAACAATACCTTCTTCCACAGCAGCTTTAGTGGCGTTGATAGCGTCTTCTAGGCGCAGTTTCTTGTCTTTCATTTCCGTTTCGGTCGCTGCACCCACTTTCACTACAGCAACACCACCAGAGAGTTTAGCAAGACGCTCTTGCAGTTTCTCTTTGTCGTAAGAAGATTCGGTTTCATCGATTTGACGACGAATCTGCTCGACACGAGCCTTAACAGGAACTTCGTTACCTTCGGCAACAATTGTGGTGCTGTCCTTGGTAATCGTGATCCGGCGAGCTTTACCCAGGCTATCCAGCTTGGTGTTATCTAGCTTCAAACCAGCATCTTCGGTGATTAGTTGACCGCCAGTCAAAACAGCGATGTCTTCTAGTAGTGCTTTGCGGCGATCGCCAAAGCCAGGAGCCTTAACAGCAGCCACGTTGAGTACACCGCGTAAACGGTTTACTACTAAGGTTGCTAAAGCTTCTTTTTCAATATCTTCGGCGATAATCACCAAAGGACGACCAGCACGAGCTACTTGCTCTAACACTGGTACAAGGTCTTGTACCAAAGCAATTTTCTTATCGGTCAGCAGTAGGAAAGGCTCATCAAAAACCGCTTCCATCCGTTCAGCATCGGTAGCGAAATAAGGAGAGATGTAGCCTTTGTCAAAGCGCATCCCTTCAGTAATTTCCAACTCGGTGAACATAGATTTCCCTTCTTCTAGGGAAATTACGCCTTCCTTGCCCACCTTGTCCATTGCTTGGGCAATCATCTGACCAACTTCTTCGTCGTTACCAGCCGAGATCGCACCAACTTGGGCAATGGATTTGGAATCTTCTACTGGACGGGCGTGTTCTTTGATTTTTTCTACCAGGAAGGCAGTAGCTTTGTCTATACCACGCTTCAGCGAAATCGCATTAGCACCAGCTGCAACGTTCCGCAAGCCTTCTTTGACGATCGCATGAGCTAAAACGGTAGCAGTTGTAGTGCCATCGCCCGCAGCATCATTTGTCTTAGAAGCAGCTTGACGAATCAGAGCTACACCAGTGTTTTCAATGTGATCTTCTAATTCGATTTCTTTGGCGATCGTTACACCGTCATTAACAATTTGCGGTGCGCCAAATTTCTTTTCTAGAACTACGTTACGACCTTTGGGGCCAAGGGTAACAGCTACAGCCTCAGCCAGGATGTCAATGCCTCGTTCCAAGGCGCGACGGGCGTTTTCGTTGTAGATAATGCGCTTTGCCATAGGTGTCTAAATTCCGCGAGTAAGTCAATTTTTTTGAAATGGGCATTGGGCACTGGGCATAGGGCATTGGGAAAATTCTTCCCCACTCCCTACTTCCCATTCCCTACTCCCCACTAGATAACGACTGCTAAAATATCTTTTTCAGAAAGCAGTACATATTCTTCGGTGCCGAGTTTGATGTCAGTGCCAGCGTACTTCGAGTACAGCACCTTATCACCGACCTTAATTTCTAATTCTTGACGGCTACCGTCATCGTTACGCTTGCCAGCACCAAGGGCGACTACTTCCCCTACCTGGGGCTTTTCCTTGGCGGTGTCGGGCAAATACAGACCACCTGCAGTCTTTTCCTCTGAGGCGCTCACTTTTACGAAAACGCGATCGCTCAAAGGTTTAACTGTAGAAACGCTTAAAGATAAAGCTGCCATAATTATTTTCTCCAGAGTTTAGCACTCTCCACTCCTGAGTGCTAATCTACCGAAAATTAGCGCCCAATGGCAAGAATTCCTTGAGTACGGGTTCCCGAACTAAAAGATCATCGGTGTACTTAAGTATAAATGCTTAATTATTTCTACTTTTCAGGTTTTGTTCTGTAAGTTACGAAGAGAGTAGGGAGTGGGGAGTAGGGAGTTAGAAGTTTAGGAGTTTATGAGTTATGAGCATTCTTCCCCATTCCCCACTCCCCATTCACTGGAAATTGTTATAGAACTGTAATCAGGGAGCCGCTCGATGAGTAAAATATAGTGATCCAGTCCAGCCATCAAATCCCTAAAATCACTAAGCTTCCAGAACATAAAGCCCTGAGTTATTGTCTAGAAACTTTCGGACTTGCAAAAATTCAGCGACACATTTTTATTGGCGCTGACCAGACAATTGCTAACTGCTGCCCAAAAGGAGCTAGTCTGGAATCCTGGGAGTACTTAAAAAAGCGACTTAAACAGTTAAAACTTGATGAGCCGCCACAGAGTCATTCCATTTGCGTCTATAGAAATAAAGCCAACTGCTTGCGCGTTTGTTGTTCTAGACCCATAATGATGGTTTACACTGATGGGGTCTGATATGGCCAAGCAAACCTGGGAGTTATTGAGCGGATCATCCAAAAACACTTAATAGGCATAATGGCGGTTGAAGAATAGGCATTTTTAACCCCTCCTTTGCCAGAAACTTCCCTAGTTGCTTGTGAACACCTCATAGAGGCTTAACAATCGAAGGATATGGTATGGCAGTAAGCTTAAAGAAAGTGTGGGTTGGTTTTGAGCTAGGGTCATCTTTAAGCCAATACTTACTTGTGAGTCAGAAAGATTATTATTTAATCAGTGTTTTTTAGCCCACCCCTTTCAATGCGATATATAATAGCGCATTATAGATACTACTGCTATACGTATCCTTGCTGGACTTTAGCTAACGAGCTACTAGTATCTTGAAAATGCTCGGCATTTTTGAGGCTTCGAGACAGCAAAGGCAAGTTAAGTAGGAAAAAGGACAACATCTCGAAATAACCCACCATAGAGGATAAATATTCAAGACTTTGATGGACCGAAGCGCGACAAGTGCCACTGCTATGAAAGAGCCCAGCATGAAAGATCACAAACGACTTCTATTGATTGATGATGACCCTAACCTCATCTTGCTGGTGAAGGATTACTTGGAATTCCGGGGATATGAAGTCATCACCGCCGAAAATGGGCGTGAAGCTCTGGAAATTTTAGAGCAAGATGTTCCAGACATGATCATCTGCGACGTGATGATGCCGGAAATGGACGGATATACTTTTGTGGAACAAGTCCGGCAAAACGAACGCACCAGCTGGATTCCAGTTCTTTTCCTTTCAGCTAAGGGACAAAGTGCAGACCGAGTTAAGGGTCTGAATAAAGGTGCTGATGTTTATATGGTCAAACCCTTTGAACCAGAAGAACTCGTAGCGCAAGTTGAATCCTCGCTGAAACAAACTATCCGTTGGAAAGAACACCAAGCAAAAGGAGGTGAAAACGGTTCCCGTATCCAGGTTCCCTTCGATGTACAGTTAACCCCAACCGAACTCAAAGTAGTCCAGTTTGTCGCTAGGGGTCTAGCTAACCGGGAAATTGCTGAAGAACTAAATGTTAGTCAGCGCACGGTTGAAAGCCATGTGTCCAATATGTTGGGCAAAACTAATCTCCACAACCGCACTGAACTAGCGCGGTGGGCGATTGAAAATCAAATGGCTTAAACAAAGTTAAAAGTTATGAGTTATGAGTTTTTTGACTCCTAACTCCTAACTTCTAACTAAATCTACCAACCATCTTCTTCAAGGCCCGATTGGTGCAAAACTTCTAAATCCAGTTCATCTAGGTAAGTTAAGGCGCTTTCAATCTGGAAAGTAGTTCCTCGTAGTTTCAGATCGAAGCAGCTATATTGTGGCACGTTTGCGCTGATCTGAGCATCAGCAATAATGACTGTTACCCCATAGTGAGAAACCAGTCGTGAAATGACTGGTTTCTCATGAAAATCTTTAGGAATGCGAACTTGGATACGAGTTTGGATGCCTCTACTATCTAAAATATCAGTATTAGATTTTACTTGTTTATTTGGAATTACGATTATAGCTTTCTACTCGACTTCTTGGATGAGGTTTTGCTTTGCACGATTTCTTTTAACACTAGCGTCATTTATCCCACGCAGGCAAGCAAGAAAGTATTTGCCTTGGCAAACTATTAATCTAAATGTAGTAAATGTGAAGAATTGCTGAGAATCAGGTAGTTACGAGGTTGATTGTTATTCTATAGTGGTTTTCGATCAGATTGAATATAGCCAATCTGTAGGGGTACAACAATTGTTGTACCCCTAAGTCATTGTGTATAAAATAAATATTATTTCAGGTACGTGTTCTAAATAGTCTATGTTACTTTGTCAGAGTTTTAGCGAACTCTATTATTAGAACCTTAGATATGAATAAAAGTAGATTTTTTCGGAGGTTTACTTCTAGCTAAATCAGTCAATGCGTCTTCTAGCCAGACTCAGAAAAGCCTAAAGCTTTCGCAAGTTCTCATCGGTTTAGGAGTGGGATGTTTTGCTGTTGTTATGGCAGCTATTAATCAACCAAACACCAAAAATCCGGTTTTGGTTTCTCCTGTAGAAAATGTTCCGGTAGCTATTCCTAGTCCAGTTACCCAAATTCGTGAAATCCCATTAACTGTAGTATTGACTAAATATACTTGGCTTGATTCAACAGGAGAAATACTCCCTGGACATCCTGGTTCTGTTGTTGCCGGATCTCTAGCAAGCGTATTTGGTAGTTCTAATCAAACTTCCATTTTAGACTGTATTGCCAATCAAGATGTATCAAGTCGGGAATGCTCTCTAACCGGTTCGGTAATTGGTAGCGGAGCTTACTTTAGAGAGAGGATACAAGACTGGTATATAAGTTATAAAGTTAACGTTTGTCATTCTTGTGTTCTTGCCCATGATGAGGTATCTGGTTCACGAGAAGAAATTTTAAAAGCTTTTATAAAGTGGTTTTTTACACTTGAAAAAGCACAAAGAAGGGAATTGATTTCTCTTTTAGGAGATGGCGATGAAGCTTGTGAATTAAGATTAGTAATAATACGTGAAGCTAATGCAGCCGTAAAAAAATATTTGGAAGTACGCCAAGGAGTTGAGGAGCAGGAACAGGAGCAGCGTAGACAAGAAGTACTTGGTAATTAGGTAGTGTTTAAAACCAACTGTTTAGGTGATTGTGCTATAAAAAAAATGCTAAAGAAACTACAACGATTGCCGCAACTTATTCCGCGACAATCTATTCCAGTAGAATTAATTCAGGCTAAGGCTTATGAAATATGGGCAACTCGTGAACGCAAAGGAGAAAGCGGTAGTCCTGAAGATGATTGGTCTAAAGCAATAGAATTTGTAAATAAACACTGGTGGTCTATCCCTTTATGGAAAATAGACAAGCGATATAGAAAATTAAAAGTCTCTACTACAAATTCAATAAAAAATGCCATATCCTTTAAAGCTTTAAGTCAAGCAGTAAACGCTTCAGTGCTGATTGGTGCAATTACATTTATTGCTGGTGAACAACGCCGTGATTTACAAGTTTATCAAGCATGGCAAGTTATTAGTGCAGCAAATGGACAGGCTGGTAGTGGTGGAAGAGTACAGGCATTAGAGTTTCTCAGCAGTGAACCAAGAAGAATTCCTTGGTTTTGGTTGCGCTGGCAGAGAGAAAGTTTATCTGGCTTAGAAGTACCAACGGCTTACTTAGTTCCTTCTCGTAAAGATATTGAAGATTTTGAGAAAAAGGGTGGTATTCAACTCTCAGATTAAGACCTAAACAATGCCAATATACAGAGGGCGAACCTACAATATGCCAATCTACAGGGGGCAGTCCTGAGTCCTGTTTGATGCCAATCTACAGGGTGCAGTTCTGAGTTTTGCTAATCTACAGGGGGCAAAACTTATAGCAGCCAATCTACAGGGCGCAAAGCTGATAGCAGTCAATCTACAGGGAGCAAACCTAACAAAAACCAATCTACAAGAAGCGAACCAATTCGCGCCGATTCATTAATTTTATTGCAATCTGATAATTTAGTTCTACATACCGAGTTTCAAACCGACCCTGATGAAGATATCCCCTTTCGGATGTTAGATTATCGCGTTAGGGTTTATCGCCGCTTTCCTAATAAAGAAATGCGCTAAATAGTAATCTATTTGAGAAAAACAAGTTCAGAATTAGTCCGTGAAAACAGTTTTAAATTAAACAACACTTACCATCAGTTTGAGGTAATACGCCTGTGGGAACAACCGACAGACAGGTTTATGAGTATTCCAGGTTTATTACCCTTTGCCGTGCTAAGTCAAACAAACGATCCTACAATGGTATTAACTCAAGTAGCCAAAGCAGTTGAAGCAATTAGCGATCGCCAGCTACAAAGAAATATAGCTGCTGCCAGTGGCATTCTAGCAGGTCTGGTATTAAAGAAAGATGTAATTAGCAAGATTTTAAGGAGTGAGATTATGCGCGAATCAGTCATTTATCAACAAATCCTAGAAGAAGGCGAAGCCAAAGGTAAAGCAGAAGGCGAAGCCAAAGGTAAAGCAGAAACAACAAGAAAGTTGGCTTTAAATTTGTTGCGAATTGGAATGAGTTTAGAGCAAATTGCTCAAGTTACTGAATTATCTATTGAGCAAATTCAAGTTTTACAAGAGGAGATTCAAAAATCTTAATTTTAACTAATCGCTTTATAAAATACGCGGCTATATAAGCAAAACCGGCGATCGCACCTGAGTTGTGGTTGTCGAAGACAATAACTCTACTAGATCAGCCCTCTCTTCATACTCTTTTTTTGGTCAAGGTATTGATCAAAGGACAAAATTATTACTAATGACTGCTGAAAGCTAATAGTAGAATAAGGTACAGCAAGCTGCACGGAAGGGAGGATGGGAAATTGGATGAAATGAGAGCGGCGCTAGAGTTAGCGACCGAAGAGGAATTGCAAGACTTAACGGCAATTCTATTTAGTCGGAAGTTCAATCCTTTAGACTATGTACACACACCCCAACCCATCGAAGTGCAAAGCCAAGACCGCAAAGCTTGGTTAGACGCACTAGAGGGTCGCTTTCGCTTTTTGGCGGCAGATGGGATAACAGTATTGCGGGGACGTACAGGGCAGGTAACTTACCGACAAGCGTTAGTTCAAGTATGTAAGTATCTAAAAATTCCCTATTCTAATCAGCTGGCAACTATTGATTTAGAAGCAGAAGTATTTTTGCATCTGCTAGGACAAGTGTGGAAAAAATTGCCTGAACAGGAAAAGCAAAAATTGACTGTAGGGGTGCAGCGTCAGCTGCTCAAATCAGAACTCAAACAACCACTACCACTTTTATTGCAACGTGACCCCTTGGGATTACTTTTCAAAGGCGGTAGTGCGATCGCGGTTACTTCCGTACTTCAGCCACTTGTACTCAAGCAAATTGCCCGTCAATTTGCCATCCACTTTGCTACTTATGAAGTAGCCAAACAAGCGGCGATTACAGGCTCAGAAGCAGCTGCAACGCAATTTCAAAGCTATGTAGCGATGCAAATGGCGCAACGGGGTATGACAGTGAGTGCAGCTCGTTATGGGGCAACCCGCACGATGTTTGCTGTGATTGGGCCGATAATGTGGACTTGGTTTTTTGCAGATTTAGGGTGGAGAGCGATCGCCACTAACTATGGTCGGATCATCCCTACCATCTTCGCCTTAGCTCAAATTCGCCTCACTCGTGAGGAATGTTGGGAGCCAGCTTGAACAAAGTTTTTGACTATTTCAAGGCTCGTTGGCAATCTTCTTGGAACTACTCTCTATGGGCATTGTTAATCTTCCCATTGAGTCCTTTATTGGGGGCTGTGACTATAGGTTTTGTCGCATTAATAACTTGGCTCAAACAATACCGCAAAATTAGTCGCCGCCCCCTCAACTGGGGATTTGCCCTTTTGAGTGTGTTGCTGATCGTGACTGCTGGGTTTGCCCAAGACAAGACAGCAGCTTTCCTCGGCTTATTTAATTTATTACCATTCTTTTTACTTTTCGCTGCTCATAGTACTCTGATTCAAACATTTGCCCAATTGCGGCAAATGGCTTGGATTTTGGTGATCGGTTCCATGCCGGTGGCAATTATCGGCTTGGGACAGTTATTTTTAGGCTGGAGTTTGAAGTTGGAGATTTTGTGGATTGTCTTTGCTTGGACGATCAGACCAGGAGGAAATCCGCCAGGCCGCATCGCTTCACTCTTCTTGCACGCTAACACCTTCGCTGCTTATCTAGCGATAGTTTTCATCCTCGGCTTAGGGTTGTGGCTAGAAAACTATCAACAACTAAGAGTCAAAAGGAGGCAGTGCGGTCTTCTCCCTTCGCGCAGCGTCTCCTTGGCGCAGCCTCTCGTAGAGAAGAGTTGGGTAGACGCCAAGGGCGAACGAGCGTCACAAGTGCCTGGAGTCTCCCCAAGTAGAGCAACTGCCGTTCAAAAGTCATTTGCCTCCCTGCTCCCCCTCCTCTTCCTAACCGTGGCGACGACTACAAATTTCATTGCCTTGATTTTCACCAACTCGCGCAATGGGTGGGCGATCGCTATTTTGGCCTGTTTAGCTTATGCACTCTACCAAGGTTGGCGCATTCTTGTGGGCGGTGTCGCTGCGATCGTCTCTAGTGTACTTTTAGCAGCTTTTGCTCCCTCGCTAGTGGCTCAATTTTTTCGTCAGTACGTTCCTGCTTTCTTTTGGGCAAGGTTAAATGACGATATGTATCCAGATAGACCAGTCGCTTTAATGCGAAAAACTCAGTGGGAGTTTGCCTGGTCTTTAGCTCAGGAACATCCTTTGACTGGCTGGGGGTTACGCAGTTTTAGTGGACTCTACAAAGCCCAAATGCAGATTCCCTTGGGTCATCCCCATAACTTGTTTTTGATGTTATCTGCTGAAACTGGTTTTCCCAGCGCTTTTTTATTTTGTGGCTTACTCGCTTGGATTTTGATTACAGGCATCCAATTACTACGAAAGTCAAAATATATAAATACAGAAGACAGATTGATATTTTTCAGTTATCTTCTGGCTTTTGTGGCGTGGGTTCTATTCAATACAGTAGATGTAACCCTATTCGATTTTCGTTTGAATGCGCTTTCATGGTTAATTTTGGCTGGCATTTGTGGAGTAGTACATCGATATGACCCAATACGCTTGGGTAGACTCGATCCTCCCTAACCGTGCTTAAAAAAAGCGAATTAAGCCCGCAATTAACTTTTTAAGTGTATGCACTGAGGACATTTTGGCTTTTAAGTTAATAATATTACTATAAGAACATACTAATACTTAATTAGTCACTGTTGCTGATTGTTGGGAAGGTGTAGGAAAACCCTTTAGGGTTTTCCTGCATAGCGGGCATCTCTTGTAGATGCCCTTTTGTATATAACAATCCGATTTGATTTCTGAATTTACTTGCGTGGGCAGGGAACAGGAAACAAGGGCATAGATGTGTGCTGAGTCTTGTTAAAAAATCAAATAGGAGTCCTATATTTATGATTTTTCTTCAGTTAAACACAATTTAAAGAATATTGAATTTGACGGAATATCTGAAAATTTTTATCTTTCCTAAAGGAACATAAAAGATGATTGCTGAAATTCAACTAGGTCTTTGTAACCCGCCAGAACCTATTTATTTGTATGTGAAAAGCTGAGAATTAAACGGGGAATCTTACCTGTGGTATAACTACGATATCAATAATAATCAAACTATTCCTGTACAACAAACAGGGCTAACTGGGTATATATCTGAACTGAAATTAAAAACTACAGAATTTAAGGGAAAGGACAACACTAAATTAGACATCGTTGTGAGAGCAGATGAAATTTATGTTGTGAGAACTGGGATAGAAACGAACTTTGCTAAAAGTTTCCTTTTAGCTGTATCACTAGTTCAGGACTTTTCCAAGCCTCTGATTATCGCTCCCATTGCTGGTAACGAGAATGTGGTTTTTTGCAACCTTTACGACGCGGCGACTAAAACCAGAATTCGCTCTGAATGGAACAGAGATGCTGATTGGTCGGCAATCATTGATAGTGTTCAAACTAAGTTGCAGACATCTAATAATTCTCATATCGTCTCTGGTGAGTCAATACTGTTCTAAATAACTGAGGAATTATGGCTCTAAACCTTGGCGGCGTTTTTCTTGGATGACTTGTTGTAACTCATCTACTGAATTAAGACGTTTGCCATTAGACTGAACGTGTAATGCTAGGGCGTGAATTGCCTCGATATCCCCACGATTTTGTAAGATATAATCTCGCAATTGCTTGCGTGTCATTTCTCTAAAGTTAGGCTTATTCATAATCAATCTCTGCTTCTGGATTAATTACTACAACTGTCTCTTCACCTGCTATGGCAGTTATCGGTTGAGTGAGGTACAAGAACCCCACCCCCAACCCCC
>Ga0123337_10005472_pt1 | contig 12509 bp, 10 predicted proteins | sample frozenSSSSmetaG_FD_89792 | JGI IMG/M metagenome (GOLD analysis project Ga0123337, IMG submission 89792) | Glacier valley bacterial and archeal communities from Borup Fiord, Nunavut, Canada, to study Microbial Dark Matter (Phase II) -... | ecosystem: Environmental > Aquatic > Freshwater > Ice >...
GCAACCGAGCGACTCACCGTATGGGTACACGAGCATTACCGCGATAGTATAGATACACCCCGTGTGCAGGAACGGCGTTTCGTAATTAGCAAAACCGTTTTTTAAAGAGATACCCGAATGGATATAGTGCATAGCATAGTGCGGGGAGACCGCAAGGGTCTCCCCTACACGTCAGGATAAGAAATGTGTAGGGGAGACCCTCGCGGTCTCCCTGTACATCACCTACGTATTGGATGAATTGGGCTTATTTGCTTTCGATAGCGCGGGCCACAATTTCGGAAATGTCCTCGACCTTGATTTTATCTTCGGCCTCGACCCCCTTGATACCGTCCTCAAACATCGTGATACAGAAGGGACAGGCGGCGGCGAGAACCTCGGCATTGGTTTCCAGAGCCTCGTTGACGCGGTTTTGATTGATGCGTGTCCCCACTTTTTCCTCCATCCAGGCGCGCCCGCCGCCGCCGCCACAGCAAAAGCTCTTGTTGCGGTTGCGGCGCATCTCCGTCACGCCCTCGCTATTGAGGACGGTCAGCACACGGCGCGGCTCGTCGTATACGTCGTTGTAGCGACCAATATAGCAGGGATCGTGATAGGTGAGTTTGCGCTTGTCAAAGCTTTCGGGAAGTGTAATCTTCTGATCGCTCAACAGGGCGTCGATATACTGCGTATGATGTACAACTTCGTAGTTACCCCCCAACTGCGGGTACTCATTTTTGATGGTGTTGAAGCAGTGCGGACATGCGGTAAGCACGGTGCGCTTCTTGGTCGCGACGGCGGCATGCCCACCGCTGGCCCCGTTCGCCGTATCGTGTTCACCTCTGGCCGTGTTGAAGCCATAGCCGTTGAGCGTTTCGATATTCAACTGGGCCTGTGTCTGCCACAGGTACTCGTTGCCGATACGCCGCGCGGGGTCGCCCGTACACGACTCTTCGGGGCCGAGAATAGCAAAGTCAACGTTCGCGGCTTTGAGTACCTTTGCTACCGATGTCGCGACACTCTTGTTACGCTGGTCGAACGAACCCATGCACCCGACCCAGTAGAGAACCTCGGCGTCGGGCTTCTCGGAGAGCAGGGGAATATCCATGCCCGTTGCCCAGGCCGCGCGTGTGTCGTTGCTGATCTCCCAGGGATTGCCGTTGCGCTCGATATTGTTGAGGACGGAAACGGTCTCCTCTGGAAAATCCGCCTCCTCCATCACAAGGTGACGACGCATATCGACAATCTTCGGGATGTGTTCAATCGCAACTGGACAGATTTCCATGCAGGCCATACAGGTTGTGCAGGCCCATAGCGCGTCGTTTGAGATGATGCCACCGACCATTGGCTCGTGGTGGGCAGCGACCTCGGCGGTTGTCTTGTCGGCTTTGACGCCCGCGACGCCAAGCCTGCTATAGATCGACTTCTCGCCAAGAATCGCGGGACTTTCAACAAAAAGGGCCTCTTTCACGCCAAGAATAATCTCTTTTGGAAAGAGCGGCTTACCCGTGTTGCTCGCGGGACACACGGTATTACAGCGTCCACACTCGGTACAGGCGTAGCCATCGAGGAGCTGTTTCCAGGTGAACTGCTCCGCCTTTGAGACGCCGTAGTCCTCGCGCTCCTCGATATTTTCCAGCAGTGGCAATGCTCCGCGTGGCTTGTAGTTGCGGAAGAAAACGTTGAACGGAGTCGCCATCAGGTGCAGGTGTTTGGAGCGCGGGAGATAGACGAGAAAGCCCAGCACCGTCGCGATATGGAGCCACCAGAAGAGGCGAAACCAGATAATATTAGCGGGTGTGCCTTGTCCCGCGAGTAGGGGGCCAAACAGCGCGCCAATGGGTGTCCATGCGGCCCCGCTGCTCGCGGCATACTCGAAGCCCTCGACCAGCGCAAGCGTGAGAACGACCAGCATAATCAGGCCCAGGATGATAAAGCCGTCCCAGGGACCGTGCAGGTTGCTGCTCAACTGTTTGGGACGAAAGATGCCGCGTCGAACCGCGAAGACGACTAGTGCGAGCAGCACGAATACCACAAAAATGTCGAGTACCGACGCGAAGATACGATTATCACCGAGCAGGGGAAGCGACCCATTGAAGGCTCCGAGAATGAGATTGAGGAGACCGAACTGGATGATGATAAAGCCCCAGAAGGTGAAAAAGTGCGCGATACCAGGGATTGGATCACGTAGCACGGCACTCTGGCCCAGGACAACCGTGAAGAACTCGCCGAAACGGTCATCAATATGGTCGGTGCGGTTCTCTGGACGGGCCTTCGCCAGCAGCGTCACCAGCATACCCGCGCGGACGCCGAAGAGAACCAACGCTCCCAGGAAGAGTAGCACAAAGAGAATCGTGCCAAATAATCCCCCGGTGGGTGAGATAGCAGGGGGTGTCATGAAAATCTCCGTTCCAAATTACCACTGTTCACGTATACATTGAATTACGTATACGATGTTACCTAGTATAGAGCAGATTGGGCAAGAGGGATATAACAACGTATATCCCCCTGATAGACAGCTATGATTTGCGCCGTTTCACTTCTTCGGTTAGTTTGGGTAGGATTGTCACCGCGTCGCCAATGACGCCATAGTCGGCGACGGAGAAGATGGGTGCGTGTTCGTCTTTGTTGATGGCGATGATATATTTGGAGCCTTTCATGCCCGCGAGATGCTGGATTGCTCCGCTGATACCCGCGGCGATGTACAGGGTCGGCTTGACCGTTTTGCCTGTTTGCCCAATCTGGTAGCTATAGGGGAGCCAACCTGCGTCAACAATGGCGCGGGTTGCGCCAGGTGCGCCTTCGAGAATGGTCGCCAGCTCTTCAACATAGTGGAAATTTTCGGCTTTGCCGAGGCCGCGCCCACCGCTCACGATGATGGCGGCATCCTCAAGCGCGGGACCGTCACTTGCAACATTCACGGTGTCTATAATACGGATAGACTGTGCCGCCGCGCTCACCGCCGTGCTAATCGTCTCGATTTCGGGGACGCGGCCCTCGTACTGTTCCAGGCCAAAGGCTTTTGGTCGCGTGAGGACAATGCCCGTGCCGCCGTGCGGATGCGTGGCGGTGACAACGGTCTCGCCGCCCCAGGGCACAATCACCTTGACGCCATCGTCTGCGAACGAGAGGTCGGTTGCATCCGTGATGAGGCCCATGTTGTTACGGACATTGAGCCGTGCGGCGATGTCGCGCATGTCGTACGTTGTGGCGAGCAGCAAAATCGCGGGTTGGTGCTGTTTGAGCAGATTGCTCAAGGTCTCAACGGCTGGCAGGGTCAGGTAGTTATCGTAGGCGGCGTCGGCGTGTACGTACACCTTTTCCGCGCCGTAGACGCCGAGCGTTGGCGCGACCTCTGCGGCGGCGGCTCCCAACACGACAGCCTCAGCGCGGCCAAGTTTCGCGGCCTTGCCAAGCACCTCTAACGATGAACGAACAGGCTTCCCGTTATCCAATTCGATCAGTACCCAGGTTGTATGTGCCATGTTTTTGTCTCTCCTTGTGTGTACTAGAGCAACTGGTAACGTTGTAGGAAGTCGGCGATACTTTGCGCGGCGTTGCCATCGTCTTTAACGATCTGGCCCGCGGCGCGCGCCTCGGCGGAGCCGATGGCGAGGACGCGTTCGCGCGCCCCTGCTTCGCCAACCTGCGTGGCGTCGATGTCGAGGTCTTTGAGGGTAAGCTGCGCGAACGGTTTTTTCTTCGCGCTCATTATGCCCTTCATGGTGGGGTAAATCGCTTCGTAGGAGCCGCTCGCAATGGTGACGACGGCGGGTAGGGACGACTCGACTGTTTTATAGCCGGTAGGGGTGACGCGTTTGATGACCGCTTTCGCGCCTTCGATCTTGATTTCACGGGCGAACGTCAGTTGTGGTAGGCCCAGAAATTCCGCGATGCCTGCGGGAACCATGCCTGTATAGCCGTCGGTGCTTTCGGTGGAGCAGAAGATTAGTTCCGCGCCCTCTTTTTTGAGGACCGCCGCCAGGACACGCGAGGTACTCAGTGCGTCGGAGCCAGCAAGGGCGGGGTCTGTAATCAAAATCGCGCGGTCCACCCCCATCGCGAGGGCGCGGCGCATCGCCTCCTGTGCTGTTGCAGGCCCCATGCTCACGGCGGTTAGCTCGCTGTTGCCAATGGTGTCACGGAGCTTGATAGCCGCCGAAATAGTGCTTTCGTCGCCGGGGTCGAGAACGAGGGAGACGCCGCTCCGCAGCAGGCGTTTGGTGTTCAGATCGAGCTTGCTAACGGTTGTATTGGGGTCGGGAACTTGTTTTATGCAAACAAACATCTTCATCGAATATGTGCCTCATCTTCTGCGTGTAGATTGGACGTTGGGAAGTGAGAGAAACCACACAGTTTCCTATACTAGCTCTCATTGTAACTATCCTGAAAAGCTAGTGTCAATGTTGCTAGCTAACGGATCGCCTTTGCCATGTTCTCCGCGTGTTTCTTTTCCGCCATCTTCACGACTAGCTCTTGCCAAAATTCTTCGAGGAGCGGACATGCGGCCAGGGTCTGCGCTAGCTCTCTATCGCCGTTGCGCCCATGAGCAAAGTCGTTTACCAGGGCAACCGTCCATTGTGGGTAGGGGCGTTCGACGAGTGTCAGGGCCATCCCAGGCTCAACCATGCCCTCGTGTAGGACGCGACAATACCAACCCGTGCGACCCGTTTCCGCGACGCGGGCAGTTAGTCCCGCCATGCACCAACGTTTCTCGATTTTTGTGCAGGGGTAGCGTGGCCCTGTTACTTGAATGCGTGCGTCACCCAATGCGTAGATATCGCCAATACAGGCCGTTGCTTCGGTTAAGCCTGTGACGGTAAAATTTTCACCAAACCCGCCCGCGCCCATTGCTTGCTCACCTAGCTCTTTTTGCCACACAGGATAGTGCGCGGCGGCGTAGAGTAGCACCGCCTGAGTGAGTGTACCATGATTTTTTGTATCGGCCTGCGCGTTGCCGTCCAGATGCGTAGTGTAGAGCCAGCGCGGTTGTGTGCTGGGAACGCGCACGAACGACGTTTCGTAGGACTGATGCATCGCTCCCGTTGCACCCACCGTACCGTATTTATGAGGCGTCCCCACTTGAACCGATTGTAGGATACCGATAGTTGTAGACATATAACTGCTCCTGCACAAAGTCACACCATATTTTTCTGTTGCTTTTTAAGGTATTGTATCATGAGGGAAGACCTTCTACGCTTCCCAAAGGGATATCTTCCCCTCTTCTAACAGTCGAGCGCGTGCTAAAGGGTCACAACTAGTTGTCAAAACAGTTAACAAGTATAGACAAAGTATGCTAAAATACGGACATGAAGTTAAGCACCTATGCCAAACAACACGGTATCAGCTATAAAACTGCGTGGCGATGGTACAAAGCAGGAATGCTTGATGCCTACAAAACAGAAACGGGAACGGTTCTTGTCCGAGACCTGAAACAAGAACAAGCACTGACAGGGCGTATTGCCCTGTATGCACGTGTATCTTCTATTGGGCAAAAAGAAGATTTAGACCGTCAGCTTGTGCGACTCAAAGATTATGCGGCGGCGCGTGGTTATCAGGTCTCTAAGGAAGTAACGGAAATTGCATCGGGCTTGAATGACATGCGTCCCAAACTTGAAAAGCTGTTAGCTGATACGAGCATTGGCACAATCATTGTTGAGAAGAGAGACCGCTTAACTCGTTTCGGCTCTCACTACATTGAAACGTTGTTAGAGGCACAAGGGCGTCATGTCGAGATGATTTTTCAAAGTGATACAGGGGATGAACTGGTAGACGACTTTGTGAGCGTGATAACCAGTATGTCGGCTCGTATCTATGGGCGTCGTCAGAGTAAACGCCGTGCAGAGAAAATCAAGCAATGTGTTGAGTCCGTGATGCAAAGTGAGGAAGAGTAAATGCGAGTCAAGCGTGGGTATCGAGTCGAGATAGACCTCAATAATGAGCAACGAACCGCATGTCTCAAGCATTGTGGCGCGGCGCGTTGGGCGTATAACTATGCCCTCACTCGTAAGAAGGAAAACTACCAGAAAAGCTTGCCTACGCCTTACGCGGCTGAGTTGCATCGAGAAATCAACGAACTCAAAAAGACCGAGATACCCTGGGCGTATGAAGTTTCTAAGTGTGCCTTCCAAGAAGGCTTACGCGATGCTGATACGGGCTTCAAGCATTTCTTCCGTAAGTGCAAACTCAAGCGTGAGGGCAAGCACAAAGGCAAATGTGGACATCCCAAATACAAGTCTCGCAAAAAGCAGATTGGAAGTGCGAGATTTACAGGAACCATCAACGTCTCTCCCGATGCCATCCAGTTGCCACGCTTAGGGACAATCCGCTTGAAAGAGCGTGACTATCTTCCCATGAACAGCAAGATAGGCAGTGCCACGATTAGCGAGAAAGCAGGACGTTGGTATGTGTCTCTCTGTGTACACGAAGAGGTGAAAGAGTCAACACGTGCTACAGGTGAAGCTATCGGGGTAGACTTAGGAATAAAGACACTTGCTACACTCTCTACTGGTGAGACATTCGACAATCCAAAGGCATTACGTCGTCGCTTAAAAGCCTTGAAACGTGCCTCACGCAAGCATAGCCGCAAGAAGAAAGGCTCCACTAATCGCCGTAAAGCCAAGCAGAAGGTAGCGCGTGTCCATATGCGTATAGCGAACATTCGCAAAGATGCACTCCAGAAGGGAACAAGCGCAATCGTGGCGAGAACCAAGCCCGATTGTGAACGTCCTTCTGTGATAGTCCTAGAGGACTTGAACGTATCGGGAATGCTCAAAAACCACAAACTCGCACGGGCAATTAGTGACGTGGGACTCGGAGAGTTCAAGCGTCAGATACTCTACAAAGCGGCATTTGCTGGTGTTGAGGTGAAGCTAGCATCACGCTGGTATCCCTCATCCAAGACGTGCCATTGGTGCGGCTGGGTCAAGGAAGACTTGACTTTGAGTGATCGAGTGTTTGTGTGTGAGGACTGCGGCAATGTCACCGAGAGGGATTATAACGCCGCAAGGAATTTAGCGGCGTTGGCATAGCAAAAAGTCTGTACCGCAAGTTCTGCGGGAACATATACGCCTCTGGAGATTGTGTCAGACTAGGGAAACGTAGCAACGATCATGGAAAGAGGAACAAGACGCTGAATATGGCATGTCCATGTTTGGGTAAGTTCTTGAGAACGGTAGTAGTAGGGGTTAATTTCTGCGCTAAAACAACGTCTATCTGTTCGTAAAGAGACCACCGCAGCAGAACATAAACCGCCAAACGGTTCCCAGATAACATCATTTTCATCACTAGTAGCAGCAATAATACGCTCTATGAGGCGTAGAGGCTTTTGGTTGGCGTGAACAATTTTAGCCTTGTTATCCTTGATACGCTCCTCGCCTCTTACCGCAGGTTCAGACCAAACATTAGTGACACTGTGTGTATGCTTCCACTTTGCTCGCATATGTTCCCATTGTTTTGCTGTAACAGGTGCTATGCCATCCAACGAGAAATACGGGCGGCACGTTGGCTTCCCATACTCGTTTGCGTAGAGTGCAAGACGTTCCATCATGAGAGGCGGCGGAAAATACCAAAGATGGTCTTGCGTGAAGTATTTGCGGGTTGCGGCGTTCTTTATTCCGCAAGCCTCATTTGTTTTGTAAAGTGGAAGCTCTGAACGCACCCATTCGTAGCGTAGCCACTCTTGAAGAGTCAGTAATCGGCCATCATCTGTTGACAGCTTGACATCACGAACATACTGAACGCATACCTCGGTTACGACTGGAAAACGGCGTATTGTTTTGCTATTAACATTTCCTGCAATATGAGCAATGCCCTTATCCCAGACGTGAAGGGCGCGGTATCTCCAACCGTGAGCTTCTAAAAGTGGATGGACAGTAGCCCAACCAATTTCATTGCACCAAAACCACAAGGTTGTTTCAGGCGAGGCGTACTTGCTCCATGCGACAATGTGTGGCTCGTACCACTTTGCCAATTCTGTGTATGTTGCAGGCTCATTGGGAAATATACCAAGTCCATAGGGGCCATCAGACACGATAACCATTGGAGTAGGCCAGACGTTATAGCATGTTAATGCATCTGCTAAGGACAATTGAACTGATTTTATGGTTGTCTGCGTCGGAATAGTAACGTTGTATTGTTTGTATTCGACGTATTCTCGATTTATTTCTCGCATTATTTATACTCTCTTTTGTATCATAACAAGATTGAGCTTGATCAGAAAGGAAACAAACATATCATGTTGCTGGTAATATACTCACAGGAAAATGTGCTATGCTAGCTTTAGCACCGATAGACTATCTCTTGCATTCTTGAGGCTATCTACACTTTGTTTGAGAACCCAGAGAAACATTAGCATATGGGAAAATAATGGACAACCAAAAAGTATTAGAATTAGCCACTACTGTAATACTTCGATTAAAAGGACGCTCGTTAGACATTTTGACTGTAAAAAAGCCTCAAGATATGCCATCTGCTATTGGTCTTTCCAAAGTGATTAGTAAACTTTCCCCTATCGTTGGAAATACGTTAGAATCTGCTTTAGTTCAAGAGTTGAACACGTATAAAGTATGGCCTGACGGGTGTATATGGATAAGACAAGACCCAGATTTTCCTGATATATTACTGTCCGGTACATTGCCACCGCGACCAGGAATGGAAGTCAAGGCGTGGTTTCCCTTAGCCACCGAGATCACTGCTAGGTTCCGCGACAGTCAAAGCCTTCTCCGAGAGTATAACACGAAAGTTGTGATCGTTTGCTGGCTACCCGAATTTGTTATTGCTGGTAAGCCTAAAATAACTGATATACTTGTAGCTGATGCAATTGATTTTGCTAAGGCACGTGATACCCATTATCATAACCCTCCAAACTATTTAGTGGTAGAGCCAGAAGATACAAGTCTACGCACACGAAACCTGCAACAAAAAAACTGTAACGGACTTAGATTTCAGGGAACAACAAACCAACTCCTCGATGCCCAAGCTATTGTTAGCTCTTGGGGAGTCGAAGGAAAGATATATAGAACTGAACTTAGTTATCAACTGCTGCTTCGAGAATTAACCTCTCGTTTCCCTTATCGACTCGATACGAATTTTGCGAAGATAGATCGAATTGCTTTAGAAAGCCTTGAAGCCTTTAAGCAAAAAGTGTTACATACTGTTTACTTTGACCGAACAATTCAAGCATGGATTACTGCAATCAGTATATCTGACCCTACTGCTCTTGTAAGTCTGATAGAATCTAATGCTTCGTTTCGTATCGAATAAAAAATAAACTGTGAAAATTCAACATATTTCGCTAGGCAAGAAACCAATACTTCATCTCACAGACTATATTTGTTTGCTCTTTCCTCCATTGGTGCGATAAGATGAGCGGAGAAAACCGTAGAGAAAGTGAGCGTGTTCACGTTGGAAGAGCGAAAGTTGAATGTGTTGGCGATTGGCGAGACGCTGATTGACCTGATTTCAGATGTAGAAGGGGGTTCCCTGCTAGACTCGCGTTCGTTTGTGATGTATCCAGGGGGGCAGGCGACAAATGTCGCGTTGAATGTGGCGCGGCTCGGCGGGTCGGCGGCTCTGGTGTCGCGGGTCGGCGACGATTCGTTTGGTGTCTTCCTGCGTCACCACCTCGTTACAGCAGGGGTGGAGGCCGATTATGTGCGTGTGACGCCCCATGTGCCGACAACGATGGTGGTGGTGACACGTCATCGCACCACGCCCGATTTCGCCGTGTATCGTGGTGCGGACGCCGAAATGATTCCTGAAGATATGCCGCTAACACTACTGACCTCTACCTCGCTGGTGCATACATCGGCGTTTGTGCTTTCGCGCGAACCCTCGCGCTCGACCATTCTGGATTTCATCATGCAGGCGCACAATGCCGGATGCCTCATTAGCTTCGACCCCAATTATCACCCGCGTTTGTGGGAGACAAACTATGATCCGCTCACAATTTTCAAGAAAATCTACCCCTATGTGACGCTCACAAAGCCTTCGCTTGACGACTGTACGCGGCTCTTTGGGCCAGGGTTGACGCCAGAGGTGTATGCGTCACGCTTCCTTGAACTGGGGGCAAAGAACGTGGTGCTGACGCTAGGAAAGGCCGGTGTGCTGCTCTCGAACGCGGACGGTGTTTCCTACCATTCGGCAAGTCAGGTAGAGGTGGTAGATGTAACGGGGGCGGGCGACTCGTTCTGGTCAGGGATGATACTCGCGACCTTAGATGGGTATTCCGTGACGGATGCAGTACGGGTGGGGCAGGCCGTCGCCTCAATCAAAATACAGCAGGTGGGGCCGCTTTCACATATGATTGATCGCGTATCGCTCTACACGCAATTAGGGTTGGAAGTGTAGATGATGAAGTGTCGCGAGGCGAGGGCGTGTTACAACCAGGCCCGTACACCTGTCAATCCTCGTTTGCAATCACGCTTTCCGAAGCATTTGAAGAGTGTACGGGCCTGGTTGTAACACGCCCTCGCTTTTAGACAGCGTCCCAGGGCATAGGTCGAATACTACTATGCCTTGCGTAAGCGACGTACCACAAAACCTATTGACAGCGCGGCAATCACAAGCGCGAACGTCGTGGGGAGCCAGGGGGTGGTTGAGTGCGTACTCACGCTTGTGACGCTAGCCGCGTTGGGATCACTACCCGTTCCAGGCATGCCAGGCATTCCCGCGACCTGTGTCGAGATGAACTGGATCGCGGGATTACCGTTCTCGACGCCGATAGCGAAGACGCTGGTGACTGTCCAGGGCTTCAGGGTTGTCCCAATCGTGATGTTCTGGCTTGGTGAGAGCGTGGCATCCAATTTGTACGAGCCAGCAGGGATAGCGATGTAGTCGCTCGCCTTCTGGTACGCCAGGCCGCTCGCAACGGAGGTTGTACCGTTGGATACATTCACGTTGCCCGTGCCGGGGGAGAGATGATACACGCGCACCTTCGCGTCATTGTTAGAGATGAGGTTGTCATCTGTGAAAACCGAGAGCGAATAGCCCGATGCCTTTGTTCCCAGCGCGGCAACCGTGTAGGGTGTCCCTGCTGTAATCATGATTGACTGCGTAATGACAGACGCGCCGACACCCGTGCCGATGACGGCGATCTGGACATTGTGTTTGCCAGATGGTAGCGGAACATAGGGCGTGACAACGCCAAACTGGAAACTGCTTAACAGCTTATTTCCATCTACAAAGACATCGACAACGCCGGCATCAGGCGAGGCGTGAATGACCCGAATATAGGCCATGCTCTCCGCGTGTTCTGCGTGGGCCGTCGCGGGTTGCACACTAAAAAGCGCGATTAGTGCAAATAGACCACCCAATAGAAAAAGACTTGTAACCCTTTTAAGATGACTCATTGCCAATTTCCTCTCTCGATATATACTCTATATCTGACTACGCTTCGCGTGTTTTCTCGGATCACTTGACGTTACTAAACTGCCTTCTTTTGCGTGTAGAAAACGACGGAGGAAATGTACAAATGCTCTATAGGAAGTAGAGTGATCTAGGAAGCGAGCCGTTACGTATCCCTTTATGAGTGGCGAATAAAGGCCAATTCACTATGTTGGGTTTCCCCCCACAACAAAGGTTTCGAGGTGTAGTGTGCAAGATATACAAGCCTTCCGTGCTACGGACGATGTGATACAAGACCGCTTTGTGATCGAGCAGTTGCTTGGTAAAGGTGGCTTCAGTGCCGTGTACCTGGTGCGTGACCAGCAGAATAACGACAAAAAGTATGCGCTTAAAGAGCTGATTGATCAGGACAGGCAAGAAAAAAGCAAGTTCGCGTTTGAGTGCAAGGTACTCAAGCGGCTCGATCATCCCGCATTGCCGCATGTGCATTGGGTAGAGGAAAACGATGATCGCACATACATGTTTATGGATTACATCGAGGGGCCAAACCTGGAGGTGCTGCGGCGACAACAACAAAATAGATGTTTTCCGCTTGCCCAGGTGCTTACCCTGCTCGCTCCTATTGTAGACGCGTTGGACTATTTGCATGGTCAAAATCCGCCCATTATCCACCGCGACATCAAGCCCGCGAACATTATTGTCCCGACAAGCGGCGAGAAATCCATGTTGGTAGACTTTGGGATCGCGAAAGAATACACGTCGGATTCTACGACAACGGCGGTACGCCATTGCTCCCCCGGCTACGGTGCGCCCGAACAATATAGCACGGGGACCGATCTACGAACGGATGTATACGGGTTAGCCGCGACCATGTACGCGCTGCTCACGGGCGTTGTCCCTGTGGATTCACTTCAACGCGCTACGAAGATCGCTGGCAGAAGCGGTGATCCACTCGTTCCACTGCAAAAACTGCTCCCATCGCTCCCAGCGTCCGTCGCCGAAGCTATTCATCGTGCGCTCTCCATTAACGGGAACAACCGCTTTGAGAGTGTACAAAAGTTTTGGCAGGCCGTACAACCAGTAGACGTGGCTGTACATCCCTTCAAATCACTGTTCCAAACGGATCGTGCGAAGATGCAGCAATCCCAAAAGAGCCTGGAACGTGCTACCGGGCCGATTGTGGCGAA
>Ga0123337_10005473_pt1 | contig 12508 bp, 12 predicted proteins | sample frozenSSSSmetaG_FD_89792 | JGI IMG/M metagenome (GOLD analysis project Ga0123337, IMG submission 89792) | Glacier valley bacterial and archeal communities from Borup Fiord, Nunavut, Canada, to study Microbial Dark Matter (Phase II) -... | ecosystem: Environmental > Aquatic > Freshwater > Ice >...
CAGCAATTCGACTACGCTCGTCGCTTGCGCTATCATCCCTTTGAGCCTCATTGGTGCGTTGTTGTGTCGTTACTCCAACTTTACCAGTTTGGCTCCTTCTTTTCCGCTTATGCCCCACCCTCAGGTAATTACAGTCAATGCGTCCATCGCTGGCCTCCCGCCACAATCGTGGGACAGCATGATCAGTACGTATCTGTGCGTTCCGCCACCAACTGTTTTCCGACTAATCGTCATTTTTTCGCGCCGATCAAGGACTTGCTTCGGGAACCAAGCCGACCAGAAATGGTGATCTTTGTAGTCGATAATCGCACTCTGCGTGTCCAACTGGTCGCCGCATCATATGCTTACTTCGTGCACCTTACGACGAGCGTGCCCGCAACTCACTTCAGCAACAACTATCTGGATCTTGAACCGGGCGAGTCGTGTGAAATCATGGTTAGTAGTCTCACCGGTAACATACAGACTACTGATCTCAATCTAGCATGGCGGTAACGATAACTCTAGCGCCCGTGTGGTAACTCGGGCGAAAACGGCAGGTTTAGCCCAAGTTGCGACCAAATTGAGACATGAAGATGTGATAGCTATAGAGTTCTTTCAACTTGCTTCTGAAGTAGCCAGACTAGCACTAATTCTCTGGGTTTTAAGATGAGCTGGTGCTTTCCAATTTGTAGTCAACCGAATTAGGTGAAGGCACATAGTCATTTAAAATGGTGGTGGGGCATAAGGGGAAAAGTAGGAGCCAAACTGATAAAGGTGGAGTAACGACACAACAACCAACCAACAAGGCGTAAGGGGATGATAGCGCAAGCGACGAGCGTGGTCGAATTGCTGGAACTGTGGACGAGACATAGAATGCGGAAGCGGCAACGGCAATTGAGGCAGAAGGGTATCGCTATGGAAGCAAGGCGCTCTTCAAGGTGTACGTAATGGGAATGCTGAAGCGGTTAGCCTCGCGACGGGCGTTGCACCGGTATCTGACAGGACATGCAGAGGTGGTCGCAGCGTGTGGACTGGAGCGGTTGCCGGACAGACGGACGCTGGACCAACGTTTGGGAGCAGTGGCAGCGCAGGCAGAAGCATAAATCGAGACACTGGGCAGGCTAATGACGATGGAAGAAGTGAGCGACGGCCAGACGGTGTGCAGTGATGGGTCGGTATTCAGGCACGCGGACCGGTCTGGCATCAGGCGGACAAGCGCATTGGGCGCGTCCCGGACAAGTTGCACGGGCTGGACAAGGACGCGGACTGGATTTACTCGCGCTATCACGGCTGGGGTACGGGTACAAAGCACATCTGAGCGTCACAATAGCCCCCACCACCGTGCGGAACGCGACTTTCCAGATTTCTCTCTCTCTACCCGCTGGGTAGAGTGCGTTTGTGGTCTCGCGCTCGATGTTGAGGGCTTCGCCGACCTGACGGTTCACAACGCAGCCCTCAACATCCTCAAACGAGCCGGACGGGTCACCTCCGTGAGCGCTCACGGAGGTGACCCAGAACATGCGTTGCTCAGAAGCCCCCGCCTTTAGGCGTGGGGAGTGGTCACACATGATAAATTCTAGTACATTGTGAGGGGCACAACCTTTTAAACCCGGTAGAATTGAAGTCCACACGGGCTGCCTAAGCGCGAAAGTCGGAAAGAATGCAGAACAATAAACGCGATACGTCCACTCGCCCTCGCTTCCGCAGCGAATTGATTGATGAAACGCTGCGCAAAATGCACCTCGCCGTTCCCGGCATCAAAGCGTCGGTCGTGGTCAACCGCGACGGGCTGCTCGTGGCTGCCTTCCCGCCGGGTGACGACGATGATATGTATGCCAACCCGACCAGCAGCCCGCAAGTCGCGGCAATGGCGGCTACCTTGATCGGGCTTGCGGAGCGCACGCTGGGGCGGCTGGCGCAGGGCGAACTCGAACGCCTGATGATCGAAGGTGAAGACGGCGTGATGGTCGTCTACCCGGCGGGGCGCGCGACGCTGGCCGTGCTGGTCGGCAAGAACGAACAGTTGAGCAAGGTGCTGTACGCAGCCAAATATACCGCGAAGGATATTGGCGGCGTGTTGAGCGGCTAGTACCCAGCCAGTATAGTTTTGATGGATATAATTTGTACAATTCACGCTTAAAACGCGAGTTTGTATCCATTATATCTACGTTGACTGGGTACTAGGAACTATCAACGGACGTGTTTGCGGACGGCAAGAATGCCATCCCTACGCATATCACGCTGCATAGATTTGTAGGGACGCCATTTTTGGCGTCCGCTTGTTATCGACATTGCTGTAAATTTCTAAGGCGTATCAATCCGCGACGACCCACGTATCCTTGCTGCCGCCACCCTGCGAACTGTTGACGATCAGCGATCCCTCTTGCATCGCCACCCGCGTCAGGCCGCCGGGGATGATGGTAATCTGCTCGCCATACAGGATGTATGGGCGCAAATCGACGTGGCGCGGCACGAACTGCCCGTTTACATAGGTCGGGTGCGTCGAAAGCACGATCACGGGTTGCGCGATGTAATTGGACGGGTCTGCGCGGACCTTTTTGCGGAAAGCGTCGATTTCAGCACTCGTCGCGTGCGGACCGATCAGCATCCCATAGCCACCCGAATTGCCGACTTCCTTGATCACCAGCGAGGGCATTTCATCCAGCATATAGGCGAGGTCTTCCGCGCGCCGCCCCAGATAGGTCGGCACGATTTCGATCAGCGGCTCCTCGCTCAGATAGTAGCGGATCATCTCTGGCACATACGCATAGATCGCCTTATCATCTGCGACCCCGGTTCCCGGCGCGTTGACCAGCGCGACATTGCCCGCGCGGTAGGTATTCAGCAGCCCCGCCACACCGAGGATCGAATCGGCGCGGAACGCGAGCGGGTCCAGATAGTCGTCATCGACGCGGCGGTACAGCACATCGATAGGGCGCAGGCCGTGCGTGGTCCGCATGAAGAGGCGATGATCGTGGACCACCAGATCGCCCCCCTCGACCAGCGGAACACCCATCGCCCGTGCCAGAAAGGAATGCTCGAAGTACGCGGAGTTATATAAACCGGGAGTCAGCACCGCGACCTGTGGATCGCTCGATGTAGGCGACATCGAGCGCAGCACCTTGAGCAGTTCCTGCGGATAGGTTTCGACGGGCAGCACCTGCGTCCCTGCGAAGACGGAAGGGAACGTCGTCTTGAGGACGGTCCGGTTGAGCAGCATGTAGGAGACGCCGGACGGCGTGCGCAGGTTGTCTTCGAGGACGTGGTACGCGCCCCTGTTGTCGCGCACGAGGTCCGTACCGACGATGTGAATGTATACGTCGCGCGGCGGATCGATCCCGATCATCTCCCACCGATAATTGGACGATCCCAGCACCAGATCGAATGGGATCACGCCATCGCGTAGGATGCGGCGGTCGTGATAAATATCCTGCAAGAACAGGTTCAGCGCGCGGATGCGTTGCTGCAAACCCGCTTCCAGCACTCGCCACTCGGAGAGCGGAACGATGCGCGGGATCAGGTCGAATGGGAAGATTTTCTCGACGCCCTCATCGCTCGAATAGACCGTGAAGGTGATGCCGCGCCGCAGGAAATCCATGTCCGCGACCTGTCGGCGCGGCTCGAACTGATCTGCGGAGAGTTCGTTGAGCATCTGGTACAGCCGCGCATAATGCGGGCGCGGCTTGCCGGGAGCCTCGAACATTTCATCGAAGGTTTGCGGCATCGGGTAGTTATCAAATAACGAGGTCATATTGCTTTCCGGCGGCACGACAATTTCTGACGTGAATTTAACGCGCAAGCGGCATTATGCCCATGTGCGCTTTGCACGGAGCCGCCGACAGTGTGATAAAATTGAACTCTTCACAACACATGGGTCCGCATGGCTCTCACCTATCCGCAAGCACTCGAATATTTGAACAGCCTGATCAACTACGAGGTGCGCCAGCCCGCTGCGTATACCCCGGCGCTGATCAGCCTGGACCGCCCGCGAGCGCTGTTGGCTGCGTTGGGCGACCCGCAGGAGCGCTACCCGACGATCCATGTCGCGGGGACGAAGGGCAAAGGCTCCACGAGCGCCATGTGCGCCAGCATCCTGCGTGCGGCGGGCTACAAGGTCGGCTTCTATCTTTCACCGCATCTGCAAGACTTCCGCGAGCGCTTCCGTGTCGATGACGCGCTGATCCCGCCCGAAACGCTGGCCGCCGTTGTCGAAAAAATCCACGCTCACGCGGTCCCTGATCTGACCTATTGGGAAGCGATCACCGCGCTCGGCTTCGAGTATTTTGCGCAGGAGCAGGTCGATATTGCCGTGATCGAGGTTGGACTCGGCGGGCGGCTGGACGCGACAAACGTATTGAGCAAGCCGCGCGTTTCCGTGATCACCAGCCTGAGCTATGACCATGTGGCGCTGCTCGGCAACAGCATCGCGCAGATCGCGGGCGAAAAGGCGGGCATCATCAAGCCGGGCGTCCCGGTTGTCTGTGCGCCGCAGCCCCCCGAAGCACTGGAAGTCATTACGCAAGTCGCGGCAGAGCGGGGCGCAGCACTGACGGTCATCGGGCGCGAATGGCGCTACGAATCGGGAACGACGCAGCCCTATCGGCAGCCCTTCCGCGCAGGTCACGCCGCTGCACCGCTCGTCGAATACCAGACGCCGCTGGTTGGTGAGCATCAGAGCATCAACGCGACGGTGGCATTGGCTGCGCTGGAACATTCCGGGTTTACTATCCCAGCGCAGGCGCGGCACGACGGATTGGCGCGCGTCAACTGGCCGGGGCGCTTCGAGATTGTGAACGAAGCACCGTATATCATCCTCGACTCGGCGCACAACGGCGACTCCGCCAATCGCCTTGCGGATACATTGCGAGCGCTCTTCCCCGGCAAGCGCATCACGCTCATTTTCGGCGCGCTCGCGGATAAAGACCTCGCGGGCATGTTCCGCGCGCTGCTGCCGCTCACGGCGCGGCTCGTCTTCGTAAAGGCGCGCAGCCCACGTGCTTTCGATCCGGAGACACTGCGTCAGCGGGCGCGCGCGCTCGATTACAACGGTCCGATTACGCTCGCGACAGATACAACCAGCGCCCTCGCGAAGGTGCGCGCGGAAATCGCGCCGGATGGCATCATCGTTGCTACGGGGTCGCTCACCGTCGTCGGCGAACTGCGCGACGTGCTGGGTCTGCCCGTCGCTCGCGCTGCATATCTTGATCATCTCGCGGCGGAACCACCGCGTTTCTCAGTGGAAGGGTAGTGTAATTCATGGGTCCTGGTGTCAACGATTTCTATTCGATCAAAAACGCGGAGCCGGATGCGAATGGCATGATCGAGGCGGTGGTCATCCCGCTGCGTGAGGTGGTGCTGTTCCCGAATCTGGTGTCGCCGCTGTTCATCGGGCGCGACCGCTCGTTCACGGCCATTGTTCAGGCGCACAACGCAGGCCACACGGTGATTGGCGTCGCGCAGAAGGACCCCGAACTGGCCGAACCGACCGAGGACGATTTGTATAAAATCGGGACGGAGATTGCGGTCGGTCGCCCGTTGCGGATGCCAGACGGCATGACTTCCGCGCTGGCACAGGGACGGCGGCGCGTCGAGATCGTGGAAATCCTCTCGCGCGACCCGGTATTGCGCGTCCGTGCGAAGATTTTGGAAGAGAAGTCGCGCAAAAATCGCGAAGTCGAGGCACTCATGCGCGCCGTGCTGACGCTTTTCCAGAAATGCGTCGATCTGGATGAGGACATTCCCGACGAGGCGTATATTTATGCCATGAATGTCGAGGAACCGGGCTGGCTCGCGGACCTAATCGCCTCCGCGCTCGAACTCACCCTGCCAGAACGTCAGGCGCTGCTTGAGAATATCGACCCGGTGGACCGCCTGCGCAAGGTCAGCGTGATCCTCGGTCGCGAGCTGGATGTGCTGGAACTCGAAGAGCAAATTCAGACGCAGGTACAAAGCGAGGTAGATCGCGGACAGCGCGAGATGTATCTGCGTGAACAACTGCGAGCGATTCAAACCGAACTCGGTGAATTCGATACATTTGCGCAGGAATTGACCGATCTGCGCGAAAAGCTGGATACGCTCGGAATGCCGCCGGAAACGCTGCTCAAGGTACAGAAGGAATTCGCCCGGCTGAACGCGATGCCGCCGCTCTCGCCGGAAGTCGGGATCATCCGCAGCTATCTGGATTGGATGGTCGATCTGCCCTGGTCGAAGGCCAGCGCGGATAACCTCGACGTGACGCACGCGGCGGAGGTCCTCAACAAGGAACACTTCGGTCTGCCGAAGGCGAAGGACCGCATCCTTGAACATATCGCCGTGCGCAGCCTCGCCCCGGACGACATGAAGACGCCGATCCTGTGCTTCGTCGGACCCCCCGGAACGGGCAAAACCTCGCTCGGCAAGAGCATCGCTGATGCGCTGGGGCGTGCCTTCGTGCGTGTCAGCCTGGGCGGGGTGCGCGACGAGGCCGAAATTCGCGGCCACCGCCGGACGTACATCGGGGCGCTGCCGGGGCGCATCATCCATACCATGCGCCGCGCCGGGACTGTCAACCCCGTGTTCATGCTAGATGAAATCGACAAGCTGGGGCAGGATTTCCGGGGCGACCCGGCGGCGGCGCTGCTCGAAGTGCTGGACCCGGAGCAGAACAACGAGTTCACCGACCACTATCTGGATGTCCCCTACGACCTCTCCAAAGTGATGTTCGTGACGACCGCCAACACGCTCGATACCCTGCCTTCGGCGCTGCTCGACCGTCTGGAAGTGATCGAATTCACGGGCTATATCGAAGAGGATAAGGTCGTCATCGCGAAGCAGTTCCTGATTGCGAAGCAGATCAAGGCGCACGGTCTGGCCGATAGTGGCGTCATCTTCGAGGACGACGCGCTGCGCACTCTGATTCGCGAATATACCTATGAGGCGGGCGTGCGTAACCTCGACCGCGAGATCGCGAACATCTGCCGCAAGATCGCGCGCAAGGTCGCCGCGAAGGAACCGTTCAACGCGCTGGTTACGGCGGACTCACTCTTCGAGCGGCTTGGAGCGCCGCTGTACCTGCAAAGCAAGGCCGAAGAGACCGATCAGGTGGGGGTCGCGACCGGGCTGGCCTGGAGCGAAGGCGGCGGGGATATTCTTGCGGTCGAGGTGACGCTGATGCTCGGCAAGGGCGATCTGGCGATTACCGGGTCCATCGGCGACACGATGAAGGAGTCGGCAGAAGCGGCTTTGAGCTATGTGCGCAGCCGTGCGAAGGACCTCGGTATTCGCGATAGTGCGTTCGCCAAGACGGATATTCACATCCATTTACCGGAAGGCGGCGTCCCGAAGGACGGTCCTTCGGCGGGGATCACGCTCGCAACGGCCATGATCTCGGCCTTCACCGGACGCAAGATTTACCGCACCATCGGCATGACGGGCGAAGTCACGTTGCGCGGGCGCGTGCTGCCCATCGGCGGCTTCAAGGAGAAGGTGTTGGCCGCACAGCGTGCCGGGCTGACGACCGTGATCTATCCGAAGCGCAACGAGAAGGACCTGATCGATATTCCAAAGGCCGCGCTCGACAAGATGACCATGATCCCCGTCTCGACGATGGAGGATGTATTGGGCATCGCGCTCGAACCCGCTATCGTGAAAGCGAAGGTGACGCGCAAGCCGCGCGCGAAGGTCCCCACCAAGCCAACGATTACTCCTAAGCCGACTACCAAAGCGCCGCCGCGTAACCGTAAGACGCCGCCTGCGCTGCCACCCGTTTCGTAACCACCCGTAGGCAAGGCGCAGGGCTTAAAGCCGCCGCGCTATTAGGGTGAATAAAAAAGTAATCCGTAACCGCCCGGTTCATTTATGGCCGGGCGATTTTGCACGCCGGGCATAGAAGCCGCCGCGCGTTGTTTCCAAGCCGCGAATGCTGTACGATCAGACACGGCAAACAGGATTTGTGAACGTGTATCACCTGATGGTATCAACTGATAGTAACTCGTGCGAGCGTGTAGACGATCTCTCCGCGCTGCCTGCCTTGACGCAGCGCAAAGAGCGCGTCTTCTGGCTTGATTTCGAGCAGCCGACGGCGCAGGAGATCGAGCAGATGCAGGCCATCATGCACTTTCACCCGCTCGCCATCGAAGACGCGGTGCATCACTCGCAACGGCCAAAAATCGACAGCTATGAAACGTATTACTTTTTCATATTCTACAGCCTCGGTTGGGGACGCTATGCACACGAACCAGAAGCCGGCCTACGAATGCGGCAGATCGGCGTCTTCGTGGGACCAAACTACCTGATCACCATTCATCACAAGCACGTCCCGGAGATTCTGGAGACGATGAAGCGCTGGGAAACCAACCGCGAGATTATTGGGGATACGGTCGGCGCGGTGGCCTACGCGATGCTCGATGCGCTGGTCGATAGCTACTTTCCGGTCATCGACGAGATTTCGGACCGCGCCGAAACGTTGGAAGAACAGATTTTTGAGCATTACCGCGACAACGTGATCAGCGAAATTTTTGGCTTGAAAAAGGATTTGCTCAATTTGCGGCGGGTCATCTCCCCTTCGCGCGATGTATTGAATATCATGATGCGCCGCCAGATGCCCATTTTCGATAAAGAAACGATAGTTTATCTGACGGACGTATACGACCATGTGGTGCGCGTCACGGATAGCATCGACACCTACCGCGATTTGCTCTCAAGCGCCCTGGATGGCTACCTATCGATGGCCTCCAATCGCATGAACACGACGATGCGCGTCCTGACTTCGAGTTCGATTATCCTGATGTCGATGGCGCTGGTCGCGGGTATTTATGGCATGAATTTTCGGTACATGCCCGAACTCGAATGGCCGTTCGGGTACGGGTTCGCGATCCTGCTGATGCTCGGTATCGGTCTGGTGCTGTACTTCTTCTTCAAAAGACGTGGATGGTTGTAACAGGGCATTGAGGCAAGGAAGACGAGTCGAAAAATATCAGGATCGCCCGGCCACCAATGGACCCGGCTATCACGGTCCGCTTCTTCGACTTCGCTCGCAACAGACCGTAGCAGCGCGGCGGCTTTAGCCCCGTGCGTCCATCGTTTGTTTTTGCGTTGATCTGCTTGCCCGTCTGCGAAGCGCGTGGTACTCTCTGGCCTCAATGTCTACATCTACTCTACGCAGGCCGCGCGGCCAATCGCTCATTGAATTCGCGGTGACGCTCCCGGCGGCGCTGCTCCTCGTGCTGCTGATCGTCCGTATGATGATTATTCTCAACGTATGGTACACAATCACGCAGACGACCAATATTGCGATCCGCGCCGCCGCGCTGACGGGCGAAGCCTCACAAGCCTGCCGCCTCGTTATGGAAAACCTGCGTAATTACGCCCCGGACCGCCTGACCGTAACGATCTCGTTTGCGGATCAGAAGGCGGTCTGTCAATTCGTCGTGGTGCAATCGCCGCTGAATATCGACCCGGAAATTTTCATCACGGTCACGCCCGATTTGCCCAAATTCAAGCCGCCGATTACGCCCAGCGCGACCCCCTACACGCCGACGCCCGGCCAAACGCTCATCCCGACCAACACCGCCAACCCCGCCGGGGCAGATACGACGCAGCTACCCGATCTGCCAGTCCGCATTCAAATCGAATACGACATGCAGGTTGCAGGTCCCTTCGCGCCGGAATGGAGAGTGCATCTCGCGGCGGCGGCGCGCGCCCGGCTGGAAAGCCGTGTGAAGGTCCTCCCAACACCAACGCCGGAGATTTTCTAGGATGCTGCGGGGCTGGCGACGCTGGCGGCGGCAGCGGAAGGCGCGGCGCGGGCAGGCGTTCGTCGAATTCTCGATGGTTCTGATTCTAATCATGACCATTCTGGTTGGCGGCGTCCTCGTCATTCAGGCGATTTTCATGCAGCAGCGTCTGATCGACATCGTTTCGCGCGCGGCGCAGTGGGGCGCGATGACGAACTCTAACGAGCAAATCAACCTTATTCTGGATGAAGCACGCGCATTTTCGACCGATGTGCAAATCCGGATCATACCTGACGATGTGCGGCAGCGTCCGATTGGCTCCAAAATGACATTGGAGGTCTACGCACAGGTGCAGATGCTCGGCAGCGGCATTTCGTTGACGGCCAATCTCGGCGCGCGGGCAGTAATTCTGGTCGAACACGACCCCATGCGCTTTGCCCTGCCGGAGGAGCCGCTGCGCACCTTGCAGCTCGGCGATGTCGTGCGCGTCAACACGACGGCGGGCGAAAGCCTGAATATGCGGCGTTTGGCGGGGCTGGCTGGAGGGCAATTCGCGAGCCTCTACAAAGGGGATATTGTGATCATCATCGACGGTCCGGTGTTGAAGGATGGTCTGCGCTGGTGGCGCGTCGAGAAGCGGCTGCAAAACAGCAAGAAGCCGCTGCAAGGCTGGTGCGTCGATAAAGCGGATACGGTTGATACGCTGGAACTGCTTGGACCACTGTTCTGATGTTGTTAGATTTTATGCAGTCGCGCTTACCCCCGCTCGTCGGAGAAACTATTACCGTGACATGACTCGCTTTGAGGAACAATCCACAATGCCCGCCAAAGACCGCTACCACGACGTTGTAAAGCACGCTCATCAAATCAGGTTACTCGTTTTTGACCCGATTACAGAGGAGGTTATCACATGGATTCGCTAAAGGATGTGGTACGTGAGGTGATGTCGAGTTACGCAGTCAAAGGGCTGAATGGCTTCAGTGTTCTGACCATGTCCGCCGACCAATCCGTATTTACCATCGTCTCTACCGCACTTATAAAGGGTAAGCAGATGACGACGACCTCGTTGATAGTCCGCATTGAAAATGATTACGTATTCATTGAACACGACATCAATAACAAACCCCTGAGTGAAGCGTTGGTCGAAGCAGGCATTCCGCACCAAAAGCTCATCTTGGCCTATGCTGGTGAGCTGCTTCCGCTCGCAATGTAGTGATATTGCGTTCGCACCGGATCGGCCTAATATACGATGGGCGAACATTCCGCAAGACGCGGATTGTAACGCGATTGTGACGCCCTCAACCCGTTCTCCAACCTCCTGGCGCGTGGTACATGCGAACGCCCCCGCTATAATGGATGCGGATAGGAGAGGACGCTATGCCGTGCGTGCTGTACATCGAAGATAATAAAGACAATCGTGCGCTCGTGCGCCGTGTCTTGCTGGCAGAAGATTTCGACGTGCTGCTTGCCGACAGCGCCGAAGAGGGAATTCGCGTCGCGCTGGAGCGCCAGCCGGATTTGATTTTGATGGATGTCAACATGCCCGGCATGGACGGTCACACCGCGACCGAACGGCTCCGCGCGCTCGATGCGGTGCGCAATATCCCGATTGTCGCGTTGACAGCGAACGTGATGCGCGGCGACCGTGAGAAAGCGCTCGGCGCGGGCATGGATGGCTACATTCAGAAGCCAATCGATGTGGACCGCTTCCCCAACGAAATCCGGCGTTACATGAATGCGGAAAGGAGCGCTCGGTGAATACCACCAGTCAGCAGCTTTTCGCCTCGCTCGACCTACCCATAGCAATGCACAATGCCGCCGCCGAACTACGTGCGCAGGTGCGCGTGGATCAGATCAGTTTCGTGTTGATCGCGCCCGAAACAACGGCGACGGCTATTTACCTGATGGCTCTCGAAGACGCGCCGTCACTGGTCGAAATTGAAGACGAGATCGCGCTGCGCGGCATCATTGAGCGCGGCCAAATCGACGCAGTGGCCGACATCAACCAGAGCATCGCCCCGGCCTATCAGGTGCTTGCGCAGCACGCGCCGCCGGATGCGTGGGGACGCGGCGCGCCATTGCACGCCGCGCTGATTTGCCCGCTCGCCGTGACGGAGCGCCCGTTCGGTTCGGTCAACCTGACGCGCGCCGACACTGTGCCGTTCAGTGCGGAAGAAGTTGCGAGCATTCAGCAAGTCCTGCCATTGATCGCGCTCGCACTTGAAAACGCGCGGCTGTATACCCGTGTGCGTGAGCTCGCGGAGGTCGAGCAGCTTGTCAACCGTCTTAGCGTAAACACAGCGCGCGGCGACCTCAGCAGCATCCTCACCAATAGCCTGCAAGACATCGGGGTGACGCTCGGCGCGCGGGTCGGGCGGGTCCGCTTGCAGCTACCGGCATCACCAAAGCGCGAGGGGTCCCCATGAGACGCTGGTTCGACCTGACGCCCTATACCGACCCGGTGCTGCGCCAGCGTGCCCTGGCGACCTACACCGTCGCCGTGCTGGTCATGCTCGTGATGCTGCCCGTCACTGCGACGATCATTATTGCGGCAGCCGGGGCGGGCCAAATCACCGGGACATTCATCCTGCGCACGGTCCTCTCGATCCTCGCAGGCTATGGCGGCGGACCCCTTGCAATCTGGCTGACGCGAACCGCGAGACAGCGCGTTGCGGCGTTGGTCCTGTTCGTCGTCTACGGGTTTGTTTCGGTGGTGGTCCTGTTCGCGGCGGGTCGTCCGATTGACGGGGTTGGGGTCCTCGCGATCATGTTCGCGATGAGCCTGGTCACGCTGGCCGCGCTGCTGGCCGATGCGC